>Ga0067045_1002348_pt1 | contig 350074 bp, 313 predicted proteins | sample TerdegcTABiofilm_FD_59184 | JGI IMG/M metagenome (GOLD analysis project Ga0067045, IMG submission 59184) | Combined Assembly of (Gp0054472, Gp0054536) Wastewater bioreactor microbial communities from Singapore -Terephthalate degrading...
CATCAACTTATCGTAAAGGTCATTGAAGGAATCCGGTTTGTTGACGGCCTCATCATGCAAGAAGCAGCTTGATTCTGTCCGAGAAGGATACCTGAGAAAAGATTTCATCCACAACATTTGACAATATCTCTTTTACAATATATTCCAACATTGGAGGATGCTGAAAATTGCGGAAAACATCTGCTTATCCGCACCATCGATTACATCCTGAGATTGCTCATTATTTTATTGAAAGTGAGAGTTTCGCGGAACGCGATAGTATAGCAGATTTCTGTTGTTAATTTGCGAAAGTCATCGACAGAAAAATGGGATTCCCCGGTTTTTGATGCCATCTAAATACCATCGCTTATCCACTAATCATTATGACTTATTCAAGTAAATAGCCTCTAACTCTGACCAGAGGTTATGACCTGTTTTTTTCAGAGATCTTGAGGTATTTTGAGTATAGGGTGTGTTCTTCCCTTTGTAGACGCATTGTGATTGTAGTGATAAACCGGTCCAAATCCTGCTTGAAAACTGTCTCCGTTCCACCTCCAATGTAGGTATCAAGGAATGCGAGTGCTTGTTTCCCGATTTCCTCAATCTCAATGCCCATAACCTTCATGGTCTGCTTGAGAGAATCGTTTGTTTCCGCCTCCTTTCGCAAGATAGGATAAAACTCAGATTCTTCTTTCTGTAAGTGATTAATAAGGAGTTCTTTCATATTTCGGAGCAGGTTCCGTGTTTCATCTGACAGGTTTCCTGCCTCCTTTATCTTCACGAGCGCCTCCAAAATCAGCGCATGGTCCGAATTCAATTCCCTGATAAGATTGATATTCATGGATATTCCTCCCCATCTCAAAGAGAATAAGTTGTTTTTTCGGGCGAGCAATAAAGAAAAAGCATCGGCAACACTTTTATTACTGAGGCAACATGCAAATATTTCTAAGTGATGCTTCAAAACCTTAAGAGATCTCCATGAACTATAAACGCCTCCCTTTACCCAATTTTTTTCTTGAATCTCAGCGAACTTACCCCGACCAGAAGCAGGCTGAGAAGTGATAGCGCGGTTATCTCCGGCCACAGAACGTCCATTCCGTTGCCCTTAAGAAAGATGCCGCGAATGATCACGAGGATGTACCGCAGCGGATTTAGGTGGGTGATGTACTGTACGGGCACTGGCATATTCTCGATTGGAAACATGAATCCCGATAGGAGAATAGCAGGCGCAAAAAAAAGGAAGGTGGCCATGAGGGCTTGCTGTTGCGTTCTGGAAATCGTCGAGATAAAAAGCCCGATTCCAAGGACTGAGATAAGATAGATGGCGGTACCCAGAAAGAGAAGGGGCAGTGAACCTTTGATTGGGATGTTGAACCAGGTAGTGCCCACTGTCGTCACAAGGAGCATGTCAAAAAACCCGATCAGTGCGAAGGGGACGGTTTTGCCGATCATCAGCTCGAAAGGACGCAACGGGGTGACCATGAGCTGCTCTATCGTCCCGATTTCACGCTCCCTCACAATGGCCATGGAAGTAAGCAGCAGGCAGATGAGCATGATCAAGATAGCGATAACCCCGGGGACATTATAGTTCCTGCTCCTCAAATCCGGGTTGTACCAGGCCCGTGCCCTAACATCGAGTTTGACAGGGGTCGCCTCGATGTGCTTTCCCTTTTCCCTTCCATACTGGAGGATAATCCTGGAGGCATAACTGCCTGCTACCGAGGCCGTATTTGAGTCAGTTCCATCCACAATGACCTGGATAGCCGTGGGGAAACCCCGGGCGAGGTCCTTTGCGAATCCTTCCCTTATTTCAATAGCACAGAGCACCTTTCCCCGGTCAACGAGTTCCTGAAGTTCCTTGCCAGAGGAGACACGGTAAATAATATTGAAATAGCCCGACCCTTCAAACCGCCTTGCCAGTTCCCTGCTGTCGGGAGAAGCATCCCGATCGTAAATTGCAGTCAAAACATGATTCACGTCGGTGGTCACCGCATAGCCGAAAACAAAAAGTTGGATGATCGGAAGTAGCAAAACGATTCCCTTCATCCGCTTGTCACGGAAAAGCTCTATAAACTCCTTTCTTACCACCTGTCGAATGCGTTCAGTCACATGACACTCCTGCTTCCGCGTTTCACATTGCTTAGATAATTTTTTTCTTGAACTTTCTGTTAGCCATCGCAAAGGCGAGAATCCCGAAAACACTCAACAGGAGTGTATCGAAGGCCAGAAATTTTAAGGGGTTGGCCTTCAGAAAAATGTCCTTGATGAGACTGACAAAGTACCTGGCTGGGATGATCCGGGTCATAAGTTGAAGCGGCTGCGGCATATTAGCGATGGAGAACATGAAACCCGAGAGAAGAAAGGCTGGAAGATAGGAAGTAACCATGGCCACCTGGCTTGCCAAAAGCTGCGACTTTGTCGCTACGGAAATAAGTATGCCGAAGCTGAGCCCCCCGAAGAGAAAGATGCTCGAAACCAGAAAAAGGAGAACGACGCTTCCTCGGAAGGGGACGCCAAAAAGGAAGATGCCGATGATGACAGAAATGGCAACGTCGATCAGGCCTATCAGAAAATAGGGGATCAATTTGCCAAGAAGCAATTCCGTTTTCTTTATCGGTGTAGATACAAGCTGTTCCATGGTGCCTCTTTCCCATTCACGTGCGATGGTGAGGGAGGTAAGGAGCGCGGCGATGATTCCCATGATCACCGCGACAAGCCCGGGAATGATGAAGTTCCTCGATTTGAGTTCCGAGTTGTACCAGACCCGGAGACGAGGTTCAATGGGTGGAAGCCTTCTGGTGGGGCTCATCCGTTGAGTAAAAAGATCCGCTACGGCAGCCACGTAGGCAAGTCCGATCGTTGCGGTATTGGAGTCGCTTCCATCCACAAGCACCTGCACCTGACTCTCCTTCCCCGTTCGGAGATTCTTGGAGAAATCGTAGGGAATCCAGATGGCGATGCGGGCAATACCCTTGTCCAGATAAGGTGTGATCTCCGCCGGGGTTGATGGATAACCAACGACCGTGAAGTATCCCGACCGCACCATTTCAGAAAGAAATTCCCGGCTCTCCCTGCTGTTGTCCTGATCGTAGACCGTGGTTTTCAGATTATCTACATCGAGGGTAATGGCATAGCCGAATATGAAGAGCAGGAGCACCGGCATAAGAAATGCCAGCGCCAGGCTGAATGGATCCCTCAAGATCTGGATAATCTCTTTCTTCGCAACCGCCGAGACCCGACGAAGTTTCATTACGATACCTCAATCAAGGTTACAAACACATCTTCCAGGGACGGCGGGATTTGTTCGATCCCGTTGACCGGAATCCCATCCTGTTCCAGCATTTCCTTGAGTTTGGCTGGCCCTTGCGGGTCTTTCTCCACCGCGACGTGAAGGAGACTGCCGAACACCACACTCTCTATTCCCCTGCGTTCCAATGTTTCCATTGCCCCGACGACATCATCGACTTCGATCTCCAGGACGTCTTTCACCATGTACTCTTCTTTCAATTGCTGGGGAGTGCCTTCGGCGATGAGTCTTCCTCGGTAAATAAGCGCCAGACGATCACAGTAATCGGCCTCATCCATGTAGTGAGTCGTAACGAAAACGGTGACTCCTTCAGCCGACATTCGGTAAATCAGATCCCAGAAACTGCGGCGTGAAACAGGATCGACTCCTGAAGTCGGCTCATCAAGAAAAATAATGGGTGGCTCATGAAGGATTGCACAGCCCAGGGCCACGCGTTGCTTGAACCCGCCCGGCAGGGTTCCCGTAAGCGCGTTCTTTCTATCCTCCAGACCCGCCATTCGAAGCGCCCAATCTTTTCGTTCGCTCTTTTTGTCGCTTGGCACTCCATAAATGCCGCTAAAGAAATCGATATTTTCTTCCGCCGTCAATGTCTCGTAAAGGGAAAACCTCTGGGACATATAGCCGATATGTTTTTTGATTTCCTCGGCTTCATTCCGGACGTCATACCCGCCAACAGACCCCGTGCCCTCTGTAGGGGTCAACAACCCGCAGAGCATTTTTATGGTCGTTGATTTGCCCGCCCCGTTCGGTCCCAGAAACCCGAAGACCTCTCCCTTTCTTACGGTAAGACTTATGGAGTCAACTGCCACGAAATCACCGAATTTCTTTGTTAGGCCGTCTATCTTGACCGCTATTGCGTCCTCTGTTCTCATTGCTCCTGTCCGATTGTTGAAATGAAGATGTCTTCAATCGAAGGCATGGCTGCCCTCTGGTCGAGAACTCTGATTGACTCGTTCCGGAGGGCGGTGACAACCGAGTCACCCCGTTCTTCCCGATCGAGACTCACGTGGATTCTGTCACCATAAACACTTACATTTTTCACACCCTCCAATCTCTTCGTGATCTCACCGGCCCTCCGCGAATCGTCACACCAGATCTCCAGCATCGGATAGGGGAACGACCGTCTCATGGCATCGGGCTTTTCAACCAGCAAAAGGCGCCCCTTGTCAAAGAGGGCAACCCTCGTGCATCGCTCCGCCTCGTCGAGGTACGACGTGGAAATAATCGTGGTGATCCCTTCCCTGAGGAGATCGTACAGAATTCGCCAGAAATCCCTTCTGGAAACAGGATCAACCCCATTAGTTGGCTCGTCGAGAAAGAGAATTTCCGGAGTGTGTACAAGTGTGCAGGCCAGTCCGAGCTTTTGCTTCATCCCTCCAGACAGATTGCCCGCTCTTCTGTCTTTGAATGGGGTGAGATTGCTGAATCCAAGAAGCCGTTCGATCCGGGGTGGCCTCTCCTTCTTCGGCACGTCGTAAAGATCGGCATAGAAAAGAATGTTCTCCATGACCGTGAGATCCTCATAGAGTCCGAAACGTTGCGACATGTAGCCGATGTGTTCCTTGATTTCCTCTCCCTCGTCAAGAATCGATCTACCTCCAACCCAGGCATTCCCTGACGATGGATCAAGAATTGCTGTCAGAAGCCTCAGGAGAGTCGTCTTGCCTGCTCCGTCAGGCCCGACTAAGCCGAAGAGTTCCCCTTTTTCGACCGTCAGGTTCAGCCTGTCGACGGCCGTATTCGTCCCGAAGATCCGGGATAGGTTTTCCGTGCGTATCGCTTCGCTCTTGTCCCCCATCAATTCATTCCTATCTTATCTGAGTGCTATCCGCACGTCAGCAGGCATACCAGGTTTCAACTCGCCTGCTGGGTTCTCGACGCTGACCTTCAGACCAAAAACAAGCTTCACACGTTCCTCTTCAGTCTGAACGTTCTTCGGTGTAAACTCGGCCTCGGAAGCGATATAAGTTACCGCACCTTTATAGACCTTCCCCGGATATGAGTCTGTCGTCACCGAGGCACTCTGTCCGAGTTTTACCAACCCCAGTTTGTCCTCTTTGATATAGACTTTAACCCAGGGGTTCGCGACATCCCCAATCTTATAAACAGGGACCCCGGTTGCGAGCGTTTCCCCCAATTCGGCTGTCTTTTTCAGGACTACCCCATTCGAAGGGGCAAAAAGATAAGAGTCTCTCAGGCGATTTTCAGAAGCAGCAAGGGCGGCTTTTGCTTGCTGCAGGCGCATCCGAATCGCCTGGATTTCTTCTCTTCGGGGTCCTTCCCGAACCAGACTCAGGGCTTCGGTGCTTCGTTTGAGTTGAGCTACGGTCACGAGATAAGCTCTGCGAAGGGCATCTCTTTCCTCGGCAGCGATAGCACCGTTGGCGTAAAGTTCCTCCGCCCGGTCAAAGTCGGCCTTGGCCTTGACCAGCTCGGCCTTCGCTTGACCGACGGCAGCACGGGCCTGTTCAATTTCCTGAGGTCGTGAACCCGCCAGCAGCTCCTTGAGGCGGAAACCGCTTTCATAAACCTGGGCCTGATACTGCCTGAGCTGATTTCCCAGCTCTTCCGCGTCCAATTCAGCCAGTTTGTCACCCTTCTTCACCGATTGTCCTTCTTCGGTAAGCAACAGAGTGATTTTTCCCGGCCGCTTGAAACTGAGATTCATCTCCGTCACCTCGATGTTGCCGGAGAGCTTCATGGCTCCTTCTTCCCGCCGATCTTTGCCCTTCGACCAGACGATGATAACAAGAAGTGCGACAACCAGCAGGGCTACAATGATCAACCGCTTCGTTTTCATTTCGACTGTTCCTCCCCGGAAAGGTCTTCTCCGACCGCCCTGCGCACTCCGGCAATTGCAATATCCCGGTCATAAAGGGCTTGGTAATATCCCGTCTCGACCAGTACGAGATTCGTCTGGGCGTCAACCACATTGGTGGTGGTACTGGCACCCTTTCTGTACTTCAGTTCCTCAACTCGCAGATTTTCCTTTGCCGATTCCATCGCCTTCGAGGCTACTTCCATGCGTTTTTCAGCGTTTTCGAGACTCAAGAACGTCTCTTTGACCTCCTGGTTGATCTCGAGTCGCAGGAATCGCTCGTTCTGTTTCACTTTTTCGAGTTCAGCCTTCTCGCGGTCGATTTCGGCGGTGATGAGGCCTCCGTCAAAAAGAGGAAGAGAAAGCCGCAGCGCGGCGTTCCAGTTTTCTTTAAGGTCGACAGAGGTGCCCATCGTCTCAACGTACTGGCCAGCCAGGTATACGTAGGGAAGCCTCCGGGCTTTCGCTATTTCAACGCGCTCCTCTCCGGCCTGCATTGTCTTCAACACGGACAGATACTCCGGTCTTCTCTTCAACGCCTCAGCGAGGGCCTGTTCCAACGAGTAATCGATCTTCCTGTAACCTGGCTCTCCGGCGATCCGAAACTCCTGTCCCGGATCTTCCATCCCCATGAGCATTCGCAATAGCTCGTAAGTCGTCTTCAGGCTGTTTTCCGCCAAGAGGAAGTTTTCCCTGGCTTTTGCCACCTCGACTTGCGCTTTCAAGAGCTCCACCTGCGCCACCTTTCCCGCCTTGAAAAAATCCTCAACCTGGCGCTGATGCGTCTCCAATCCCCTGACCTGTGCTTCTGTCGATTGCATAAAGGAGTTGAGTTGGAGAATCTTATAGTAAACACTCGTGAGGTTGTAGATAAGATCCTGGCGTTTGGCCACCAGCAGATCGGCGGCAGCAGCCCCTCGCAATTCTGACAGTTCTACATTGCGAACCAGTCTCCCACCTTTATAGAGGGGTAGGTGAAGAAAAGCACCGACATCGTAAATGGTCTCACTGAATTCGGGAAATGGCACTCCCGCCAGAGGTGAGCCGCTTATCGGTGTAACGGGAGTGGGGTAGTGATACCGGGTGCCCCCCCCGCCCAACTCGATTTTCGGAAATCTCTCGGATTTTGCAGCCTTTAAGTTAGCCTGTTCCACGGCCACATTGCTTTCTGCCTGTTTAATGGTCGGACTGTTAATCATTGCGTGGTTGATAATTTCGGAAAGAGTAAAAATTCTGACATCACCTGCGTTTTGCCATTGCCCCGACTCTGCCAGGACGCTGCTGCAGGTCAGGAGCATAAGAATAAGAAACATGAGAACAATTGAGATCTTTTTCCAATACTTATCTCTCCAAAATAAAGATTGCATACAGCTCTCCAGGATCGTTTTATTGATCGTAATACAGTCCTGCCCGTGGGGTTTGCCATCTCAAGTCTTTCTCACGGTATCCGGATGGGGGGTTTTGATGACGAGAAAGACAAGACGTTCCGGGGAGTCATTTTGGATGCTCATGGCGGAGGTTAGAGGAACCCGGAGGAGGTTTCCCTGACCGACTTTAATTTTTTCCTTGCCGACGGAAAACGTACCTTCGCCGGAGACCACATGAATGGTCACATTGGAATTGGCCTGATGCACCGGGACATTCTGCCCCGGTTCCAGGCAGACCTGATTCATAAGCAGATACGGCTCATCGATCACTTTGGCCATTCCCCGGCCTTCCTTTTTAAACATCTCTTTCTCTCTAAGATTTATACTTTCCATCATTTTTAACCTTTCATCCGGACACTTTATCGCCGGTCATGACCAGTGATAAAGTGTCCTTTTAAAAACAGAGTTTGTCTACTTGCCGTGCTTGCGAACGTCAGACGTATGATGCTCATCGGCAGGCTGTTTCGAACCTTCATTATGTTGGTCATGCGCTCCCTTGCCGGTTGCATCGAGATGAAGTCGTTCCACATAATGAGTAAACTCTACGTAAGCTTCAACAAATTCGCGACCTTGCTCCACACTTTCATCCTTGTGTTTGTACGTGGCCGCTGCACGCTCATAACGCCTCTTGATACCGACGGCAACATCATCAGTGATCAATCTTACCAGTGCATCGGAGGAGCCACTTGCCAAGGCTTTGTCTGCTTCCGCAATGGCTGGTTCCACTTCGCCTGCAGGCTTCAGTCCGGTAAAGGGCGCACCTTCGCCAGCTCGATGGATCCTGACAAGTGTTTCAAAGAATTTTATCTCCGCCGCATCAGCATTTTTCTTGCCCTTGGCATTCAGCGCCTTGGCAAAGGTCGCACGAACAGATTTTTCATCTTTTTGTTTTACCCACTTAAGGATCGGCGTTACATCTTTGGTCTCCAGCGCCTTACGGGCGTCTTGAATGACCGGCCCATCCAACGTATCACAGTGAGCGGCGGCAAAGCTGTAAATTCCTAGAACTATTGACGTTACCATAATGACGAGCAAAGACATTCGAGCTAAACTTGATACATTTTTCATTGTGATGTTCCTCCTTTCGAGGCTTCCTGTTAAGATTACGTCCTCGTGACGATGGCGTAAACCCTTAGGTGGTCATGGGTGAGGACTGATGCAGACTTATATTTGTTCAATCAGAAATTATCTGTATCCGTTATCCCCGAATCATGATCAGCAGCATCTTGAACGGCTTTTCCGCCATGAGGGAATGGGGAGCTTCGGCGGGCATGATCAGCATGTTCCCCGCGGAAACGACGTGCGGTTTTCCCGACAGGGTAATCTTCGCTTCTCCGTCCAGGATATAGACGACGGCGTCAAAGGGGGCGGTGTGTTCGCTCAACCCCTGGCCGGCATCGAAGGAAAATAGCGTGATATTGCCGACATCCCTGTTCAGAAGGGTTTTGCTGACGATGGATCCGTCCGCGTAAGCGACCTCGGCATCCAGGTTGAAGGGGATTCCCTTCTCTTTTTCTTTTTTCTCTCCTTCCATGACAATCTCCTTTCTCTTTAACCGAGGATCGCTTTCAGATCCTCGTCAGGTGTCGATATGGGCATGATGTTGAAGTTCTGCACCAGGACGTTCAGGATGTTGGGGGTGACGAAGGCCGGAAGACTGGGCCCCAGCCGGATATCCCGAATTCCAAGATGGAGCAGGGTCAGGAGGATGGCCACGGCCTTCTGCTCGTACCAGGAGAGAACCATGGACAGGGGCAGGTCGTTCACCCCGCAGCCGAAGGCGTTGGCGAGCGCCCCGGCGATGGCGATGGCCGAGTAGGCGTCATTGCACTGGCCGATGTCGAGCAGCCGGGGAATGCCGCCGATGTCTCCCAGATCCTTGTCGAAGAAGCGGAATTTTCCGCAGGCCAGGGTAAGGACCACGCAGTCCTTCGGAACCTTTTCCACGAACTCCGTGTAGTAGTTCCGTCCCGGCTTGGCGCCGTCGCAGCCCGCAACCAGGAAGAAATGGCGGATGGCCTTGCTCTTCACGCCTTCGATGACCTTGTCGGCCACGCCGAGAACGGCATTCCTGCCGAAACCGACTAATACCGATTTCCCGGGAACATCTTCCGGAAATCCGTGCAGGGCCAGAGCTTTCTCGATTACGGGAGTGAAGTTCCGGTCGGCGATATGGGTGACCCCCGGCCATCCCACGAGTCCGGCGGTGAAGATGTTGTCCTGGTAGGACTCCGCAGGTTTCTGGATGCAGTTGGTCGTCATGAGGATGGCGCCCGGGAAGGCGGCAAATTCCTTTTTCTGGTTCTGCCAGGCCGTCCCGTAATGGCCGTAGAAATGGGGATGCTTCTTCAGCCCCGGATAACCGTGAGTGGGGAGCATCTCTCCATGGGTGTAGACGTTGATCCCCTTTCCGGCGGTCTGTTGCAGGAGTTCATCCAGATCCTTGAGATCGTGTCCGGAAACGAGGATGGCTTTCCCTTTCTTTGCCCCCAGGGGAACGGCGGTGGGAACGGGGTGTCCATAGGCTTCCGTGTGGGCGGCGTCGAGGAGTTCCATGGTCTTGAGGTTGATCTCCCCGCATTTCAGCACGAGGGAAACCAGGTCGTTGACTCCCAGTGCTGCATTGCGCGTAGCGGCCAGGGCTTCGTAGAGAAACCGCGTTATTGCCGCATCGGTTTTCCCGAGGATGCGGGCATGATCGGCGTAGGCCGCGACCCCCTTGATGCCGTAGATGAGGAGTTCCTTCAGGGCCAGCACATCGGGATCGGCCTGAGGATCGGATTTGATGCCCACTTTATCGCCCTGGGCGACCAGGCCCTCCAGCGTTGCCGCAGGCTGGAAAAGCGCTGACTCGTCGGCGAAGTCGGCCTTTCCTCCGGCTTTTTTCACTTTTTCCCTGAGCTGTTCGCGAAGCTTCACACCCTGGTTCAGAAGAACGACGAAACGGTCGGGATCGAAATCTACATTGGTCAGGGTGGAAAAGAGCGCTTCAACCGTAAAGCGGTCGACTTCCTCGTCGTGGATACCGACTTTGTCCGCTTCGAGGGCGCCCAGGGACAGCCCCTTCAGCTCGTAGATCAGAAGATCCTGCAGAGCCGCCACTTCCGGCGTTTTCCCGCATACGCCGCCTTTCGTGCATCCTGTTCCACCAGCCGTCTGCTCACATTGAAAACAAAACATGTTCTTCCTCCTTTTCCCTGCCGGGATCGTGAATTTTTTTGTCATGGGGGAAAAACTTCCTGAAAGCCCCCTTGATTTCTGGGGCCATTACCTCATAATGTTTACATTTTCTCCTTGACTTGGATCAAGAGCAAGGAATTTTTTAGGGAAAGCTTTCTTGATTGACCCGATGGGAATAAACTATTATAAAAAAACATAGCGTTTCATTCGTATCGTTTTACCGTGTCAACATAAACCAACGTATAGAAGCAAACTTCGACGAATATGGGTACACACAGGAAAACGATATCCCTTCTTGCCGCCGGTATTCTCGCGGGGGTCGTTCTTGCCGTCCTGACGGCAGCCGGCTATCATTACGCGGGAAGCACGGAATTCTGTGCGAGCTGTCACAGCATGGGCGATGCTCATCGGGAATGGCAGCATTCCATGCATAAATCGTTCGCCTGCATCGAATGCCACATGCCGGATGCGGGCGCCTTTACCAGATTCACCTATAAAGCCAAAGCGGGTCTGCTGGACTTTTATCACGAAAGCCTGAGGGATTACCCGGCGGCGATTTCGCTGTCCGAAGAAGGCAGGAAAATTGCCGAGGGGAACTGCCTGCGCTGCCATCGGGCTACAGTGGAGAACACTTTTATGATCCGGCAGCCTCCGGGAAACTGTACCGCCTGTCACCGCGACCTTGTTCATGGTCAGGGAATTCCAACAGGGAGGGCTGTACCATGATTAATAAAAAGATCTTATCTGCCGGAATTGCGGTTGTCATTCTGCTTGTCCTGGTTGTCGGGGCACGTGTCTGGCTTTTTCAACCTGAGGACCAGATCAAGCGGGTAAGCATCCCTGAAGGCGTCCATGACCCGGCGGAATGGGGGAAATTCTATCCCCTGGAATACCGGAGTTATTTGAAGAATCGGGAAATGGCTCCTTCTCCGACAGGTTTCGGCGGAAGTGAGAAGGTTCAGAAGGCGCTCATGGAGCCGGCGAATCTCATGAACTTCAAGGGGTATGGGTTCAGTAAGGATTATACGGAGGATCGTGGTCATCCCTATGCCGTAGAGGATCTCCGGGAAACGAAACGCGTGACGCCGAAGACCACCGGGGCCTGCATGACCTGCAAGACAGCCCAACTCGGAGATATCTTCAGGGAAAAGGGATGGGCCTATGCGAAGATGCCCCTGGCGGAACTCCTTCCCCTCCTGAAGCATCCGATCACGTGCAGCAATTGCCATGATCCGAAGACGATGAACTTGCGCGTCATGAATCCGGCTTTCATCGAGGCCATGGCCAAAAGGGGCATCGACGTCAGTAAGGCCTCCAATAAGGAGATGCGCAGCTATGTCTGCGGCCAGTGCCATGTGGAATACTATTTCGAGCCGGAGACATTTCATGTCGTGTTTCCGTGGGGTAAGGGACTTCAGCCTGAACAGATTTACGACTATTATGCCGCAAAGCCTGCCGGATTCGTCCAGGACTGGGTGCATCCCGATTCCCAGACCAAGATGATCAAGGCCCAGCATCCTGATTTCGAGACCTGGAGCACCGGGACGCACGGAATGGCGGGTGTGGCCTGCGCGGACTGCCATATGCCCTTCATGAGAGACGGTGGGCGGAAATATTCAAGCCACTGGGTGACAAGTCCCATGCGGACCGTGGAAGCATCCTGCCGAACCTGTCATACACAGACCGAAGCCTGGCTTTTGTCCCGGGTGAAGACGACGCAGGGCCATGTCTGGGATATGCAGCGGAGGGCGGGAACCACGGTGAGTCAGGCCCACGAGGCGATTGCCAGGGCCGCGGCTGCGGCCGACGTCAAGGGGGAAGAACTGGATAAGGCCCGGGAGCTGCTCCGCCGGGCTCAGTGGTACTGGGATATCGTGTCGGCGGAAAACAGCATGGGGTTTCATAATCCCTCCCAGGTATTGAATACCCTTGGCCGGTCCGTCGATCTGGCCCATCAGGCAATTGCCACAGCGAATCGGGCTACGGTAGGTGCCGGGAGGAAATAACATAATCTTCAGATATGCCCACTCGGAAGACTCCCACTGTGAAAATTGACTGGAAGGGAATTGCAAATTTCAACCGGAATTCAATCACCTAATTCAAGAATTCCTTCAAGGCTTTGTATTTGAAGTCCTGCATCATTTCAGAAAATTCAAAATGAACGACTACAGGAAGAAACAAAGCGGCAAAGAACTGAAGAAGCCAGCCTTTTCAAAAAGAGAATTCTCTTCGGCTGAAATCATTTCAATTACTTTAATTTCTTCCTTTGCCAGAACCAGAGCGGTTTCCGGGTTTCCTTCCAGAAGGAGGGGAAAAGGAGGACCATCACGGTGAACAACTCAAGCCGGCCGACCAGCATGCAGACGGACAGGACCAGTTTGGAGAAGTCGGGCAGGTTTCCGAAATTCGCCATGGGACCAACTCCGCCCAGGCCCGGGCCGATGTTGTTCAGGGTGGTGGCCACGGCGCTGACGGCGGTGATCAAATCCACGCCCTGGGCGCAGACCGCCATACTGGCCGAGGCAAACACGCCAATATAGAGGAAAAAGAAACCCAGGACGGCCTGCATGACCGCCGGGGCGACTTTTGTCCCGTCCAGTTTGACGGCCTTGACCGCCTTGGGGTGCAGCAACTGGAACACCTGTAATCTGAAGTGCCTCCAAAGGAGCAGAACCCGCACATGCTTAATCCCACCTGCCGTCGAGCCGGCACACCCTCCGAAAAACATCAGGCAGACAAGCAGAAACCTGGACACATAAGGCCATTGGTCAAAATCAGCCGTGGCAAACCCGGTGGTGGTCATGATTGAACAGACCTGGAAAAGGCTGTAGCGAAGGCTTTCCCCAAGGCTCCCGTAGGCTTTGCCCGCAAAGTTGAAAACGGTGAGCAGGGCCGTGGCCAGCAGGGTCAGGAAAAGGTAAAAACGGAACTCATCGCTTTTCCAATAGGCGGAACCCCGTCCCTGCATAACGTAATAATGGAGGGTGAAGTTGACGCCCGCGGCAAACATGAAGAACGCCACCACGCATTCCACCCACAGACTGTTGAACTTGCCGATACTGGGAGTGTACAGGGAAAATCCCCCGGTGGCCAGAGTGGCAAAGGAGTGGCAAAGGGCATCGAATGCCGAGAGCCCCCCGGCCATGAGCAGCCCTGTTTCAAAAAGGGTCAGGAGAAGATACACCGCCCAGAGTATCCGCGCCGTATCGCGGATCCGGGGTGAGAGGCGGTCCTTGGTAGGTCCTGGAACCTCCGCCTGAAAAAGCTGCATTCCCCCGATGCCCAGGACGGGCAGGATGGCCAGAGAAAGGACGATGATTCCCATGCCTCCCAGCCACTGAATGAAGGTTCGCCAGAAGTGAGTACTGGGAGCCAGCACCTCCACTTTTTCCAGGACCGAAGAGCCGGTGGTGGTGAAGCCGGACATGGATTCAAAAAAACAATCCAGAAAGCCCGAAAATTCCCCGGAGAAGTGAAAGGGCAGGGCGCCGAAAAAGGCAGCCCCCAGCCATCCGAGGGTGACAATGGCAAATCCGTCCCGAAAACCCAGGTCGCCTTCCGGGACGAAAAGGCTGCGCAGCAGGAAACCGGCAAGAGCGGTGATCAGGGCCGACCAGAGAAAAGAGGCGATCTGGCCGTCCTGATAATAATAACTGAACGGGGTGGGAATAAGGAGGGCGGCCGACAGAAACAGCAGCAATCCGCCGAGGATGTGCAGGACCGTCCCGGTTTTCATGGCTCGAAGAAGAGTTCCACTTCCGGAATCGCATCGTGGAGAGCAAAGATGATGACATCATCCTTCGGTTCCAGAATCGTGTCGCCGGTGGGAATCAGCACCCGGTCTTTGCGGACGACCGCCCCCATGATCGCTCTGTCGGGGAACCTTAATTTCCTGATCGGCTGTTGCCGGAAATGCGGCTTGTCGGGCACGACCATTTCCAGAACTTCCGCATCGACTCTCAGGATGTTGGCCACCGCGCGAATTGAGCCGCGCCTCACGAACTTCAGAATGGTGCCGGCGGCGAGCAGTCTGGGGCTCAGGGCCATGTCGACCCCCAGTTTTTCCAGCAGAGGGATGAAGTCCGGGCGGTCGATGCGGGTTATGCACTTGGCCGTGCCATGGTGCTTTGCCAGCAGGCTTGACAGGATATTTACATCGTCATCGCCGGTGACGGCAATGACCAGGTCGGCGCGGTCAATGCCCTCTTCCAGCAATTCTCTTGAATCCATGCCGTCCAGATTCAGAAGAATGGTTTTTTCTAAAACCTCGGATAACTTCTGGCAGCGGTCAGAATCCTTCTCGACGAGGCGGACATCGACCCGACGGCTTTCCATCTGCCGGGCCACCAGAGAACCCACCCGTCCGCCTCCAATGATGAAAATCCGTTTGGGGGCCTTGCTGGAAAGATTCAGGAGGTACTCCACGTTGGGGATTTCCGAACGACGGGCTGTCAGGTAGATGCTGTCGCCGGCCTCGATGACATCGGGGCCGCGCGGGATCAATGCCTGATTGCCCCGAAGGATGGAAACGATCACGAAATCGTAGATTCCTCGGATTTCCCCGAGTTCCTGCATGGTCAGGCCACAGATCGGATTATTTTCCTTGATGCGGTATCCCAACAGAACCACCTGGCCGTCGGCAAATTCAAAGAAATCGAAGGCCTCGGAGAGATCGACAAGCCTCAGGATTTCCTCGGCCATGACCCGGTCCGGATTGATGAGCAGATCCAGACCCAATCGAGTTTCATTGAGCGGAGACCCCGGGGAAAGGAATTCCTCGTTGCGGACACGGGCCACGCGATGTTTCACATGGTATTCCCGGGCGAGGATGGAAGCCACCAGATTGACTTCATCGATATCGGTTACGGCGATGAAGAGGTCGGTATCCTTGATGCCTCCGTGCTCCAGAACCTGCGCCGAAGCGCCGTTTCCGACAATGGTCAGCACGTCCAGCTTCTTTTCCAGATACCGGATCCGTTCCGTGTTCCGATCGATCAGCACAACCTCATGGCCTTCGAGGGAGAGACTCTCACTCAGATGGGAACCCACCTCTCCAGCTCCGACAATAATGATCCGCATGGTTCAGATGCCCTTCGACAAGGCTTCGCCTGTCCGGAGAATATCGTTCATGATGACATCTTCTCAGAAAAAACTGAGTCGATAAAGACGTCGATTTTCGGAAGGGAGCATAAGAGGATGGGCCTCAAGTGTCAAGAAAAACCCGATAAACGAGTCGGCAAAATGTGGTTATGTCTCTTGAGTGAATTCATCCAGGCAGCTGCGGACAGACCGGTTGATTACACTAAGCAATCATGACGTTCGGTGTCCATGGTTTCCGGAAAAGGGGGTTACAATGCATTGAACATTACAGACCGGATTCTCAGGTAAATGGGGTTTCCTGATCAATGGCATTGACCCTGTAATAATTTCCGCGCCGTACTGATCTTCCACAGTTGCAGCCCCTTTTTCATTGACACGGTAACGCGTTTTTCCTATTCTCCCTTCCTGCGAAAGCAGAATCTGAATTCTTCAACGAATCGGCATCCTTTTTTCTGCTTCATGATCTGTAAAGCTTCCCTGATGTCAAAGGGGGCTGAAGAGCTTTATCTTTATAACAATGAAGATCATCCGCACTGATATCTATCGATTTTCTATTCCCATGACCGCACCGGTCAATGTCGGCGGGAGAGTTCTGCATGACCGGGAAGGGCTGCTTCTCGCTCTGACCGATGGCGAAGGCCGGTGTGCTTACGGAGAGATCGCGCCTCTGCCCGGATTCGATTCCGTGACGCTCGAACGATGCCTTCGGGACATCCCGCCGGTGCGGAGGACCCTGAATGACGCGCCCCTTGATTATGAACGGTTTCAGATTGCGGACCCTCTGCTGGGCGTTATCGACGTTCCGGTGTCGTCGTGGTCCGCCCATACCCTGTTCGGCGTGGAAAGCGCCCTGATGGGCCTTTATCTTCAGTGCGGCAGGAAGAGACGTCCTGCTTCGGGCGGCCTCCTTATGGAGGAGCCTCTGAGGATTCCCGTCAACGCCCTTTTTATCCCTGAAGCGGCAGCGGGCCGTCTGGACATGCAGATTCGGAAGCTCAAAGACAGCGGGGCTGCAACTGTTAAGATCAAAATCGGCAGGCTTCCGGCAGAGGAGGAAATCCGGCAGATCCGCAGGCTTGCGGGTGGGATGGGGCCGGGGATCGCCCTGCGCCTGGACGGCAACCGGAATCTGACGCCTGCGGTGTACCGGAACTATTTCGAGGCGCTGCGCGAGCTTCCTGTGGAGTATGTGGAAGAACCCCTGCCGGAGGAGGAGATGGGAAGGGCGGGCGATGTTCCCTGGCCGCTGGCCCTGGATGAATCCCTGGGGCGTGTTCTCGATCAGGAGGAACCGCGCCTGTCCGGACTGGCCCCGGCCGTCCGGGCGATCATTCTGAAGCCCGGGCGACTCATGGGATTGCATGCCTTTGCCCGGCTTGTCCGGGAAGCGGAAAAAACCGGCATCCGGACTATCCTCAGCTCCGCCTTCAATACCGGTGTGACCCTGGCTGTCCTGGGCGTTTTTGCCAGCCTTGCCGGTCTTCGATCCGAAACGGCCCACGGGCTGGATACGCTGCGGTATCTCTCCGCCGACATCCTGCTGCCATCTCCGGAAATTTCCCGTGGGAAACTGGAAATCCCCGGCAGGCTGCTGTTCGGAGGGGCGTCGATGAACGAAAACTGCATCCGGGAGAAAGTCCGATGAAGACGTCGTTCCTGGCCAATGAGACGATTTACCTGGAAGGCCTCTTTGAGGAATACCGGAACAATCCGGCGCTGGTGACGCCTTCGGGCATCCGGACATTCGGAGAAATCCGGGAGCGCCTCCGGGCGGTGATCTTTCACCTGAAAGAGGCCGGTGTCCGCCAGAACGACTCCGTGGCCCTGCATGCGGAAAACGGCGAGTTGCATCTCTATCTTTTTCTCGCGGCCTGGGTGATGGGCTTTCTCTATCTTCCCCTCGATTTCAAGGCGCCCCTGGGAAGCCTGGTGGAGGCGGCCCCTCTGGATGTTCTGATAACGTCCGGCGATGTACCGCCCTCCGTAAAGATTGCCGTTCTCCGTCCCGCCAGGCTCCTGCAGTCTTCCTCCGTCGTTGCTCAACCCGAGTCATGGCCGCCGATTCCTTTCGGCCGGGAGGCCGGCGCCGTCTTCACCTCGGGGTCGACGGGAAAGCCTCGCGGCATTGTCCATACCGTAGGAAATTACATTTACAGCGCCCTGGGAACCAACGCTTTTATCGGGATGGAGCCGACGGACCGCTGGCTCCTCAGCCTGCCCCTTTTCCACGTGGGGGGGATCCTGATCTGGGTCCGCACCCTGCTGTCCGGCAGCGCGTCCATCCTTCCCGAGAGCCTGAAAAGAATCGAAGCCGCGGTGCTGATCCATCGGCCTTCGGTCCTTTCTCTTGTCCCGACCCAGCTCATCCGCTTTCTGGCTTCCGATGCCATCGTCCGGATCCTTCAAAAGGCGAAGACGGTTATGCTGGGCGGCGCGCCCTCGCCGGCCTGGCTGATCGAGAAGGCCTTGGATTTGGGAATTCCCGTGATGCCGACCTACGGGTCCACGGAAGCCTGCGCCCAGGTTACCGGCGTTGCTCGGGACGCGGACCGGAAATCGTATCTCACGGCCGGCCGTCCCCTTGCCTATCGGGACGTCCGGATCGGCGAAGACGGGACGATCCTGCTGGGAGGAAAAACCCTCTTTTCCCGCTATCTTCATGATCCGTCGGGAAGCCATGCCACGGCAGACGGCTTTTTTCGGACCGCCGATGCCGGCCGCATCGATCCGGAAGGAAATCTGGTGGTCCTGGGACGAAAAGACGGGATTTTCATCTCCGGAGGCGAAAACATCTCTCCCTTCGAGATCGAAAATGCCCTGCTGGCGATGGATTCCGTCGCGACCGCCATTGTGGTTCCGGTTCCTCACGGGGAATTCGGAAGGGTGCCCTGGGCGTTCGTCGAGATGTCGGACCCTTTCGATGAGGCGGTGCTTCTTGCGGCCCTGAAAACGCGTTTGCCCGGCTACAAGGTCCCGAAGCGGATACTCCGCCTGGACCCGCAGGACAGGAGGGGCAAGATGAAGTACAGCCGGGCGACCCTCACGAAACGGGCCGGGGAGATGGCCGGGCAGGAGGGGGGAGGCGGCAGATGACGGCAACGGTCCTGAGTTGCGAGGAATTCGGAAGCCCGGATCGCGGTGTTTTCATCTTTCTCCACGGTTTCATGGGAAACGGCAGATCCCTTCAGGCGCTTGCGGCGGCCCTTGGCGGAACACACCGCTGCATTGCCTTCGATTTACCCGGCCATGGCAGGTCACTGTTGCGCTGCAGCGATTCTCTGAAAGCCCTGAAAACCTTTGAAGACGCGGCCAGCCTCATCCTGCGGGATCTGGACACCCTGGGGATCAACCGGTTCAGCCTCTACGGATACTCCATGGGCGGCCGGGTTGCACAAAATGTCGCCCTCCTCGCGCCGGAGCGGATCGAGCGGCTCGTCCTCGAGTCGGCTTCTTTCGGGATTGCCGATCCGGAGGAAAGGCTGTGGCGTTATTTCCGCGATTCGATCCTGCTGGCTGATGTCCGGACGGATAAGGATCTTGCGGCGTTTCTGGAAGGGTGGCATCGTCTGCCCCTGTTTTGCACGCTTCAGGGCACGCCTGTCCTGCAGCGGATTCTTCGGGAAAAGCGGGACAACGACGTCGAGGAACTCCGCCTCGCCCTGAAGATTCTGAGCGTCGGGAACCACCCCAGTTTTGCGGAGCGCCTCACGGGCCAGCCTTTCCCGCTGTTCTATTTCTGCGGAGAGAGGGATGAAGCCTATGCCGGGGCCGCGGAAACAATGAAGAAAAAAATCCCCGCAATGCGCCTGACTGTGTTTCGCGGCGCCTCCCACGACATTCACAGCCAGTTTCCCGAGCGGATCATCCGCGCCCTTCAGCGGCTGTTGGAGGATGAAAGCGGGGAAGAGAATGCAGAGGCGGTTTCAATATCGGAGGAATAAGTAGACACGTGAATCTGGAAAAATTGAAGGCCTGGGTGCAGGCCAGCCGTCCGCCGTTCTTTGTTGCCACCCTGATCCCGCTGACCGTCGGGGCGGTTCTGGCAGGCCGCCAGGGCGCTCTTTCGGTCCCGACATTTCTACTTGTTCTCCTGGCGTGCTTTCTGGTGCATTTCGCGACGAACATTTCCAACGACTACTTCGATCATATCCAGGGAACCGATGCCGGGAAGTCCATCGGCGGGTCCCGTGTGCTTCAGGAAGGGAAAATAAGTGTGGCCGAGCTGGGGAGAGCCATCATCCTCCTGTATTCTGTCGCGGCCATGATCGGGTTCTATCTCACCTGGACTCTTAAACTGTGGGCCCTTGTTCCACTGATGAGTCTCGCCTTTTTCAGCAGCCTCTTTTACGTGGCGCCGCCGATTCGTTACGGCTACCACGGTCTGGGCGAGCTTTTCGTCGGGGTCAACATGGGGCCGGTGATGGTTCTGGGCACCGCCTGGGTTCTCCTGGGGCGGGTGGACTGGACGGCGCTTCCCATTACACTTCCCATCGGGCTGAGCGTCGCCCTGATCATGAATTATCAGAATCTTCCCGACATCGACACGGACCGGGCGACAGGCAAGAGGACCCTTGCCGTCCGTCTGGGGAGAAAAGGCGCCCTGAACCTTCTGATGGCCCTCTGGATGGGAATCTACGGAAGCGTCGCCATCCTCGCTCTTGTCGGATATCTTTCCCCGGTCGCGTGGTGCACACTGCTGACGCTCCCGATACCGATCAAACTCCGCAAGATTGCCCTGGCGACCCGCGATTGGGTGAAACTTGATGACTACGGGAAATATGTCCGCATCTTTTACTTCATCAATGGCATCATTCTCATTGCGGGACTGCTCTGAGCCGGAAGAAAAATTCTCGCTCAGCAAGCAGGATCAGGAACTCCCGATCTGCTCTGTCATGTGGTTATCCTCCGTTGTTGACTGCCTTTTCGGGCGTGCCCTTTTGGGAAGCCAGGAATGTCGAGGAAGAAACGGATGCAAGTTCAATATCCATGGCGGCTTTAACGCGGGCAAATTCAGCCATCGATTTCCCGGTGATGGTCCTGCCCCGGGGAATCTTTATCGAGAGCGGGTTTACGGGCCTGTCGTTGATCCGCATCTCGTAATGGAGATGTGGACCCGTCGCGAGCCCCGTCGCCCCGACATTTCCTATCAGAGAACCTTGAGCTATTCGAACTCCCTTTCTCACATTGCTGTTGATTTTCGACAAATGGCCGTAATAGGTCGTGTACCCGTTGCGGTGCCTCAGAATCACGAGATTGCCGTACTGTCCCCTTTTGCCGGCAAAAACGACCGTTCCATCACCTGCCGACGAAACAGGAGTACCCTGAAGCGCTGCGTAGTCGATCCCGTGGTGCGGTCGGGTAATCTTGAGGATCGGATGGTATCTCCCCCGGGAGAAATTCGAACTGATGCGTCTGAAACTCAGGGGCGCTTTCAGAAAAGCCTTTTTCAGAGACCTGCCCGCTGCATCATAATAATCCACGCCTTCTTCATCTTCAAAGCGGTAGGCGTGGTATGGTTCTCCCTTGTTGACGATTTCGGCGGAAAGAATTCTTCCGTATTTCCTGAATTCCCCGTTAAGGTACAATCCCTCCACGACGACTTTGAAGGTGTCGCCCTTTCTTATATCTGTGGCAAAATCGATGTCCCAGGCAAAGATATCGGAAAGATCGAGGGCGAGCATAAGGGATTCTTTGTCCTGGCTCAGCGAGGAAATGAGATTGTCCTTAATTACCCCGGCAAGTTGCTCTGTCCTTTTTTCGTAGGAAACGGGGATTTTTTCCGCGCAGAAACCGTTTTCGCCGCACGTAATATTCAGGATCGTATCGTCGTCTATCCAGTACGTGAAGGAGTTTATCTGCTTGTCCGCGTCGAAGAGAATCCGATAAGGCTGATCTACCCGCAGATTACGGAGCTTATGAATATCGGCCGACGCTTCTCTCAAACTGAAAAGATCGCCCGGATGAAGCCCGTATTTTTTGAAAATGTCAAAAAGGGTCTCGCCTTCTCTGATTTTTCCTTTGACTTCATGAAACTCTTTCGACTCTGAAATGCGGACTTGATCATTTCCCTCTTCCTCCTTCTCTTCCAGGAGATTTAGATCGGCCGGAATGGTCAGGAAAGCCGTGGGGCCGACGATGGAAACAATGATGAAGACAACAACAGACAGTATCAATGCTTTTTTCATGAGACCTCTCTGCATACCTGCAGAATAATGCTGATTATCTGAAAAGTGGTTGAGGCTCCCGGCTTATCTGCTGTAACTGTGTTCACCGGTGAACAGGTTTGCGGATACATCAAGTTTTTCAGCTTCCATGAGTTTTACGACCCGCTCAAGGGATTCTGCTATGGTTGTCTGCTCAGCTTCGGGGAGTTGCGCCAATGATGCGGAAAGTTTGTACTGAAGCAGGGACGGTGCTTTCGAAACAATTTCTCTTCCGGCTGGGGTAATCTCCAGATACACTTTACGATGATCTTCCGCGCATCTCGTCCGAGTAAGATATTTTTTGGTCTCCAGGCGGTCGATGATGCCGTTTGCCGTGCTGATTCCGAGATTTGCCGTTCTGGCGAGATCCGTGAGGGTCATTCGATTTGACTCAGCCAATGTGTGCAGGCATAAAAGTTGAGGCGTTGTCAGTCCATACTCTGAGTTCAATTTTTTGGAATGGATGTGCACTGCCCGGATAACACGACGTAAAGCGCGCATTATCCGATATTCGTAAATATTTTCACTTTCAGTTGTCACGATCAATCCTTTCTGGTAAAGTAATTCGTGTAAGAATTATTCTTGTACGTGACTAATGAGTTTTAGAGGATATGTCAAGAGAAAACAATGAAATCACGCTGCCCATTTGAGGAGTCATACCCATGGTTGACCCATTCGCTGTAAAAGACTGTGCCCTCATTGCCGTGGCAACGGGAGAATATGTACAGACGCTCCGTGAGCTAAAGGAAAAACTGGCGGCCATCCCGACGGGCTGCATCTATTATCATTTCTGGGGCGGCCTGCTGAGGGCCAGGTTTGACGATCCGCAATACCAGAATGATTTTGCCATCTGGTCATGGCGGAGTCTCCACGACAAAACTCTGGCTGAGCGACTTGCCGTCATAGATCCGACCGATTTCGGGGATCTCAATGAACTTCGCAGAGAACTCATCGAGGTCATTGAAGAACGGCTCGATGAGAATGAGCTTCTCGCATGGGTCATTCCTTCTCACGGATTCCATTTTGTACGCTCCCAGATCGTGGTTTTCGATACGGGCAGGCGGTTTTCGACAATCGATGAACTGAGCACGCATATTGTCCACATGTCACCGGGGACCATCTTCTATCACATGATTGACGCGCGCCGGAGAACACCGCATTTCAAGAATGATTTCAGCGAATGGATCATGGGGCTGGAGGAGGAGCATCAGGAACTCGCTTCGCGCATTGCAGGCATTGACCCGTATTTCACGACACTCCGTGAACTTCGGGATGAGCTGGAACGTGTCTTCACCGCATACGTAAAAGAAAGACGGGGCTGATCATGACACTGCTGGAACAGTACGCTCAAATCGTCGGCGAGGACGTCATTCATCATCTCCAGCAGCTTGGAGAGCATCTCCAGGGTTTGAAAGTGGTTCACGTCAATTCCACACGGGAGGGCGGAGGGGTTGCGGAGATCCTGCATCGGCTCATCCCCCTGAAGCAGGAGCTGGGCATCGACGCGCGGTGGGAAGTCATCACCGGAACCGATCTGTTCTTCCAGTGCACAAAGCTCATGCACAATGGGCTTCAGGGCAAAAGAGGCGAACTGCATCCCGATTATCTGACGGAATATGAACGGGTCAATGAAATGAACGCGGAGTCTCTAAGAACGAATCTGGAAGAGGCTGATATCGTCTTTATCCACGATCCGCAGCCTGCAGCACTTCTGCGTTTCATTCCCGACCGGCGGGGAAAATGGATATGGCGCTGCCACATCGATGCGAGTCGACCCTTCCGGCCGATCTGGAAATATCTGCGGAACTTCCTTGAACCATACTCTGCGAGCATATGGTCGCTTTCCGAATTTGCCCAGCCGTTGCCTCACCCTCTCTATCTTGTGGCGCCGAGCATCGATCCCCTGAGTGAGAAGAATATAGAACTGGAAGAGGATGAACTCGCCGCCATGCATTATAAGTGGGGGCTCGATCCGGAACGGCCCATCATCACTCAGGTATCCCGCTTCGACCGGTTCAAGGATCCCATTGGGGTCATCAGGGCCTACAGGCTGGTCAAGGAATATTCCCCGATTCAACTTATTCTTGCAGGCGGCGGAGCCACCGATGACCCTGAAGGTGAGGAAATGATCCGCTGGGTCAAAGAGTACGCAGGAGATGACGAGGATATCCATGTCCTTCTTCTGCCCAGCGATGATCACAGGACGATCAATGCATTTCAGAGGATTTCCGATATCGTGATTCAGAAATCCACTAAGGAAGGTTTCGGTCTCACTGTCACGGAAGCGATGTGGAAGGGCAAACCGGTAATCGGAGGTGATGTGGGAGGAATTCGACTTCAGGTGGTGGACCACCATACCGGCTTTCTCGTTACTTCGCCCGAGGGCGCGGCACTTCGTATCCGCTATCTTCTGAAACATCGGGATAAACTGAAGGAAATGGGTGAAAAGGCCCATAATTTCGTACTGGAGAATTTCCTGATTACGCGGCATCTGCGTGAACATCTTACCCTGATGCATGCCATCATGTTCGAGAACAAGGAAAGGATCGAAACCTCTTGAATACAGTTCCTGTTTTTCCCATAGCCATCGGCGGCGTTCCGGAGTTCTGGGGGAAACTTCGATCCGCACGGGTGGGTTTTCTCGCACTGGACTATGATGGAACTGTTGCCCCGTTTCATGTTTCGCGGATGATGGCCCGTCCCATGGCCGGAATACCGGAGCTTATTGTACAAATTCGGGACAGAACCAACGGCGCCGTTGCCGTGATTTCGGGAAGGCCTCTGTCGGAGCTCACAAGGCTTCTCGACATACCGGGCATCATGATGGTCGGAAGCCATGGATACGAGTTCCGCTATCCCGATGGGACCCTGGAGACACGGAAACCTCTTTACGTTCAGCGCGAAGGTCTATACAGGGCTTTGGATACCGGTTTCCGAAGGGGATTGATTTCTCGGCTCGAAGCCAAAATAGCCGCTCTTGCTCTCCATACCCGCGGCCAGCCGGAAAATGAGGCACTGTCCATGGAGGGGTGGGCCATGGAAAACTGGACGCCCATTGCCCTCGCGCACAACCTTGAAGTGAGACGGTTCAACGGCGGGGTGGAGCTTCGGTGCCCCGGCATGGACAAGGGAAGCGCCCTGCAGATCATCCTTTCCCGTCAGCCTGACGACGCCTTCTCCGTTTACATCGGGGACGATGAAACCGACGAAGACGCATTCAGATTTCTCAAAGGACGGGGGATAGGAATTCGGGTCGGTCATCCCGACGCACCCACATCCGCATCAGGGTTCCTTCCTGATATTCAGGCAGTTAAAGACTTTCTCCGGGGATGGGCCGCTCTCGCCCCGGAGGGATTATCCGGAGGAGTGACATGGAAACGCGAAGGTTAGCCGTGATATCGAACCGTCTCCCCATCGTTCTGAAAAAAGCGAAACGGGGAAAATGGGAGATTGAACCGGGATCGGGGGGGCTGGTGACGGCCTTGGGGCCTGTCCTCAAAAATCGTGACGGGATATGGATCGGCTGGGTCGGCACAAATGCCGAGGAAACCCCGGCAGGCCCTCTCCTTGCGGATCTGCTTTCACGGGGGACCCGGGAGACGGGTTACTCCCTGAAGCCGGTGAATCTGTCGCGAGACGAAGTGAAAAAGTACTATCACGGCTTTTCCAACGAGGTCCTCTGGCCTCTGTTCCACGACCTCTTTTCGCGGTGTCGGTTCGATCCCGCTTACTGGACGTGCTATGAACAGGTAAATCGGAAATTCGCGCAGGCCGTCGTTCAGAACACGGAAGAGAGCGATTACGTGTGGGTTCAGGACTACCAGCTCATCCTGGTCGGCAGGGAGCTTAAACGCCTGGGGATTAAACGCCGGACAGGTTTTTTTCTCCACATTCCTTTTCCCCCCCTCGATATTTTCCTTAAGCTTCCCTGGCGGTTCGAAATCCTGGAGGCGCTTCTGGCATATGATCTGATTGGTTTTCAGACCGTCAGAGATCTGCGGAATTTCATCGGGTGCGTGCGTGCCCTCTTCCGTTACAAGGTCATGAAATCAAGATATATGAGCAGAATTCTTCTGCCGGACAGGGAAACTCTCGTGGGAGCATTTCCCATCAGCATCGATTTCAACGAGTTCGAAGAGCTTGCCAGAACCGATGAAGTGGCTGAAGCGGCATGGATCCTCCATTCCAACCTTCCCAACAGACAACTGATCCTGGGTGTGGACCGCCTTGATTATACCAAGGGCATTCCCGAGCGCCTGCTGGCATTCGGACATGCCCTGGCCTGCTATCCGGACATGCGCAAAAAGGTCACTTTGATCCAGGTCGTGGTTCCCAGTCGGGTGGGCGTGGAAGAATATGGAAATCTCAAACAGGAGATCGAGCGCATCGTGGGAGAGATCAACGGGAAATTCACCGAGATCGGCTGGATGCCGATCCATTATGTATATCGATCATTGCCACGCCAGGAACTTCTCGCTTATTACAAAACCTGCGAGATTGCACTGGTTACCCCGTTGAAAGACGGGATGAACCTCATCGCCAAGGAATACTGCGCGAGCAATATCGAGGAAAAAGGCGTCCTTATTCTGAGTGAATTTGCCGGCGCCGCTTCCCAGCTCTACCACGATGCGCTCCTGGTCAATCCCTATGACAGGCGGCAAGTGGCGGATACGATCCATACCGCCTTCGTTATGGAATATGAAGAACGCCAGATTCGGATGCGAAGGCTCAGACGATCCATCAGGAAGCACGATATTATCAAGTGGGTCAATTCTTTCCTGCAGGCAGGCATCGCTCAGAACCTGAAGGATTTTCCACAGGCTGAGTTCTTTGTCCCCTCGCCGAACGGGGATTCGGAAAAGATGAACAACAGACCTGCCTGAAGGTTCCCCTCCTATCCCACACACAGATCACAGACTATTCCGTCTTCTTTTTTTGCACTCCACATTAATCAGTGACCGGTAAAGAATCGGTGGAGGAAACAGAAGCCGAAGCAGCGGTGATTCTGAGTGGCTCTTGCCGTTCGGCTGGATCCATACTCTTGTGAAAGTGGAAAACCTCAGAAATTAATTTCGTTCCTTGACGAATAATAAAGATTGGACAAAGAATGCGAAAAAAAGGACAAGTAGCGAAGAAATTGCGAATACCTGCAGGCAATGGGAATTTTACTGGTAAAAGGAAACAATAATAGATGGAGGAGGTTGTATGTACGCAGAAATTTCTGAATTGTTAAAAAACATTCCGGTGCAGGCGCTCGCCATTGGTGTGGTTCGTATTGTGCTCATTCTTGTCCTGGCCTGGATCGTTTTCGCCATTCTTAAAAAGATGCTCAACAAGATGAAGGTTCATCTGCTGGAGAAAAGCCGGTTTGCCGGGGAACTCACGGAAGAATCCTCCAGGCGGGCAGAAACCCTTACCCATCTCATCAGGCAGGCTTTGATGATCGCGCTGGGAATCGTGGTGGTGCTGACCATTCTCAAGGAGGTCGGTTTTGAAATCGGCCCCATTCTTGCCAGCGCCGGTATTGTGGGACTTGCCGTAGGTTTCGGCGCCCAGAACCTGGTGCGGGATGTCATATCCGGCTTTTTCTTCATTCTCGAGGATCAGGTGCGCGTCGGCGACGTGGCCATTGTGAACAAGACAGGAGGGCTGGTGGAGCAACTCAATTTCCGGACCATCGTGCTCCGCGACCTGGAAGGGGTTGTCCATGTGTTTCCCAACGGCACGGTGACCTCTCTGAGCAATATGAGCAAAACGTGGTCCGGCTATGTCTTCAACCTGAGGGTTGCCTACAAGGAAGACACCGACCAGGTCGTCGGCGTCATCCGGGAAGTGGGTGAAGGCCTCCAGAGTGATGAAACGTACGGCCCGCTGATTATCGAGCCCGTGGAGATTTTCGGCGTGGACAAGCTGGACAATTCATCCGTTGTCATCAAGGGCCGCATCAAAACAAATCCCCTGCAGCAGTGGTTCGTAGGCCGGGAATTTCTACGCCGGATCAAGTATGCCTTCGATGCCCGGGGCATCGAAATCCCCTTCCCGCACAGCACGGTCTATTTTGGTGAGGCGAGCAGGCCCTTCGAACTGAAACTGGTGGAAGCAACGCAGAATATGCCGCGTTTCCGGGAATAACCTGTCTGGAAGCATCATAAAAGGCATGAAAAGAAGCGAACGGGCAATAAACGGGATGAAAAAGAGACGAAGAGTCGAAACGTACACCGATTATCCAAGAAAGCGCACGTTTTACGATCCGGAACCGGATTATACAAGGCCACTCTACGAGCTGGCCCCGGACACGCGCAGGCGCATACACGGCAGACTCCGGTTTCTATTTGGAGAGAAGCTGGCCAACGCATACATGCCGGAACTGGAACGAATCCTGAAAGTGCACTACGCGCACAAACCTCCGGAGATGATCGAAAAAGAACAGGACTACGATCCCATAGAGCGTTTTTCTGAGAAGGATATGATCCTGATCACGTATGGAGATATCGTCAAAGGCCGGCAAAAAACTCCGCTTTCGACTCTGCATCATTTCGTGAACACATACATCTGCGACATCATCAATACGCTTCATATCCTTCCCTTCTTTCCTTATTCTTCGGATCGCGGTTTTGCCGTTGTGGACTTCAAACTGGTCGATCCGGAACTGGGATCCTGGGCGGATATCCGGGAGAAAAAGCGCCGCTATGATCTGATGTTCGATGCCGTCCTCAACCATGTGTCCTCGCGGAGCGAACTGTTCAAAGAATTCCTCAATGGAAATGCCCGTTATCTGGATTTCTTCATCGCTTACGATTCCGCCGATGACCTTACACCTGATCAAAGAAGGAAAATTTTCCGTCCAAGGACATCGGACATCCTCACGAGATTCGATACCATCAACGGATCGAAATGGGTGTGGACAACCTTCTCCGAGGATCAGATCGATTTCAATTTCCGGAATCCTGAAGTTCTGCTGCAGGTGCTGGACAGCTTACTTTTTTATGTAAGAAACGGGGCGGATATCCTTCGTCTGGATGCAGTCACTTATATCTGGGCGGAACCCGGAACCGAAAGCGTCAACCTGCCGCAGACTCATGAGGTCGTGAAGCTTCTTCGCGACGTGGTAGACAGCGTTGGTTCCGGTGTGGCGCTGGTAACGGAGACCAACATGCCCCATGAGAAGAATATCTCCTATTTCGGCGATGGCTGTGATGAAGCGCACATGGTCTACAACTTTGCCCTTCCTGCCCTTGTCCTGCACACCTTTTACAGGGGAGACAGCCGTGCCATTTCCAGGTGGGCCGCGAGCATCAAGCCTCCGTCTGACATGGCGACCTTCTTCAACATTCTCGATACACATGACGGTATCGGGTTGATGGGCGCCAAGGAGATCCTCTCCTGGGAAGAAGTCGCCTTTCTCATCAGGACGGCAGGTGATCGGGGGGCATATATTTCCTATAAGACGGCGGAAGATCTGACCCGGGAACCCTATGAGATCAACAGCACGTGGTGGAGTGCCATCAATGATGATCGTGACCTGACAGACATGGCGGGGCAGGTGAAGCGGTACGTTGCCTCGCGCAGCATCGCCCTTGTCATTCAGGGGGTTCCGGGTATCTATGTTCATGGCTTCATGGGGACGGCCAACGACCATCAACGGGTTGATAGAACGGGGGTCAAACGGGATGTGAACCGTGGGTTCATCAGCAGCGAAGATGTGGCAAGGGAGTTGGCTGATCCCAATTCAAAATTGTCTCTTCTTCGCTTTCACAGCAGCAGACTCTATCTCGTGCGAACACAGCAAAGAGCTTTTCATCCCCGCGGATTACAAAAGATCTTGCTTCTGTCGCCGGACGTCTTTGCCGTCGTGCGGTCTTCACCTGAAGGGAAGGATCACCTCCTCGCCATAACCAATGTGACGGATAAGCAAGTCAGTCTGGATGTTCCACTTTCTCTCGCGGGGGCGAAGGAACGGCACTGGGAGGATCTTCTAAGTGAAATGCCGTGGGAAGCCCTGAAGGATAACCTTAAGATTGTTCTCGAACCATATGGGATCCTCTGGCTCAAACCCATCCGGAAATAGACGAACCTTGAATAAAAGAACATTGCGGCTGAAATTCACCCGCCCTGTCTATCGTAAATCAAGAAAGACTCCTGAGCAATTCGGGCAGAGCCCGGGACCTGTTCAGGAGTCTTTCTGCACTGGATTGTCGACACCTCAGGGCGTAGTGTTTACTTTTCCTTTTGTAAAGCTTTGCTCCAGGAATCGAGTTGCCTTGCCGCAAAATCCCGTCCCCCTATTCCGAAAGCGATCGCTGCAGCCACCATAATGGAACCGAACAGTAAGCCAAATGCCAGCGAAATGATTTCGTCCGCAAGTCCCATGCGCGCCAATCCCATGGCTCCTGCCAGCAACAGGATGGCTATGCGGGCAACCAGAGCCAGGAAGCGGGCATGCATCACACCGCTGGATCGAATGAGTTCAGCAACGAGGTTTGCCACATACATGCCTATTGCAATGATGACCAGGCCAAGTAATATCTGTCCCGCGAACACCAGGAAGCCGGAAACCAGCGTTCCCATCATTTCAAAACCGAGCAGATTGGCCGCCTCCATGGCTGCGAAAATCATGACGGCTGCCAGCACGATGGTGCCGACCACCTGGGCGGGAGTTCGTTGACCTTTTTCAGGTTCCTTCCCGATGCCGATCAACGGAAGGATTCGATTAAATCCAATCTTGACCAGAATGTTGGTGATGAGTGTCGCGGCCATGTTTCCGACCGCGTACGCGATGATGATTACGATCGCTGCGGCAAAGATATTGGGAATCGCACTCAGGATAAGATTCAACATATCGCTGGCGGGCCGGGTCAGCGCATCCAGTGCCAGAGCGTTCAGGGCTGCAATGGCGACGGGAAGAATGATGAGCGCGTAAACAATCCAACCCAGGACACCTGAGAGCCTCTGTTCGCCCAGCACCGTGTCCATTCCAAGCCGTTCACTCAACCGGTCAATGCCCGTGACAGCGAGCAGGTTCGTTACGATTCGCTTTACCAGCCGGGCTGCAAACCAGCCAACCAGTATGATAACGGCGCCTGCAAGTATGTTTGGCAGAAATCCGAGCAGTTTATCCAGCATTGCCTGCACAGGCTGCAATAATCCCGACAGCATTAAGGCGTCCAGAATGGCAGGCAGGAATAACAGAAAGATAAGCCAGTAAAGAGCATCTCCCAGAGTCTTTGCAAAGGAGCGGCGACCCTCTTCCGCTGCTCCCAGGCGTTCATCCAGTCTCGCGGTCTGTAAGATTTTTACTGATGCCAACCGCACCATGCTGGCTAAAATCCAGGCGATCAACAGCAGAACCACCGCGCCGATGAACTGTGGGATATAGGCAAACAAGCGATTGAGCAGATTGTTGATGGGTTCGGTCACAATCGTCAGTTTGAGTGTCTGGAAGAAAGCCAGCAAAACAAAGAGCATGATGATGTAGTAGAATACTTTGGCGACAACGACCTCCAGATTCATCGTTTTGACAGCCTGATCCCCGAAAATTTTCCCCGCGATTCTGTTGTCAAAATCCGTGCGCTTGAGAATCCCTCTTACAGCAGCCGAGACGATGAGCGCAAGCAACCAGCCGACGATGAGAATGGCCAGTGCTCCGAGAATGTTGGGGACATAATTGCCAAGTGACTGAATAATCTGTTCGAACATGCCTTGAATGTCCATTGCTGCCTCCTTTATTGTAATTTTAAAAAAATTTATTGAAAAATCATGTCCTGTCCTTAAAAAGCCCGATTCCTTTCCGCATGTTGCAACATTTCCATCAATTCGTGCGTCAGATAGCCGTCCGCCGGCAACCCCGCTTCGGCCTGGAAGGCGCGTGCTGCGGCTCGTGTCCGGCGGCCGACGAGACCGTCCGCCTCTCCGCTCTCATAACCCAGGCGGTTCAGCCATTCCTGGATTTCTCTGACTTCCGCTGTGGACAGGGGGCGCAGATGGTCTGGACATTTTGTGGTCAGCCCGTCCATGCCGGCGATGCGATCGGCGAGGTGACCGACGGCAAGCGCGAAACTGATCGAGGCGTTCCACTTCCTGATGATGTGGAAATTCCGGTAGACGAGAAACGCCGGACCATTATGTCCCATCGGCAGCAGAAGAGAGCCCTCGATGTCGGACTCCGGCAAAGGTTCACCAGAGGCGTCAACCAAACCGAGCGCGCGCCATTCGTTCACACTTTTATTCGTTCCGAGACCAGCAAGCACGTAATTAAAATTGAGCGGGATCAGCACTTCACGGCCCCAACGCTTTCCTTTTTTCCAGCCGGATCGATGGAAGTAGTTTGCTGCTGAAGCGAACGCATCCGGCAGGCTGCCGAACAGATCTATCCTGCCGTCCTTGTCGGAGTCGACGGCGTGCTTGAGGCAGGTTGACGGCAGAAACTGCATATGGCCTATCGCGCCAGCCCACGATCCTTTTGAACGGGTGAGATCCATCGCGCCGTTTTCCTGGATGAGTAACGCGTTGATAAACTCGCGGGTGAACATATTACTGCGCCGTTGGTCGCATGCGAGTGTTGCCAGCGCGCTCATAAGTGGCACGGAACCGAAATTGCTGCCGTAGTTCGTTTCCATGCCCCAGAGGGCGACAAGGTACTGAGGGGGTATGCCATAGCGCAGGTAAATTTTGTGCAACAGGCTGTAATGCGCATGGTACATTTCACGTCCGCGTTTGACGCGGGCATCGGTGACACGACTTTCCAGGTAATGCCAGAAGGTCAAATGGAACTCGGGCTGGCTGCGATCGGCTCTGATCACGCCCTCGAGCCACTGTATACTTTCCAGCATCGATTTCACAGTCTGAGAAGAAACGCCGCTTTCGATGGCCGTATTTTCGAGGCGTGACAGACATTTTTGGAACTGCTTCATTGAACCTGCATTATCGGCAACCGCGTTTGGGGACGGCAACGCGAGCAGGAAGGCGGCAAACGGAAGTAAGCAAACGGATAATTTTCGGGCCTTGAGGATGATCAGCAGTGCCTGCAACCGGATGTTTTTTAGCAATTCAGATGCCTTTGCGTACATAACCTCTTTCTGACGGGGATAAGGTTCCACAGACTGCATCGCAGTTAAATGGAACGGAATAAATTGAAAAACTAAGAGAGTTTTTTGTACCAGACGTTCATGCTCTCGATTTGCGCGGAAATATTGGTGTTGTTTTTTAATCTTCCTCCATAGGCATAGCCGAGTCTGGAAAATGTAACGTTGATTCCCGGGGACATGGCACGGGCAATGGTATACGCCGTTTTTATTCCTTCCTGCTTCATCTCTTTTTCCATGCGGGCAAGCAGATGCAGGCTCAGACTGCTTCTCTGCCATTGAAGAAGTGTCGCAAAATCAGTCATTTCTACATTTTGAGCGGACTTGTCCATTTCAGCGGAAGAGAGCGCCACCAGTTTCCCGTCCGATTCGACACCGAAATAAGCGACGTGGCTCCGCATCGTATTGAGCAGATACGCGGGGTCATGAATCGGAAACGGATAGGTGGGAAAAACAGTCCGATAGATGGCAGCCATTTGATCGATATCGCTTTCCGTGCAGCTGCGGATTATGAACCGTTTTGCATCCAGTGGCGTCACAGGTGATTCGGATCTGCTGATTGCAAGATGAAGAATTGCATCCAGAGTTGCCGCTTCCCGTTCGGAGGCACGCTGCTCTTTCAGATAATACCCCATGAACGTTCCTGTATTTGAGCCGTTGTACAATCCGGGGATGGAGGCCTCCTCGACATAGCCCGCCCGGGAAAACTTTTTTGAGAAGCCTGTGGGAACTTTGACAAATATCTTCGAATAACCGTATCCCTTTGCCATTGCAACCAGAACGAAAGGGAGAAGCCCTGTGGCGTCGCCTCCCACTTTCAGCAGGTATATCCGCTCATTGTATGGACCATGCTGGATGACTGAGCCGCAGGGAAGCTTTTCTATCCGGTCCGGCAGAGAATTTTTTACGAAGGAGTTCATCCTCTTCTCCTGTGGCGATCGTTATTTCTGGGAACCAGGGCAATAGTGTCGTCGTAGTCGGCCAGCAGTTTTTCTATGCCTACGGCACGGAATTCACGCGCGTCTTCGAGGGAGAGCTGGAGATTGCAGTCCTTGCAGTTCCGGTCGCAGAAAGTCGGTTCGTAAGAATCGGGTTCCTTGTAAGTAGTGATGACTCCTTCATAATTCCGTAAAACCACCTTGTTTGTGGACCAGGAGATGAGATAGTTCGGCATGACCGGAATTTTTCCTCCACCGGCCGGGGCATCGATCACATAGGTCGGAACGCAGAAGCCGCTTGTGTGGCCTATCAGGCTTTCGAGAATTTCAATTCCCTTTCCTACGGGAGTTCGAAAATGACTGAGCCCTTCGGACAGATCGCATTGATAGAGATAGTAAGGCCGGACACGATTAGCGACGAGTTTATGGACCAGGGAACGCATGATCCGGGGACAGTCATTGACCCCAGACAACAGAACCGATTGATTGCCGAGGGGTATCCCGGCATCTGCAAGTTTTCTGAGGGCGGCTCTTGAAGAGGCCGTTAATTCCCTGGGGTGGTTGAAATGGGTGTTTATCCAGAGAGGATGATGTTTTTTCAGCATTTCAACCAGTTCATCGGTAATTCTATAGGGAAGTACGGCAGGCGTACGTGTTCCGATCCTTATGACTTCGACGTGCTCGATCTTCTTCAATTCGGAGAGAATCCAGTCAAGGTAATCCGTCGACAGGAGAAAGGGATCACCACCGCTTAAAAGGACATCCCTGACCTGCGGTGTGTCTCTAATGTATTCGATTCCCTTCATGATCTGCTCACGGCTGGGAATTGTATCCCGATCGCCCACGCGGCGCTTTCTTGTGCAGTGACGGCAATACATGGCACAAGTGTTACTGATCAGCAGCAAAACACGGTCCGGATACCTGTGTGTCAAACCCGGTACCGGGCTGTCCCGATCCTCATGCAGAGGATCCGACATGTCCGTTGACTGAACATCCAATTCGTTGATTGCAGGGAAGCTTTGTTTGAAAACCGGATCATTTTCCAGATCTTCCGTGTCAATCAGGGAGAGATAATAAGGCGTGATCGACATGGGAAATTTTTCGACGATCAATTTGAACTGCCGGCGCAGGTTTTCCGGCAAGCGGATGTCAAGAAGTGTCTCGAACGTGTCCAGATCTTTTATGCAGTGTCTCAACTGCCACTTCCAATCCTTCCAGTTGCGGACCGAACTTCCATCGATTTCATTGAGTATTTTGTGCTGGGATTGAGTCAGCATACGGAATCCTTTCTTTTCGGGATGTTCGCGCTTTACGAACGGTGACTTTGTTGGCGGGGGAACATGTATTTTGTGGAATTGCTTAAAGTCCACTGTTTGGACAACAGAACGCAAAGCGCGCATAACTTGATATTCGATATTTGCAGGCGTTTCCCCTCTCAAGCTTAATGATGGATCATTTCAGTAGAAACATTTCATGTTAGAATAATTCTTGTAGGAAAATAAAGATTTTCAAGGGCCATGTCAAGAAAAAACAGAAAAAGATAAGATATTCGATAGATTATTCTGTAGATGGATAAGAAGTGGTGCTTTCGGGATGGTAGAAAAGAGAAACACAAATGGAAGGAAGAGAAATTGTTTCTTTCCGACTTCAACGCCGATGGGAACTACCCGTTATACGTCGGAAGCGGGCAGGAGACATATGCAGGGTTGATTTACAGAACCATGTTCTGTAATATAAAATTTAAAATTAAAATATCTTTATCACATTCCATATCTTTAATCGTAATCAGGGTTCAGTGTAGCCGGTTTTTTAACGATAAGTCAATTTTTCGAACTTCATCTCGTGTTATAATAAAAAAAGTTCTGAAGATCCTGTTTTCCCAACCTCTTAAGAGTTGAAAGGAGCGCAGAACTATGGACAATCTGCTCGGGCGCCACTGGCATCACCTTCCATCTGAGGAAGTGATCGATCTTCTGGGCGGCAATAAGGATCAGGGACTTGATCTTTTCGAGGTCGATCACCGGCGCGAACAATTCGGCTACAATGTTCTGACGACGAAGAAGGGCAAGGGCCCGCTGCTTCGTTTCCTCCTCCAGTTTCACCAGCCTCTGGTCTATATCCTCCTGGCTGCCACCGTGATCACCCTTCTGCTTCAGGAATGGGTCGATGCCGGGGTCATCTTCGGGGTGGTTCTCGTCAATTCCATAATCGGTTTTCTCCAGGAGTCCAAGGCCGTCAAGGCCATGGAGGCACTTGCCAGGACGATGGTTACTGAGGCCACGGTCCTGCGTTCGGGTGAGAAGCGGCGGATTTCTTCGGCTGAAGTGGCGCCCGGCGATATCGTTCTTCTTCAGTCCGGCGATAAGGTTCCCGCCGATATGCGTCTGATCTCGGTTCGGGATCTCCATGTCGATGAATCGGCGCTTACGGGAGAGTCCGTGGCCGTGGAAAAATGCGATAAGATCCTTCCCCATGATACGATTCTGGCGGACAGGAGAAATATGGTCTATGGGTCTTCCCTGGTTACCTACGGGCAGGCGGTTGGCATTGTGGTCGCAATTGGAGATGCCACGGAAGTGGGCCGGATTTCCGAGCTTCTCGCCACCACGGAGGAGCTGGAGACGCCTCTGCTTCGGAAGATTGCCCGGTTCAGCAAGGTTCTCCTCTATGTCATCCTCGCTCTGGCAGCGGTTACATTTGGTGTTGGGGTTTTTCGGGGGCAGAGCGCCCTCGACATGTTCATGGCGGCCGTGGCCCTGGCTGTAAGCGCCATTCCCGAGGGACTGCCCGCCGCCATGACCATTACGCTGGCCATCGGTGTGGCGAGGATGGCCCGCAAGCAGGCAATTATCCGCAAGCTTCCCGCGGTTGAGACACTGGGCAGCACAACGGTCATCTGTTCGGACAAGACGGGGACGCTCACGGAAAACCAGATGACCGTCCAGGAGATTATGGCGGGTTCGGCCTTATTCAAAGTAACCGGCGGGGGCTACGAACCTGCCGGCAAAATCCTGACGTCTGCCGGAGAAGTTCCTGGTGATTTTCCTGTGGCACTTACGGAATGCCTCCGGTGCGGCCTGTTGTGCAACGACAGCCTGGTTGTCGAAAAGGAGGAACGCTGGACCGTTCAGGGCGACCCCACCGAGGGCGCTCTGCTGGCGGCGGCCGCCAAAGGTGGTCTCTCCGACCGGGAGATAAACGAAAAATGGCCGCGCCTCGATAGCATCCCGTTCGAGTCCGAGCACCAGTACATGGCTACCCTCCATGCCGCTCCGGAAGGGGGGCATGTCGTGTATGCAAAAGGTTCGGTTGAAGCCATGCTGGAGAGGTGCCGGAGAGTTCTTTCATCAGATGGGGAACCGGCGAATCTCGATACGGGGGCGATCCTGGACGCCGTGGAAGCCATGGCTGCCAGGGGCTTGCGCGTCCTGGCCTTTGCCCGGATGGAGCTTCCGGAAGAAAAACAGAAAATCTTCCATGAGGATGTGGCTGAGGACATGATTTTTCTGGGCCTGCAGGGCATGATCGACCCGCCGCGGGCCGAAGCGGTGGAAGCGGTCCGAAACTGTCACAGCGCCGGGATACGCGTCAAGATGATCACCGGTGACCACGCCCTCACGGCCTCGGCCATCGCCGGTCAGATCGGCCTCACTCACGCGGAGAAGGTGGTCACGGGCCGGGAACTGGCTGATATGACAGATATGGAACTGCTTGAAACCGTTGAGGATGTATCGGTCTATGCCCGGGTTGCCCCTGAGCAGAAACTCCGCCTTGTTGAGGCCCTTCAGGCCCGTGGCCATATCGTGGCCATGACCGGCGACGGGGTCAACGACGCTCCTGCGCTGAAGCGCGCCGACATCGGCGTCGCCATGGGCATCACCGGCACCGATGTCGCCAAGGAGGCCGCGGATATGGTGCTCACGGACGACAACTTCGCCTCCATCGAGGCCGCCGTGGAGGAGGGCCGCGGGACGTTCGACAACCTCACCAAGTTCATCATCTGGACCCTGCCCACCAACGTCGGTGAAGGACTGGTGATCCTGGCGTCAGTGTTTCTGGGAACCATGCTGCCCGTCCTCGCGGTTCAGATTCTTTGGATCAATATGACGACGGCCGTCCTGCTCGGCCTGATGCTTGTTTTCGAGCCAAAGGAGCGGGACATCATGAATCGCCCTCCCCGGTTGCCCACGGAGCCCATTCTCACCCCTGTGCTCATACGGAGGATGCTGCTGGTGGGCGGTCTGATGGTCCTTGGAGTCTTCGGACTCTTCAAATGGGAACTGGCCTCAGGAGTGGAAATCACGGAGGCGCGGACAGTGGCCGTCAATCTGTTCGTGATGGTGGAACTCTTTTATCTTTTCAACTGCCGGTCGCTGACAAAATCCGCCTTTAAAATCGGATTCTTTTCCAATCCCTGGGTCTTCGGCGGATGCGCATTCATGGTGGTCCTGCAGATCCTGTTCACGTATGTGCCGGTTATGAACACCGCTTTCCAGAGTGCGCCCATCAGTGTCGGGGCCTGGAGCCGAATCCTGGCGGTATCGATTCTGGTCATGCTGATTGTCGGTGTTGAGAAGCGCTATACCCACCGGAACTGAGGAAGGTTTCCATGGACGGCAATCTGTTGAAAAGAATGGAATATCGAATCAACCGCCGGCTGCGCGGCATGATCCCCGCTGTCAATCAACAGGAGATCACGAAAAACATTTACGGCGAAGTGGAGATCTCGGTCGGGTTTTTTACGATCCTCACACTGGCCAACCTCATCGCCCTCAGCGGTCTCCTGGTCAACAGCGCCCCCGTCATTATCGGCGCCATGCTGATTTCTCCGCTCATGGGTCCAATTCTGAGCTTTGGTTTCGCTTTCATCACGGGGGATTCTTTCGTCTGGGAGAAATCTCTTCGAAAAATCATCATCAGTGTACTTTTAACGGTCTTTGTCGCCGCCCTGGCTTCCTATCTATCCCCTCTCGATGAAGTTACCCGGGAAATCAGCGCCCGCACGACGCCGAACATCTTCGATCTGCTGATCGCCTTTCTTTCCGGAACGGCAGGCGCTGCTGCGATCTGCACGAAAAAGAACTATCTGACGATCGTTCCCGGGGTGGCCATCGCCACTGCCGTCATCCCCCCGCTGAGTGTGACGGGGTTCGGCATCGGGAACGGATACTTCGCGATTGCCTCGGGCGCCTTTTTTCTCTTTTTTACCAACTTCGTCGCCATCGTTCTCTCGACCTGCCTTGTTTTCTATCTCTATGGGTTTCGTCCCGGTCTGAAAGCCGATGAAGACGCCAGAAAATTGAAGCGCCGCCTTGTTCTGCTCTTTTTCGTTCTTCTGCTGATATCCGCTCCGCTGGTTTATACCCTCTCCAAAGGCGTGTCCGAGATCAAGTTGAAAAAGAATATTGAAAACTCGTTGAAGCAGGAATTCAATCGGGAAAAACGTTCTCGACTCGTCACGTTCCAATTTTCCGAAGGGGAGGAACGCCGGCTGGAGATTGAAGCCGTCGTCAATACGGTCGATTATATGAAGGAAAGCGAACTGGAACAGGCTGAGAGGAATATTGGCAACATCCTGAAACGAAAGGCCCTGCTTCATGTCGAGCAGGTCAAGGTGATGCCCAAGGGATTGATTTCGCCGGAAGTGCAAACCAGAACTGTGATGGTTCCGCCAAAGCCGTCAGCGGAAATCCTTCGGGAAGCGCGGAACAGCATTCTTCCAGTGATCCGTCAGGTTTCCGCCAGAGCGGAAGACCTTCTTTCGCCGTCTAAAATTACGGATTTCTCTGTGGCCTTTCAGGATAAGAACTCCTCGGTGCTGCTCAGGTTGAAGATCAGACGGGATTCCCCCTTGTCGAATGAGGAATTGACGTGGCTTGGAAAATTTTTCAGTTCCTCGCTGAATACGCCGGTTCGCCTCAGCGTGGAAACGGTTCCCTTTGTCCCTGTTCTTTTTTTTGATGCAAAGTCTGTAATCCTGACGGAGACGATGAAAAAAGAACTGGAACCCCTGAAGGATGCCTTCGAGCGCAATGACCGGATTCATGTCGTGCTGGAAACGATCGCGGAAGCGAACATTCCATACAAGGAACGGATCCGTTTAGCCAACGAACGGGCCGCGGCTCTTGCAGCCTTCCTGAGCACGGAATGCCGTGTCGCCCCTTCGCAGATAAGAAAAAACATCGCGGCGAAAGCAGCCGGAAGGCCTGCGGTAAAAATTATTCTTACCCCTGCGCCGGAAAGTGGATCGTGACGGTATGAAAATCATCGTCTTCACGGATCTGGACGGCAGCCTGCTGAATCACGACGACTATTCCTTCGAAGGAGCCCGGCCTTCGCTGGACAGGCTCCGGGAGGCGAGGATCCCCCTGATTATTGTGACCAGCAAGACGCGCAGCGAGGTGGAGCGTCTTCAGGATGCGATGAGGATATGGGAGCCGTTTATTGTGGAGGACGGCGGGGGAATCTTCTTTCCGGGGAATTACCGCTGCTTCTCTTTTCCCGGAGAATGCCGGAAGGACGGGGATTTTTTCGTTCTGGCCCTGGGGGTTCCCTATGATCGGATTCGCGGCGTCTTCGTGACGCTGAAGAGCCGCTTCAAAATCACCGGTTACGGTGATCTTTCTCCTGAAGAGGTCGCCTGGCTGACGGGGCTCTCCACTGCCGAGGCGCGGCGGGCGAAGGTCCGGGAATTCTCGGAACCCTTTCTGCTGGAATCCGTCGAGGATCTTCCTGCGCTGGAAGGTCTGGTGAAGCAGGAGGGGATGAAAATTGTCCGCGGCGGAAGGTTTTATCACCTCATCGGCGCCGGGCAGGACAAGGGGGCTGCCGTGCGCGGCGTTCGGGACATCTATCGGCGCAACGATGGCGGCGGCCACATCGCCATCGGGATCGGCGACAGTGAGAACGATCTGCCTCTGCTGCAGACTGTGGACATTCCCGTTCTCATCCCCCATGCGGAACGGGGTTTTCTGGACGTTTCCCTGCCTGGACTCGTGAAGGCCAGGGAATCCGGCTGTCGGGGATGGAACGAGGCAATGAGGAGAATTCTCGATGAACTTCTTCAGACAGACCGCATCTGAGATCTTTTCCGAGGCGCTGAGAGCGGTGCTTCCGGAGAGCCTTATTCGGGAAAACCTGGCCATTCTGGGAGACGAGCTGATTGTTGCGAACCGCAGATATCCTCTCGCAGGCATGCGGAATCTTTTTGTCTTCGGGAGCGGCAAGGCTTCCGTCGGCTCCGCAAAAGCGGCGGTGGAAGTCCTGGGCGCCCGGATTGCCGGCGGGCTGGTGGTATCCAACGTCGAGGGGCAACTGGATCGTATTCGTGTCGTTGTGGGTTCTCACCCCGTTCCCGATTCCCGAAGCGCTGCCGCCGCGGAAATGATTATCAAGGACCTTGCCGGGCTGTCGGAAGACGACTTTTTTATCTACCTGCTTTCCGGCGGGACTTCCGCCCTGATCGAGAAGCCGCTTCCCCCGTTGAGCCTAGTCGATCTTCAGGAAACGTCGAAATTGCTTCTTCGGGCGGGCGTGCCGATCGACGGGATGAACGCGGTAAGAAAGCATCTGTCCCTGATCAAGGGCGGGCGGCTGGGGAGAATGACAAAGGCGCGGGGGGTCGTTCTGGTCATCTCCGACGTCATCGGCGACGACCTGGAGACCATTGGTTCCGCCCCGCTTTATAAAGACCGATCCACCGGCAGGGATGTCTGCGAAATCCTGTCCCGGTATGGTCTATGGGAAAAGCTGCCCTCAGCCGTTCGGATTCTGATGGAAAGAACGCGGGCCGGGGAACAGGAAGAAACGCCGAAGGAGGAGAACCCCCGCATCGACCATTTCGTGATCGGCAGCAATCGAAAGGCCCTGAGAAAAACGAAGATGAAAGCGGAATCTCTCGGGATGAAAACATGGATTATGACATCCCGCCTTCAGGGAGAGGCGCGGGACGTTGCGAAGGCTCTCATCGCGCTCGGCAGAGAGATCAGGCAGACCAGTGAATCTTCGAACCTCCCTGTCTGTCTGCTTTTCGGTGGAGAGACGACGGTGACCGTCCGGGGAACCGGGAAAGGGGGACGGAATCAGGAACTGTGCCTGGCTGCTCTGAAGGAGATCGGCAATATCCCGGGGTTGCTTCTGCTGAGCGCCGGGACGGACGGCATCGACGGCAACACCGAGGCCGCGGGGGCGCTGGCCGATGCGGAAATATCGAAGCGTGCCGGGGAGCTCGGTCTTTCCATCGACGACTTTCTGGAGCGGAATGATTCCTTCCAATTTTTCAAACAGACCGGAGGGCTGATCGTCACCGGCCCGACCGGAACCAATGTCATGGATATAGCCATCTTGCTGATTGGAGGTAACGGATCATGAGCACGGCAATACGATTTTCCACGGCATTAAGGCCGCATGTCCGAACAAAGATCGAACAGCTTGGAACCGCCGATATCGTCATCGGCGTTCCCTCCTATGACAGCGGCGACACCATCGCCCATGTCGTTCAAATCATTATTTCGGGACTGGATCGCTACTATCGTGACCGGAAGGCCCTGGTCATGGTTTCCGATGGGGGCTCTACGGACGATACCCGGGATCTGGCCCGGGCGGTCGATCCGAAATCCTATAACATCGAGAGCGTCGTAACCGTTTACCGCGGAAGCCACGGCAAGGGTTCCGGCCTGCGGGCCGTTTTTGAAGTCGCCTCCTTCCTGAAGGCCCGGGCTGTCGCGGTCTTTGATTCCGACCTGCTTTCCATAACGCCGGAATGGATCCGGAATATTCTGGATCCGGTCATCGAGGGCTACGATTTTGTCGCTCCCGACTACAAACGCTACAAGCTGGATGGAACCATCACCAACACGATTGCCTATAACCTGACAAGGGCCCTGTATGGGAAAAAGATCCGGCAGCCCATCGGCGGCGATTTCGGGGTGTCGCCGGCCCTGATCAAATTCTATCTCGAACAGGATGTCTGGGAAACGGATGTGGCCAAATTCGGGGTCGACATCTGGATGACGACATCGGCCATTGTCGGCGGGTTCCGGATCTGCCAGGCGAAACTCGGCGCCAAGATCCACGGGCAGAAGGATCCCTCTGCGGACCTGGGGCCCATGTTCCGTCAGGTGGTGGGGACCACCTTCCAGTTGATGGAACGGTATGAGGACTATTGGCTGAAGATCCGTCGATCCCGAGATGTTCCCTCCCTGGGGGAGTTTGTCGGACAGGAGCCGCCGGCGTTTGATATCTCCCAGGAAAATCTCATCGAATACTTCAAGGTTGGTTTGCACAATTTCGGGACGGTCTGGCGAAATATCATCGATGAACAGGATTTTGAAATCGTCCGCAAACTGGGGGAAGTCGATTCAGAGGACCAGTTCTTCCTGCCCATTGACACGTGGGTCCGCATGGTTTACCGCTACGCCGGGGCATTCCACGCCACGCCGCGGCAGCGTTTCAAGGTCCTGGACACCCTGGCGCCCCTCTATTACGGGCGCGTCGCCTCTCTGGTCAATGAACTGCGGGATAAAAGTCCGGCGGAGGCGGAGGCCCATTTCGAGGCTCAGGCCGAAGCCTTCGAGCGCCTGAAGGACTATCTGGTCAAGATCTGGAAACAGAAAGGAGGGAAATGAGATGGCTGATTTCTATCAGCACGGTATGATTACCACGTTGCAGAGGTTGAAGGAGAGGCCTCTTGGAGAAATCGATGAGGAACTGGTGGCGATTACCAGAAAGCGCCATACGGTGCTCCTTCTTCCGGCCCTGTTTTCCGAATTTGAAACGCCCTCCATGCCGGTCATAATCGAGGAACTGAAACAGGTCCGCTACCTCAAAAAAATTGTCCTGTCGCTGGACAGGGCGGATGAACGGCAATTTCAGCGGGCAAGGGAACTGATGTCCGTTATTCCCACGGAGGTCCATGTGGTCTGGCACGACGGCCCGCGGATGCAGGAATTGTATCGGGAACTGGCCGCCAACGATTTTGACATTCAACGGCCCGGAAAGGGACGATCCGTCTGGATGACTCTGGGATATGTTCTTGCCGATGAAGATGTTTACGCCATCGCCCTGCACGATTCGGATATTCTGAATTATAATAGGGATTTTCTCGCCCGCCTGGTTTATCCGGTCGTTCATCCTGCCATCGACCTGGAATTCAGCAAGGGGTATTACGCGCGGGTGGGAGACCGTCTCTATGGCAGGGCCACCCGTCTTTTCTATATTCCCCTGATCCGGACGCTGAAGCGGATCCTTACCTACAATCCCTTTCTGGAGTACCTCGGCAATTTCCGCTATCCCCTTTCGGGTGAATTCGCCCTGATCAGTTCTCTGGCGCGGGGCATTCGAGTTTCGCCGACCTGGGGGCTCGAGATCTCCCTCCTGAGCGAAGTGTATCAGCGCACTTCCGCCAATCGCATCTGCCAGGTGGAAATTACCGAATCCTATGAGCATAAGCATCAGGTCCTGGACAAAACCCAGCCGGAAACCGGGCTGATCCGCATGGCGACCGATATTGCCGCGGCCCTTTTCCGTATCCTGAGCCAGGACGGCATTCTCATGAGCCAGTCGTTTTTCCGAACCCTTTATACGGCTTACATAGAAGAATCCCGGATCGCCATCGAAAAGTATCACGCTCTGGCCATGATCAACGGATTGATCCACGACAGGCACGCGGAGATCGAGGCGGCTGAAATCTTCGTCAGCTCCCTGCAAATTGCGACGGAAGAATACACCCGGAATCCCGTGGGAATCCCCATGCTTCCCGCCTGGGTTCGAGTTCGGGCGGCCATTCCCGATTTTTCCGACCACCTGACGGAGGCTGTCAGGCTGGACAATTCCCTTTGATTTAAAAGTCCTTTCTGGACAAGAGCGAGAGCGCAATCCGGTTTTTGATATTTGACAAGGAGTCAGGGAATAAGAGAAAAGATGTCGATCAGGTAAATCACAGTCTCACGTAACCTGTCTTTATGAATATGTTTTCGGTAGAAAGTCGGAAACAGTGTAAACCGCACTTCTCAAATAGAAAGAAACCTATAAGAGGTGATCATCCTTGATCAGGTGGTAAATCCATAGTCGGCATTTCCATGAGCGGGTTTGGAAACGGGTTCATTGTCAAACTGAAATTAGCATAATGAAAGAGAGGGAAAGGCATCCGGGCTTCCGGTGGAAATGCCTTTCCCTCTCTTGCTTTAAATACTCTGATGACGAAACTTCGATAATCCGAATTCTCTGTAAGAAAGGAAAATTTGACTATTCAGCCTTTCTTCCTTTCCGGTGCCAGTCGGTCGGGGTTGAGTTTCCGGCAGCGGCGGTATTTTTATGCCTCCCTGGACGGGTTCTACCGTGTCAGCTTCGTGAATTTCGAGCCCGAAATCGATACGCCTGCCATGAGACCTTTCTGGCCGAAGACGAACCCGACAATCGGATCTTTGATTTTTGTCGTGTCTACGGATCCCTCGACACCTATGTTGGCCATCGCCACCGTGCCATCAACGCCGGCCTGCCAGCCTGTGCTGGCGCGGAATTTATTCAGGGCTTCTTCCTCCATGAAGACCAGCATGATGTCCTTCTGCTGGGCTCCGATCTGATAACCGAAAGAGCCGCCGGCGAGGCTGTAGTAATCGACGGTTTTCCCGCCGATTCTCAGGGCGCCTTCACCATACTGCCCTCCGACGAAAAACCCGCCCTGGATCACCTTGGGTATAATGAGGACACCCTTGGCAGACGCGAGAAACTCAGATGCCCCTTTGACATCCCTGGTAAACCGGTCCAGAGAGGCATCGACGTTTAAATCAATCTCATTAGTGCTGGAGCCTGAATGGATGCGTGCCGGCGCGCAGGCTGCGAGGGTGACAATTAGCATCAGAATGACCAGACCGGGAATCAGGATATTTTTCTTTTTCATGGCAACTACTCCTTTCTGTCTGTTCTTAATGAAATGGATGGTTGCGGGAATTTTTCTACTTTGACGGCATCATTCTCAAACCAGGAATAATCTTTACTGAGTGCCGACCACCTCCTTCCAGAAGTCTCACCGTTTCCGGCAAGGGGACAGATGGCTGCGATAATCCCTTTTCCCTGGATAATCCGGGTCATCACGGCGGCGATGAGGGGAAAGATAAAGAGAAGTCAGCGGAGGGGAGTGCAGCGTTGATCACAGGCGGGAGCCGAAAATCATTGGGATCGCCGGAAGGGGCCGGAGCATGGTTTGCTCTTTCATTTCTTGCGGATATTTTGTCGCCCGGTTTTATCTCCCTTTGGAATTTCAATTATGTTAATTTTTATCAGAAAATTACAAATAGTGAAATTAAATAATGAGTTATTTATATCAACTTTTATTGATTAGCCGAACTTAAACCACTCTCCAGCACTTTTTGAATATGCCGGAGGAACTCCGTTGCCGGACTCAGGTGTCAAAGTCCTCAAGCCGCCAGAGGAGAATGACCGGGATTTCCTTTTGTCCATTCTTCGAAGGCCTGCAGTTGTGCCGCCTCACCCAGAATGCCGATCAGATCCTGATCCTTGAATACGAAGTCCGGCGCGGGATTCGGACAGAGGGTTGCCGCCCGGATTACGGCAACGATTGAAACACCGGTCATATCATAGTGCGAATTCGCAGTTCTTCAATGGAATGGCCGATCAGAGGGCTTTCCTCCGGGAGTGAAAGCCAGTTCAGATCCAGCAGCCGGGAGGCGCTTTGCAGTTGCGAAAGGGTGCGATAGGAACTGTCGGCATCATAGAGCGGGGCATAAAGTTCATAACGGACCGCGTCCATGAACTGCTGGATTCGATCCGGCGGAACCTTGAAATGCAGCAGGGCCTGACGAGTGAATTCCAGGCTGGCCTCGAACTCCGGTTGAACCACTTCGTAAACTCCGCGGGAATGCAGGGTTTTCATGTGTTCGATACTGATTGCCCGGGCCATGATTTTCAGGTCGGGAGAAATGACATGAGCATGAGTCGCAACCGTTTGAGAAACAAGGGCAGACGGAGCGGTAATAAGCAGGAGCTTTGCCTTGCGGATCTTTGACGCCTCCAGTACGATCGCCTGGCCGGCATCGCCGAAAATGCAGGGATAGCTCAAGGCTTTCAACTGCTCAAACCGGTGAAAATCAACCTCGACGAGCACGAATTTCACATCGAACTGTTCCAGGATTCTTGCGATATTCTGCCCCACCTGGCCGCCTCCCGCGATGACCACATGATCCAAAAGACCGTATTTCGGCAGATTGATGGTCTGCAGGGGTTCCCGTTTTGCCCGGGCCCTGAAAAAGGAATAGATCGGCTGGGTCAGGCTGGAGAGGAACGGCGTCAGGAACATGGTGGAGACGGTCAGACTCAGGACAAGAGAATAAAGCTCTGTGCTGATTGAATTCGTGTTAAGGCCCACACGGGCCAGCACGAAAGAGAATTCTCCCACCTGAAAAAGCCCCAGCCCAACAGCGAGGGGGATGACGTTGCGGTATTGAAACAGCCTGCTCAATCCGGCGAAAATGAGCCCTTTGCCGACAATCACGAGAACGATCAGAAGTAAAATCGTCGTGGCATGGGTCCATAAAAAAACCGGGTCCAGAAGCATGCCGACGGAGGAAAAAAAGAGAAGGCCAAAGATGTCCCGCAGAGGGATGATCTCGCTTAAGGCCTGGTGACCGTAATCCGATTCGCTGAGAACCATGCCCGCAATAAAGGCGCCGAAGGCGAAAGACAGACCGAACCAGTACGTTCCGTAGCCGATGCCCAGGCCGATGGTGACCACGGAAACAAGAAACAGCTCCCTGGAATTCCATCCGGCAATGTAACGGAGAAGCCTCGGGATGAGATTCGTGCCCAGAAAGATCATCAGGAAAAGAAAAATCGCGGCCTTCAGGATGGACAGGGCCAGAATGGGCAAGCCTGTTTCCGGGTGACTCAGTTCCGGCAGAATGATCATCATCGGGACAACGGCAAGATCCTGAACGATGAGCATCCCGATCATGACGCGGCTGGAAAGCGTGCCCATCCACCCCTGGCTCATCAGGGTTTTCAGGACGACCATCGTACTCGAGAGAGAAATCAATGCCCCGAACCAGAGAGCGGACTGCCAGTCCAATCCCCACCAGGCGCCCAGGGCAAACCCGAAGGCCTGCGTCAGGATAATCTGCAGGGGCGTCCCGATGAGGGCGATTTTACGGACGGGTTTCAATTCCTGCAGAGAGAATTCCAGTCCCAGGGCAAACAGCAGGAGGGCAACGCCGATCTCGGCAAGCTTTTCGATATTGTGGACGCTGGATGCGGCAATGCCGCCGGTATGCGGTCCGATGACGACGCCGGCCAGGATGTAGCCCAGGATGTAGCCCAGGATCAGCGGCTGCCGGAAGAGTTTGGCCACCAGTCCGCCGGCCAGAGAGGCGATGACGATGATAATGATGTCCGCCGCTATGCCCATTGCTTATGCTTTCCGTCCCGCCGTTAATCCCGGCGGTTGAGGGCCGGGGCGACGTTCCTGAATATGCGGGCCGTGCTGTGGTACGGCAAAGGTCAAATTTTCTTTCACAGATGATTTCCTTAAATAAAAAAAGAAAATTTATCATTTATTTCAAGTGTTCACAAGTTTTTTGCGGAACTTTTCCATATCAAATCTGCATGGAAGTTCACTTGCTCGATGAGCTGTTCCGCGCAGAAAATAAAGGTGGTGGATTCCCTGTTTATCTGTTATTTAGAATGGCGGCTGATGGTCGTTTCTGATTGGCAGATTCTCTTGAAGCAATCAATCGACCATGGCAATGCCGTCCGGTCGAAAATGCTTGTTTCCCGGTCCATGTCGTACTTCGCAACGCGTCGTTCTCAACTGATTACATGATACCAATTACATGATACCAATCGAATATATTCTACTGATAGGGTCGTTCCTTATTATCATCAGCATCGGCGTGGCAAGACTCTCCGAAAATTTCGGCGTGCCTGTTCTGTTGCTGTTTTTAGGCATCGGAATGCTGGCTGGTTCAGAAGGGCCGGGCGGCATTTATTTTGACGACGCCTATCTGGCTCAATCCATCGGTGTCATTGCTCTGGTCTTCATCCTGTTCGCGGGAGGCCTCGACACAGGTTGGCCTGAAGTCAAACCTGTCGTTTGGCAGTCATTAAGCCTTGCCACGCTCGGTGTTTTTCTTACCGCCATTACTTTCGGTTTGTTTGCCGTTTTCGTTCTGAAATTTTCACTCCTCAGCGGACTGCTTCTCGGGGCGGTCGTTTCATCGACTGATGCCGCTGCAGTCTTCTCCGTGCTCCGATCCAAGAGCATCAGCCTCAAGGGCCAACTCAAGCCCCTGCTTGAGTTTGAATCAGGCAGCAATGATCCCATGGCGGTTTTCCTTACCATCGGCATCCTTCAGATAATGACCACTCCAGGGACATCGTTCGGTTCCATTGCTTTTCTCTTTGTTGTTCAAATGGGCCTCGGTGTTGTTGCCGGCCTTGGTTTCGGAAAAATGATGGTCTTGATGCTCAATCGGTTGAAATCCTACTACGAAGGATTCTATCCCGTTTTTGCCATGGCGGCGGTCTCATTCATTTACGGTGCGACTACGGCTGCCGGAGGCAGCGGGTTTCTTGCTGTTTACCTCGCGGGACTGCTTGCGGGCAACAGCGAGTTCATTCACAAGAAAAGCCTGATGCGATTTTTCGATGGACTTGCCTGGCTCAGCCAGATCGCCTTGTTTCTCTCCCTCGGCCTGCTGGTCTTCCCTTCCAGAATCGTCCCTGTCATCTGGGTCGGCCTTGCCTGTTCATTTTTCCTCATGTTTATAGCCCGCCCCGTGAGTGTGATGGTTTCGCTGCTCTTTTCACGACTTAAGTTGCGGGATAAGCTTCTTGTTTCCTGGGTTGGTTTGCGGGGAGCCGTCCCCATTGTTCTGGCGACCTTTCCCCTGCTGGCGGGGATAGCGGAAGCGGAGATGATTTTCAACATCGTTTTTTTCATTGTCCTTACTTCAGCCCTGCTTCAGGGTTGGTCCATCCCCGTTGTTGCCCGCTTCCTGCGACTCGATGCACCCCTTCAACCGAAGCGGCAATATCCCATCGAGTACGCGCCAGTGGAGGGGGTCGACACGCAGCTCGTCGAGTTTGTCGTCCCCTCCAGGTCGGCAATTGCAGGGGAGCCGATTGTGGAACTGGGACTTCCCCGTGGGACCCTCATTGTGCTCATAAACCGCGGTGGAAGCTTTCTCGTGCCAAGCGGGGGCGCCGTCCTGGAAGAGGGAGATGTTCTCATGGTTCTTGCCGGAGAGAGAACCCTGCCCGAAGTCCGAGAGATACTGACGCGGCAGATGCCGAACGACGAGGGAGAAGCCTGATGGTCCCAGCGGGGGCAAACTTCGGGAAGGCGACCGCCGTTCAGCTGAACCGGATTCTTTGTGAACGTTTGTCAGTCAGGCGACTGGCGCAGGCTGTTGCGTCCGCTGGCTTTCACCTTGTAAAGCTGAGAATCGGCCCTTTCGAAAAGCGTGTAATAGCTTTCCTTGTCTGAAGGCGTGGCGGTGGCAATACCCATGCTGGCGGTCAGGTGATGGGCGACGGTGGAGGTCAGGTGAGGAATGGCCAGCTGCTGAATCGCCGAATGAATCCGTTCCGCCACGAACCTTGCCCCGGCAGCCGGGGTTTCCGGCAAAAGGATCACGAATTCCTCCCCGCCGTAGCGGAAGACCATGTCTCCTCCGCGGTCGGTCGCTGAGACCAGCAGATCCGCCACCCGGCAGAGAACCTGATCGCCGGCCTCATGTCCATAAGTGTCGTTGTACCGTTTGAAGAAATCGACATCCAGCAGAATCAGGGAAAGGGGCATCCCGTTCCGTCTCGTCCGGAGCTGTTCGCGTTCAAAGGTTTCATTAAAGCATCGCCGATTGGGGATATTGGTCAATCCGTCATGAAGGGACAGCTTTTCCAGCTTCCGGTTTAAATTCTCCAGGTCGGCAACCGTCTGCTTCAGCATCATTTGAGTGCGCACCCGCGCAAGAACCACGGGCAGTGAGAAGGGTTTTGCCACATAGTCATTCGCTCCGTAATCCAGCGCGGACACGATGTCGTCGTTGCGATCCCGGGCCGTGACCATGATAACCGGCAATTCCGCGATGGACCAGGCGCAGCGCAGGCATTTCAGGACTTCGATCCCGCTCACGACCGGCATGAGGATATCGAGAAGCACCAGGTCGAAGGTTTGCGTTGAAAGCAGGTCGAGGGCGATGATGCCGTTCTGTGCCACAGTCACCGAATAACCCAGACGGTCAAGCTGGCGGGAGAGCAGATCACAGTTGGCTGTGTCATCATCAACAACAAGGATCTTTCCTTTCTCAGCGGCGGCGTATTGCGACCGGGGATGTCTGGCGGAACGGAATCTCGCCACGATGGTCTGCAGCTGGACCCTCAGTTCTTTAGACGGCTTATAGATGGTTTGATCGACAGGCAGACAGCCGGTCGTGGCGATCATATCCGCCTGAGTAAACAGGCGCTGGGTTGCATCCTCGATACGGTGCAGATCAGCGAGAAATTCCGTTGCCCGATCAACCGTCTCAGCTTTGTTTTCCGTCAACATGGCGTTATAGCCCAGAATCGCCCACACCGGCATGCGGAACGCGTGGCGCAGAATCACGCCCAGATCCCGAACGTCCTGTTCCTTCCTTCCGTCGTGCTTCGCCGGATCCAGTATGTCGCGGATCAGAGATCGCAACTGCAGTCCGGCTGCATGCAGTTTTGCCATATTGGCGTGCAGATTTGGAATGGCCCGGAGGGAATCATCATTCAGCCACATCTCGCTGTAACCGAGAATGGCGTTGATCGGGCCACGTAACTCGTGACGGATGTGCGCCAGGATTGCCTGAGGTGATTTTCCAATAACAAGGTTTTGAGTGGTCAACAAATTAATCATAACCTTTACCTCCCGACGAATCAAGCAGGGCGGCAATTTTTTCCAGCAGACGGGGAAATTCGATGGGCTTGCTGTCGTATTCATCGCAGCCGGCCCGGAGCGCCCTTTCCCGATCCGACTCCATGGCATGGGCCGTCAAAGCGATGATGGGAATGGTGCGGGTTTCCTGTGCGGCCTTCAATCGGCGCGTTGCCTCCCACCCATCCAGGACCGGCAGGCTCATATCCATCAGGATCAGATCCGGTGCTTCGGAGCGGGCCATGGCGATCCCCTCAACGCCATCAACCGCCACCACGGTGGTGAAGCCTTTGCGTTCCAGCCGGCGGGTCAGCATGTCACGGTTCATCTCGTTATCTTCCACAATCAATAATTTGGCCATCGGACTCCACTCCTTTTTCATCCTGTCTGTAAATTTTATTTCGATCGGATCGATCCGTTCTGAGATTCCTGTTTGCCGTCCTGTTTCAATTCCATCAACCTGCCGCTGACTTCCCGCAGCAGCTCTTCACGGGACAGGGAGCCTTTCTGAAGGATTTTTGCAACACAACCTTCCAGCAGGCGCTTTTCCTCGAAGGTCAGGTTCTTTGCCGTCAGGACAATCACAGGGATTGCCCTCCATTCATCCCGGCTGCGCAGTGCATGAATAAATTGAAAACCATCCATCTCCGGCATCATGAGATCGAGAAGAATGATCTGCGGCAGGTTCTCCTGTCGATGCTCCCTGAGGCATTCCAGTCCTGTCAGGCCGTTTTCCGCTTCTACGACATTCCAGCCGCCCTGCGTCAGTATCCGTCGAAGGTATGAACGGGTTGCTTCATCGTCTTCCACGACCAGCACCAGCCGACCGGCATCTGGAGTGCATTTCTTCAAGACGATCAGCAGGCGCTCCTTGTCCAGGGGTTTGAGCAGGTACTCGGTCGCTCCCAGGGCATAGCCCAGGTTTTTCTCATCCACTATGGTCAGCATGATGACGGGGATATCCGCCGTTTCTCTGTCTGTCTTCAGCGCGGAGAGGACCGTCCAGCCGTCCATGTGCGGCATGGCCACATCCAGCGTGATGGCTTCCGGGTGTAATTCGCGGGCGAGCCGCAAGCCTTCTTCCCCTCCCGCGGCGCAGGCGACGGAATAGCCTTCCCGGGACAGAAACCGTTGCAGGAGATCACGAACAGCCGGGTCGTCGTCAATGACCAGCACTGTCCGTTCATTTGCGCCCGCCGGGTCGATCAGAGGGTCCGTTGACGGCATTTCTTCAGCTTCTGCCGGTCCGGCCGCAGCGACAGCCGGAAGACGGATGGTGAAAAGGGACCCCTTGCCGTATTCGCTTTCCACGGAAATATCGCCGCCCATCAGTCGGCAGAAGTTGCGGGTGATGGTCAGCCCCAGCCCGGTGCCGCCGAATTTACGTGTGGTTGATGAATCGGCCTGAGTGAAGGTTTGAAAAAGCCGTTCCATCTGCTGAGGGGTCATGCCGATGCCGGTATCATGCAGACTGAAGTTCATCCATTCCTGTTCCGCTTCCTGCGTACGTGAAACGTTCAGGGTGATGACACCGCTGGTCGTGAATTTCGCGGCGTTGCTGAGAAGATTGAACAGACACTGCCTCAGGCGGGTCAGATCGGCATGCATTTCTCCTCCGGTTTCGCAGCCTTTCACGATAAGGATGTTCCCATTCTTCTTCACCAGGGGATCGGCGATTTTCACTATGCTTTCGATCATCTCCGACACGGAAAATGTTTCCGGATAGAGTTCGATCTTGCTTGCTTCAATTTTGGACAGATCCAGGATGTCGTTGATCAGTCCCAGGAGATGTTTGCCCGCGGAGTGAATGCGGTCCAAGTCGGAGATAAAGTGGTTCACTCCGGCTTCTTCCGCCTCCTCCTGCAGCAGTTCGCTGTAACCGATGATTGCGTTGAGAGGAGTGCGCAGTTCATGGCTCATGTTGGCCAGAAAGGCGCTTTTTGAGCGATTGGCGGCATCGGCTGCTTCCTTCGCCTGTTGCAGTGCCACCTCCGTCGCCTTGCGATCCGAAATGTCGCGCAGCGACTCGATGGCCCCGATCATCCTGCCTTTGCTGTCGTAGAGGGCTGTTGCCGTACCGGATAAAAAAATATTTCCGCCATGCAGATTGGCAATGTAGGTTTCACCAAGCAGACGGTTTCCCTCGCGATGAATGGATACGTAATGGTGTTCGATTTCTTCCTGGGGGCGCATGGCCAGATCGATCAGGATGGGTCGCCGGGTTCCATAGAAAGGAAGAGCGTATTCGTAATTTCCTTTTCCCAGCATCTCTTCGGCGGGAATGCCGGTCATCTGTTCCATGGCATGGTTCCAGGTGACGACCCGGCCTTCGATATCGACAGCCAGGATCGCATCCGGAAAGAAGTCGATGATATCCTTAAACCGACGCTGAGATTCAGCCAGCGCGCGTTCGGCCAGCCGACGGTCGGAAATGTCACGGATTGATTCGATGGCCCCGATGATTTTTCCTTCATCGTCATACAGAGGCGTGGCCGCTACGGAAGTGAAATAATCCTTCCCCAGGGTATCGCTCAGTTTTGAAGAGCTGGTGTCACTGATCAGATAATTGCCTTTGCGGTAAAAACGGGGATAGGCGCGTTCGATATCTTCCTGGGGATTCAGCACGAGATCGGCAAGGATGGGTCGCCGGGTTCCGTAAATTTGAAAGCCGTGTTCATAATTTCCCCTGCCGATAACCTCGCCGGCGGGTGCTCCGGTCATCTGTTCCATGGCGCGATTCCAGGCGATCACCTTCCCTTCCGTATCGATGGCCAGTACCGCGTCGGGGAAAAAGTCAATAATACCCTTGAACTGCTTATGCGATTCGAGCAGTGCTTCTTCCGTCCGGCGACGTGCTGAAATGTCGCACACAGAGACCTGCAGGATTCTTCCGCCCTCATAAGAAAGCGCGGAGATCAGCACCTCGGCGGCGAATTGTTCCCCGCTCCTGCGCTGGCAGAGCGTTTCAAAATGAGCCGATCCCGTTTCCGATGCATTCCGGAGCTGATCGCTCCAGGCTTTGTCCGATTTCATGACAGCCGAGTGAGCTTCAGGGAATATTTTTGACGGCTGGGTGTGGAGAAGCTCCTCTCTGTCATCAAAGCCAAAGAGACGCAGGGCGCGGAGATTGCAGTGGCGGAAGATGCCGGACTCCAGCAGAATCAGCGCATTGCCGGAGCTTTCAAAAAGTTCTCGAAACAGCGACTCCTTTTTAAACATTTCCTCAAAGGGAATTTTCACAGTCATACTCCTGATCCTTTGCATTCATGACGGTTACCTCTTGCCGCTCCTTTTTCTGTCTTTTAAGGCATGGCTTGAAAGCTAAAGTTATTCCCCATTTTTTTGGAGAGGTCATTGCTGAAGAAGCCTCACGTTCCAGGGGCTGTGCTGTAATCGCTCAATACCCTGGAGAAGTTCATGTCTCTGCCGGTCAGCATGATTTCAGCTTCCTGTATTTAAAAAATCACCCAATTAAAAATAGAAATCTACAAAAAAGTTGACAGACAATATCATAAGTGAGAATAAACGCCACAAAAAATATATGTACGCTGAGACATTTGGTATTTTATATCGTAATAAAGTTGTAAGCCGGCGACAGAAAAACCTTATGCCCGGCACAGTGCCGCCCCGCTCTTCAGCATTGTCGCAGGCAAGGGTCTTTCCAGAGTGACTGAAAATGGGAACGAAGCGATTCCTCACGATTCAGCATGCTCAATGAATTTTCAGTTAACAGGAGAGTTCAGGAACGACCTGATCGATAGAAAGGATGTTCTGCATGAAAAGATGGATTTTGAATCTGCTTTTGTCATTTGTTTTCTGGTTGTTTCCTTTTTCTTTTCACGCTTCCTATGCCCTGGATGAGGGATCTTCCGCTCTGCGGACGGGGATCGAGCAGTATCGGCAGGAGAATTACGAAGAGGCGGTGGAGCTCCTGGGTAAAGCGCGGGAGCGGGAGCCCCGTTCGTCGGTCGCGGCCTTTTTTCTTGGCATGGCCTGTAAACAGCTGCCGGATTATGAGAAAGCGGCGGTTTCTCTTCAGGATGCAGTCACCCTTTCTCCTCCGGTCAGGGAGGCTTATCTCGAACTGGCAGATGTCCTGTATCGGCTAAGCCGGCTGGAAGACGCCAAAAAATGGATCCGGGCAGCCGAAGCACAAGCCATTGCCCCGGCCCGGCTTGCCTTCCTTAAAGGTTTGATCCTGACCCGCGAAAATTCCAATCAGGAGGCCGTCTCGGCTTTTGAGCGATCCAAACAGCTCGATCCCACTCTTGCCCAGGCCGCTGATTTTCAGAGTGCCGTCTGTTATATCAAGGAAAACAAACTGGAAAAGGCGAAGGAGCGTCTCAAGGCGACCGTTCTAAGGGATCCAGCCTCGGATCTGGCCGGCTTTGCCCGGCAGTATGTGGATATGGTCGAACAGCGGCTGTATCTGGAGCGGCCTGTCCGGTTGACGGTCGGTATTTTCGGCGGATACGACACGAATCTCGTTTCCAGGCCGGTTGACGCAGCTATCGCGGGGGATATCACCGATGAAGAAAGCGCGACGCTCAACACATCCGCCCGCCTCGACTTTGTTCCCAGGCTTCAGGGGCCCTGGCTTTTTAACGCCCAGTATGCCTTTGCCTCCAACATCAATCAGAAACACTCCCATTCTCATAACTCCATGGCCAACAGCGTTTCCCTTTCTCCCGGATACAATTTCGGGCGCTTCGTGGTCAGCCTGACGGCCGGTTACACCAACGTCCTGTTAAGGACGGATCCCGATCCCAATCCCCAGGCGAACTCCGATCCCGGCTACAAACATTATCTCGATTATTTCACCGCCGGTCCGGCGGTGCGCTTCCTTGTCAATTCGAATCATATCCTGGAGGTCTTTGCCGGTTACGATAAAAAGGATTACTTCAATCAGAAAGTGGACAACGATGAAGGCATCCGCGATGCCGTGGGCCCCCGGGCATATCTGAGCTGGATCTGGCTGTTTGCCGGAAATGGCTTTTTCAATCTGAAATATGACTTCAACCGGGATGACGCGGAAGGTGACTGGTGGGAAAATGAAGGCCATCGGCTTTCCGCCAATTTGAGCGTTCCCCTGCTGTCGGCGGAGTTGAGCGAACGTTTCGGGCCTCTCAGCCTGCAGATCGCAGGGAGCGCCTTTTTTCAGCAATACAGGCATGACCAGCCTTACCTTGTCAGTGTGGGCAGCGTCTTTCAGGAAAAATACGCGAAACGCCGCGATGAGACCTATACGGGTTCGGCGGGGCTGGCCTGGGAGTTCTGGAAGCATGCCAGTCTGGTTGTCCAGTATTCTCACACCCACTGCAACGCCAATATGCCGGCTAACGAGTACAGGAAGGATGTGTATATGGGAGGATTCGAGTTTCGGTTCTAATTCGTATCCACGCGCGTAAAGAAGATTCAGGCAGGAGGTTCGTCGAAATAATGAAAACAGGATGGTTGGTTCCGATTCGATTCGTTTTATTGATCCTCGCATTGATCGCCTTTATCCCCGATTCGTCTCCGGCGGCGCAGGTCGGTAAATTTACAGGTGTTGAAGGCAATGTGGATGTGACTGTGCCCGGAAAGGCGGCGAAGCGCGTTTCCGTCGGAGAGCCGGTGCAGGTGGGCGATATCATCCGCACCAAGAGCAAGTCAAAGTGCGAGGTGACCTTTCTTGACGGGAACATCGTGCGGTTTGCGGAAAATACGCGGCTCCGGATTACGGAATATCTGGTGGAGCAGAATCAGCGGAAGGAGATCCTGAATCTTTACCGGGGCAAAGTGCGCAATATGGTCCTGAACGCGCGTCATTCCACAGGATTTTCCCGGAATCTCAAATATGAAATTCATACCCCGACGGCGGTCTGCGGCGTTCGGGGGACCGACTTTGTCAGTTATCATCAGAATGGAATTACCGGCGCTACCTTCAGGGAAGGTGCGGGATACGGATACAGCCATAACCAGCCGCAGCATATCCAGTCGATTGCCGCCAATCAGACGATGCTGGCGGCCGGTCCCGACCAGCCGCCCGTTGTCCGGCCCGCGACAGCGATGGAGATGGGGCAGCATCTGAAGGATACGGAACCGGCAAAAGGAACTGAGCAGACAACCTCTTCTGGCAGCGCAACGCAGAGCGAATCGGAGTCCTCTTCCGGAACAGCGGCACAGCCCCAATCAAATGTTTCCACGATGACGGACTCACCGGACGGCGCCACTCAGGAAGCAGCTTCGGCAACAGCCCCGGGAAGTCTTTCGGCAACGTCAGGAACAGAGAGCGACGGGAGCCCGGCAATCGGCGGTTTTGGCGGGACTGTGCCGGACTCTTCGTTCAATCCCGAAGCTGACACATTGGATGGCGCCTTCGCATCCGTGCCGGTTGCTCCGCCTTCATCTTCGTTAACCTCAGCGCCGGAGGCAAGCAGCAGTCTGACGACAGATCCGGTGACCGATATTTCAAACCTTGTAGAAAAACCTGCGGAAAAACCTGTGGATACAACAGCACCGGTGATTTCCGTTATGCCGGAATCGGCTGCCCCGGTCGACGCCGACGGGACTCATATCCAGATTAATCTTTCAGGTTCGGATGCAACTTCAATACGGTATGCATACAGAATCCATGAGACGGGGATTACCCCGGCAGGTGATTATGCGGTGGTGAATCCCTCTTTCGGTTTTGATCTTAATGGATATGAAACAGGTTTTTTTACCCTGGACATTAAAGGTACGGACGAGGCGGGAAATACATCCACCGTTTATAAGTCCTTTGATTTGAGCCGTTATGCCGTGTCCGGAAACGTTGGACTGACCGGTTTTGGCGTATCCTCTTTCGGGGAGATGACCGACGGCGAAGTGGCCGGTATTTCCGGTCAGAACTGGGGCGGCTGGATCTTGAATTATCAGGGAGCCGGCATTCCCATCGGTGCTTCCTTCAGGATCGATGCCGGGAATTTTTCGGAAGTCGATCATACCTGCTGGCTGAGCAGCGCCGCCGGTTCGGTTGCCGGTGCCGATCTCATCGGAACGTCCCTGTTCCATTACCTCTCGGCGGACAGAATGGGCATCGGTACCGGCAGCTTTACAGGAGCATTTCACACCCCGAACGGCGCCTGGCAGGGAAGCAGCCAGGGAATCGGGCAATATACGGAGGTTCCCGTGGCGTTTACCAGCCTTCTTGGTGGTCCGATCCTGTCTTTGACCGCAGGCGCCGTTCGCGAGATCGAGTACGAAAAGAGACTGGACAGCAGTGAAGACTTTTTATCATATCGGTATGGATACTTTTCCGGCGACAACGTGGCGGGAAGCAGGGGTGGACAGTTCGAAGAACTGGAAAACAGCGGTGCTGACGATGCGGAATATGAGTACCTCCCGAATGGACAATATGTCAAATGGTCACGGGGAGACGGTCTGGAACGGATCGTGGAGGGGGGGACAACCGGTGAAAGTCTGAATCTTGAGGCCGATCCGCCGGAAGGAAATCTGTCGTATTTCCTGTCATCCTTTACTGACGGCGCCTGCAAGATTACGGAGAAATCCTGGTCATCAAGCGGAATCGTGCGCACCGGCGCCATGAAGGGCATTATGGGGGGAGCGGAAAACCTCTGGACCGCCTCAGCCGCAGATATCGTGTTAATGGGAGAGTATCAATCCGCAGTTCCCATAATCGAGCAGGATTTACCCACAGGCTTCAGCTTGAGTTTTGACAGCTGGCGTGAAGATCAACCCGGCGGAACGACGCCTGACGGCGGGGCTTACAGCGGGTTCATTTCAGGACGGATCGGTGGCGCACAGAACGGTCTCGAGGGATTTCTTTACGGCCTCTACATTGATCCGGACAACGCCGCGGGTATCCTGAGGGGAAGCTTTACGGGAAGCCTCTACCCGGAAATCAGCATGTGGGAAGCGGATGGAGCGATCCATCCGATCTGGAAAACAAACGGAACAAAAGAACACATTTCTGCAGAGGACCTGCTCGAGGCCGCGAACGTCAACCTGTTCCAGAATTATATTTTTCTGGATAACGCGGCAGGCGGTTTTGTCGGGAGTTCTTCCTCTTCCGGTTTCCTCTCCGGCTGGTACGGTTATGGCGGGACGATGTCCATCCGAGGCGAGGACTGGGGAATTTACTCGCTGTCCTTTGCTCTGGATAACAAGTATGAGAATCCGCATGATCCCGGCGCCTGGCGGGCCGGTCTGTTTGGAAGCGGTGAATTCGGGAGATTTTATCAGAACGGATCAGCCTCGTGGATTGCCGATGCCGGCCTCTGGCTGGCTGATATTCCCTCAACTGCTTCGACCTGGAGAAACGGTCGTGTTTCTGCTTACATGGACGGGGAATACGGAAAATTCATGACCTACACCAGAATGGGCATCCTGAAGAACGGCCAGTTGCTGGGTTCCTATATCCCGGACAGTGAAGGATCGACTAATGGGATCTGGTCGGCCGACTCCATGGGGATTTGGGAAAAAACGGCGGATATCCACTACAGCAGCGGGATTGACGGCCGCAGTTACATCGTACGGCATATAAGGGGAGGTCGTTATGAATATGGCGACGGTTCCGTATACAACTACAGTTACAGCGATGATCATCCCGTAAATGGCGCACAGCGATTCGGGCATTCCTGTTTTGAGGATGCAGCCAACAACACGATTGTGCAGAAAAATTATACGGACGGAAGGGTGGATGTCTGGACGAAGGAGGGAATAAGCGATTATGTCTATTCGGACGGTGGTTTTTACACGGAAGGCGGCCTTGCCGCTCTTGAGACCGCACCGGCCGAATCATGGGTGCATGCCGGCAGTGCCAGTGAATTTATCTTTGACTACGACCACGTGGAAGGCATCATGGGCGGGCTCAAAAGCGATCTCTGGACGACATCCACGGAAACGGGGATTACATTTCTCGGTGAATTTGACACCGAAAACAGGGAAACGGCGCCTTCAATATTCTCCGGAAACATTGTCAGCTTTGATCCGAGAATCACCCTGAACTCTTATGAGAATACAACCTCGCCGCTTGGCGGCGCCTATTTCGGCACGCTCGGCGGGTGTGTTCACAACAGGGGAAGCGCGGATTCCCCATGGGAAAGCAGCCTGAAGGGCTCCATCGCCGCACTCTATGCCGATCCGAGCCATAACGCGGGCATCCTGAAAGGCTCGCTGACTGGAAGCGCCTGCTTGCAGCTTAACGCCTGGGAGGCGGAGGGAACCTGGTTGCCGGTTCCACTGGCATCGGAAATTTCCAATATGGACGCCACTCAATTCCGTGATGATCAATATGGCATCATCAGAACCTTTGACAGCTACAGGAGCTATTGCGATGAAGATATGCCTTCCGCAACGACGGCTGCCGGCGGTCAGGTCCATCTCGGGGTGCTGAGGATCAGAACGTCATACATTGACCATCCGGCGCTGTATGTCGATGATCCCAATAATCCCGGTGGAAGGCCGGCCTGGGGCATTGTTCAGACCAGTCAGGGCGGATCTTATGATATGACAACGACGCCTCTGGGAAATTTTGAGCTGAATTTCAGCTATCTGCCGGACAATAATATGACTGGACAGATGTATTTTCTGTCCTATACACAAAACGACGGGCTTTTCAGTCCGGACAAGGGAGGGAATTTTGAAGGAGCAAACGCGGGAGCGCGCATCGATCTGCAGCAGGGCGGCGCCGACATCCTGGCCCTTGATATTCACGGCGCCTTTGATCCGGTGGCGACATCAACCTGGCAGGCCGTTTCCACAGGCGCCTGGATGGAAACGGGCAAGTTCGTCGATATGGCAAGTACGGTTACGGGAATAGCCGCTCTTGAGGCTTTGAATATCCCCTGCATTCAGGTGGGGAGTGTAAATTTAGAGGGAAAAGGAAACAATCTTGATGTAAAGATGAATAATGTCAACTTCTATGCCCGGTCAACGGGAGACGCTCCCCAGCTCTGGGCGACGAAGAATGTCAGTGGCGCCTATACGGCCGCCCCGGCTTTGAATGAATCGATAACCTTGAATTCAACGGGCGGGGGGAGCATAACGGCCAGTTTCACGCCTGTCCGCTGGGACAGCAACAAATGGGGCGCGACGGTGAACGGCGGCGGCAGCTTGAACGGCGGCTATACAGGGAACGTTCAGTTCCAGGGTGGCGCTGCGGGTTCTTACAATGGCACAGGCTCCGGTTCTTTCAGTGGAACCGGAGCCGGAACAGTCAAAGCCGCCCCCTGATCCGGCTTTACAACCCGGCAGGCGCCCCCTCTGCTCATCGCCGGAGGAGGGGCCTGTCTTTCTTCAGTGCGGACCATCGGGGCGATGGGAGCAGAGGGATTGGAAAATGACCAGTCAGAAAAGACGGATTCTCCTTTTTACAGGGGAAGGCAAGGGGAAGACGACGGCTGCCCTGGGGATGGCCCTGAGGGCATGCGGGCACGGGATGCGGGTCAGGATCATCCAGTTCATCAAGGCTGATCCGACGACCGGGGAAGCGGCCGCCGTGAGTCATCTTCCCGGCGTGGAGCTGATCCAGACCGGTCTGGGGTTCGTCCCGCCCGAATCCAGTGCTGAATACTCCCGGCACCGGCAGGCTGCCGAACGGGGACTCCTGCTTGCCGAAGAAGCGGTCCTTTCGGATCAGTATGACCTGATCGTCCTGGATGAGATCTGCAATGCGATTGCCCTGCATCTTCTGACCGAGGAAAAGGTCATTTCAGTTGTCCGGCAGGCCGGTTCCTGCCGGACGATCGTCCTGACAGGGCGGGACGCTCCGGAGTCGCTTCTCTCCCTGGCCGACACGGTCACGATCATGACCTGTTTCAAACACGCGATGACGGCGGGACGGCCTTCCGAGAAAGGCGTGGAATACTGACCTCAGGGCCTGGCCAGACGGCCCGCCGTGGTGAGGGCGTCGGCGATGTCGTACATGTTGGAAATCTTTCCCGCGCTGAGCTGATCGGTCAGATTGAAGAAATTCAAGCAGGTCCCGCAGACCAGAATTTCCACTCCGGCCTGCTCCAGTTGTCCGATATCTTCCAGAACCTCGGAACCCTTTACAGTCAGCTTCACGCCGGTATTGTAAAAGATGATCATATCGGGCCGTCGGTCGAGCTGGGGCAGGGTGTGAAAAAAACCGCGCATCAACAGGCGTCCCAGCTCGTCATCGCCCTGACCCATGCAATCGGAGGAAATCACAATGACGCTGGGGCCGGAAAGCGATGGTTCGGACTCCTCCTTTCCCGCCACATCGCAGACGATATCCTGAAGTTCCGATCCTTCCTCAACTTCCTTCGCGCCGCTTTCCCGGGTCAACTCAAGGGTCCAGGTTCCGTCCTGAGCCTGCTTTACGGTTACCCGGCAATTCTGCGACTTTGCCATGCGTTTCACGTTTTCCAAAGCGGCGATGTTGTCTACCCTGACCGTCAACGAGTCACAATGCTCCAGGGCCTTCTTCGTGAGAATGACCGGCTGCGGGCAGGCCAACCCCCGGGCGTCGATGGTTTCCGTCATGTTTGCTGTCCTCCTTTGCTGCGTTCTGTAAAAGGCGTTGACATGAGCTGAAATGATGAAAATTCAGCTTACCGGCAGGAACGTGATCCTCGAAATACTGCCCCGCGCGGGCTAACCCTTCCGGCGCGCCGTCGCTGTGAGACGGGCGACGGCTTTCACGGCGGTTTGCACCTGCTCGGCCGTATTGAAGGCCCCGAGACTGAATCGGGTGGTTCCCACGGGAAATGTGCCGAGAGTTTTATGGGCCGACGGTGCGCAGTGCAATCCGGGACGGGACATGATCATATCCTGCTCGTCAAGAGCCATGGCAATTTCCGCGGGAGACAGTCCTTCGACCGTGAAGGAGACGACGGCGATTTTTCGTGACGGGATCTCCGGCCCATACAGGGTGAGCCCCGGAACGGTCCTGAGTCCATTCATCAAGTGTCCCGCGAGTTCCTGTTCCTGAGCTCGAATCGATGCCACGCCCCGGCGAAGAACGAAACGAACTCCGGCTTCCAGTCCGGCCAGACCGACTGTATTGGGTGTGCCCGCTTCAAATTTATCGGGCAGGAAATCGGGCTGTTCCTCAAACTCGGACCGGCTGCCTGTTCCTCCCATCATCAGCGGGCGGATGTCCTTTTCCAGCCCTTCCCTGATATACAGTCCTCCCGTGCCCTGAGGGCCGTAAAGCGCTTTATGCCCTGTAAAGGCAAGCAGATCGATGCCCAGTTCCGTTACATCGAGCGGGAAGGACCCCCCGGCCTGTGCGGCATCTACACAGAAGATCAAACCCTTTTCCCGGGTAAGCATGCCGACCTCCTTCAGGGGCATGAGCGTTCCCGTCACGTTGGAGGCGGCAGTCAGATAAACGGCGCGCGTATTGCGCCGGATGGCCGGCAGCAGATCAGCCGGATCCAGCTCGCCCGAGGATGAACAGGGAATGACGGTCAGTTCCAGCCCTTCCTTTTCCAGGGCCCGGAGCGGCCGCATGACTGAATTGTGCTCCATGCTGGAGGTGATGACATGATCGCCGGGATGGAGAAGTCCCCGGATTGCCAGGTTCAGCGCTTCTGTGGCATTTTTTGTGAAAGCCACATTCAAAGCGTCCTGTATTCCGAAAAGTTCGGCAACGGCTTCCCGCGCATTCATGACAATCCGCGCCGCGTCCAGGGAATGCCTGTGTCCGGACCGGCCCGGGTTTCCGCCGACATGGCGAAGGTAGTGCTCCATGGCCTGGAGGGTTTCCTCCGGTTTGGGCCAGGATGTGGCGGCATTATCGAAATAGATGACGTTGTTTGAATGCATTGAGTCCTTTCCTGAAACCGCTTTCCGAAAGTAACGGGATGTTTGTTATTCCGGATGATCAAGGGGGCTTTTTTTATGCCCTGTAAAATATTGAACCTGCATGCGGATGTCAAATAACGATTTGTTATGGAAGCGCCCTTTGTATTCCTTTCTGGAAAATAAAGCGTGCAGAGTGAGGTATTGACGAAAGGAGAAAAAATCTTTTAGATACATATCCATCAGGACAAAAACAGCAAGAGGAGGTTGACAGCCGGATATGATCAAGCAAAGAGGAAGCGGCATCCTGCTCCATGTGACATCCCTGCCTTCGCCTTACGGGATCGGCGATCTGGGCGGCGAGGCGTACCGGTTTGCCGATTTCCTCGCCGAAGCCGGCCAGAGTTTCTGGGAGGTCCTTCCTCTCTCTCCCACGCTTGCCATTCACAGACATTCTCCATACAGCAGCTATTCCGCCTTTGCCGGCAATCCCCTGCTGATCAGTCCGGAATTTCTGTGCCGGGACGGTCTGCTGACCCTGACGGAACTTGAGGAGGCGCCGTGCTTTTCTTCAGATCCTGTAGATTATGAACAGGCGGCGGCGTTCAAAGAGCGCCTGTTCGGCCTGGCCTTTGAACGGTTTCGGAGTCGGGGCAGGGTGCGCAGTGGTCGCTGGACGGACTTCTGCGAAGAGCAGGCCTTCTGGCTTGACGATCACGCACTCTTTGCGGCGCTGAAAAGGGAATTCCCCTACGGGACCTGGCAGACCTGGCCGCCGGAACTGCGGGACCGAAAGCCGGCGTCGCTGAAGAAAATCAGAAAAAAACTGGCCCTGCCCATCGCCAGGGAGAAATTTCTTCAATATCTTTTCTTCCGGCAGTGGCTTTCCCTGAAAGAATACTGCCGCCGGAAGCGAATCCATCTGATTGGAGACCTGCCGATCTATGTGGCCTATGACAGTGCGGATGTCTGGGCTCATCCGGAGCTTTTCAAACTTTCGGAAGAAAAAAAACCCCTGGCCGTAAGCGGCGTGCCTCCCGATCTCTTTTCCCGAACAGGCCAGCTCTGGGGAAACCCTGTTTATCGGTGGGACATCTTAAAGGAAACCGGCTATTTCTGGTGGATGAACCGTCTCCGTCAGGGCTTTCAATGCTGCGATTTTTTGCGGATTGACCATTTTCGGGGGTTTATTTCCTATTGGGAGGTGCCGGCCGGAGAAAAAACGGCAGTCAACGGTCAGTGGAAAAAAGCGCCGGCGGAAGATTTTTTCCGGCAGCTCTTCAAAACCTTTCCCTGTCTGCCCATCATCGCTGAGGATCTGGGTGCGACCTCCGCGGATATGCGGGAAATCATGAACCGCTATGAAATTCCGGGAATGAGGCCGGTACTTTTCGCCTTTGACGATTCGCTGCCGGACAACCCCTGCGCGCCTCATAATTTTCCTCAAAATACAATCGCTTACACCGGAACACATGATCTGAATACGGTCCGGGGCTGGTTCAGCAGAGAAGCGACGCGTCAGGATAAAAAGCGGCTGTTTCGCTACCTGGGACACGGGGTGACGGTTTCCCAGGTGCACTGGGCTGTGATTCGGCTGGCCATGATGAGCGTGGCGCAACTGGTCATTTTCCCCCTGCAGGACATTCTGGGCCTTGATGAAAAGGCAAGGATGAACCTGCCGGGAAGGCTCGGGGGGAACTGGCAATGGCGGTTTCTTCCGGAATCCCTGACCCCGGAGATTATTCAGCGGCTTCGGGAGATGACGGAACTTTACGGCCGTCTGTGAGTAGAGGAATTGCCGTATCTTTTCGCGTTCTTGGAGCGTGTAAGGGGAAAGGTGTTGACAAGCTCGAGAAAGAAATACTATTCAGGGCAATCCGGAATTGTTCCGGAGGGAAAGAAAAAGGAGGACTAAGATGAATAGTTGCAGTAATAGGAAAAAGGGACTCATTCTTTTTGCCGTGTTCTTTGCAATGTTCTATTTCGTTTCGCTGGAGGCTGAAGCGCGCGTCGGTGGCGGACGGTCTTTCGGAAGCCGCGGATCCCGTTCCTTCAGCAGTTCGCCAGGCTCTCCGTCCCGTTCCTATCAGGACTCACGATCCTATAACACCCCTTCCCGACCTTCACCCTACAACACGACACAATCACAGCCTGGTGGCAGTTTCATGAGAAGTCTCGCCGGGGGCGTTTTGGGCGGCATGGCCGGCGCATTTCTTTTCCGCAGTCTGGGATTCGGCGGCACAGGCGGTCTGGGTGGGGGAATCGGTCTGATGGATATCCTGCTGATCGGCGCCATTCTGTATGGAATTTACTGGTTTCTCAAGAAGCGGCGGCAGGCGGCGACCGCCATGAGTTCCCCAATGGCCTACGGCGGCATGGCGAACAGGGACGCCTTCAATCCCGGTTCCTATGCCCCCCCGATTCAGGACATTCCACCCGCATCAGGCTATGAAGGCGGTGGCGGGCTGGATGCCATCCGGCAGATGGATTATCAGTTCGATGAAAGGCGCTTCAAGGATTCCGTTCTCGATCACTTCTTCCAGATTCAGGGTGCCTGGGCCGGTCGGGACATGTCCGGCGTCCGGAACCTGTTGACCGATGAGGTCTGCAAAACGATTCAACAGGATGCTGAAACGCTGCGCGCGAAAAAGAGAATCAACAAGCTGGAGAACATTGCCGTCCGTTCCGTGGATATTACCGAAGCCTGGCAGGAGGGTGGGCAGGATTTTATTACCGTGAAGTTTTATGCCAACCTGCTGGATTATACGATCGATGAGGCATCGGGAGAAGTGGTTTCCGGAAGCAGAACGGAACCCGTTAAGTTCGTGGAATTCTGGACATTCACCCGGCCGACGGGCAACAATCCCTGGCGGCTTTCCGCCGTCAATCAGGAAAGTTAGCCGGAAAAAAAGAAAGCCAGCCAGACCGTATCCTGCGCCGGGTCGGTCCATTCCACCCGGTGCCGGGCATGCGCGGGAATCAAAAGAGAATCTCCCGGCTTCAGAATGGTCAAGGCATCCTGTCCAAAAAATTTCAATCCCGCACTTCCGCTGAGGAGCAGAACCCACTCCTGCTCCTCCTGATCATACCAGTATCCCGGGGGCGAGGCTTGTCCCCGGGATACGATCCGTTCAACCCGGAAGGCGGATGTTTCCAGGAGTCCGTCGATTTTTTCCTCCGCGAGAGACTCCGGAATCCCGTCAAAAAGATTCTTGACTGTAATATCCGCCATTATTCCCGGAATTCAAACATGACCTTTTCATAGGGTTCAAACATCATCATGTACAGATCCATGACGTAACGGTCCGTCATGCCGGATATATAATCCGCCAGCACCCGTCGTTTTCCGGAGGAATCCGCCGCCTCGTCAAACCGGGTCTTGAATATTCCGGGCAGCATTTCCGGGCGTTTTTCCAGGTGATGAAAGATTCTCCGGATGATGAGCTTCCCCTTTTCATTCATGATGCACACCTGTGGTTTCCGATAGACATTTTCAAACAGATAAGCCTTGAGGGCGTCAAAGTTTTTCCAGACCCCGGCGGGCGCGGCCACGACGTCTTCGGGGAGGCTCCGAGCCTCTTCGACCGATGAAATTCCGTAAAGCTCGATATTTCTGGAGGTCTGCCTGATAACGGCGATGTTGGCTTCCTCAATCAGCGTCCGGACAAGGATGCGGGACTGGAGAACCGTATCGGCTTTGAGGAAGTCGGGATATCTGGAACTGCAGCGTTCGAAAACGCGCCTGACCAGGGGATTTTCCATGTTGCGCAGGTCCTTCATGCGCAGATAACCGGCGTTGAGGGCGTCTTCCAGATCGTGGGCGCAGTAGGCCAGGGGGTCGGCGATGTTGACGACCTGGGCTTCCAGGGATGCCTGGGAATAATTCTGAAATTCCGGAGGCGTGTCGGGATGATCGTGGGTTGTATTATGGCGGGCGATCCCCTCCCGGGTCTCGAAACAGAGATTGAGACCGTCGTAGCGCTGATATCGCTTTTCCAGAAAATCCACAACCCGGAGACTCTGGATGTTATGTTCAAAGCCGCCGTCATCCTTCAGCAGGTCGTTCAGGGTTTCCTCGCCGGAGTGGCCGAAAGGGGGATGCCCGAGATCGTGGGCGTAGGCGATGGCTTCACAGAGGTCTTCGTTGAGACGCAGGGCGCGGGCGAAAGTCCTTGCGTGCTGGGCCACTTCCAGGGTATGGGTGAGACGCGTCCGGTAAAAATCTCCCTCATTGATCAGAAAAACCTGGGTTTTGTGTTGAAGATCCTTGAAGACCTTGGAGTAGAGGATGCGATCCCGGTCCCGCTGAAAGCAGGTGCGGTAATCGTCAGGTTCATCGCCGTGAAGCGTCCGTCCCGCGCTGTCGGCGCTCCGCGTCGCGTAGGGGGCAAGCTTTTCCTTTTCCGTTGCTTCAAGAAATTCCCGGGCTGTCATACAGGGTTTTACCTCTATTTTACCTCTTATGTCATTGCGCAGGGAAGTCTATACGCCCCCGAATCCTTTTGCAAGCAATACATCGGTAAACTGGATAGACTCTGTTCTGGAGTTATAAAAGAGAAAAAAATGGTATCCTTCCAGGTAAAACTTTATCAATTTTTTCAGTATGAAATTAAAATTGTTTGCTTTTTATTTTTCGCTGATATAAAAAGATTGCGAACTTTCTGAATGGTTAAGGTATTTCCCCGTAAGGGCAATTCTGTCCCAAGGGGATAACATCTTGATAACAGAATGCAAATTCTTCTACTTCCTGCGACGTCTCATATCTGTTCATTGTTGGTCTCGTGCGGTATTCTTCCTGTACTTTTTAAAGTAAGGCAAGTTTTTAACAGATTGCAAAGGTCGAAGGGGAATTGTCCATGAGGTACTTTGTTTGCGTATTCTGTTTAATCTTGCTTCTCAGTACGCCGGCCATGGCCGTTGCTGAAGGCGAAGCAGCGAGAGTCAAGACTTTCAAGGGAACGGCGTTTATTGTGAGGCAGCAGCAGGCGATCCAGGTAAAACAACACGACAGGATTTATCCCGGCGATCTTCTCAGGACCGGTCCCGATGGAACAATGGGCGTCATCTTCAGGGATAACACCACCCTTTCTCTCGGACCCCGAAGTGAGATTGCCGTTGATGAATTTCTCTTCGCCCCGTCTCAGGGAAAACTTTCCATTGTGACCCGGATGTTCCGAGGAACCGCTGCCTACCTTTCAGGCGTTATCGCGAAACTTTCCCCGGCGTCCGTACGCTTTGAAACGCCCGCGGCGACCATCGGCATTCGGGGAACACACTTCCTGGTGCAGGTCGAAGGGGCGGACAAAAAATGAAATTCTCATCCCTGATTCTTCTGGCCAGTGCATTCATGCTGCTTTCTTTCGCTGCCTGCGCGCCTGCCCACAGAACCCGGGTCATTCTCATCCCCGACCCTGATGGAAAAGTAGGGGAAATCACCGTTCAGAATAAGGGTGGAGCACAAATCATGACACAGGCGGGACAGATGGCGGAAGTCCATGACGAAGCCACAGCTCCTGTATCCCCGGCCTCCGTGATGGATGATAAGGAGATCCATCGGATTTTCGGGGACGTCCTCGCCGCGCTTCCGGAAAAGCCTTTGACCTTCATCCTGTATTTCAAAACCAACAGCTTCGAGTTGAACATACCGTCGCTGAAGGTTCTCAATTCCGCTCATGAAGCCATCAGTTCCCGGCAATCAGAGGATATCAGCGTTATCGGCCATACGGACAGGGTGGGGACGGACGAGAAAAACTATATTCTTTCCCGAAAACGAGCCTTGAGTGTCAAGAAATACCTTGTTGTGAAAGGTGTACATCCTGATGCCATCGAGTTGGATTATCACGGGGAAGCCAATCCCCTCGTGAAAACCGCGGAAGGGGTTGCGGAACCGAGGAACAGACGGGTTGAAGTAATCGTCCGTTAGCGTCGATAAGGCAGAAAAGGAAGCCGGGCTGGAGCCTTCAGGATTCTGAAAGAGCATCCGCAAATTCAGCGACAGCGGCAGCCTGTTTCAGACCGCTCATCTCAAACGATAAAAGCCTCCGGAAATCCGGAGGCTTTTTTTATCCCCGAATTCCCCCCCCCTTTCTCATTCCATTTTCCCATCATATCGTACGGAGGGAGGTAAAAGCCCACGATCTTCCAGGACATTCCCACTTTGCCGACTGGAGCCTTCGGGGAGTTAAAATACACGCAGTCTTCTTTTTTTCGCAAAATTTCCCCTATAGCTCCAGTATCCGCAATACAAACATTCACACTATCGTCTGTAGATTTATAATCTTCATCCAACCAGCATCCGCCGCGGTAATCGATCGATAATTCGAAGTCCTTGTCTTTCAGACCAATAATCTGAAACAAATCATGACAACCATTGCTGCCATTAATTAAGAGCACTGAGCTGTTCATCCTGACAGCTGTGGACGCAGCCGGTTCCGTGAGTTTTACCGCCGTACGTCCTACCCATGGTGAATGGTGAAGGTCCAAATTTGGACGGAAGTGGCGCGATATGGATGTTTTGCCCTGCTGTGATTTCATCGGTTTGGTTTATGCCCTCCGGACGGCGCTCCCTGTACATATCCATCAACTTGAATGCTGCTGATTTATTAGAGAATCAATCCCCGGCGATCCAGTTTGTTCGGGACGACGACTTTTTTCTTGATGAAAAAATCAAGGTACAGGCTTGACATTATGTATTTTGTGATATAAGCCTTCCGCAACATATATAAAAATTAACATATGTCTGGATCAGGCATGACCGGCGGATCCGGTCGAGAAGGCCGGAATCAATACGCAAATTCTGCTCGAAATCAGAGGATTGAAGTTTATGAAATCATTGGAACCGTTGAACAATCATGACGAGACCGCGGCAGGGGATGCCATGCGGGGTCCTTCCGGCGGAGGAAATTCCGCATCGATCCTTAATGAAGCCGAAAATATTCTCCGGGATTATTATGGCGGCGCCATCGAGTCTCTGTTCATCGAAAGACTGGTGGTCGGCGTTTTTTTTACAGGCGTCAAACTTTCCAATGGCTGCGGAGGCGTGGCCTACACCCCGCCTGAAACGATCAGGAATGCGAGCCGGCGCATCCTGAGAGGAAGCCCGTCTGCCATTCGCGGAAAAAGTGCCGACGTGGTCATCTCCGGTAAAATACCCAGTCCCTTTGCCGATGTCATTCGCCTGGCCGCGATCAATGCGCTTTCCGTGCCGTTTTTCCAGGATGGGCGCTATGACTTTGAGAAGAGCGATGACCTGTCGGATGTGTCGCATCTGTTTACTGGTCGGCGGGTATGCATGGTGGGGGCGATCGTGCCTCTCCTGAAACGTTTTAAAAAAATGGGGGTCAGCGAAATCAAGGTCATTGACCGGAAGAAGGACAGTCAAATTGAAGTTGAGTTGGCCTGCGGTGAATTTCTGTCCCCGGAACAGACGGCGGAAACCATTGCGCAGTGCGAGACTGCCGTATTCACCGGGGCGGCCGTTGCCAACGGTACAATCGAACATCTTCTCCGTCTCGTTCCGAAGGAGGCCGCCGTTGCCGTCGTGGGTCCCACAGCGGGGTTCATTCCGGATCCGCTCTTTCGGCGCAATGTAGCCCTGGTGGGTACCGCGATGGTGACGGATATCGCCGCCGCCCTGGATATCATTGCCGAGGGCGGCGGCGCCTATCCGTTGTTCGGCCGTTGCGTGAAAAAGATCAATATTCTGAACCGGAAGCGAATCGAACAATTAAAACCGGGGAGCAAAACTGCGTAATTTCCTGAGGAGGTGCGATGTTGCAAGAACAAAATAACAAGGACCAGTACGCAACGCTGCTGGCGGAAGCGGGGGCTTTTCACGGCGATGTCTGCGCAGGCATCGAGATCGGCACCCGGATGACTATGTGCGGTTTGCGGAAAGTGGGCATCCTGGATCCAAAAGGCGCCGACAGGAAAAAGCTGATGGTGTTTGTGGAAATCGACCGCTGCGCCACGGATGCGATCATGGCCCTGACCGGATGCAGGCCGGGAAAAAGAACGATGAAAGTCCTCGATTACGGGAAGATGGCGGCCACCTTTGTCAACCTGGAAACGGAAAAAGCCGTCCGGGTGGCGATCAACAGGAAAAAGGAAGAGGGAGATAACCCGGACTTCGGAACTCTCAGCGAAGAAGAACTTTTTTCCATCACCGAGGTGAACGTTCCGTTGCGGCCAGAAGATCTGCCGGGAAAACCGCTGCGTCGCTGCCAGTGCGCGCGCTGCGGGGAAAATATCATGGATGGGCGGGAGGTTGAGTCGCAGGGAGAAACACTGTGCAAACCCTGCTTTGAGCGAAAAAATTATTATCAGGTTTCCGCTTGACTGTGGAAGGGACAAGTCGCAGCCGCTTTCTTCGCCATGGTGATGAGGAAGATTGAGCTGCGCGGAGGCTGAAGCGGCAATGACAATTACGGAAGAACAGATTCGCCTGCATAAAGGGATGCTCCTGTCCCTTGCCATTCATATTTTTTGCGTCGCAAGCACTCTGTTTTTCATGACGTTCTCCGCCCAGCATCCGGAAACAGTGCGGGTGTTATTGACACTGGAACCGCCCGGTGGCGGGGGCGGTGGAGAAATCAACCAGATGAAGGTTCCGGAAAAGAAAGTTCCGAGTCCCCCGGCGAGACAAACCCATCGCAGAGAGCACCCGACCCGGCAGCTTAACACAGCCGATTTTCCCCCAGTCATGGAGAGAACACCCGTTGAATCGATGCCTGACGTTCCGCCGATTTTGACAGAGAAACCTGTTGAGGAAATGTCCCCGTTGGCGAATATCGCAGCACCGGTCATGGCTGCGTCCGGGGGAGGGAAAGGTGCCGGCAGCGGTTCCGGTCTGGGCAGTGGAACCGGAACCGGCAGCGGTACCGGCATAGGCAGCGGTGCGGGACGTGATGAAGGGTCAGGACAGAGCCGCGATTCACTTGAGAGCCTGAAAACCCGCTATTTACAGGAACATTTCGCCTATATTCGCGACCTCATCATGAACAACCTCACTTATCCTCCCATGGCCAGGAAGGTAGGCTGGCAGGGAAAGGTCAGGGTTTCATTCGTCATTCGAAAGGACGGCCGGGTCGAGGCCTTGAAGGTGGTGGAGAGTTCGGGCCACGGAATTCTGGATAAAAACGTGGTGGAGACAATCCGTCAGGTTCAGCCCTTTCCGAAGCCGCCGGTCAGAGCGGAACTGGTGATCCCCGTCGTCTATATGCTGAAGCTCTAAATCGATATGTGGTGCTGAAGATAAATAAGTATCGGAGGCGTTTATTTCATTCTTATGAGGAGGAAGGTGCAGTGATTGGTCTCTACAAGCGGTCGTTATTTTTTTTGTTGATTCCCGGGGTGATCTTTTTGTCCCAGGCGGCTTTTGCGGAAGAAAAGGCAGACCAGAAAAACATCAAATCACCAACACAAAAGGAATCTGTTAGCAGTCAAACCTCGCCGACGGAATTGGAGTCGATAAAAGTGACTGATGCTCACCCGCGGGAGGATCTTATGCCCGATAGTCCCACTAATCCGTATCGTGTTGAATCCAGCGCCCGATTCGGCACGGAGGTCTTTACCCAGGAAGATATTCAAAATCTGAAACCCGGCGATGTAAATGACCTGCTTGACAAGGCAACCGGCATGAACGTGACTTATCAGGGGCGCAGAAGTCCTTTTTTCATTGAAACGCGAGGCGGCGGAAGCTTTACCTACATTATCGACGGTGCGGTACTGCCTCCGTCCGTTAATCGAATTTTATATAAATTGCCGCTGGCTGCTATTGAAGAACTGCAAATCGTCCGCGGCTCCACATCTCTGACCTTAGGTCCTTCCATTCCCATCGGCGCATCCGGTTCGGGATCAGGCCTTAATACGGGCTTTATTATCATCAGAACCAAACAGCCGAGAAAGACGGAGGCCGTCCTCACCGGCTCTGTTGAAAAGTCCATAGGCGGTCATCCGATTGCAACAGATGTGAATTTATATCTCGGGACCCGTCTTGGGGATTCTCCAAAAATTAATGGATATGTCGGCGGTATGGCGTCAATGATGGATCGTCCCAGCCAGGATAGCTGGTTCGATGGGCGAAACGCGGATAATGGAATGGGAAATGCGGGTTTTACGATTGGCAAATTTAATATGAACTTTATGGGATGGACTTCTTCGGGAAATTTTGAAATGCAGCGCGGTGTCAAGTATGACGGCACGCTCGATAATATGAAGTGGTATTATGATCCTTTACAATCGACCGTTTTATCAACGGATATGACGATGCGGTGGAGCCCGAACCAGACGACGCTTCTCAATGTATTCAAGACAACCTATGATCAGAAAGAATACGTCGAAAGTTTCATTAATTCTTCCTCATCGATGCGAAAATATAAGGAAGAAACTCGCGGTATCGGCCTTCGCCATAATGCCCGCTTCTGGAACACGCTGATTCAACTGGGTGGACAGATGTCGGAAAGCGAGGGGTTAGGTCCTAATCTCAGCAGCAACTACAACAGATATGACACGTCGGTCATGGGCTGGTCCGCATCCGTGGAGCAAAAGCTTTTTAACGACAGACTCGTTTTGGATGCCGGCTATCGCCAGGATCAAAAGCATATCGATAATTCAAGTACATCGGCGGCAAAAGACAGCGCCAATAATGATGTCGATATGGATCCGGCGAAGATTTACGCCTTGGGCGCCCGCTGGCGGATCATGGACATCGTCGCCTTGAACGGACGCTACTATCACGGCGAACAGGGAACAAGTGGCGATTTCGATATGAGATCGCAAACCGGTGAACTGCATCCTGAAAAGCAGGAACGGATGGAATTTGCGATTGAATCTGATTTCAAAGCCTATTTCAGACCAATGCTGACCTGGTTCAATATCAAAACCGACAATCAAAAAACGGCAACAAATACAACCTATACGCTGGACAGTGGCACCTATTACTACTACACCGAAGCGGACAACCTGAGAAGAGGCGTGGAACTGATGATTAAAGGCGACATCTTGAAAAACACCTCTTACAGCGTGAGTTGGACGCGGATGCTGAAAAACGAAGACACAAAGAACGGCGTAACCACCGACAATAACGGTGTATCAAAACCAAAAAATCTTTACACCTTGGAGATCAGCCATAAGTGGCGTGACTACAGGGCCAATCTTTCCATTAAAAAAGTCGATTCATGGTATTCGTCAACCAGTGCGATGGGGACGGCCGAAGCGGATCTTGGCGATTACACCCGGGTTGATGCCAATATCAAGAGACTCTTTCACTTGAAACCATGCCTGTTGACCGCCACGCTTTACGGGCGCAATTTAGGAGACGAGCGGTATGCGACGCGATATTCAACAGGATACTACTATGATCGCGGACGCACCGTCGGAATGGAACTGTCACTGGCCTATTAGCGGTGATTTTTCCCCGGCGCTTGGAGGAAAAATTTCCCTGCCTTACCACGCCACTGAGTGAAACATGAAGATATCCAGGTACGACGAAATTGCCCGCGGCGTTAACGCCCCTATTTACGAATACTACGCCCGGAAGATCAAGAAAGAAACCGCCGTTGTAGAAGGTGTTTGCCTGGATGTCGGGTCAAGCGGCGGATACCTGGGGCTCGCCCTTGCCCGGATCACGGATCTGGAGTTCATATTCCTTGATGTATCGGCGGATGCCCTGGAGAGCGCAAAGCTGCACATTATCGAGGATGGCCTCCAGGAAAGGGCGAAAACCCTGCTTGCCGATGTTCACTGCATTCCATTGGCCGACGGATCGGTCAACCTCGTCATCAGCCGGGGCTCCATCCCTTTCTGGCAGGAGCCTGCAAAAGCGCTCAGCGAGATATATCGAGTCCTGACGCCGGGTGGGGCGGCTTACGTGGGCGGCGGCAGGGGTGCTCCGGAAATGCAGGCCCTCATCAGGCAAGAAATGGCCAGACTCGGCATCGAATGGCCTGAAATGCCGGGGCACACCGGAGGATCAGGAGAAGGCGGTTCCGGACATCCTCCGCAGAGAGACTATCGTGCGATTCTGAAACAGACCGGCATTCCTGCCTGCAAAGCGACAAGAGGCGATGACGGCATGTGGATACATTTATGGAAACAGATTTAAAGAAGAAAAGAGGAGGTTTGTGCGGAATGTTCAATAAAAGACGTATCCGGATTATCACGGCGATTGCCGTGTTTCTTGCGGTGTCTGTTTTCGGTGTAGATGCCGCAAAGGCTCTGACCGTAACCGATATGGCCGGGCGCAAAGTGACCGTGCCCGATTCCATCCGGAAGGTATACGCACCTTCCCCTTACGGTTCCTATATCATGTATTCCATCGATCCATCGATGCTGGCGGGGCTTAATCTCCCGATCAGGGACGAGGACATGAAGTACTTCCCGAAAGCGATACGGAACCTGCCGTTGATCGGCTCCATCGGCGGCCAGGGCCGGACGGCCAATATCGAGGTGCTTTTGAAGGCGAAACCGGACCTGCTGATCATGTGGTCGGCAAGCAGGTCCGCCATCAATGACAAGGCGGAAGAGACATTGAAAAAACTCAATACTCCGTATGTTTATGCTGTCGCTGAGAGCCTTGCCGATTATCCCGATGTCTATCAATTTCTCGGCAAAGTCCTTAAAAAAGAAAAGAGGACAAAACAACTCATCAGCTGCAGCAGAAAGACGCTGAATGAAATCAAGGACGTCGTCAGCAGGATTCCCGCCAAAAAAAGACCCTCCGTATACTATGCGGAAGGCGTGGACGGCTTGAGCACGGAATGCGACGACTCGATCCATGTGGAACTTCTTAAGCTTGCCGGTGATACGGACGTCCACCGCTGCCACACGTCGTGTCACAAGGGATTTGAAAAGGTCTCGATGGAGCAGGTCATACTCTATAACCCGGATGTCATTATCGCGCAGGAAAAGGTCTTCTACGACAAGGTCTTCAAAGATCCCGTCTGGCGGAATATCAAAGCCGTGCGGGAAGGGCGCGTCTACCTGATCCCCAGGCACCCCTTCAACTGGTTTGACCGTCCCCCTTCCTTCATGCGCATCCTCGGTCTTAAATGGCTGACCCATATCCTTTATCCCGCGGAATACAGAATAGACATCATTAAGGAAGCGAGGGAGTTCTACCGTCTGTTTCTCGGCGTCGAACTCTCTGCCCAGGAAATGAAAAAGATTCTCTATCCATGAAACGCAACCTGCTTTTTCCGGCATTGATTTTTCTGCTCGTTCTGACCGTGGCATTTTCGATGACGCTCGGCAGATATCCACTTGCGCTGAGTGACATTGCCGGTTTCTTCCTGTTTAAGATATTCGGTGCCGGAAGTATGGAATTCGAACGGTACAACCTGCTGGGGAGCCTGCTTCTCGACATCCGCATGCCCCGCATTCTGGCCGCCATCCTGATCGGCGCGTCACTTGCCGTGGCGGGGAGCGCCTTTCAGGCCATGTTTGTCAACCCGCTCGTTTCCCCGTCACTTCTGGGTGTGCTTGCGGGGGCCTCATTCGGCGCCGCGCTGGGCATGGTCTTTTTCAAAAGCTGGGTTGCCGTGCAGGTGGCCACGTTTCTTTTCGGCTTTCTTGCCGTACTCGTCTCCGTAGGCATCGCCAGGATGCACAAAGGGAATACTCTGCTTCTCCTCGTGCTGGGCGGCGTCATCAGCAGCGCGCTTTTCACGTCTCTTTTGTCAGTCATCAAATATATCGCCGATCCATACAACCAGTTGCCTGCCATTACCCAGTGGCTCATGGGCGGATTATCCCTTGTAGATGGAAAAATACTTTTGACCGCCGGCATTCCCCAAGCGGCCAGCATTATCCTTGTCTGCCTGTTTTCCGGGTATCTCAACGCCCTGAGCATGGGCGACGAGGAAGCGCGGGCGCTCGGCATCTCCGTCGAGTGGATCCGTATGCTGCTTATCTTCCTGGCGACGCTGATGAGCGCGCTGACCGTCGTTCTGGCAGGGATGATCGGCTGGGTGGGTCTCATCATCCCCCATATCACGCGGATGCTCGTGGGTCCCAACAACAAGGTGGTGATCCCGGCCAGCGCCCTCATCGGGGCCATTTACCTGATCGTTGTCGACGATGTTTCGCGGATGCTCTTCAATGTGGAGATCCCCATCGGGATAACCACTTCGCTCATCGGCATCCCGTTTTTCGCGATCATCTTGAGGAAGGCAAAAAAAGGATGGAACTGAAACCGTTGATTCAAGTGGAAGAGATATCGTTCGGCTATACGGAGGAGAACGTGCTGAGCGATATCAGTTTTACCATAAAGAAAGGTGAGATCGTTACCCTGCTCGGACCCAACGGCTGCGGGAAAAGCACCCTCATCAAGATCATGCTTGGCCTCCTCCGTCCGGCAGGGGGCGATATTTTCTTCAACGGGAAAAATATTCAGCAGATGAGCTCCAAATCCCTTGCCAGGGAAGTCGCCTATGTCCCGCAGCTCCACAAAAGTTCCTTTCCGTACACAGTGAGGGATGTCGTGCTGATGGGACGAATTCCGCACAAGGCCTTCTTTTTCCAATACTCGAAGGCCGACATGGAGATTGCCGCCGATGCGCTCGGGAGACTCTCCATCTCCCACCTTGCGGACAGGGCCTACACGGAAATCAGCGGCGGCGAGCGGCAGCTCACCCTCATTGCCCGGGCGCTTGCCCAGGGGGCGAAGACCTTCATCATGGACGAACCGGCAAGCGGCCTCGATTACGGGAACCAGATGAGACTCCTCGATCAGATTATCAAGCTTTCCCGGGAAGGATACACCTTCATCAAATCGACCCATTCCCCCGAGCACGCCCTCTGGATCGCGGACCGTGCCATCATGATAAAAAACGGCGCTCTCATGGCGGACGGAAAATGTGATGAGGTCATCAGCAGCAAAAATCTATTCCACCTCTATAACGCCAGGGTCAATGTGCTGAAGCTCAACAGGTCCCTGCGGGTGTGCGTCCCCCAGACGATCTGCGGCTGTACGGAGTTCGCTCATTCACCGCTGCCGCCGTGTGAACTGGGGGAGCCCATTTCATGTTCAGCGGTTCGGGGTGGATAAGGCATACAGAATTCAAGGCATGAAGAGGAGAAAATAGAAAATGGACTGGCTGAAGGAGGCAGTGGATTACGGAATCATCTGGGGGCTCGTTTTCCTGAGTTTTATTTCCGTGGGCATCGCGATTGAGCGACACTTACTCTACAGGCACATCAATCTTGAAAAATTTTCCGACAGGAAAAGCCTCGAGATGGTGCTTACCAGAAAGCTTCACCTCATTGCGACGATCGGCAGCAATGCCCCCTATATCGGTCTGCTCGGCACCGTTTGCGGAATTATGCTGACATTTTACAGCATGGGCAGAGATGGGTTCATGGATACGGGGAAAATCATGGTCGGCCTTGCCCTGGCCCTGAAGGCAACCGCTGTGGGACTTTGCGTGGCCATTCCGTCCATTGTGCTTTACAACCTGCTGCTCCGCCGCGTCAAGGTTCTCATGATGAACTGGGAGATTCGAAATGGAAGAGAAGGAGTTTGATTACATCAACGTCATCCCGCTGGTGGACGTGATGCTGGTCCTGTTGACGATCGTTCTGACCACTTCGACGTTCATCGCGACCGGCGGTATTCCGGTGAGCCTGCCCAAGGCGTCTCAGAACAGGATTGAGACGCTGAAAGTTCGAACTGTCGAGATCGACAGGAACGGCTTGATCTATTTTTCCGGGCAATCGGTCACGCTGGAAGAACTGCTGGACAGGCTCCGGCCCCTGGACCGGAACAACCCGTTTCTGATTCGAGCGGACCGGGACATCCCCCTGCAGAATTTCGTGGATGTCCTCGATGTCGTGAAAAATGCCGGATTCAGGCAGGTAAGCCTCCAGACGGAATCGAAAGGATGAAACAAGCGGTTGAGGCATCCACACACACGGAATATCGTTTTCCTTAAATAGCAAAGGTCGTCTTAAAAGACAGTAATGAAGGGTTACAAATGAAAAAGAGGAGGGTTCTTTTTATGCTGGGTATCCTGTCAACCGTGTTGTTCGGGACTGTTTCGCACACGGTTCCACTTTATGCCGATGAAAATAAAGTCATAACCGACATGTGCGACAAAAAAGTTGAGGTGCCGGTCAATCCAAAGAGAATCGCCTGCATGCATTGCGTTTCTCCGGAAAAGATCATGACCCTTGGCGGGGGCGACTCCATCAGCCTGATGGCGGAGCAGTCTCCGTGGGCTTACAGGCTCTATCCGGAGATAAAGAAAGCTCAATCCAATAAGGGGGTTACGCCGGAACAGATGCGGGAAATGAACATTGATTTTGTGCTCTATTCGCCCGGGATGACGAAAGAGGAACCGTACATCGCGGCAGGCTTGAAAACGGTCTGTGCCTTTTCGCCCGATAAAGGACCGCGAAATCTCGATGAATTTCAGGAAAACTTTAAAAGGGAAATCTCCCTGTTCGGCGATCTTTTAGGCCCGGATGCGAAGGCCAGGGCGGATAAATACAACGCGTATTTTGACCGGCAGGTCAAACGGATTCTTTCCATTACCTCAAAGATCGACAAGAATAAAAGGCCTTCCGTCTACTACGGCGGTCTGCACTCCAGCCTTTTGGGAAGCCAGGGAAAAGGCAGCGTCATGCACTGGAACACCGAAGTGTCCGGCGGCAATTATCTGCCTCAGGCCCTCGATGGCAACCATGCCACGGCTACCCTGCAGCAGGTATTGTCATGGAATCCGGATATCATTCTCCTGAGTGGATATTATGATTCTTCCGACGATCCAGGGAATAATCCGGAGTGGGCTGAGCTGAAGGCTGTGAAGAGCGGGAGGGTTTATCGTCTTCCCAGAGGCATTTACACCTGGGATCACGCCAGCGGTGAAGGCGTGCTGCTGATGATCCACATGGCCGGGATATTCCACCCAGACCTGTTTAAGGAATGGGACATGATTAAGGAAATGAAAACCTTCTATTCCGAGGTGTACGGCAAAACAATAACGGATCAGGACGCGGAAAGGATACTGAAATGCCTTCCGCCGTTGTGAGTTACATGATGAGAGACAAGAAGCGGGAATTATCAGCGAAATGAATGAGAAAACATCTGTATCTTCAGACAGGCGGGATTTCTGGGATGGAAGGGCCCGCGAGTTTTCGGAACACGCCGCCTCCACCGGATATCCCAGGGCCTTTCTCCGGATTCTAAAGCCCCGCAAAAGCTGGACAGTGCTTGATATGGCCTGCGGCGGCGGGACAATCGCCATTCCTCTGGCAAACAGGGTGAAATTCATCACCGCTGTGGATTTCTCCATGCGGATGCTGGAGATTGTCGAACAGCGTTGTCTGGCAGGGAAAATCACGAATGTGAAAACCCTTCAGGGGCGTTGGGAAGATGACTGGGACGATCTGGGGATCGGTGTTCATGACGTGGCCATCGCCTCCCGGTCGCTTCTCAGCGAGACGGCAATGGATTCCATAGCCAAGCTGAACAGGGCTGCAACAAAGGCGGTCTATATCTCCGTGGCTGTTGGTTCCGGTCCTTTCGACTGGCGACTTCTCGAAGCAGCGGACAGGGAACGCAACACGAGGCCGGATTATATCTTCTACTACAACCTGCTTTATGAGATGGGCATTCCGGCAAATGTCTCCTTCATTCCTGAGTCTTACCGCAATTCGTGGGAAAGCCATGAAGAGGCGTTTGAAGATCAGCTGTGGATGTTTCAAGGAATGACGGGCGAAGAGGAAGAGAAAGTTCGGGCCTACCTGAGAGAGCATCTCGTGTGGGTCAAGGGTCATTGGCAGTTGCCTTATTCAAGGAATTATTACTGGGCGGTTCTGTATTGGACGAAAGACAGAGAGATCGGATCATGAAACATCGCACGGCAGCAATGGAAGGCAGGTTCTGCTGCATATTGTGGGCGCTGGCGATTTTCCTGCTGGCAGTCCTGGCTCCATCAGGGCAATCGCAGGGCAGGGAAATTCCCGATATGTTCGGGGAAAAGGTAAACGTGCCCGATCGTCCCCGGAAGGTATACAGCACCACGCCGCCGGTAACCTACATGCTTTACGCCCTTGATCCCACCATGCTGGCCGGTCTCAATTTCCCGATCCGGGAATGGGAAAGCGGAATAAAAGGGTCTATCTCATCCCCAGCCAGCCTTTCAACTGGTTCGACCGCCCGCCATCCTTCATGCGTCTGCTGGGAGCCAGATGGCTCGCCGGCACTCTGCACCCCGACAAATACAGAGTAGACATGGTCAAAGAAACTCAGGATTTTTTCAGACTCTTTCTCCAGGTCAACCTTGGGCCGCGGGAGGCGAGGGAGATCCTACGGAGGTGACGTAAGATTTGTCGTTCAAGCCTGCCCGGACTCATTCATCGCCTGAGACCGTTTCCGTCAAAAGGCACGCTCGACGCGCAGAGCGTGCCTTTTGACGGACAGGAAGAGACGGATCGTTGAGACGGGTCGGGATGAAAAAATAAGAGTGGAGGTTTCATGATGGAATTCAGGTGCAGCAGAAACAGCAGTTGGTTCTTCATTCTTTCAGGCGTTCTGATGTTGTGCCTTATAATCGGGGCGAAGTCGCAGGCTGCCGAAGTGAAGGATGGAGATGGAGTTTTCACCCTCGGAGAGATCGAAATAACCGCGAAAGGAGAAGAAAGCAAGAATACCACCATAGAAAAGATAACCGACCAGGAGATGAAGCAATTCAACCGGGATACGCTTGGCAGCGCTTTGAATCTCGTGCCCGGCATTACCCTTTCGACAGTGGGCGCCAGGAACGAACAGATGGTTTATGTCCGGGGCCTCGATCAAAAGCATGTGCCTATCTTTCTCGACGGCGTACCGATTTATGTGCCCTATGACGGCTATCCGGACTTGAACCGATTTACCACCTTCGGCCTCTCGGAAATCGTTGTTTCCAAGGGCTTCACTTCGGTTCTGTACGGACCAAACACCATGGGTGGGGCGATCAATCTCGTGTCGAAGCGTCCCGAGAAGGCTTTGGAAGGTGATGCCGGAATCGGCATGTTCAGCGGGGAAGGCTATAGAGGATACGCGAATGTAGGCACCAGGCAGAAACTATGGTATGCCCAGGGCGGCATTTCATTTCTTCGCAGTGATTTTTTCTATCTGTCCGATGATTTCGATCCGACCCCGGCAGAGGATGGAGACCGCCGGGAAAACTCCTACAGGCGGGACTGGACATATAATCTGAAGTTAGGTTTCACCCCGGCGGACGGTCATGAATATGCCCTGAGCTACTATAAACAGAAAGGAAAAAAAGAGACGCCGCCTTACGCCGGAACGGCATCCACCGAGACGATCAGGTACTGGCAGTGGCCCTACTGGGACATGGAAGGGATTCACTTCAACTCCCGCACGCCCCTGGGGGACAAAAGCTATGCAAAAGCGCGGGTGTACTATGATCAATATCAGAATTCCCTCAACAGCTATGACGATGCCACCTATTCGACCATGAAGAAGAAATCATCCTTCATGAGCCAGTATGACGATTATACCTACGGGGGATCTTTGGAACTGGGCACTTCCCTTGTGCCGCGCAACCTGCTCAAAGTAGCCGGCCACTACAAAATGGATGTGCATAAGGAACACAACCTGCCGGATCCCTTCCAGAGGTTCGAGGAAAGGATCTATTCCATCGGTGCTGAGGATACGATCACGATTACCGACAAACTTCATGCCATTCTCGGCCTGAGTTATGACAGGCAGGAAACCGTCCAGGCCGAGGACTGGAACTATGCTGATCACCGTGATTTTCCGGATTCAGATGCCGACGCGTGGAATCCTCAGGCCGGCCTTTTCTATTCGTTCACCGACACGAGAAAGATTAACCTCAGCGTCTCTCAAAAGACCCGCTTTCCCAGTATCAAGGATAAATATTCCTACAAGCTGGGGAGGGCCATTCCCAATCCCGATCTCGATCCGGAGAAAGGGACAAATTACGAACTGGGCTATCAGGATGTCCTTTTTCAGCGGATTGCTCTCAAGACAGCCCTCTTCTATCGTGACATCGAAGACTATATCCTTGGTGTGACCGTCCCCGACCCGAATAATGCGGGTAAAACGACCTTACAGAATCAGAATATCGGCGATGTCAATCAGTACGGTTTTGAGATCGATTTATCCGCCCCGTTGACCACGACGCTGGATGCCGGGATCAACTACACCTATATTTATGACGACAACCGCACCAACTCCGACAAGATCACCAACGTGCCCGAACACAAATTTTTTGCCTACGTGAAATATACTCCCGTAAAATTTTTAAGTTTTCTTGTTGATATGGAAACCGATTCGAAACGGTACAGTTCCTCGGATGGAGTCCGTGTAGCGGGTGACTATACCGTGGTGAATGCCAAAGCCACATATGAGATTTTGAAAGGGCTGCAGATTGAAGGAGGCGTGATGAATCTTATGGATGAGGATTACGCCTTCGATGAAGGCTATCCCCAGGCCGGGCGTACTTTCTTCACCAATCTGACTTATCGGTTTTAGTAAGGAATTTCTTTGAACTTCTTAATTCTTAAATACAAATGCCCCATCGCGGCGAACATCCGCACTTAGGCGGTATGTTACGGAAACAGGGGCTTACAGCTTCCATGCGGCCGAAGGCGACGAGCAGATCGTCTTCGGCCGGGTGGGCGCGGATGGACATCGCTGTCATCTCGAGTACGACGCTTATCAGCAATACTCTCCCAGGCATTCTCGTGCTTAAGGACGGGACAATGGCTGTGGTTTATCAGGAGGACAAACGCCGAGAGCTGAGGCTCCTTGGAAACAGGGATGGCTGTTCCAGGAAAAACTCCCGTTTACTGTTACAGAGACAGGAAATTTAATGTATAGTCAGGTTTCCGTCGGACAGACAAAGAAGACGGGCAAAATACAGGGAGGCGCAGTCTGAACCATGGGATTCTACGAAGAAATGATCCGGCGCATCGCTGCCGATGCCGATCCGGCGGCGTGCGTCGAGGAGATTCGCATTTATGCCAACTGGGTCCTGGTCAAGACGGGGAAATGGTCAATCTCGACTTACTTTCACGGCATGCCCGGTTTTACCGATCCTGCAGGAATGGGGACCTGGATGGGGGATTGGATCGGTCGGCCCGCGCGGGCGGCCGCCCTCGAACTTCTGGTCAGCCGGGAGATCCTCAAACGCAGCGTCGGGATGGCGTGCCTCAAATCTCTGCTGCCCGATCCACCCGCGACGATCGCCGGGGGAGCCATCGAACTCGTCGAGCCGGCCGCGTGCCGCATACCGACCTGCTTTATCGGCTACTTTAAGACAGCGGCGGCGTGGCGTGAAAAAGGCTACCCGGTAACCATTGTGGAGTTATTCCCGCGTCCGGGTGATATCCACTGGAACGAGGCCGACGAAGTGCTGGAGAAGGCCGAACTGGTGCTCATGACCGGGCTTACCGTAGTCAATGAAACTCTGGAGGCGGTAATCCGCCGGACCCCATCGGCCAGAATGCGGATTATCATGGGGCCCACCGTACCCGCCAGCCCTGTGCTCTTCGATTACGGCATCGATATGCTGGGCATTACCCAGATTGACGATGTAGAGCTTATGTCGAATTATGCGCTGCTGGGAGGAGGCAGTATCGCCAATGCCCCGGCCGGGGCTCTCCGGAGCCTCAACATGGCCAGAGACCTGCGTGCATTGCAGGAACGGATTTCCGCCCTGGCCCGCTGAATATTCCGATCATTCAAGGTGATGTCGGCGATTCAGCACGGCCGAAGGCATTTCCGCATGCAGAATGGATTAACTCGACTGCTGTTTATCACAAATGACATCATGGCGGCAGGGCAGCGGTAAAGCCGGCTTGCTGAAACTTACTTCGAGGAGCCGACAACTAAAAAACACAGCATGCCCCTTGATCGTGGCAACGGGACAGGAAAGGAGAAAAAGGATGTGGCTGAAACGCCTGGTTGAATGGAAGGCAAAGGGTATGCCCTGCGCGATCGTGACGGTTATCGCCGCCCAGGGATTCACACCCCGTAAGACCGGGGCCAAGATGGTGGTGGATAAAGACGGCCGGAGCGCCGGATCGGTGGGGGGAGGCACGGCCGAGCGACAGTGCATCGAACTGGCCCGCAAGGCTATCGCAGAGCGGACCTGCATCACCCAGCGCTTTGTCTCCCTGGCCGAGGGGGAAGAGTGGGTAGCCGAGGATCGCCCGCTGGGGGCCTGCGGCGGCTCACTGACGGTCTTTATTGAGCCGATTGTGCCGGAGCCCGAATTGGTCATCTTCGGCGGCGGCCATATCGGTCAGTGCCTGGCGCGTCTGTGCGCGGCCATTGAAATGCCCTGTCGGGTCTATGATGACCGACCGGAGATCCTGACCCCCGAAAATTTTCCCGGGGCGGCGGCCCTCATATGCGCCCCCTTTGACAGGATTTCCGAGAATATTGAACTCTCGGCCTTGAGTTACTGCGTGATCATGACTTACGGACACGATCATGACGAGATCGTGCTGGAGCAACTGCTTCCTGACAGGGATCTCCCCTATATCGGCATGGTGGGCAGTCCGAACAAGGCGCGCGTGCTGATCGAGAACATCAGAAGCCGCCGTGGAGAAATTGATGATCGGCTCTATTGTCCGGTCGGGCTGTCTATCGGCCGTAATCAGCCTCAGGAGATTGCTCTGTCGATACTGGCCGAAATCATTCTCCTCTGCCGCGGCGGCAATCTGACTCACCTGCGCCGTAACTGGACAGCGGCCTGAGATTCTCCCCGCTCAGGGTCTTCTCCATGACATATCCTGTTCACGAAAGAAATCCATTAAAGCAGTTGCTGCGAACGGCAGTCATTTCCAGCACGGATAAGGGAGGAAAAGCATGAATGCCACAAGAAATTCCATGGAACTGCGGCCGATCGGGACCGTGATTTCGGCAGACGTCTCCACGGCGAAAATGTCGCCGCAGGGGAGTGATGCAATCATTGAAATCTTTCCGGACTATGCGGCAGCCCTCGATAAGATAGACAAAAATTCTCACCTCTGGATTTTGTGCTGGTTTCACGAGTCTAGACGGAATGTCCTTACCGCCTCTCCCTCAAGGGTGAATCCCAGCGTGCCCAAGTATGGCGTTTTTGCCCTGAGGACTCCGATCCGGCCGAATCCTGTTGCCCTGACCCTCGTCCGATTGGAAAAGGTTGTAGAAAACCGCCTGTTCGTCAGCGGGATGGATGCCGTGAACGGAACCGCCGTTCTGGATATCAAACCTTACTACGAGCATGACATTGTATTTTCCCCTCGGACACCCGAAATCGTGCCGGCAACCCGGCAGATGAAGAAAGAGCTCCTGGAAAAGGAAGCCCTTGCCCACCACTGGGAGCTCTGTGCCGACCTGCGGATTGCCGTGCGGATGGCATTGATTGTCCAGGAGAGATGGGGAAAACTGAACGATGACGAGCTGTTTGTGGAAGTGACCGGATCCGGCTGTCTCGCCGATGTGCTGCAGGGGCTGTCCCGTGCCCGATTGGCAAATCCCCCGCGGTTCCTGTTTCAACGCTCCCGGGAGTTTCTGTCCAGCACCTGGAGGAAAAAGGACGGACGAATCTCCCTGACCGTGCGGGGAAATGTCGATCCGGACCGTATTGAATCACTTGCCGATGATGAGCTGTTTAAGATCGAGGAGAGTTGAGAGAAGAAGGGACCGCCCTGCCGGTAATTAAAAATCAACTCTTGGCTGAAATGTAAAGCAATGTTCGAGGTACTGCACTGGTGAAAAAGCTGCCTTACGAAATGAATTTACACACCGACCTGGCGCTTCAACAGATGTTCCCGCTTACTTCCTGTCCGCTGATAGTAAACGCTGGATCTGGAAACACCCAGCAATTCAGCTTGACGACATACGGCGATTCCCAGAGATTGCCTGTCGATGAGTGATACGCGGTCCTTGTGGTTCAAGTCCAGATTGCCCCGTAGCCAGTTCAGTTCCCGTTGCAGCTGATCAACCTGACGGCAAAGATCGTGAATCTGTTTTTCTTTTTGCAAATCACTTTCTTTCTTCCGAGTGGAGAAAAGTTCCGTCAACCCCCGGGTTGCTATGGACTTCCAATTCCTGATCTGCCCCGGGTGAACCTGATACCGGTTGGCGATTTCCGTTGAAGTCTTCTGCTCTCGGATAGCTTCCAGAACAACTTTGGCTTTAAAGGATGGGGAGTACGTCTTTCTTTTCGGTTCCATGTTATTTTCTCCTTTAAAACGAGTTTAAAAATGTGTTGCAATGAATTCCAAAATCCGGATTCATCAGGATGAGAATTTTGCTTATGTCATTAAGGGCATAATGTCAAGCAAAAAAACTCGTTCAGGGGAAAGGAGAAAATTCTGATCTCAGGAAAGGATTGTAATTTTAAATCGATGCTTAGCTTTACGGGCTATTGGGAGAATCCTTTTTCCTGTTGTCGGGGTTACAGATAAAGGACAATTGCTGAGTCCTTTGAGCGATCAGGGAAGAGACTTCCTCATCGAGCTGATCGAAAGCCTTGAGCAGCGCTTCAGCCTGCTCGGTCAGATGCATCCCCTGCTTCTGCGATTCGATTTCCACGAGGGGGATGCCCAGTCGTTTCTCGGAAGCCTTCAACCTGCCCCAGGCGGCCCGATAAGACATATTCAGTTTTTTGGCGGCTGCATTCAGACTCCGGCACTCCGCGATAGCCTTAAGCAGTTCGTCGCGGCCCTTGCCGAAAAGGACGCGGCCATCCTTTTCCAGCCATATCTTGTATTGGATGTTCAACGATCTGATTCCTTTATTGAGTAATTTGAGCTCGATTTTATATGCTATTTATGTCAGATGACCGGAAAAAAATCAAGGCAAAGTATGATAACCCGTGATGACGAGCATTTTCGGGAGGACGACTTCCTTTTGAGCTTGACTTGAGGGCCGGCCTCCTTTTATGTTGCTGCTGGTTTTAAAAACAATACGTCATTCTCAGGAGTGTGCTCTATGAAACCAGCTGTCATTGTCATCGATATGGTCAAGGAATCACTGGATTCCTCTCATCCGGAGCTTATTACGCCTTTTGCCCGGGCCATCGTGCCCGCCATCAACCGTCTTACCGAGGAGGCCCGGAAGCGTTCGATTCCCGTCATCTTTTCTACGGACAGTTTTCTGGAAGGGGATTTCATCTTTAAGGGAAGAATGAAGGAACGCAGCATCCGCGGCACTGAAGGCGCCGAAGTGACCGATCTGCTGGTTCAGGCTCCTACGGATATCTGGTTGCCCAAACGCCGTTTCAGCGCTTTTTTCAAGACCGATCTCGATCAGACGCTGCGCCTTTACGGTGTGGATACCGTGGCCGTAACGGGGATCACCACCCACTGGTGCGTATTGTCGACCGTTCTTGACGCGCTGGCCAATGATTTTGCGGCCTTCTTTATCGAGGACGGGTGCGCATCCCATAAGGCGGAAATTCATGAGAACGTCCTGAACTGCTTCCGCAGGAATCCTCTGGATCCTCTGCTTCAGGTCATGACCGTGGACGAGTTTCTGCAGAAACTGGACTGAGCCCTGCTGGGTTGGAATAAGGGAAAGGAGAAAATCATGACGATCCGGGAACTGGTTTTAAAAAACAGGAGTTACCGCCGCTTTGATGAAAAGGAACCTCTCTCCGAAGAGTTGCTGAGGGAGCTGGTGGATCTTGCCCGGCTCTCTCCGTCGGCGGCCAATCTGCAGCCGCTCCGGTATGTTCTTTCCGCCGATTCCCGAAAGAACGCCCGGATTTTTCCCTGTCTTGCCTGGGCCGGCTATCTGAAGGACTGGCCTGGTCCTTCCGAGGGAGAGCGTCCCTCCGGGTATATCGTGATGCTGGGGGATACGACCGTGACCCGCAACTTCGGCTGCGACTCCGGCATCGCCGCCCAGAGCGTGATGCTGGGCGCGGTGGAACGGGGGCTGGGCGGCTGCATGATCGCTTCGATCAAAAAAGAATCTCTGCGGACGGTCCTCAACATCTCCGATCAGTATGAAATCCTTCTCGTGCTGGCTCTGGGCAGGCCTCGTGAATCCGTTACGATTGAATCTCTTAAATCCGGGGGCGACATCCGGTACTGGAGAGATGAAAACGGAGGCCATCACGTGCCCAAACGGTCGCTCGACGACGTGATTCTCTGAACGGATCAGGAGTTCGGTTTAACAGGCGGCGGGCGGAACGGGACTTTGTCTCGTCACGCGGGGCGTGATGGGGGCGCGTGGATGAGGTCATGCCAGGTCGTATACAAAAACTTTCCAGCGTTCGAGTTTTTCAAAGGCCTCCTCGGCAGCCTTGAAAAGCGCCTTCAGCGCGACCGGTTTCGTGAAGAAATCGTCAAAACCGGCACTCCGGCATTCCAGAAACCCGAAAAAGTTGCTGTAGCCGGTCAGAGCGTGGATAACGGCGATCTGATTGTCTTTTCTGATCTGCCGGCAAAGATCGAGGCCACTCATGCCGGGGAGTTTGAGATCCAGGAACATGACCATGATGCTTTCCTTCGCGAGAACGTCCAGGGCCTCCTCCGCGCTTGATGCAGTCTTGACCTTATAGCCGTAAAGGCTGAACGCCTCTTTCAGCATCTGAAGGATTTGATCTTCATCATCTACAAGAAGAATTTTTTTATCGCCCACAGTAAAATTTTCCTTTCTGAAAAATAGATTCCGTTATTTCCCCTGGTCTCCATTCAGATTCACAATCTTGCCTATCCCGGCGTAATCCTGAACAGAAGGGTCGTTAAGAGTCATGAGCTTCCGCGTAATCTGCGTCATCCGTGCCGTCTGTTCTTTGATTTTAAGCAGGCTTCCGTGGACTTTCGAATCCTCCCACGCGCGGGACAGCAGGAGATCGATGTATCCGGAGAGAACCTGCATCGGCTGGTTGAATTCATGGCAGATCGTACCCGCCATGTTCAGAATGCTCTGCAATCGTATTCGCTGCAGCCGTTCTTCCTCTGAACGTTTCTGATCCGTGACGTCCTGCAGAAGCAGCAGAATGTGATTCCCTTTCTGCAACTGAATCTGTTCCGCTGAAAAAAGGCAATGGCGGATTTCTCCGCTTTTTGTACGCAAAGAGATTTCCATGTTCCTCACGCTGCCCTTTTCTTCCATCATCCTCAACAGAGTGTCCCGTTGTTCCAGGCAGGCATGAATATTCAGCTGCCCCGATGTTTTCCCCATCATCTCCAGGCGCGTAAAACCCATGATCCGCAGACAGCTGTCGTTGACCTCAATTACCCGTCCCTCATCGGCCGTACAGATAATCATCATGGTGGGATTGTTGTGAAAAGCTTTGAGAAACTTTTCCTCGCTGGCTCGCAGAGCTTCTTCTGTGTTTTTACGATCCGTTATGTCGACCAGGACTCCGATAATGCCGCCCAATGAGCCGTCGGCCCGGTGGAAAACAGCTTTGTTGTTCAGGAAATGAAAGAGTTCACCGTCTTTGCCGGCGATGGAGCATTCATAAACCGCTTTTCCGCCTTTTTCAGCCAGGTCGGCGTCAACCTTACAGTGCAGTTCCGCCTGGTCCCTGGGCAGGAAATCCCAGTTGGATTTTCCCATAAGGTATGCCCGGCTGATATGATTATATTCCTCGAAGGCCCTGTTGCAGCCCAGATATCTTCCCTGCTGATCCTTGTAAAACACAGGACTGGGAATGGTTTTGATCAAAGTCTGGAGAAATCTGACCTGATCAGCCAATTCCTTTTCCAGTCTTTTCTGCTCGGAGATGCGAAATTCAAGAGCCCTCTGCATGATCCGATTTTCGCCGGCCACCTGTGCGGCGTAAGAAAGTTCGTTGCCCAGAAGCAGAATGACGATGGACTCGTTGTTATGGCGGCTGATGTGATCGTCATTGCTTCCCTGTTCACCGGCTGAATAGAAACCCGTAACCGGGGTGCCGGGCATGATATCGGTGATCGCCGCGATTTCCTCATCAATGCGGTTTCCCAGAAGAAGCATTCTCAGGAAACAGGAGCAGACCAGGATCGCGGCGGGCCTGTTGATTCCGGACTGCATCATTGCCCGGCGCAGGGTGTTCTTTCCCGCGGCGATCATGTCGTCCTCGACGGCTTCCATCAGAACCAGAAAAGCCCCTTCCGGAGCCGGATGCGCGAGGAGGATGCCTCCTTCCGGAGTAAAGCAGCGAGGGGTAAAAATCGTGTAATGTCCCAGAGCATCGCGCATGCCCAAATGGTTCAAATTCTGCTCGAAAAGGGGTTTGCTTTCCAGATCTGCTTTTTTAAGATCGTGAAACTCCGCGAAAACATCGGCAGCGCGTCTTCCGTCGAGTTCCAGAACTTCGTAACCCCGGACCTTGGTGATTCTCGCTCTTTTTGCTGTTGGATGGAGCCCGTGACCCATGGCGATTCCGAATCTGAGGGTGGTTTCAAAGACCGCCAGGATCATGCTGTCAGAGCAGACCTGATCGTTATAAAAGATGAAATTTTCGTGGCCGCTCGTCTTTTCCGCGTCGACTGCCGCCCCTCCGAAAAACAGGAGGCGCCCCAGGGAAAGACGTTTGAGTTCTTCCAGGATTTCGGGACTGTAGGAATCGGAATGGGAAGTGCTTGCCGGCGAGAACAATATGGCGAACGCCGAGCGGCCTTCAAGAGTCATCGAGTTATAGTAAGAGCCGTCCTGGGGAGTGAAGTAGCGATTCAAGCCGCCGGAATCTATGGCCGCATGTATGGCCTTCCGCCAGTCTGTCGACACCTCTTCCCCGATCCCGACCCCGACCGAAAGAAAGGGCGAGGCCAGCGCCGTCACCGACACACATTCCGAGAGAGTCCCGTTGCAGATTTCTCCCGCGGAACTGGCGCCGAATATCGGCACCCGGCCCACCGCAGCGCGGATGCCCGAGAGAACCTCATCGAGCTGGTAGGATGCTGAAGCAAACACAATGACCGCTGACAAACGATGAGAAGTGATACCCGCCAGTGCCTTGCCGGCCGCCTTGAATCCGGCTGCGTAGGAATCATCGCCCTTTGCAGCGCCACACCCCACTTCGATCTTTGGTAAATTTTCCGTCTTCGGATGTTCTCTTTTATCCTCCATCATATCCTGTTTCGTATCCGTCATCTTTATCCATCCGCCACAGAAATCAGGGGCACATCCCTTCGGGTCAACAGACAGTTTTATCAGGGGGTGCAAAATCTCAGAACTTCGGAAAACGCTCTGAAAGTCTGCCGGTTATCAGGTTGCAGAGAACAATAAACAATAAGCGGGCCATTCAGACTTTCCTTCCGCTGGTTTAAGGGCATGGGAGAAAAGGAAAAACCGGAAAACCGGTTTTTAAAAAAGAGACAGGCTAATATAAAACAGAAAATGAGAAAAATACATAAATTATCCGTTTTTATCTTTCTTTAACCCCGTGTGGCGGAGACGCAGAGAATTACTGACGACGGAGACAGAACTCAGAGCCATGGCGGCCGCGGCGAACTCCGGATTAAGCAGGATGCCGAAGAAGGGGTAGAGCACCCCGGCAGCGATGGGAATGCCGATGATGTTGTAAATGAAGGCCCAGAAGAGGTTCTGACGGATGATCTTCATGGTTTCGAAGGAAAGTCGGATGGCCCGGGGAACGGCCTGGAGATCGCCAGTCATCAGGGTGATGTCGCTGGCCTCGATGGCTACATCCGTTCCGGCGCCGATGGCGATGCCGATATCCGCCGCCGTCAGGGCCGGCGCGTCGTTGATGCCGTCGCCGACCATGGCCACGATCTGTCCCTCCTGCTGCAGACGCCGGATTTCTCTGGCCTTGTCGCCGGGCAGCACCTCCGCCAGAACCTGATCGATCCCCAGCTGCCGTGCGATCGCCTGACCGGTGCTGGCGTTGTCGCCGGTGATCATGGCCACCCGGAGCCCCGCAGCCTTGAGAGCGGCGATGGCCGCTCCGGCCGATTCCCGCGGCACATCGGACAGGGCAATCAGGCCAATGACCAGCCCCTCTTCGGCGACCAGAACGCAGGTCTTTCCCTGGCCGGCGAGGTCGGCAGCCTGCCGATCCAACCCCTGCAGGGCCATGCCTTCCTGGACCATAAGTCGGGGATTTCCCAGCAGGCAGGATCTGCCTGCAATTTTTGCCCTCGTTCCCAATCCGGACAGCGCTTCAAAGTTTTCCACGAGCAGGGGAGACAGTCCCTCCGCTTTTCCCCGTTTCACGATGGCCTGGGCCAGGGGATGCTCTGACAGGGATTCGATGGAAAGCGCCGTTTGAAGGACATTTTGCGGTGTGAATCCCTCCGCCGGAACGATATCCGTCACCTCCGGCTCCCCCCGGGTCAGGGTGCCCGTCTTGTCAAAAACCACGGTAGTCAGCCGATAGGCCTTTTCCAGACTTTCTCCGCCCTTGATCAGGATGCCGTGTTCCGCCCCCAGGCCCGTTCCCACCATGACCGCCGTGGGTGTGGCCAGTCCCAGGGCGCAGGGGCAGGCAATGACCAGAACGGAGACGAAATTCAGAAGGGCGCGGCTGAAAACAGGTTCGGGGATGAAGAAATACCAGACGATAAAGGTCACCAACCCGATGGCCAGAACGGTGGGGACAAAGACCGCCGCCACACGGTCAGCCAGCCTCTGAATGGGGGCCTTGGAGCCCTGGGCCTCCTCCACCAGCCGGATGATCTGGGCCAGGGCCGTTTCCGCCCCGATCTTCGTCGCTTCGAAGGTGAAACTCCCGCTCCGGTTCAACGTGGCGCCGAAAACCTCGTTGCCCGGCTCCTTGTTGACCGGCACGCTTTCCCCCGTCAGCATGGATTCGTCCACTGCCGAAGTGCCGGACCGGACGATGCCGTCCGTGGGGATCTTTTCCCCCGGCCGGACCACGATCAGATCGCCCTTGAGCAGTTCCTCCACGGGGATATCCTGTTCCCGGCCGTCGCGCACGACGCGGGCGGTCTTCGGTTTGAGCCCGACGAGCCGCCGGATCGCCTGGGAAGTCCGGCCCTTGGCCCCCGCTTCCAGCAGCCGCCCGAGGAGGATCAGGGTTACGATGACCGCCGCCCCGTCATAGTAGACATGAGGCATAATGCCCGCTTCGGCAAAGAACCGGGGAAAAAAGGTGGCCAGGGCGGAATAGAGATAGGCGGATAACGCGCCGATGGCCACGAGGGTGTTCATGTCGCTGGTCTTCTGCCGGGCCGCCTTGAGCGCGCCGACAAAAAAGCGGCTGCCTACCCAGAAGACGACAGGGGCAGTGAGAACAAAGAGAACCATCTGCAGGGGGCGCGGCGGGATGGCATGGAGAAAGGGAAACCAGTGCTGCATGGAGCCCATGAAGATGATGACGCTGAGGACGGCCCCCACGGCAAAGCGGAGTCTCAGGTCCCGGATTTCCCGGATTCGGGCGGCGGCGATGGGGTCTTCCTGAAGCTCGTCGAGAACGCCGAGAAATTCGTAGCCCAGATCGGTGACGGCCTGCTTCAGGCCCGCCACGCCATTCCAGGTTTGTTCATGGAGAACGGTGGCCCGGGCTGTAGCCAGATTGACCGACACATCCTTCACGCCGCCGACGGTTTTCAGGGCGTTCTCCACGCGGCGCACGCAGGCGGCGCAGGTCATTCCGCCGACGGAGATCGTCGTTTTATCCAGCCCCCCGGAAACGGGCTGATCGATCCTGACGACCTCGTACCCCAGTTCCCGGACCTTTTCGCCAAGCTGCTCAGGCTTGACCGCAGCGGGATCGAAGTCCACGACGGCCTGCTCGGTGGCGAAATTGACCGCGGCCTTCTCCACGCCGGCCATTTCCCGCAGTCCCTCCTCCACACGGCGCACACAGGAAGCGCAGGTCATCCCCGAGATATGAAGGATCGCCTTATCCGACAACTTCGTACCCCGCTTCAGAGATTCTCTTTCGGATGATTTCCGGATCCACAGGGATCGTTTCCTCGAAGGTCGCTTCACCGGTCTTCAGATCAACCGAGACATCCCTGATTCCCTCGATTCCGTTCAACGCCCTGGTAACGGCCATCACGCAGTGATTGCAGCTCATGCCCGAAATCTTGATCTTCTTCATGACGTGGCTCCTTTCGTTTCTCCTTACCCATATTTCATGGATCGCATAGAGAAAAGTAAAGATAAAAAAGAACAGGAAATCATTGTTATTTTTACCACAGGAACAGAGAGGATGCAACGGATTGAAGAGGATCGGAAAGCACCGTCGGTCACTTTTTCTCCGCTACTTTTTTCTGGCAACTACCTCTGACTTTAATCTATAATTCACCTTGAATTGTACGGTCATGCCCCTTTTGAACAAAGCGTTTGCAGATCATACCTGGTCGTTTTCGTCCGGGTGATGGTTTCGGTTTTCTCATCAAGGAGGTTGTCCATGCTTTTTCAGCGAATCGAATCTGAAGGACTGGCCCAGTATTCCTATCTGGTCGGCGACAGTCGCGAGGCCGTGGTAATCGATCCGCGCCGTGACATCGATGTCTATCTGGAAGCGGCGACATTTCAGGGGTATCGTATTGTTGCCGTCCTGGAGACTCACCGGCACGAGGATTTTGTCCTGGGTTCGGTGGAACTGGCGGCCCGCACCGGGGCGGAGATCTGGCATGCCGACGGCCAGTGGGATTATCAATACGGAGAAGCGGTCGGGGATGGGCAGACCTGGAAAATCGGCCGGTTGAAACTGGAAGCGATTCATTCGCCGGGTCATACCCCGGGCAGCATGAGTTACCTGCTCTACGACGCCGACGGTAATCCCTGGATGGTTTTTACGGGAGACGCCCTCTTTGCCGGGGATGTGGGGCGGGTGGATTTTCTCGGGGAAGACCGGATGAAGAAGATGGCCTGGCTCCTGTATGATACCCTGCACCGCCGTCTCCTGCCTCTGGGCGATGAGGTGATCGTCTGTGCGGGTCATGGCGCGGGGTCCGTCTGCGCGGGCGACATTTCGGACCGTCTCTGGACCACGATCGGCCTGGAGCGCCGCTATAATCCGAAACTTCAGTTTCCCGACCGCGACGCCTTCATCCGGGGTGTGGCGCGGAAGCTGGAATACGCTCCTTATTTCCGGGAGATGGAACGGCTGAACCTCGAAGGCCCGCCTCTGCTGGGGGCTCTTCCTGTCCCGACCCCCCTGACGGCGGCAGCCTTCGCCTCCCGGCTCGAATCGTCCCTCGTCGTGGATACCCGCATGGAGCTCGGTTTCGGGGCGGCCCACGTGCCCGGCGCGCTTTCGATCTGGCTGGGCGGTCTTCCGGGATATGCCGGCTGGTTTCTTCCCTATGACCGGCCTCTTCTTCTCATACACGATTGCGATGATCTGAGCCCGGTTGTCCGCTATCTGATCCGAATGGGCTATGAATGTCCGGCAGGGTATCTGGCCGGTGGAATGCTGTCCTGGCACACGGCGGGATACGAGAACCGGACGGTGCGGATGGTTCCGGTTACCGATCTGTGCAGGCTCCTGGACGCGGGAGAGAAGGCATATATTCTTGATGTCCGCAGCGAAGAAGAACGGGAGACCTATGGGGCCATATCCGGCGCCCTCAATATTCATCTTACCCTGCTGCCGGAGCGCATGGACGAAGTGCCGAAAGACGGGACTGTTTATATCTTCTGCGCCAGCGACCTGCGCTCCATGATTGCCGCCAGTCTGCTGGAACGGGCCGGGTGGGAAAACATGGCGGTCGTTCTGGGTGGACTCATAGGCTGGAATTCCACCACCTGTAAGATTGTCTGATTTCGAAACGCCATTCCGAATCCGTCATGATCCCGGCTTCATGAGGCTTTCCCTGCATGCGGCACAGAAACGCGCCTCTTTCACATCCGTGTCCCTGAGACTGTTCGAGAAATGCATGACGCATCCGGGATCGGGGCAATGGTCGAGGCCCTGGAGATGCCCCAGTTCGTGGATCGCCTCTTTTGCCGCGCGCAGGAGGAAAATCACCCTGTCGGGTTTGAGGCCATAGAACTCCTGCCGAAGACGGGGCAGGGCGATGATCGCGACACCCGCCGCCGGATCCGCCTCCCCGAAGACGAAGTTGAGTTGCGGAACATAAAGATCCAAATCGATCACCCCAAGGAGGATTGTGTGCCTGTCCGGTTTCAGGGGCTCCAGAATTTTCAGAATTCTGTGGGACGCGTATTGGCGTCTCCGCGCATCGTATGTTTCGGGTGGGACAGGCTGCAATTTTCCCGACATGGCTTCGCAACCGAAGATTTCCCGTAACGCGCCGGCCGTCGAATCGAGAATGCCCGAATCGACAGCGCCGATGGGAATCAGCAGAATGTTCTCCATCATCTTTATCTCCCTCCACGGCTGAGCGCCGATGACCATGATTCCGGGATCCAGTGTACGGCCTGAAGGCAGTCGTTCTGCTCGGCATAACCCGTCTCCGACTCAGGCCGGCCTGACACAGGGGAAGTGTCCCCCACCGATATCCCTGTTGAATCATCATAGAATAAAGTGCGTGGCGTTTCAAGCAGAGCAGCCGATTTCCGCCACCGCGGACTGATTTTCAGCCTGCCCTCGATTCTTTCCTTTCTTTCGATCCGCCTGAGATACCTGAGATAGATTTGCCGCCTCGGTCTACCCAGCTGTAGGCGGAGCAGTTAAAAGGGCTTGATAATACGGATTTTGCCCTGTATCTCTTCGCAGTTCCTGTGCTCATTGTCATTGCCATTCTCTTATTCCTGCGAAAGTTGATACTTTAATAATGAAATCACGATTGAAAAAATCACATCGGTTGATCCGGCTCATTTCGAACATCAAAAGCAGAACCCTATCTCACGGTGGAGCAGCTCGTTAAGATCCACCGGATCAGCAGGGCGCAGTTTTACAAGGACAAGGCGGCGCTCGCGGAACTCGGATTCGAATTTTCCTGGGACCGCCACCGGCGACGGTTCGTCATTTCCCGGGATGCCTATTGCCCCGTTGAAAACCTCACGTTGAGCGAGCGTTGGGCTCTGTTGATGGCTGCCCGGCAGTTGTCGGCTTCGGGAGATTATAGCCTCAGCTTTGAGGTTCTTAACGCCGCCCGCAAACTGGCTGCCGGTTTGTCCGACCCCATAAGGGAAACGGCGGTTTCCCTCTTCAATGATCTGGTACTGAGGGAAGGGTACGGCTGCCGGAAAGAGGTCATGAACAAGATCAGTATGGCCATTTTCGAAAAACGCCGCATTATCCTCACGTACAAAAAACCCCTGGATTCGCAACCTGAACGGGAAGAACTGGACCCCTATCATCTCTTTTTTCAGGACCGCTCCCTCTATGTGGAGGGCTATGCCTGCCTTCGCCGGGATGTCCGGATGTTCCGACTGAACCGGATCAGAGACATTGCCTTCACTCCCATTCGATTTTCCATTCCCGATGATTACGACTTCGGTAAACGTTACCGGAATGCCTTTTCCGTGTTCGGGGGAACGACAACCCAGAGGGTCGTGGTGCGTTTCACCGCCCACATCCGGCCCTATATCGAAGAAACCCTCTGGCATCACAGCCAGGTCGTCACTATAGAAAATGGCGGATTCATCCGCTTCGAGGTGCAGGTCGCCGAACCCCGCGAGGTTCTCTGGTGGGCCTTCCGCTGGGGCGCCGGCGCGGAAATCCTTGAACCGGCCTGGCTCCGGGAGAAGGCGAAATGCGAAGTGGAGAAGATGGCGGGGATGTACGGGAGGGCCGGAAGCGGGGGTGGTTGATCTGGAAGAGCAATAAGACAGTCATGATGATGGCCTTAAGCATAAAATAATATGAAAATTGAAAACTCTGTTATCCGATATCACAATGAGGAAAATTTCTTGAAATTGCATGGGAAGCCGATAATCCGGAAAGAATCGGATCAACGTATCGTTGTTCTGGACATCGAAATCACGGGGCTTATCCCGAAGCGGGGCCACCGCATCATTAAAATCGGTGCAGTGGCACTTAAAAATAATGAAATTAGTTCTAAATTTCACAATTTTATCCTGATCCAACGTTGCACTTCCGGAATAATTGAGCTTAACTTACAAATATATAAAATTTAACAAAAATATTTGGCAAAAGGTGATGTAGACAACATAGAAAATTATCGAAAGACAATAATAATGGAAAATATTGCACATGCTGGACAAACATTAGAAGAGCATCTTTGGGGAGTTGCTGAACTGGCTAAAGCGCATGCCGAAAAAATCAGCATGGGAAATTACGGAGAACTGCTGGGACTTCTGCATGATTTTGGGAAATACAGCAGTGAATTTCAAAAGTACATTAAAGATGCAATCAGGAAGAATGACCCACAGTTTAATCCAGACGAAGACGAAGATTTTGAAGATCCGACAGGAAAAAAAGGTAAGATTGATCATTCTACTGCCGGTGCCCAGTTCCTGGGCCGCAAGAATGGGTCCTCCAATGCACATAAGCTGCTCGGGCAATTTCTTTCCCTTTGCCTGGTTTCACATCACTCGGGGCTAATCAATTGTTTGACCACCGATAATGACGGGACTTGGGATTCCTATTCGAAACGGCTGTCGAAGAATGACCATAAAACGCATCTTGAGGAATGCGCCACTAATGCTGATCATTGCATCCTTGAACGGATAGATGGGATTCTTGCAGACACATTGTTCACGAAACCTTTTGAAGAAATGTGCCGGGAAATCTTGCTTTCCTCTCCAGATAAGAATCCTTTTTCAACAGTTATCCAATTTCAATTGGGTTTACTGACGAGGATTCTCTTCAGCACGCTTATCGATGCCGATCGACAGGATACGGCGGATTCAGAAAGGCCAAAAAGCGCACAGCATCGTCAACAGGGGATGTATCGTTCGTGGGATACTTTGATTGAGCGGATAGAAAGCAAATACAAGACTTTTGTGACCAAAAACCATGTGGATAAAATTCGCAAAGAAGTATCGGAACATTGTCTTCGTGCCGCGAAGCGTCCAGAGGGATTGTTTACTCTTACCGTGCCGACCGGCGGGGGGAAGACCCTCGCTAGTCTTCGTTTCGCGTTACATCATGCAAAAGAGCATAGTATGGATAGAATCATCTATGTCATTCCATTCACGACAATTATCGATCAAAATGCTCAGGATGTGCGGGAAATCCTTGAACCGAAAGAGTGCCCCGAAGATGCCGGTAAGATTGTTCTCGAACACCATTCGAACATCGGAGCGGATGTGCAGAGCTGGAAAGAAAAACTTATAACAGAAAATTGGGATGCGCCGGTTGTCTTCACTACGATGGTTCAATTCCTGGAAACTGTGTTCGGGGCTGGTACCCGTGGGGCAAGGCGCATGCACCAGCTCGCAAAAGCCGTGATTATATTCGACGAAATTCAAACACTGCCAATAAAATGCGTCCATATGTTTAACAACGTCATAAATTTCCTGGTTAATCAGTGTGGAAGCACTGTTGTTCTCTGCACGGCCACCCAGCCACTTCTAAGTTCAGTCGATGAAAAGAAAGGTGCCCTCAAGCTGACGGAAGAGAATGAACTTATGCCGGATGTTGACAAACTCTGTGCTGATTTGAAGCGGGTTCATGTTCATGACAGTCGCAAATCCGCTGGCTGGAGTTATCCGGAGATAGGCGCGCTTGCCGTTGAGCAGGTCTCGAAGGAAGGCAACTGCCTCGTCGTGGTCAATACGAAGAAGGCTGCCCGGTTGATATTTGAGGAAGCGCAAAATGCCGACTTTGAAGCATTCCATCTGAGTACGGGGATGTGTCCTGCACATCGGAAGAAGACTCTAAAAGCGATACACCAGAAACTTGCGGATAAAGAGCCGGTTCTCTGCATCAGCACACAGCTGATTGAAGCAGGCATCAACATAGATTTCCGGGCGGTTATCAGAATGCTCGCGGGACTTGATTCCATTACCCAAGCGGCGGGACGATGTAATCGCCACGGCAGTTCGGAACTTGGCAGTGTGTTTATCGTGAATCCGGCGGAGGAGAACCTTGAGTTTCTGAAGGACATAGCTGTCGGCAAAGAAAAGTCAAATCGCGTTCTTGATGATTACAGAGATAATCCATCGAAATATGACAGCGATGTCATCGGTCCCAAGATGCTCGAATGGTACTATCAAAATTACTTTTATGAACGAAAAGATGCCATGGATTATCCTGTTTATGCAGGTCGCAATGATTCCCTTTTGAACCTACTTTCCTCCAATAGCAATGTCGTAAGCGAATACGGACGAGTTCAAAAAATTCTACCGGAAATATTCCTTCGTCAATCCTTTATGACCGCGGCAAAACTGTTTAAATCGATTGATGCCCCAACACGAAGTGTTCTTGTCCGCTATGGCGATGAAGGGAAAGAATTGGTAAATCAGCTTTGTGCCGCCTATGAAGTGGATAAGCAATACGCGCTTATTAAAAAAGCGCAGCAATATTCCGTAAATCTGTTTCCATACGAATTTGAAAAACTGGCAGTGCAGGATGCCCTGTATCGAGTACAGGAAGACACGGAGATATTCTACCTTGATGACAGGTATTACAGTGAAACATTTGGAATTTCCATGGAGACAATCAATAAGGAGGTTTTTCTGAATGTATGAAACGGCAAAAAACAGCATCGAATTCAAACTCTGGGGGCGATTTGCACTTTTTACCGATCCGCTTACCAAAATCGGTGGCGAGAAGTGTTCTTACCATCTGCCGACCTATGAGGCGCTGAAAGGTGTCTGTAAATCGATTTATTGGAAACCTACGATTATCTGGGTGATTGATGCGGTACGGGTGATGAAGCGGATTCGCACACAAACGAAGGGAACGAAGCCGCTTGAGTACGGTGGAGGGAATACCCTCGCGATTTATACGTTTCTCTCTGATGTTGAGTATCAGGTGCGAGCCCATTTTGAATGGAACAATCACCATAAGGCGTTGGAACAAGACCGCATCGATGGAAAGCATTTTGCCATTGCCAAGCGGACGCTTGAACGGGGGGGACGGCAGGACATCTTCCTCGGCACGCGCGATTGTCAGGGATATGTGGAGCCAGTCATATTTGGTGAAGGTGAAGGAGCTTATGATGCAGATGATGAAATCGGTTATGGGTTGATGTTTCATGGGTTTGATTATCCTGATGAAATGGATACGGATACCGACGACTTGTATGCCCGATTCTGGTATCCGAAATTGAAAAAAGGGGTGCTGACGTTTGAACGACCAGAAGATTGTAAAACTGAGCTTCGAAAGTTTGTGCGGAAGATGGTGCCAAAGATCTTTGGCACCGGAAATGTCAAATCGGTTGATGTTGAAGCCGAGGAATTGGGGGTGATGGAATGAGCTGGATAGAGAAGCTATATAAGACCTATGAGGCTTGTTCAACCAGAGCATCAAGCGATGTTCCCAACCCGATATCACACATAACCCAGATGGCACACATTGAAATTTTCATTGATGATCAAGGCAATTTCCGACGGGCAAAAGTGATAGAAAATAAGGAAGAGCAAAAGACATTGATCCCCTGCACAGAAGAATCTGGTGGACGGTCGGGTAAGAAACCCAAAAATCACCCGCTATGCGATAAATTACAGTACATTGCTGGTGATTTCGAAAAATATGGTGGAAAAGTAACAATTGGATTTGCAGACAAACCATCAGAACCGTACGAAAATTTTTTAAATGCACTGGGCCAATGGAAAAAATCAGAAGAATTCAATCATCCTATGGTCACATCAATTTACAAGTATTTAGAAAAAAGAACCGTTATTGCGGACCTTATTAAAGAAGGTATATTGCCGGTTCAAAATGGATCTAATGTTGCCTCATCGTACGAGGGTGATAAAAAAAGTGCAGCACCTATATTCCGGGTACTACCGCAAGGGCAAGTTCCAATGGATGCCTTCGTAAGATTTCGGGTCGAAGGTGACACCACGGAAGATGCCACTTGGGCCTCCGAATCTTTAAAGCAATCTTGGATTTCATTCTATAAAAGCCTGCTCAAAACAGAAGGTTTTTGTCTTGTTACTGGAGAGCAAAATGCGAAACTTTCAGAAAATCACCCTGCAAAACTAAGACATGATGCAGACAAAGCCAAACTGATTTCGTCTAATGATTCTTCTGGGTACACATTCCGAGGAAAATTTTTAACAGCTTTACAAGCAGCGGGCGTTTCCTTTGATGTTACGCAAAAAGCGCATAGTGCTCTGCAATGGCTAATTCGCAGACAGGCATTCCGCAGTGGCGACCAAGTCTTTGTTGCATGGGCGACAACAGGAAAACCAATTCCTGACCCATGTGCTAACTCCTTGGATTTTCTTGGTGACGAATACCAATTAAACGATACCGCGACCCGGCAAGTTGGAGATGTCGGACAATCTTTCGCGCTTCGCTTTAATAAAAAACTTGCCGGATACAAGGACAATATTTCCGACACGGAAGACATTGTTTTAATGGGCTTGGATTCGGCAACACCAGGACGCATGGCAATTACCTTTTATCGGGAATTAACCGGTTCTGAATTCCTTGAACGCATAGAAAAATGGCATGCTGATTTTTCGTGGTACCAGAATTACGGAAAGTACAAGAACTATAAGAAGAAAGCGGTCCTTTTTGAGGGGGCTCCATCTCCGAGAGATATCGCATGGTGTGCATACGGCAGTAAGGTGGAAGGGAAAAATGGCATCAAACTGCTCAATGCCACTGTGGAGCGTTTACTGCCGTCAATAATTGACGGCAGACCAGTTCCTCGTGATCTTATTGAGCAGTGTGTCTGCCGCGTTTCGAATCGGGTTAGTTTCAAGCAGGAAAAGGATGGGATTCAGCCTGATTTCGAAAAATGTCTTGGCATAGCATGCTCATTATTTAAAGGATTTTACAACGATAGGAGGTACAGCATGGCTCTTGAAGAAGAAAGAACTTCGCGGGATTACCTTTATGGCCGATTGCTCGCGTTGGCGGATCAAATTGAGTGGCGGGCTCTACGACTTGCTAACGAAAAGAGGGGAACTACAGCATCGCGGCTTATGCAGCGTTTTTCTGACAGACCGTTTTCAACATGGAAAAATATTGAGGAAGCTCTAAAGCCATACAAGGATAGGATACGTGCAAAGTATCCTGGCTTGCTTGATGGCTATGAAGAGCTGCTTGATGCAATTCATTCTAAAATTCTATCTGCCAATTACATTACTGACACGAGACTTACAGGCGAATACTTGCTTGGTTATCACTGTCAAAGACAATGGTTCCGTGATCATAAGCGGGAGAAAGGTCAATGGATATTAAAATCGGCTGACGATGTGGAAAATCAGGAAGCGGATTTCGAAGAATAATAAAGACAAAAGGAGAAATACATATGGCTACGTTAAGCAAGAAAATCGATTTCGCAATCATAATGAGTGTAAAAAATGCCAATCCTAATGGAGATCCGTTAAATGGAAACCGTCCCCGTACCGATTATGAAGGGCTCGGCGAGATTACTGATGTATGTCTCAAACGTAAAATCCGTGATCGTTTGGTTGAGCAGTACGTCTCACTGAAAAATGAAGAAGAAAAGAAGGGGCAAGCTATCTTTGTGCAATCCGATGATCGAAAAATTGACGGAGAGACCAGTCTTCGAAATCGTGCAGAATCAGAGAAAAATGGCTTGGGTAAGAAGGCTTTTGGAGCTAATGCGAAAAAAGATGAGACAGCAAAATCAGCCTGTGAGAAGTGGTTTGACGTTCGTGCATTCGGACAGGTATTCGCTTTTGGCAAAGGAAATGATGCTGATGGCGTGTCTATTCCCGTTCGTGGACCTGTTACAATTCAGTCTGCATTTAGCAGAGATCTTGTAAGTATTTCAAGCACTCAAATAACAAAAAGCGTAAGCGGTGAAGGTGATGGAAAGAAGAGAAGTTCCGACACCATGGGCATGAAGCATCGCGTTGACAGAGGAATTTATGTTACTTACGGAACTATGAACCCTCAACTTGCTGAACGCACTGGGTTTTCAGATAAAGATGCCGCAGTTATTAAAGCGATTCTTCCAAAGATTTTCGAAAATGATGCCTCCTCGGCACGCCCGGAAGGCTCGATGGAAGTGGTTAAAGTGCTTTGGTGGCAACACAACAGCAAATCCGGAGACTATTCGTCCGCAAAGGTTCACAGATCTCTGAAGGTTAATCCTGATGGATCTTACATCATTGAACCTCTTAACGGTTTGGTTCCTGAAGAGATTGCTGGATTTTAATTTGGCAAGGTACCGTAAAGGCCGCTCTATCACTTGAGGTCATCAGTTGGGTTCCGAATCCGGGAATGTGATGCCATGTTCGACGAAGATGACTTAATCATGATTTCCGCTCTTCAGCATTACTGCTTCTGCCCTCGCCAGTGTGCTCTGATCCATATTGAACAGGCCTGGTCGGAAAACCGTCTGACTGCCGAAGGGCGGTTGATGCATGAGCGGGCGCATGAGGAGGGTGAGGAATCACGCGGGGATCTACGCATCGCGCGAGCCGTGATGTTGAGATCCTTTCGTTTAGGTCTGATCGGCATGGCTGACGTGGTGGAATTTCATCGGATGGAAGACGGCCGATGGCAGCCTTTCCCGGTGGAATACAAGCGTGGCAAACCCAAAATGGACGACTGCGATAAGGTGCAACTCTGCGCCCAGGCGATTTGTCTGGAGGAGATGTTGAGTGTGGAAATTCCGGGCGGGGCGCTGTTTTACGGCAAAACACGCCGCCGCCTGGATGTCGCCTTTGATGCAGACCTGCGTCGGAAAACAGAAGCGATAGCGCGGCAGACTCATGAACTGATCGCATCAGGAAGGACACCCCCTCCGGTCTATGGAAAATACTGCGAAAGCTGTTCGCTTATTGAAGGATGTCTGCCCAAAAAAATGCAGAAAAAACGTCCGGTCAAGGCTTATTTGTCCAGGATGCTGAGTGATCCATGAAAAAACATCTCAATACTCTTTTTGTGACAACCCAGGGTGCTTACCTATCTAAAGAAGGAGAAACGGTGGTTGTCAAGGTGGACCGGGAAGTCCGCCTTCGCGTTCCGGTGCATACTTTAGGAGGAATCGTCTGCTTTGGCAATATTGGTTGCAGCCCTTATCTGATGGGATTTTGCGCTGAAAAAAGTGTCTGCATCAGTTTCTTGTCTGAACGTGGCCGATTCCTGGCGAGGGTTCAGGGGCCTGTTTCCGGCAATGTCTTGCTTCGCAGGGAACAATACCGACGCGCCGATGATCCTGAATTTTCGGCGATCATGGCCAGGTATGTGCTCACCGGAAAAATTGCCAATTGTCGCACCGTCTTGCAGCGGGCGCTTAGAGATCATCAGGAGAAAATCAATGCCGATTCTGTGCGGCAGGCGGTGGATCATCTGGGACGATGCCTGACCTCGCTCGGGCGGGAAAAATCGTTGGATAACCTGAGAGGAATCGAGGGAGATGCCGCGCATCGATATTTCAGTGTGTTCAATGAGTTGATATTGATGCAGAAGGATGCATTCATATTTGACGAACGGAACCGTCGACCCCCGCTTGATCCGATGAATTGCCTTCTTTCCTTTGCTTATACCCTGTTGGTGCACGACATCCGTTCAGCTTTGGAAGCGGTTGGACTAGATCCGGCTGTAGGTTATCTCCATCGGGATCGGCCCGGCAGACCGGGGCTTGCACTGGATATCATGGAAGAATTCCGTCCTTTTATCGTGGACAGGCTGGTATTGTCTCTCGTTAATCTCCGGAAAGTACAGGCAAAAGGTTTTAAGAAATCCGAATCCGGCGCGGTTCAGATGGATGATGATACACGCCGGACATTGCTGGTTTCATATCAGGAACGTAAGCAGGAGGAGATGCTTCATCCTTTTCTTGGTGAAAGGACAACCTTTGGGTTGTTATTTCACGTTCAGGCGATGCTGCTTGCGAGGTACTTACGTGGTGATCTGGACGGGTATCCGCCATTCATTTATAGATAAAAGAATACCGATTTTGAACATTACTTAACAAACAGGTAACGAAAAATGATGGTTGTTGTCAGTTATGATGTGGCTAAGTTGGATACTGGTGGAGCCAGGCGATTGCGCCGTATAGCAAAGACCTGCCAGAATTATGGCCAAAGAGTTCAATATTCTGTTTTTGAGTGCATTGTTGATCCCGCACAATGGACACTATTTCGGAAGAGTTTGATTGATGAAATAAATCCCGAGGAAGACAGTTTGAGATTTTATTTTTTGGGATCGAATTGGCGACGGCGTGTTGAACATGTTGGCGCGAAGAAAGCCATTGATCAGGAAGGTCCCCTTGTTATTTAAGCCGGCGCGAACATCAAGCTGTCATAATCTTGCATGGGAGTTCGCGGGTGAAATAAGTAATTGATATTACGGATATTAAAAAGGATCATTAATCTTATTGTACACTAAATAAGTCTATCATCTTACCATTCGCGGAAAGTCCTTGAAAAGCATCCTTAAAATCTCAATTTAAATGTAAACTGTCGCCCCCCATGCGGGGGCGTGGATTGAAACCAAGTCTGGTAATCAGTTACGGATTCAAACGCCATGTCGCCCCCCATGCGGGGGCGTGGATTGAAACTTATTATCACCCACAAATGGGTATGTACAAACCCGGTCGCCCCCCATGCGGGGGCGTGGATTGAAACCGAGTGTACATCCACACATTGGACATTCATTGCCTGTCGCCCCCCATGCGGGGGCGTGGATTGAAACAGTTATACTCTCATTAAAAATAATGTCAAGCAATGTCGCCCCCCATGCGGGGGCGTGGATTGAAACCTCGCATATCGGACATTTGGCTGGTACACCGCGACCGTCGCCCCCCATGCGGGGGCGTGGATTGAAACCTTTTGAATATCGGGAACCGGCTTGAAAACACCTCTGTCGCCCCCCATGCGGGGGCGTGGATTGAAACCGTTATCGTTGCCCTCCGCATCAAGGCCTTCAATGTCGCCCCCCATGCGGGGGCGTGGATTGAAACTTAGCCTCCGATTTGAGGGTTGGATTGCTGTTGAGTCGCCCCCCATGCGGGGGCGTGGATTGAAACATTTTACCCATCCCGAGACATGGTGAAGGTGGAGTCGCCCCCCATGCGGGGGCGTGGATTGAAACTGATTACCCTTAGCATTGTGTCGGTGGCTCCGGTGTCGCCCCCCATGCGGGGGCGTGGATTGAAACATGCGGTATCGGCCGCTCTCCGGCATAATCCTGAGTCGCCCCCCATGCGGGGGCGTGGATTGAAACCGAGTGCCCCCATTATCACCGTGGACATGGCGATGTCGCCCCCCATGCGGGGGCGTGGATTGAAACGGAAGTGGCCGCTGGCTTGCGGGGGGCTGTCTTTGGTCGCCCCCCATGCGGGGGCGTGGATTGAAACCGATGACTGACAGGCCAAAATACAGGGTAAGGTTAGTCGCCCCCCATGCGGGGGCGTGGATTGAAACTCTGCGAGGGCGAGTATGACGCAATGGCCCTCTAGTCGCCCCCCATGCGGGGGCGTGGATTGAAACCGACAACGAATAACCCTATCCACGCGCCGACAAGGTCGCCCCCCATGCGGGGGCGTGGATTGAAACTTTTTAATCCCTCCATGTGTTTAAGTTACCTGTAGGTCGCCCCCCATGCGGGGGCGTGGATTGAAACCTCTGCATCTCGGCGAATATATCAGCTCGTCGATGTCGCCCCCCATGCGGGGGCGTGGATTGAAACGATGATGGGATGGTGCGGGTTGTTCAGGAGGCTCCGGTCGCCCCCCATGCGGGGGCGTGGATTGAAACAAGTTACCTGTAGTATATACCTATAAGCATATAAGGTCGCCCCCCATGCGGGGGCGTGGATTGAAACCTGAGACATTCAGCAATGCCTTGTTTTCTAACGTGTCGCCCCCCATGCGGGGGCGTGGATTGAAACCCGCAATATCCTGATCGCTCTGGCAATCCTCCGCGTCGCCCCCCATGCGGGGGCGTGGATTGAAACTCCACTTCCAGCCAATCAATCATCATTCGTGTTGTCGCCCCCCATGCGGGGGCGTGGATTGAAACAACCAGTCAGCCATCACAATCCCCCATGAATAAAGGTCGCCCCCCATGCGGGGGCGTGGATTGAAACGTCAATAATTTGCATGTTACCACCTCGCATTCATGTCGCCCCCCATGCGGGGGCGTGGATTGAAACGACTAAAACGGTCACATCGGGAAGTGATTGAAGTCGCCCCCCATGCGGGGGCGTGGATTGAAACCTTCAGGATCGATTGCGGGAACTCATAAAGCAGGGTCGCCCCCCATGCGGGGGCGTGGATTGAAACGGAAAACGTAATCCCAATAGGGACAGACCCCACCAGGTCGCCCCCCATGCGGGGGCGTGGATTGAAACATCCTCTATACCAGATTTACCCTGCGACATAGCCCGTCGCCCCCCATGCGGGGGCGTGGATTGAAACTTCATCCAAGATCTCTATTGCCGAACATATTTGGGTCGCCCCCCATGCGGGGGCGTGGATTGAAACGCCTATATCGGCCGGGGGCATCTGCCGGTAAAATGTCGCCCCCCATGCGGGGGCGTGGATTGAAACGTCATGTATATAGAAAGCACCAGAGGGTGAGGTATGGTCGCCCCCCATGCGGGGGCGTGGATTGAAACACCAACGGCTCGAGCTGGCAGTTGGTTGGCTCGGACGTCGCCCCCCATGCGGGGGCGTGGATTGAAACGGAAAACGTAATCCCAATAGGGACAGACCCCACCAGGTCGCCCCCCATGCGGGGGCGTGGATTGAAACATCCTCTATACCAGATTTACCCTGCGACATAGCCCGTCGCCCCCCATGCGGGGGCGTGGATTGAAACGGCCCGTTACGTCCAAGTGGAAGTGACAATCACTGTCGCCCCCCATGCGGGGGCGTGGATTGAAACCGCTCGATTTAACCATGACCGGAGTACCGGCTGTTGTCGCCCCCCATGCGGGGGCGTGGATTGAAACCGGAGGAATCAGGCTAAAAAACGGGGTCATGAGCGTCGCCCCCCATGCGGGGGCGTGGATTGATGTTTCTGCCCAAGGGACGGTTAAGATCAGCCCGGTCCACATCAGCCAGCCTCCAGAAAAACAAAGGGGGTTGATTCCCGAAAGAACCAACCCCCTTTTTCATGAAGGAAAGCGAATGCTCAAATTATGGTGCCGAAGGCCGGACTTGAACCGGCACGGTCATGAACCACTACCCCCTCAAGATAGCGTGTCTACCAGATTCCACCACTTCGGCATGTTACTGGAATTCCAGACGTTTCCTGAAAAGTCCTGCGTACTTCCGGAATCCTGTTTTATGGAGCAACCTGCAATCGGAGCGTAGGCTAACTTAACTCCGATGATTTTGTCAATACGAAAAGATGGTTTTGGGTGCTTTTTCTCAAAGCGTCTTTCCTCATTTCGCCGGTTGAGTCGTTGTCGGCGAAGCCGGAGCGCTGCTGGAAGCCGGAGCAGTTGCAGCCGGAGCTGACGGTAATGGCGCAGGCGCGGACACCGGTTTTTCGGCAGCGGGTCGGGATGCCCCTTCCATGAGCGAGGAAGTTTTGTTTACCGACGTATACGACAGCGAAAGCGATGTCAGCATGAAGACGATGGCGACCGCAGTCGTCATTTTGCCGAGAAAGGTTCCTGCTCCGCTGCTGCCGAAGACGGTCTGACTGGAGCCGCCGAAAGCCGCTCCCATATTGGCGCCCTTGCCGGCCTGGAGAAGAACGACCAGGACAAGAACGAAACAGGACAGAATATGTAAAATGTTAATCAGAATGTGCACGATTTTGCCTCTTTAAATTTTTTATCAACCCTCTTACGGGTACAGGATGATCCTGAGAAAGGAATCAACCTTCAGGCTTGCCCCGCCGACCAGCGCCCCGTTGATATCCGGCCGGCTCATCAGCGACGCGATGTTCTCGGGATTCACGCTGCCTCCATACAGGATGGCGTGTTCGGAGGCGAATTCCGCTCCAAAAACACCGCCGATCGTCGAGCGGATAAAGGCATGGGCCTCCTGTGCCTGATCCGGCGTTGCGGTCTTGCCCGTGCCGATGGCCCACACGGGTTCATAGGCGACGACGAGGTGCCGTATATCACTGACGTTAAAAGAATTCAACCCCTGTTTTATCTGTCTTTCCAGGACACTGAAGGTCTGGCCGGATTCCCTCTCGGCCAGGGTTTCACCGATGCAGAAAATCGGCTTCAATCCGCTTTCGCAGGCCGCCCGGATTTTTTTATTGATGATCGCGTCGGTTTCTCCGAAAAGGGTGCGCCTTTCTGAATGACCGATGATGACCGAGTCGCAGCCGGCAGCCAGAAGCATGGCCGCGGAAACTTCGCCTGTGAAGGCGCCTTCTTTCGCGTCATGGAGGTTCTGGGCGCCGAGGCGGATGGGGCTGTCTTTTAAAATCTCCGAAACGGGGTAAAGGCTGGGAAAGGGGGGAGCGACCAGGACATCCCTGTCTAGGGATAAGGGCAGCTCCTTCTTGATCTGAGTGACAAAATCAAGAGATTCCTGAACGGTTTTGAACATTTTCCAGTTTCCGGCAATGAGCGGTCTGATCATGTCATGCTTACCTCCTCGATGATCAAAAATGGGTGCTCCGGGCAGCACAAAACATGGGGAGCATAACGGTTAATAACCGGCCGGTCAATCATTTTCTCCTGTTGCTGAAGTCTTGTGATGCGATATAAGATAGTTGCGACGATTGTTGTGATGCGATTTTCTGTGTCGTCCCGGTTCGGTCCCGGTATGCCCGGACCGAAGAATCGCGGGGCGTGGGAGGGGTTATGAAAAATGCCGACATGGCCGGAATTTTCGAGCAGATGGCCGATTTTCTGGAGATCAGGGGTGAAAATCCGTTCAAGATCCGGGCGTACCGCCGGGCCGCACAGGTGATCGAACACCTGCCCCGGGAAGTTGCGACGATGCTGGCGGAGGGTGAGGATCTGAAAGCCCTCCCCGGGATCGGTGAGGCGATAGCCTCCAAGATGGCTGAACTGGTCCGAACCGGGCATCTGGTCGCCTGGGAAACCCTGCGGGATTCCCTTCCGGAAGGACTTTCCACCCTGCTGGAAATTCCCGGGATCGGTCCCAAAACCGCCTATCGACTGGCGACCGAACTGGGAATTTCGTCTGTCGATGAACTGGAGCAGGCCATTCTGGAGGGCAAGGTGGCCCATCTCTTCCGGCTCGGAGACCGGACGGCGCAGAATATCCTGCATTCGATCCGCTCCATGCGGCGCAAGGATCAGCGCATTCCGCTGGGGCAGGCCCTTCCCATCGTCGAGGAGATTCTGTCCGCGCTCCGTCCTCTGCCGGGGGTGAGAAATCTGGTGCCGGCCGGGAGTCTCCGCCGGTTCCGGGAAACCCTCGGCGACATCGACCTCATGGGAACGGCGGATAATCCGGAGGCGATCATCCGGTCATTTGTGTCCCTGCCTCAGGTCCGGGAGGTTCTTGCTCAGGGACCGACCAAGGCCAGCGTGATCCTGTCCGGCGGACTTCAGGCCGATCTGCGGATGGTGGAGCACGAGGCCTTCGGTTCACTCCTCCAGTATTTTACGGGAAGCCGGCAGCACAATATCGCCCTGAGGACCCGCATGCAGAAAAAAGGGCTGAAGCTGAGCGAATACGGCATTACGGATACCGTCACGGACAGGCTGGAAAAGTTCTCCACGGAAGAGGCCTTTTACGCGCGCCTGGGGCTGCAGTACATCCCGCCGGAAATCCGGGAGGATCGGGGCGAGATCGATCTGGCAGAGAAAAAAGCCATCCCCAGGCTGGTTGAGCGCTCCGATATCCGGGGCGATCTCCATGTGCATACCAACTGGAGCGACGGCGCGGCATCTCTTGAGGACATGGCCCGGGCGGCGAAGGCCTTGGGGTATCAGTATCTGGCCATTACGGATCATTCCGGCGGATTGGGGATTGCCGGAGGGTTGAATGAAGAGCGGCTGCTCAAACAGATGCAGGCTATCCGACAGCTCGATGAACGGCTCGAGGGGATTCGCCTGCTGGCCGGGATTGAAGTCAATATCCTGGCCGACGGGCGACTGGATCTGCCGGACGGGATTCTTTCCCGTCTCGATGTGGTCGTGGCGTCGGTGCATTCCGCCCTGAATCAGAGCGAGGCAAAAATGACCCGGAGGATTCTGAAGGCCCTGGAAAACCCTCATGTGGATATTCTTGCCCATCCGACCTGCCGCCTCATCGGTCAGCGGGAGCCCATCGCCGTGGATCTGGAGGCCGTCTTTCAGGCGGCGGCGCAGCACCGCAAGATTCTGGAGATCAATTCCATGCCGGACCGGCTGGATCTTCAGGACATTTCCATCTACCGGGCCAGGGAACTGGGCGTTCTGCTGGCCATCGACACGGATGCCCATCGCCCCGAACACTTCGATCTGGTGCGCTTCGGGATCGGCATGGCCCGGCGCGGCTGGTGCCGGCCTGCCCATATCCTGAACTGCCGGCCGCTTGAGGAGGTCCTGTCTTACCTGAAGCGGGACGAAGCCTCCCGCCGGACTGGATGATTGCGGGCTGCGGAAAAGTCGCCTCAGTCATTTACTGTGAATCATGTGCCGGGAACCGCCGAAAGAAGCGCGAAGCGAGAGAAACAGAGGCGACCGGGCAGAATCATCGATGCCGGGTGACGTTGATGCGTGGACAGAGTTCAGCAAGGGGACAGGAACTGCAGAGGGGAGAAAGAGGGCGGCAGACGCGCTGACCGAAGGAGACCAGGAGGGTGTTGTACCGGGACCAGTAACGGCGCGGCAGGACGTTCCGTAAGGCCGATTCCGTCTGTTCCGGCGTTTTCGTGCTCACCAGGCCGAGGCGGTTGGAAATCCGGTGTACATGGGTGTCCACACAGATGGCGTCTTTCTCGAAGCCGAGGGAAAGGACCAGATTGGCTGTTTTCTGTCCAACGCCTTTGAGGGAAAGCAGGTCTTCCAGGGAATCGGGAACACGGGAGGAAAATCGCTCAATAAGATCCCGGCAGATTTCGCGAATCTGCCGGGATTTGTTTCGGTAAAAGCCGACGGGATAGATGGCCTGGCGTATTTCCTCTTCACTCAGCTCCAGCATGGTTTCCGGTGTTGAGGCCAGGCTGAAGAGCCGCTCCGTAGCGGTGGCCGTGACTTCATCCTTTGTCCGGAGACTGAGTACTGTGGAAATCAGAATCAGAAAAGGATCGCGGCGGGTTTCCGCCAGCTGGGTGACGATGGGGAACTCCGCGGCTCCCGCGCTGTCTTCAAGCTTTTGAATCAGAAGGGCGATCCGTTCTTTTTCCATGAGCCAGGCCGGCAGCTCTTCAGGCTAACTGTATCCTTCTTCGTAGGCCAGCATGTCCAGATGAAGGGTGGCAATGTCTTCCACGTCGAGATTGGCTTCCTGCTCCGTATCCCGCAGATCGACGATCTTGATGTAGCGCTTGCAGACGTTGCATACATCAACCCGGTACCGCTCGTCCCCTTCAATCGTGAAGTAGGCAAGGGCCTGCTGTTCTTCGTTGCCGCAGAAGGGGCATTTCACCCTTCGATAATGCCATTCGAAACCGCACTGGTTGCAGAAGAGATACCTGCGTCCGTCGCTGGCCTTGATTTCTCCGATCTTCGGTTCCTTGCCGCAGATGGGGCAATATCCTTCGTTCCATCCGAGCTTCGAGATCCTGTCACCATATTGATGGGCGACTTTTTCCAGCTCCGGCCTCAGGCTTTCCTCGAGAAACAGTTCCACGAGATCGAAAAAATCGTCATCCTTTTCGTCCGGGAACTCCTCTTCAGAAAGGGGATCGAAGGTATGACGGACCATCTTTTCGAAATCCAGAACCCCGTCATGAAGCTGTGCCACCATTTCCTGCGCTTTCTCCGGAGAGCGCTTTTCCGCGATATCCAGCAGCCGGAGAAAATAGTTCTGCGGCACGGAGACATCGAATTTCCCGGAAAAAAAATCGATGAGGGGCAATCCGCCCGCCACCTTCTGGGCGATCAGATGGTCATCCACCTGAAAGATTGTCTTATCGGTGGTCTTGCGATACTCTTCCCGCAGAATGAGCAACTCCGCCAGGATATCCAGCAGTTCGCTGTAGTGCGGGCTGTCGGACTTGTACTGTTCAATGGTTTTTAAGGCGCCCAGCATGTTCGCCATGCAATTTAAGCCTCCCGTCTTTGTACTTGCGCTTTAAATCCTGTTCAAAACGCTGGCTACGTATATAACCTTTCACAGGGAAAGTGCAAGCAATTAATACTATTTTTTTATGGATATATTCCTTGAAAGAAACGGGCGCTTCATCTATAAACCTTAAGAATCTTTGAGATTAATCGAAAACGCATGCAGGCGGCCGTTCTGTATCAGGTCTGAACCGCATGGCGCTGAAGAAAGGCGGCAGAAGAAGAAATGGTGAAAAAGAAATCTCTCATTCCGATCGTTTCCATCGTTGGCAAATCCAACTCGGGAAAGACAACCCTGATCGAAAAACTGATCCAGGAACTGGTTCGCCGGGGATATCGGGTGGCGACCATCAAGCATCATCTCCATGACTTCGAGATCGATAAGGAAGGCAAGGACAGTTGGCGGCACCGGCAGGCAGGCTCCCGGGCGACGGTTGTTGCGACACCCAAAAAGGTGGCCCTGATCGAAGATGTGGAGGAAGATCTCAGCATCGAAGCCCTGCGGGAACGCTATATCCACGATGTGGATCTGATTCTGACGGAGGGGTTCAAGGGCAATCCCCACCCGAAGATCGAAGTGTCTCGGGCTGTCCTCAAAAGGGAACTGCTCTGCGCTCCGGAGGACAATCTGCTGGCCGTGGCCAGTGATGTGCCCCTGTCCATTGAGGCGCCCTGTCTGGATATCAACGATGTCCAGGGGCTGGTGGATCTTATCGAAGCGGCGGTCCTGAAATGAGGCTCGTTCCGACAACAGAGGCACGGAGCATCCTTCCTTTTCCTGATCGGATTTCCCGGGACTGATGAATATGGAAAGCATCGATTTTGAAAGAATCCTGAAGTGGGTGCTCATTGTTCTCGTCACCGGCTTTATCGCCCAGTTCGGAAAGTCCCTTGCCAAATATGTCATGGAGAAAGTTCGGGCGGGAAGAGCAACGGAAAAAATGGAGCCGGAAGCCGGCGCCGGACCGGTTCCGCAACGGCAATTGCCGGCATTGCCGTCCGGTGGGGATTCTTCTGAAAGCGGACAAGTGGAAGCCGTGACGCCCCCGGTCGAGGCGGAAGAAAAAACCCAGGCCAAGCTGCAGAAAAAAGCAATCAAGACGCAGGCGAAACAGGACAAGAAGGCGGCAAAAAAGCTGGAAAAAAACGGAAAGGCCGAAGGGGAAAAGGAATAAACGGTTGTATAGTCATTCCGGTTTCAGGCAACCTCAGGGGTAGCCCGGATCGGCTTTCAGGTCGGCCCGTCCCGCGGCCTCCTTGGACAGGAAATCGCAGCGTTCGTTTTCCTTGTTGTTCGCGTGCCCACGCACCCAGACAAAAGTGATATCATGGCGGGAGCAGAGTTCCAGCAGCCGTTCCCAGAGATCGGGATTGAGCGCCTTTTCCCGGGCGTTCCGTTTCCAGCCGTTCGCCTTCCAGCGTTGCGCCCATCCCTTGTTGATGGCATTGACCAGATATTGTGAATCCGAATAAAGGGTGACCGAGCAGGCGCTCTTCAGGGCCTCCAGCCCCTTGATGGCCGCGAGGATCTCCATCCGGTTGTTCGTAGTGAGCCGATAGCCGCCGGAGAGTTCTTTCCGGTGCTCCCCATAAAGAAGAACAACCCCGTACCCTCCCGGTCCTGGATTTCCCAGGCAGGCCCCGTCGGTGTATATGATGACCTGTTTTTGAGGATCCTTCGCAGTGGTTGCCCCGGGGGGATGCGTTTTCGCTTTGCTGGTTGCTTTCATGTATTTCGGGACGCCTTTCTTTTGAAAAGGGCATATATCATGAGCAGGGCCCCCTTCCCAATAAATTATTCCGTCTCGGGATGTTCCGTCAATCACACTTCAGTCGATTTTCATCAAGATGAAACTGGCTATATGCAGAAACCCCTTTACAATACAGCCGGTTTTGATATCTCATAGCGTATCCGTATAAAGAAAGTCCGGAAATCCGACAGGAGGCTGCGATATGGATGAAAAAAACTGGCTTCAGCGATTCAGGAAATCGCAAACGGACAAATGGATCGGCGGGGTTTGCGGCGGACTGGGAGAGCATACGCCCATTCCGTCCTGGTGCTGGAGATTGCTGTTCGCGTTTCTGTTCTTGTTCTACGGTTTTGGACTCCTGCTGTATATTCTTCTCTGGATATTCGTTCCGAAAGGCGAAAACGTCTGAATGCGCTGATTCCCCCTGAAAGATGGGGCGCCGATGATTAAAGCAGGCTGTGCCGGAGGACAGACCGGCGCGGAAAAAACGTAAAGGAAAAAGAAGTCATGAACACACTCAAAGTCATTCTCCTGCTGGCCTCCCTGTCCGGTCTGCTGGTGCTGGTCGGCTATTTTGTCGCCAGAGGCGCCGGCGTCGTGATCGCCCTGGCCCTCTCCGTCCTCATGAATTTCGGGAGTTACTGGTACTCGGACAGCATCGTCCTGAAGATGTATTCCGCACGGGAGGTCAGCTCTCAGGAGGCGCCGGTGCTCCATAAGGCCGTGGAGTCCCTCTCCGCGAAGGCCGGGATACCGAAGCCCCGGCTTTACGTCATTGCCGGTGAAACGCCCAATGCCTTCGCCACGGGGAGGAATGAAGATCATGCCGCCGTTGCCGTCACTACCGGAATTATGAAAATCCTGAACAGGGACGAACTGGAAGGCGTTCTTGCCCATGAACTGGCCCACATCAAGCACAGGGATATCCTGATCAGCACGATGGCGGCGACGGCGGCGAGCGCCGTTGTGCTGCTGTCCCGCTGGGCCGTTTTTTTCGGGAATGATGAGGGAGGAGGCATGATTCCTGCGATTGCCACGGCTATTGTCGCGCCCATCGCGGCCACGGTGATTCAGATGGCGATTTCCCGATCGAGGGAATACGAGGCCGACGCGGGAAGCGCCCGGGTGACGGGAAAACCGGAAGCCCTGGCCGGTGCTCTCCGCAAATTGTCCCTCGCTTCAAAGGCGAAGCCGATGGATGCAAACCCCTCAACCGCCCACATGTTTATCGTCAATCCACTATCAGGCGATTTCATCATGAATCTCTTCAGTACACACCCGCCGATCGAGAAACGGATCGAACGGCTGCTGGAGATGAAGGCATCCGGAGTCCGATAAGGAACCGGTTCTCTCCTTCCTGACAGTCCACTTTCAAGCCGAATCCAGTTTTTTCCAAACCCGCAGCAGTTCACTGACTCCCCAGGCCTGGGCATCGCAGCCTCGCTGGGTATGGGGGGCGTCGCCGTCCGCGATTTCCGGGACGTGACCCACGCAGCCGCTGTTGATCAGCAGAAGGCTGCTGGACAGCCAGGATCGGGCGGTCGCCTTTTCGGCGGGACCGTAGCAGTCCAGCCAGGCTTCGCAGAAGGAAGGGAAGAGCCATGTCCAGGCTGTGCCGTTGTGATAGGCCGGTTTGCGGCGCGTATCTTCGTCACCGGAGTAGCGGCCCCAGTAGGGGCGCCAGGGATCGTTGAGAAGCTGCCCCTGATGGCGGATTTCCAGGGGCAGCCGCACGGGACGGTCGGCCAGGCTGCGGATGGCTCCGGGAACGAGCAGCTCCCCGCAGGCTTTCAGGACCGAGCGGCGGATTTCCGGGTCGCTGACCGCCCCCAGGGTGAGGGCCAGCAGCTGATTGGGGCGCAGGGCGTCGTCGGGTTCGGCCAGAAGCGCGCTCTGTCCGGGAACGGCGTGACGGCAGTCCGCCAGATAACCTGCTTCGGGATTCCAGAAGAGGGCTTGAATGCCGGCCTGAACTTTATCGGCCAGATCCTGCCAGCGCCGTTTTTCCTGATGAACGCGGGAAAGAAATTTCAGGGCCGCAAACCAGAGGGCCTGAATCTCAATGGGATAGCCCTGCCGGGGGGTGCCGGCCGGGAAATTGGTATCCATCCAGGTAAAGTGCGCTGGGCTGAAAAGCAGGCCCGAGGCGGGATCCATGATGATGCCGTTGGGCGTTCCCGTCATGATGGACGTCGCCATGTCCGCCAGGACCTGACGGACGGTTCGTCCGTTGCAGTCGCTTTCCAGGAAATGATCATGGCCTTCGGCCGCAACCAGGTCCGCGCAGGCAGTGAAAAACCACAAGGGGGCGTCCGAGGTGTCGCGGTTGCCTGCATCCCTGCCGCGAATCATGTTGGGAAGGGTCCCGTCGGCCTCAAAACGGGCGAACTGGAGTAAAACGTCCTTGACCGTTTCGATCTGTCCCGCAGCCACCAGGCCGCGAACAACGATCAGGGTGTCCCGTCCCCAGTCGAGAAACCAGGGATATCCGGCGATTACCGTGCGGAAGTTTCCCCGGCGCACCACATAGTGTTCCAGGGCGGAGTTCAGCGCCTGCTCCAGAGACAATCCGCCTTCGTCGGGCGTCCAGACGGTGAAGGCGGGCACTTTCGGGGACGATTCTGAAACTGCCCGGCCGGTTTGTGCCCGGGCGGTCAGGGTGACATGAGCGCCGCCCCGCAATTCGCAGGTGAAGTAGCCGGGGCCGAAGAGGTCGCTGTCCGGGTCCAGACCCCGCTCGGCCTCCAGGGAGCGGTGGACCATATAGTACCATTCCGGTTCGCTGACGAAACGGCCCGAGTCGATCCGCATAGTAAGGCCGTAATCCGGACAGGGGGCAAAGGTGAGTCCGTCTGTGCCGGCGCTGACCGCTTTCGGCCAGCTCTGTTCCGGGCCGGTGAAGGCTTTGGTGGTGAAGTGGAAATTACGGTCCTCGATGTCCGGCCGGATAATCAGGGTAACCGGCTTTGAGTCGTCCAGCTCCTGCTGAGCTTCGATGCGGGCCAGTCGCCGGGCGGTCAACCGGACGGTGTTGGCCGCGTCATCGGCCATGGAGAGGGTGATCTGCAGAACGATATGCTCGCCCTGCCCCGTGGGGATGCGATACCTCCACCAGGCCCCTTTTTGAAAATCAAAACCGAAGCGGGCCAGACAATCCAGATTGACGTCCGCGGAATATCCCTGAAAGACGACCCAGGCCCGGCAGCGGGTCAGCAGGATTCGCCGGTCTTCCGGAAAATCGGGATTCAGATTGGCGGCCAGCAGGGCGTCGTAGCGGCTTCGCAGGTTCCACCAGTCGGCATGCACCCGCATCATGGCGCCGCGGCCGTTGGTATCCAGAGCCAGCAGGGGCATTCGATGGCAGTCATTGCGCGAAAAGGATGTGCGGACGCGCGCATCGAGACCGTCGGCGAGAAAAAGAAGCGTGCCGGTGTTGTGGACGCTGCCTTGAGGAGTGTGACGGGTGATTTCCACGGTCAGCAGCTTGTGGCCGTTCTGTGCTTTCAGGGGAGCGAGCAGAATAAACGGACGGTCGTTTTTATCGTTGAGGCTCTGTTCGGTGGCCCGAATGCGTCCGTTTTCGATAATGCGGATGCGGAAGGGATGATCGGCGCGGAAGAGGATGAAGTGACCGGGGGGGATCATCACCTGCCGTCGCAGATCGGAGGGAAACTGCCAGTTCACGACCCGCGAAGCGTCGCTTTCCCGATTGAGACGACGGCAGAAATCTGACGGGTCAGCCGTCAGGAGCTCCGCCGCAGCATCGGGCTCCATGGTAAGTTCCGTGCTGAAACCCGCCATCGCTTCCAGTGCCTTGGCACGCAGGCGCTGGCGGATCACCCGGGGGGGGATGACGCCGGGATCGAGATGGGACTGAGCCAGCCAGGGATCGTCCGGCGAAGTCAGGCAGCGAACCTGACCGGGGGCCAGGTCGATGCCGGAGGTCTGGCTGTCGGAACTCTGCAAAGGAATATTCTCTTCGGTGAGCAGATCCACCGCTGAATTTCCGGCAAAGGAGGCATGGCTTCTGTGCCATTGAGCGGTGACCGTAGCGCTGCAATTCAGATTGGCTACAATGATAACCTTCCGCCCGGAATTTCGATGGTCGCGCAGCAGGGCGATGAAGTTTCCCTGGCCCCGGCCGATCAGCGACAGATCCACGGAGGGGCCAAAGGCGGGATGAGTTTTCAGGATGACATTCAGCCGGGCAATGGCATCCACCTGGTTTTCTTCCGCTCCCCAGTTCAGGGCGCAGGGCTCGTGGACGTTGATTTTTTCCGCGGCGAACCATTCCACGCCGTTGGCGAAGCCGAAGGCTCCGTGAGGCGCCAGCAGGGCGCACAGGGCCGTGCGCATGCGCGCGTAGATGAGAGAGGTGGCGGCCAGGCGCGGGTTGTCGTGGGTTTCGGCGAAATGGACCGTGATCCCTTCACCGGCTGACATCTCGATCGTTTCGGGAAGATACCACTCGATCTGATTGCGCTCATAATTCTGAAACAGCTCGGAGTACGTCCAGTTGAAATTGCCCTGGCTGAGCAGTTCTCGCGTGACCGAAATTTTCCCACCCAGACCCTCCAGGAAAAAGACGGTGTCGGGAAACTGCTCCCGCACCTTGGCGATGATGTACCGCCAGGCCGGTACGGGAATCATGTAGCCCGCGTCGCAACGGAAGCCGTCCACCCCTCTGCGGCACCATGTCAGAAAGACATCCGCCATGTAAGCCCACATGTCCTTATGGCTGTAATCCAGGCGGGTCAGGTCCTCCCAGACCACTCCCCAGGCGCCGGGGGCTTCAATTTCCCCCTTCTCGTTGCGGGCAAGCCACTGGGGATGGCTTTCATGCAGGCTGGCCGCCCAGCCGGTGTGATTGATCGCGATATCGATGATCACTTTGCCGTGGCGGGCGTGGACCCCGTCCACCAGTTCCAGAAACTGCTCCACGGGCGTGGCTGACGGATCAAAAACCGCCAGCGCGGCATCCACGGCGGTGAAACTCAGGGACGCATAGGGACTGCCATATCGTCCCATTCGCGCATACGTCGTGGGAGTGGGGTGAATAGGCAGAAGCTGGAGAATGCGGCAGCCCAGCCGATTGAGGATAAAATCCAGTTCCGCGATCAGATCCCGGAAGGTTCCCGACGGCGGGATAACGGTGTATCCGGCATGGTCCAGGGTTTTGATCGTATCGACGGGGCCGGCCTCGGCCCTGGCCATCGTCTTGTAAGGGCCGAACTGGCGGATGAAGGCGTTATAGATGATATTTCCGCAGCAGGTATCAGCCGGCTCCGAGTTGATGACCGTATTGTTCCCGGGAGGCCAGAGCGGTTCCGGTCGACCTGCGGGGATAAACAGGCACTTGGCTTCGAAATGGCCGACTTCCGTGAGTGCCAGAACGGCTTCGAAACGTCCGGGCCCCACGGCCTTCATGGGGATGTCGAACCAGTCGCGTCCCAGAAGGGGCTCATTGTATTCCACCTGGCGAATGATTTCCCTGCGGGTGATATGGGCGTGTCCCAGGTTGGTGCGGACAAAAGCCGTCCCTTCCATCTCTGCCGGTACACTGAGTGAAAAACTAACGAGGTCGCCGCAGAAGCGCAGCAGGTGCTTCCCCGGCGCTGGGGATTGGGTAAGAATCGCGCTCATGATCGTCCGTTTGTTCTGTCATCCCCTGTCAAAGAGATTTTTGCCCCGGCTTCGCTGTCGGCGTCTCGGCGGCTTCCGCTGAACGCCGCCGCCTCTGCCCCTCTGCCTTGAGCTCCTCTTGAATCGGGAACGAAATTAGATGTCCAAAGAAACCTGTGTCTTCATCATGGTGTTTTGAAGAATAACGGGGAATGGAAAGGCCGTCAATTTGTTTTCAGCGAATGCCGCATAAAAAGTGTAATGGCATGCCTCGAATTGCAGCAATTCCCGCAGGCTGACATATCCTGTTGTGATCCTGCAGGGGGTGTGGTAGATGTGCTTTTCTGATTTCAGTCTGGAGTGGTGGCGCCGTCGGTCGCTGCGGACACTGGAAAGGATTTCTGTCGGTGAAAGAAAGCCTCAGGAGAGAATACGCCCCGGTCAAAGACCTGAAACCGGATGATCACATCAAAATGGTTCAGGATATTTTTTCAACGATTACAGGGAAGTATGATTTCCTCAATCATCTGCTCAGCTTTCGCCGGGATGTGGCCTGGCGGCGTTTTGCCGCCCGGAAAATGCATTTTTCCGTAACCCGCCGCTATCTGGATGTCGCCACCGGCACGGCGGACCTGGCTCTGGAGGTGGCGCGCCGCTATCCTGAGGTTCAGGTCATCGGTGTCGATTTTGTCCTGGAGATGCTGGAAAAGGCGGTGGAGAAAAGCGCACGCCGGGATAAGATCCGGGATCGGGTGCATTTCGTTCAGGCGGATGCCCTCGCGCTTCCCTTTGCCGATGCGTCTTTCGATGTCGTGGGGATTGCCTTCGGAATCCGCAATATTCCGGACCGTCTCGGGGCGCTGCGGGAGTTCTCCCGTGTCCTGGTTGACGGCGGCCAGGTGGTCGTTCTGGAGATGCAGTCTCCGGAGCAGAAAATGTTGCGTCCTCTGTGCACCTTCTATCTCCGCCATGTCCTTCCTCGGCTGGCCCGCCGGTTTACCCGCAATCCTGCGGCTTATCTCTATCTTGCCGATTCCATTCTCCACTTTCCTTCTTCGGATCGTTTTTCCGGGATGATGCGCGATGCCGGCTTCGCGGATGTCCGGAATTATCCCCTGACTCTGGGCATTACCCGGCTTTACGTCGGCCGGAAAGGCCAATGAGCCTGAGGCTTCACATCGATCATTGCTTTGCCGGATTAAGAACCAAGCGGCTGGGATCTCCGAAAAAAAGCTGATCACCTATGTTTCAGGCATTGCATTTCTAAGATAAATTCTATACTTATATCTATACTTCTGAAAAGTTTCTTCTGCCGGCTGCAAATTCTGAGCGGGAGGAGATCATCCATGACGCATGAATCGGCTTTCGTTCCTGTTGGGAGCGCCGAAGGATTGATGTGACGGCAAGGAGGTCGTGTCATGATCACGATCAGAGAAGATGTGTTCCCCAATCTGCCCGAACGCCTGAAAGGGCTTGAGGAGATGGCTAACAACATGTGGTGGAGCTGGCATCCGGCTGCCCGCAATCTCTATAAAGCGTTGAACCGGATCGCCTGGAAGGAAAGCGGACACAACCCGGTCCGGATGCTGCGGGAATTTCCGCGCAGTCTCTGTGAAACGGCGATGCGCAATCCCGAATATCTTGCTCTTTATGACCGGGTTCTCGATCAGTTTCACCGGGAGAAGGATTCGGAAGATCATTGTTTTTCCGAGAACTTTTCCGGATTATGCGGGGAGGCTGTCGCCTTTTTCTCCGCGGAATATGCCCTCCATCATTCCCTTCCCTTCTATGCCGGCGGCCTGGGATTTCTTGCCGGGGATTATCTCAAGGAGTGCAGCGACCTGAAAGTGCCGCTGGTGGCCATCGGGTTCATGTATCCTGAAGGATATGTCCATCAGCGGATTCGCGAAGACGGCTGGCAGGAGAGCATGGACGAAGTTCTGGACCGGGACGCCGCCTCCATTTCCAGGGTCTTGAAGAACAGCGGGGAACAGCTGGTTGTTCGCATTCCCTTCATGGACCCGCCGATTTATGTGGCTGTCTGGAAGGTTGCCGTCGGACGGATTCCCCTCTACCTGATGGATACGGATATCGAGATCAATGACCCCTGGAATCGCAAGATCTCCTGCCGTCTTTATATCGGGGGGCTGGAAGAGCGGCTCCGTCAGGAAATCGTGCTCGGCATAGGAGGAGCGGAAGTCCTCAATACCCTGGGGATTCATCAGACTGTGGTCCATCTGAACGAGGGACATCCGGCCTTTGCCCTTCTTGAACTGATCCGGCAGCGGATGGAGAGGGGAATGACTCAGGAAGAGGCTTTCCGATCAGTCCGGAGCACCTCGATTTTCACCACCCACACACCAGTGCCCGCCGGGCATGATGTCTTTCCCTTTCATCTCATGGAAAAATATTTTTCCCGATATTGGCCGGCCCTGGGAATGGATCATGATTCCTTCATGAGGTTGGGGATGCATCCGGAGCAACCTGCTGAAGGGTTCAATATGACGGTGCTCGCGTTGCGGCTGACGGATTTTCACAACGCGGTGAGCCGCCGCCACGGCGAAGTCACCCGCCGGATGTGGCAGAGTCTCTGGCCCGAATTGCCCGTTGAACAGGCGCCCATCGATCATATCACAAACGGCATTCATGTTCCCACGTGGATCGAACCCAAGATGGAACTGCTCTTTAACCGATATCTTGGGAAGGACTGGCTGGCGGAGCATGATCAGGAGGAAGTCTGGAAAAAAATTGCGGACATTCCCGATTCGGAGTTGTGGCAAACACACTATTGGCTGAAAGTGAAACTGATCAATACGATCCGGGAACAGATCCGGCGGCGCTGGGTCAGAGACCGGATTCATTCTTCCCTCGTGCTGGCCGGCGGCACATTGCTGGATCCTTACGTTCTGACCCTGGGTTTTGCGCGACGCTTCGCGACCTATAAGCGGGCCGATCTGATCTTCCATTCGCTGGAGCGCTTAAAGAAGACTCTCGGAAACCGCTGGCGTCCCGTGCAGATTATCTTTGCGGGGAAGGCCCATCCCGACGACGATGCCGGCAAGCAGGTTCTCCAGAGGATTTTCAATGCGGCGCGTGATCCGGAACTGTACGGCAGAATTGCCTTCGTGGAGGATTATGGGGAGCAGACGGCCCAGTATATGGTGCACGGAGTCGATGTCTGGCTGAACAATCCCCTTCCACCGATGGAGGCGAGCGGAACAAGCGGGATGAAGGCCGCACTGAACGGCGTACCTCATCTGAGCATCCCCGACGGCTGGTGGCTTGAGGGATGGAACGGCCATAACGGCTGGACATTTGGAAAGGAAGAAATGGAGGGAAGTCGTGATCAGGCGGATGCCGAAGATTTCTACCGGGTTCTGGAAGAGACTATCGTGCCGCTCTTTTATATGACGGATGCAGCAGGTACACCGAAAGACTGGGTGAGAGTGATGAAGGAAAGCATCCGGAGCAATGCCCCGCGTTTTTCGACACGGCGCATGGTGAAGGAATATCGGGATAAATTTTATCGAAAAGCTTTGAAAAACGTGTGAATATTTCAGAAAGACGGGAACGGGAAACGATGCTTTTCGCAATGCAGACGATCTAAGGGTTTCCCCTGTGAAAAATCAGGAAAAGGATGATTGCTTCCTCTGAAAAGTTGTAATATGGCCGTAATCAGAGATCCTTGAAAAAGGAACGCTGAAATTGAGGCTGCGCATTTTTCCAACTGAATAATCCTGTGATGTTCTTCAAGGTCTTTAGGGTGAGGCGATTATGGCGGATTTGTATTTCTTCGAGGTTGTGTGGGAAGTTGGCTGCTTACGGGAAGATGAATGGAAAACAGGGCGGTGCGTCCTGCGAAGCGCTGTCCAGGTTGTCAGTGATTCTCTGTTCCGCTTTGGACCCGATATGCTGGAAGTGGAAGATCCTTATGTATGCCCCGATCCGGATGGTCTGATCGGGATGGCGGCGCGGAACGCGGGATTCGACCTTTCTGGCTCCGGCTATTATAAAATTCCCCGGGAACCTAGAATCATGGTGGCCAGCCATGGACAGCGGCTCAGTCCAAAGCAGGTGCTCTATGAGCTCTGGGAGGACTCGGGCCTGCAATTGCTTGCTGCCGAGATGTTTTTCATCGAACCGTTGATTTATTGCCATGCCTTCAAGGCGCTTCTGGATCATGTACGGGACGGGATTTTTCCGGGGTCGGTTTCGGATCTCAATGAGATTGCTATGCTGACGGCCAGGGGTCGACTTTGTGTGAAAAAGAAATCCAAGAGGATTGAAACCGTTCTGACCTCAGAGGCCCGTATTACGGCCGAAAACGGGAAGACCCTCGGGATGGACCTTTACAGCGATCTTCGTCATACGTCCGTTCCGGAACAGAAGATTCAGTATGCCCTCCTCGTTCCTGAGGAAGCGGATTTCAGTGGAAAGCCGGTTCAGGCTGGTCAAATCGAGGCCGGTTTGCCGCTGAGGGTCGGTGGGGGGGCAAATCCCATCGTCAGTGCGCGGACGCCCGGTGAGCCGAGCGGAGACTTCGTGGTTTTTCCCGTGAAGCCGGGGGGCGGTGATCGGGCAATGATGGCGCCATCGGTGCTCGCATCCGGTTTTCTGGCGTACATGAATTTCTACGAGGAACCTTCCGGGTTGCTCTGGATTTTTTAAAAAACCCGTCGTCAGATTTTTTTACCCAGAAAGCGATCGATACAGAGGCCGACCTGAATCATAAGGCGTTCGTAAGCCTCAGGATTGTTCCGCCTGTCCAGGAAAAAGGGGAAAACGTCAAGCTTGGCGGAAAACACCTCTCTGAGCAGTCGGGACGTCTGCTCCTGCCGTATTTCAACGCATGTTTTCTCACCGTAGGCGTCGCCCGCCTGCTCGTTGTATCCGAAATCATCCAGAAGCAGAATCTCCCGTAAATTCTGAAGTTCAAGCCCTGACTTCAAGGTATGCCAGAAGTAGGGAGTGGTTTTGTGCATCCCCAGATCGGCGGAATTGGCCACGATGATCACCGCCGGCTGCCGGGAGCTGAAGGCCTTTTCAGCAGGAAGGGCCGGGATGTTCCATTCCGCCAGAAAATTCAGGATGGCCGGGGTGGCTTCCGCATAATGATCCGTGGCAATGATCGTACAGACATCCCGTCGATCGGCGAGAATCCGCAGGATGGAGCGCCAGGATTTTTCCATGCGGGAGGCGGCCAGATAGGCATCCACAAAATCCGCCACCGCCTTTTCCAGACCGGCCCCGGTCAACGGCGTCGCTCCCGGGTGTCGGAACGCGGCCCTTTTCCTGAGGCGCTTTATCATGACCCGCTTGTAGCCCACCCGGGTCGTGCTGCCTTCTCTCCAGGTCGGATTGACGATTTCGTTCCAGAACAGGGAAGGCGTTACGCCCAGACGGGAAAGCCCGCTCTGTTCCAGCGCAGCCTGCAGAGATTCCTGACGGCCGAACAGTACGGCCTGAAGACTGAGTGTGCCCGAGTAGTCAAGGATGATCAGCTTGTCCGGTTTCATGGATTACGGAACCTGCGGGATAGTGTTATCTAAGGGTGGATGAGATGCTGCTTGTTTCTCTGTTTCTTCTTCAGTGCCCATGATATTTCCGCCTGGATATCTGCAGCAGCCATCCGGGGGTCGGAAACGGCGCAGATGGCCGAGACGACAGCGGCGCAGTCAGCGCCGGCCAGGATGACATCGGCCGCATTGTCCCGGGAAATCCCACCGATGGCGACGAGGGGATGACTGGAGTAAGCTCGAATTCGAGTCAGCCCTTCCAGGCCCCAGGGGGCTTTGGTGTCCGTTTTTGTCGGCGTGGCAAAAACAGGGCTCACTCCCAGATAATCGACATCCATAAGTTCCGCCGCTTCCACGTCTTCCCAGGTTTCCACGGAAAGGCCGATGACGGCCTTCGGCCCGAGCAGACGGCGGGCAATGTCACAGGGCATATCCTCCTGGCCGATGTGGACGCCGTCGGCTTCGGCAGCCAGGGCCACATCGAGCCGGTCATTGATGATCAGAGGAACGCGCAGTGGGGAAAGGAGGGCTTTCAATCGTTTTGCTTCTTCGACAAAAGGCCTGGTCGGCAGATCCTTTTCCCGGAGTTGCACGCAGGCCGCTCCGCCCTGTACGGCCAGGGAAACGACCTCTTCGAGACCCCTGTTACCGCAGAGAGCGCGGTCCGTGACCAGATACAGACCGGCAATTTTTTGCCGGGAATGAGCCGTGGGCTGGATCATGGTCATTCTCCTGCTACGATCCGCAGACGGCGTGCAATGTCCTCTTCCGTAAGCCGGTAAAGGATGTCGAGGAAGTGAAGCTGAAGACTGCCCGGCCCGGGAGAGATTTCCGCTGCCATTTCACCCGCGATGCCCATGACCGCCATGGCCTGCGCGGCGGCCAGTGTAAAGGAGGAATTAACGGCGGCGAAGGCGCCGCACAGTGCGGAGGCCGTGCAGCCGAGGCCTGTCACACGGGTCATCAGGGGGTGGCCGTTCCTGATCCCGAGGATGGCACGGTCTCCGATGATGAAATCTGTTTCCCCGCTGATACAGACGGTACTGCCGCAGGAATCGTTCAGCCGGCGCCCGGCGTCGATGGCGTTCTGTGAGAGTTCCGTGCTGTCCACTCCCCTGGTTTCCATTGTTTCGACACTCTCAAACGCCAGGATTTCCGATGCGTTGCCCCGGATGATCGTCGGGGAAACCGTTTCCAGGAGTTGAAAGGCCGTGCGGGTCCGGTAGGCTGTGGCGCCGGCGCCGACCGGGTCCAGAATGATGGGAATTCCGCGGTCGGCCGCTTTCAGCGCGGCGCTGACCATGGCCCGGACCCAGGACGGGCTGAGGGTTCCGATATTGATCACGAGAGCCTGGGCGATGCCGACCATTTCTTCCACCTCTTCCTGCGCGTGGGCCATGACGGGCGACGCGCCAAGAGCCAGCAGGGCGTTGGCGGTGCTGTTCATCACGACATAATTGGTGATGTTGTGGATCAGGGGCGCTCTGCTGCGAATCGCCTTCACCGCGGCCCAGGTGTTTTCAGGGGTGATCTGCATGGCTGTACTCCTCTTGAGGGTTTGAAACAGGGGGGTATCTTATCCTTCAGGTCAGTCCCTTGCAAGGGGGAATTGTCGCTTGACATCATAAGGGAACAATGGTTTTTCTCTTAAAAAAAGGAAAGGTACATTAATCATTATGGAGATGTTCACGAACAGAATGGCAGCCGCAAGGCGAACAAAAATCCTCTTCATGGCGCTGGTCATGCTTCTTGCCGGCGCTGTAAGCTCCGCCGCGGCGGGATCGGTCGAAGAAGCCTTTAAGAAAAGCTTTCCTCAGATTCCGGCGGAACAGATTTCAGAAACTCCCGTCAAGGGGATTTATGAAGTGCTTGTTGGCAATCAGATCCTTTATTACGCACCGGAATCGGATTGCCTGATCATCGGGGCGATGGTCACGAAGGATGGAAAAAACCTGACTGAGGAGAAAATAGAAAAGGTTATTGCCGCCAAGGCGAAGGACCTGCCTCTGGATTCGGCGATCAAAATCGGCAGAGGGCCGCATCGCGTTATTGAAATAACGGATTTGGACTGTCCATACTGCCGAAAGGCTTCGGCCTTTTTTTCAGGACGGTCCGACGTAACGCGTTATGTCTTTCTCTATCCCCTGTCATACCATAAAGACGCCGAGGCTAAGGTGATGTATGTTCTCTGTGCCGTGGATCAGGGGAAGGCTTATGAGGAAGCCATGAAGGGAAAGCTGGACGACATGAAATTTAAACCCTGCAAGGATGCCAGGGCGGAGGAAACCCTCAAGAATCACAGGGAGATTGTTTCCCGGCTCGGGTTGTCCGGAACGCCCTTCTTTCTGATCGGAGATGAAGCTGTTTTCGGGGCGGATATTCCCCGGATCGAGAGTCTGTTGAAATCTAAGTAGAGGAATCGGCAAAGGGGCTGGCTTAACCCTTGCCCTGCCGTGGTTTATCGAGGAGGGTTCCCAGGGTGGCATCGAGGTCCGGGCAGTGCCGGCAAACCAGTTTGCCGTTGCGGTCAAGGAGAATCATGTCGGGAACGCCCCGAATTCCATAGGCTTCAGAGACCTCGCCCTTTTCGTCCAGCAGGACGCGATAGGGGAGATTGTTCTGGCGGGCAAAGGATGAGACTTTCCGTTGGGATTCCTGAATGAAGATCTGAACGACCACCAGGCCGCCGGAAGCGTAGCGTTCATGAATGTCCCGGAAACGGGGCAGTTCGGAACGGCAATAGGCGCACCAAGTCGTGCTGAAGATCAGCAGCATGGGTTTGCCCCGGTGTTGACTGAGACGAAAGGGACGTTTTTCCAGGTCGGGAAGCTCGAAATCCACCGCTTCCGTGACCTCGAACTGGGACGGACTGCCGCTGAGGGGTCCGTCTTCTTTTTGATCGGCAGGTTCCGTACAGCCTTCCAGACAGAAAATCAAAAGAATCATTCCGGCAAGCCGGAAAAGAATACGGGGAAACTTCATGGTTTGAACCCTCCTGTTTCTGTCTTTTTGGATCAGACCAGAGATTTCCCGGCCTGAATCAGAAAATATTCTCCCGTGGCGATGAGTATCCAGCCGCAACCGTGTTTGATCCGCACCATCCACATGCCCGACTTGGGGAGGCTGGCCATCAGACCTGCGAAAGAGCCGATGGCAACCAGCAGGGTCCCCATGCCCAGAGCAAAAACAAACAGAAGACTCATACCGAAAAAGAGATTCTGCCGGGTGGCGACATAGGCGAGCAGAACGGAAAATACCGGGGCCGAGCAGGGCCCTATAAGCAACCCGGAGGTGATGCCGACCAGGAAACTGCCGATAACGCTTTTATGCATGTCGCCCGTCTGTGGCGAAGTCGCGAATCCGGGAATCCGGATTTGAATCGTGAAGACATCCAGCATGGCCAGCCCCATGAGAATGCAGACATTGGCCACCAGAAAAGCAACCCAGAAACTGCTCTGTATGGTCCCGAACAATCGTCCTGTCAACGCGGATATGCCGCCGAGAACGGCATAGGTCAGGGACAGACCAAGAACATAGGTTAAAGAAAGGAGAAACCCGTAAAGACGGGATTGGGAGCCCCGGGCGCCGATGTAGGCGATTACGAGCGGCATGACCGGGTAAACGCAGGGGGTGAAACTGACCAGAAGCCCCCCCAGATACGCAGCCAGGTAAGCGGCGAAACTGGAGTCCGCCATGTAGCCGCTCAGGTTGTTCAGTAAAGAGTCGATCATGAATCCTCACACAGGGCGACCGCTTCGATTTCCAGCAGGGCATCCTTGGGCAGCCGACTGACCGCGACGCAGGATCGGGCGGGACGGGAATTCTCGAAATAGGAGGCGTAAACCGTGTTGAATTCATTGAAATAAGCCATATCGGCGAGATAGATGGTAACCTTGACGACGGAATCGAGACTGGAGCCGCCCGCTTTCAGGATGGCGGCCAGGTTGTCAAGCGTTTTTTCAGCCTGTTCGGCAAAGGAGCCTGTCAAGAGTTGACCTGTCTGAGGATCCAGAGGAATCTGTCCCGAGACATAAAGCCATCCCCCGGCTTTTACCGCCTGGGCATAGGGACCCACCGGCCGAGGGGCCTCTGCGGCATGAACCCATTTCTTTTCCATCCTGATCCCCTTTCTCCTCTGTCTTTAATTCACACAACGTTTGTAAAATTTATCGCATGAAGCGGTCTTCCGGTCAAGGGAAGCTGACGGATTTTCGTTGACGCGGTTTTCGCCGGCAGGTCTTTTTTCCGTCATGAAAAGCGTGCTATGAGTTTCCGAATCATGCGGCCCGGCAGCGGATCCACCGTATGCAGCGCGCCGTAGGGACAAACCTCGATGCAGCAGCAGCAGCGGATGCACCGGTCATAGTCGAATTCAAGAGGCCGGGCGGATTCGTCGATGGCCCTGGCCGGGCAGATTGTCCAGCAGGCCCCGCACTGTCGGCAGAGATCGGCATCGACGACGGGTCTGGGCAGGAAATGGAGGCGGATGAGGCGTTGCAGGCTCTGGGGGCCGTAAAGCAGAGAAGGCGCTGATTGAGGCAGGCGGAACGGACGGACGGGGTCCAGGGGACCGTCGATGGTGAAAGAATCGTCCAGCAGTTCCAGTTCGCGGGCGGCTCTCAGCGTGGGCACGTGATCCGGTTCCAGATCAAGTATCCGGCAAACGGTCCTGTCGAGGGCCAGGGCGTTGTCGCTGCCGAGGAGCAGGCCAACCTCCTTCGGCGTTCCCCGTTTCCCCGGTCCTTCGCCTTCCAGGGCCAGGATGCCGTCAAGGATCGTGAAGGCCGGCGAGATTCTATGATAAAGCTGTACCAGCAGCCGAGCGAACAACGGGCGATTGACGCCCGTCTTCATGTGCCACTCCGGTTTGCGGTATCCCACAATGCAGCCGAAGAGATTTTTGACTCCCAGGGTGAGGAGCATCTGGCTGTGGGTTTTGAACTTGGGCAGATTGATGATGAAATCCGCCTCGATTACTTCCCTTGCGATATCGATGGAGCCGAAAGGTTCCCCGATGTCGATTTTCAGGGAATCCTGAAAGGGACGGTAATCAACCTTCAGCGGCGCCAGCGCTTCCTGAATGCCGCTGTCCCGGAGTATTTTGCTGAAAGATCCCATCGCAGGACTGTCGGCAACAAGGGGGCGTGCGTTCTGATTCAGAGCGTATTCCACGGCTGCCCTGACGATGAATGGATGAGTCAATATGGCCTGCCTGGGGGTGGCGGGCGTCAGCAGGTTCGGTTTGATCAGAACCCGGCTCCCCGGGGCCATGCGATGCCCGCCCAGACGGTCCAGCATGCCGAATATCAGAGGTTTCAGCGTCTCATAAGAATAATCGGATTTTCTGATCAAAACGAGGGGCATGGCCTGAACACCTTTAAAATAAGCAATGTGCGGATTCAGCGTTTGGGGATGAGTTCCAGATCCACTTCCCCTTCGAAACTCTCCGCCAGGATCTTCTGGAGCGATTCAAGGTCTTCCGGCTTTTCCATCTCCACGACGAGTTCCCGATCGTCCAGGACTTTCAACCTGCCATAGGGCTTGATGACTTCAATGACCTTCAGGGGATCCGCCGTAACCCATCCTTTCATCCGGCGCGCAAGCTCCTCACCGTCAAATGCCCGTTCAAGAGTCAGATCCACCCGCCGTCTTCTGGCTTCCCAGCCGATAACCGCCGGTTGAACGACGATCGGAGTGACGGGGTCGTGCATTGCGGCGCAGCGGAACCATAATCTGGCGCGGATCATAAGAAAAAACCTCCTGAGTGCGGTCCGGGGCAACGGATCGATGCGTTTTTACGGGACATTGCCCTGTCAAGGAATGGATTGCCGCCATTTTCCTCAGTCCGAATTCTTGACATTACCCTGGGGCTGCGGTACTCTCTTTTCAATAAAAACTTGAGCAGTCATGGGATTTCAGAGGAGGATCAGGCATCATGGATCTCTTCCAGGCCATCCGGGAACGGAAAAGCATCCGGGCCTTCAAGCCGGATCCAGTTTCCCGCCGGGAGATTGAAGAAATCCTGTCCATGGCGATTCTTGCTCCTTCGGCGATCAACCTTCAACCGTGGGAATTCACGATCGTAATGGGAGAAGAGAAGGCAAGGCTGAGCCGGAGGTTGATCAAGGCTTACCGGGAGAAACAGATATCCTGCAGTCCGGGAAATGTCAAGCCGCTTTCAGAGACCTTCAGCAGACGCGGTGCGGAATCCTTCAAGTTGATGAATCCCGTCCTTTTCGGGATGGGAAAGGACTTCGGGACCTTTATCAACGAAGGAAGCTGCAATTTCTATGGCGCGCCGGCAGGGATTATCCTTTGTCTGGACAATGCCTTTCCCCGGGCTCGCCTCGTGGACATGGGGATACTCCTGGGGTATCTGATGCTGGCAGCCCATGATCTCGGTCTGGGAACCTGTCCCATCGGCCTGATCAGCGCCTATGAAGAGGAAGTCAAGGATCTACTCAATATTCCGGAGCAGAAGGATATCGTGATCGCCGTTGCTCTGGGTCATCCGGATTGGGACAGCCCCGTCAACGCGTTCAAGGCGCCCCGGGAATCTCTGGAGCAGTTCGTGCGGTGGATCGATTGAAACAATCTGTCGAGCCACGGGGGTATCGCTTCATCAATTTTTAATCGGAACATTTCGCATCTTGGCAACGAAGACGGATTGCTTGTTTGCCGGCAATCTGGTAAATCACTTTCAATTTTTGCTGGCAGGAACGATTGCCGCTCCTGCCAATCAATTTTTTTCGGGAGGATTCCATGACGATGAAAGTTGGCATTAACGGTTTCGGCCGCATCGGCCGATTGGTTTTCCGCGCGGCATGTGCGCGAAAGGAAATTGAAATTGTCGGAATCAACGATCTGCTCGACGCGGATTACATGTCTTACATGCTTCGCTACGACACGGTTCACGGCAGATTCAAGGGAGAGGTCGAGGTCAAAGACGGCAAACTGGTGGTGAACGGGCAGACGATTCGCGTCACTGCTGAAAAAGACCCCGCAAACCTCAAATGGGGGGAAATCGGCGCCGACTATATCGTCGAATCAACGGGCCTTTTCCTGGATAAGGAAAAAGCGGGCGGACATCTCAAGGCGGGAGCGAAAAAAGTCGTTCTTTCCGCACCGTCAAAGGATGACACACCGATGTTCGTCATGGGGGTAAACCATAAGAGCTACAACGGGGAACCGATCGTTTCCAATGCCTCATGCACGACCAACTGTCTGGCTCCGCTTGCCAAAGTCGTTCACGATGGGTGGGGAATCACCGAAGGGCTCATGACCACAGTGCACTCCATCACCGCAACCCAGAAAACCGTTGACGGTCCTTCCATGAAGGACTGGCGCGGTGGCCGCGCCGCCGGGTTCAACATCATCCCCTCGTCGACCGGGGCGGCGAAAGCCGTGGGTTCGGTTATTCCCGAACTGAAGGGAAAGCTCACCGGAATGGCGTTCCGCGTTCCCACGGTAGACGTCTCCGTGGTGGATCTGACCTGCCGGCTTGCCAGACCGGCAACCTACGATGAAATCAAGGCCGCGATGAAAGCCGCTTCCGAAGGCGAGCTCAAAGGTATTCTCGGCTACACTGAAGATGATGTCGTGTCGAGTGATTTCATCGGCGAAGAGAGGACATCGGTGTTCGATGCCAAGGCCGGCATCGCTCTTTCCGACACCTTTGTCAAACTCGTTGCGTGGTATGACAATGAGTGGGGCTATTCATGCAAGCTTCTCGACCTTCTCACTCACGCGGCCACCAGGTAACGGGGTAGATAAAAGCGATGTCCATCCGGATCATCGTCATTGATGACGATGCCGTAGCCTGTGAGTTCCTGCAGGAAGCCCTGCGGCGCGCCGATTACGATGTGGATATCTGCACATCCGCACGGGATGTCCTGAAGGGGGATTTGTCCCGTTACGATCTGGTGATTTCCGATATCCGGATGCCGGATATGGACGGGTTGCAGTTGCTGCGGCGGATTCATCAACAGTGGCCCGCCCTGCCGGTGATCCTGATGACGGCTTACGGGTCTCTGGAAAGCACCATGGAGGCCCTTCAGCTCGGCGCCTGGGACTATATCAGCAAACCTTTTTCACCGGAGGCGATCCGCAACATGGTGAAGAAGGTGCTGGGTATGCGGGAACTGCAGCGTCACCGCAGTCAGGGGAGTCCGGCGGAAAAGGAGGAACCCCGCTTCATCGGTTCCTCGGCAACTATGGTGGAATTCTACAAACAACTGGTCCGGGTCGCGGATGCCTGGGCCAGTGTTCTTATTGAGGGAGAAAGCGGCACAGGTAAAGAACTGACCGCCCGCTCCCTTCACCAGCTGAGTTCCCGCAGGGACAAACCCTTTGTGGTGGTCCACTGCGGGGCCATCCCGGACAATCTTCTCGAATCCGAACTCTTCGGTTACGAAAAAGGGGCCTTTACGGGGGCTGATCATTCCCACCGCGGACTGCTGGAATCTGCGGAGGCTGGGACCATCTTTCTCGATGAAATCACAGAGATGTCGACCGCCTTGCAGGGAAAGCTTCTCCGCTTCATGCAGAACGGGGAGGTTCGCCATCTCGGAGGGCATGAGGTCCGCCGGATCCAGGTGCGCGTCGTAGCCGCCGCGAACCGCAATATTGATGAAGAGACGGCGAGCGATCGCTTCCGCGCGGATCTGCTCTATCGCTTTGTCGTTCGCCTTCATATGCCTGCCCTGCGGGAGCATAAGGAAGATCTGCCTCAGTTGATGGAATCCCTTCTTAAGAAGATGGGATATCCGACGGTACGGATTTCCGATGAAGCCATGGAATGTCTGATGGCCTACAACTGGCCGGGGAATGTGCGGGAACTGGAAAATGTTCTGCAGCAGACCCTTCTTTTATCTCCTTTTCTGATCATTCTGCCTGAGCATCTGCCGGAGCGCATGCGGCTGAAAACCCCTGCCGGCGGGAAGGAATCGGCCCTGACTCCACTGGAAGGCGCGGAGCGGGATCAAATTCTCCAGGCTTTGAAGACGACGGATTGGAATCAAAGCCGGGCGGCCGCCTTTCTGGGAATCGATCGCAAAACGCTGCGTGCCAGAATCCAGCGTTATGGTTTCGTCCGCGAAGAGTCTAATTAAATCATTTCCCGCCATCACGATCCTGTTCCTGAAAAACAGCCGGGAGCCTTCCGTGCGTCTCCTTCCTGCGGTCTTTTTATCTCTTCATGTTGATCCCTTCCTTATTTACCCGGGGATTTCCTGCAGCCTGCAAGCGATCGGGAAAAAGAGCGTAATGCATGTTCCCTTGTGAGGCTGACTTTGAATATCAATTGAACCGGCATGGGCCTTGACAATGTCCTGGACGATAGCCAGTCCCAGGCCGCGGATGCCTTCGCCCGGATGGGTGCTGAAGAAGGGTTCACATATCTTTCCCATCATGGATGGAGGGATGCCTGGACCGGTGTCCTGAACGGTTACGGCGATCGCCTGGCGGTCATTGGAAACCCGGGCGGAAACAAAAATTTTCCCCCCATGCGGCATGGCTTCCAGGGCATTCTGGATGAGATTGAACAGGGCTGTCTGAACACGGTAGTTATCTACATATAACGGGGGCGTGTCCGGGGCGATCTGGACAAGGAGTTCCACTTTCGATTTCTGAATGACCGGTTCAACAAGCGGCAGGGTATCGTCGAGCAGTCTCTGTACCGGGATCGATTCGAAATGAGGCTCCGGCAGACGGGTTGCGCGGCGGACATTCTGAATCACCGTGTTGAGCCTTTGAGTTTGCTGCAGGATCAATTCCAGTTTGCGGGCGGTATCAGGCGGCCATTCGTCCCGTTCCAGGAGGAGTTGGGTCATGCCGGCGATGGAATGCAAAGGCGTGCCTAAATCATGGGCCAGTGTGGCCGTCAGATATCCCAGGGCTTTCAACTGCTGAAGTTGATTGACCTGTCTCTGCAGCTGAACCACCTTGAGAGTGGCTTCCTTGACCCGGAGTTCCAATCCCCTGTTCAATTCCTGGTTCTGGGCTATGAAATTTTCTATCTCTCCGGCCATTACGTTGAAATGATCAGCCAGCTGTCCCCATTCATCGGAACGGTCAATGGGAATACGGCTGGCCTGCTTTCCCGTACGAAAGTGATCGATCGTTTCGATAATCCGTCGGAGAGGCCTGCCGATGAGAAAATCGTAGCCGACGGCCATCACGAGCAGGATAATGACGAGAAGCCCCAGCGTGCTGAAGAAAAGCATCCACCGGGCCCGGCTCAAAATCTCCATATCGGATTGGGAAAAAAGAATGACGCCGATCATGGTTTTTGCCGATGAGCCTTTTTCGGGATGAACAGGATAAAGAAGACCAATCGCCGAACCGGCTTCCGTCTGCAGGGCATAATGGTGCTTCTCCATTTTTCCGTCTGTCCGGATAATCAGATTCTCCGGCCATTCGTAGGGTACGCGTCCGGCTCCGGCAATATAATCAACGTCGTCTCCGGACAGGGAAATGATATCGATGCGGGCCAGGCGGACATCCGTCTGGATATGATCTTTCAGCGCGGTGTCCAGCGCGGACAGGCCGCGGGCGGAGGGGAAACGCTGATAGAAGGCGCTCAAGGTCTCCGCGATGTTATCGAGTCTTTTATATTGCTGTTCCCGCAGAATTCTGTCCAGAACACTGAGCTGAATCCAGCCCCACAGCGCCATGGTGATGGCCAGGCCGAACAGAGTGATGATCATCAGTCGTGTTTTTAGTGTCATGGTTTTGTCCTCAGCCGAATTATTGGCGGAGAAATTTTTTTTCTCTGCCCGACGATCCTTTCTCTACAGGAAACAAAAATGATTTTCATGAAAAAAAAGAGGCGCGAAGGAAAAATTTCCCTCGCGCCTCTTTAAACACATTATCCTTGAAGCCAGGAGACTATTTTGCAGCTGGAGCTTCAGGGGCGGCTTCTTCCGCCGGAGCAGCTTTCTGTTCTTCCGCCGGTTTTGCGGCCTTTTTTGCAGCCTTCTTCCTCGTGGTCTTCTTCTTTTTGGCTTTCTTAACCTCTTTCTTTCCCACTTCCGGTTTTACCTCTTCAGCTTTCACCTGTTCCGCCGGATCCACCGCCGGGGCGGCCTTTTCTACTGCGAATGCCGACGTGCTGAACAGAAAAGCCAAACCAGCGACAAACAACACTGCCTTCTTCATAAACCTTCTCCTTTTCACTTTTTAATTTGCCCTCTCCTTCCAGGAGTGGGATTTCTCATGGGAAAGTCACCTTTGCCGGCTCTTATACGGAGATTTCCGTGGCTGCCTGATCACGTGCATGAGCCGGGGCACAGACAAGCATGGCCAGGTTGATAATCCATGTGGTTAATTGCTTCACGCATGGTTATCTTCCTGATTAATTTCGATTGTTCTATGCACTGGATGTGCCATTCCTTCGGAATAAGCCGTGATGAGTGCTGAGGTTTTACTTCTTCGAGGGTAATAAAAGAATATTTACCGGGAGCAGTTTGAGAAGAAGCGGAAATAGTTGAATATCATTCGCAAATCCTGAGGAATTATGAATCAGAAGGCGGCACGGGATCCTGTTTTTCATGAATACGTCGATAGATCAGACAGTGAAGAAAAAAGAAGAACGCGATGCCGCCGCCGTGACGGATCATCCTGCGGGCGATTTTTCGAACCTCTTTCTGACAATCGACCTTTCTATCGGCAAGATAGATGCCCAGAAGGCCGCGATTGATCAGTCGATGAAAGGAAGCGTAAGGAAGGTGGGCGATGCTTTTATCCGCACTCGTATAAAAGTGTGTCAGACGTTTTTCCAATTCTGCCGTGGTCGGGTAAAAGGAGCAGAAATTCAGATCCCCGCCATGCCGGTCTTCCTCCTGATCAATGAGATAATCCAGAAGGATGTGCAGACCCTGAACCCAGGGGAAATAGGCCTTTTTAATGAGCTGAGGAAGATCTCTGCTGAAGTTCCGCTGAAAGGCATGAGAGATGAGGCAGAAGATTCCCAGGGTCGATCCTGTGCAGGCGGAAAACTCATACCAGGTCATTGGTGGGAGGTGCTCCTGATGACGCCGGAACCATGAACTCAATCGACGAATCCGCTGATCTTCCCGTACGTGTTTATGGACCTGCAACTCGCAGTAGTGGCCCGCTAGCTCATGCAGGGCGGGGGCGATGGCCGGATACGCGGGAAGTTTGGCCAGAACATCCTGGCAGGTTCTGACGAGACCAGCCAGGTATCCCCCGTCGTTCTGTTCCTGCCGGAGGTGATAATAATTGCCGAGGCGGGCACTGGGAGTCAGGGCATGGAGCATGGACTGGTGGAGTGCACGGAAGTCCGAAGGATTCAGGGAAGTGCTCCGGTCACAGAGGTTGTCCAGATAATCACTGATGGTCTGGTAAGCAATGATGAAACGGGCCGCTTCATCGAAATGGGAGCCGGCCAGGAGGGCATATATTGCGCCTCCTTCGCAGTGAAACATCTTTGTCTGTATGCTCATGACGGCCTGCCGGCGCAGCTCCGGATCCGGAATGGACTCGGCGCGCTGCCGCCAGCCTTGCAGGTAATGTTTGACCCTGGGGCGGACCTGCAGAAAAATTCTTGTGGTCAACGTTGAAAGATGGGTTGGAACCTTCAAACAGCCTGCTCCTCATAAAAAAGGGGAATTTAAGACAATCCACAAGGCACCTTCCATAACACAGACCGGCATTGGGCACAAGAATTCGATCGCGGTTGAATCTTTTCCGGAAACAGAACGAATCGCCGATTGTCCTGGATAGACTGGATATCACGGTGCTATCCGCTATCTGCCTCTCAACGTCCGTTTGCCTTGCCGCCTGGACAGCCGCTCCGGATTCGGACTTGGGGTCAGGTCGCCTGTTGGGGGTTCATCGGGTTGCAGCATCGAAGGGCGACAGTGGATCGGAAAGCGGGCGCTCAAAAGCTTCCTTGGCCTCATGCTGGAGGGCGGCGGCTGCACCCTTGTACTTGGGAGAAAAGTGAAAGAGCGAAAAACGCTTCACCGATGCCTGCCGGGCCAGAAGACCCGCCTGCCTGGCGGTCAGATGATACTTCGCGGCGGCCTTTTCATGGTCTTCATGGAGGAAGGTTGCTTCGATTAAAAGGTGATCGGCGGAATCCGCAATGAGGAGAATCCGCTTTATGTTTTCAGGACTGTAAATCGCGTCTGTTACATAGCAGATCCGCTGTCCCCGGGTGATCCTGACCACTTTTTCCTTTAAAAAACCCAGGGGAAGCACTCGGTTGGCAGGCCTGTCGCCGCTGGATTTATCGCTGATCCGGATGGGGCAGGATTCGGGTCGGCCCTGCAGGATAGCTTCCTTGAGATCCATCAACCAGCACCCGGTGGGTAGGCCGAGGGTTTCCAATGCGTTCTTCATGATGTTGATGCGGCTTCTTTCTTCAAAACGAAAGGCCAGACACGGGATAAGATGGTCAAGAAAGATGCAGCGGATGGAAAAAAAGGTCTCTTCCACAAGGGGTTGGTTCGATGAAATTTTTTCTTCGGTGACCGGCTCCCCCCGAAACGCGGCGCGGCAGCGATAGAGCCTGGACATCCGGTGGGATGGGTGAATTTCCGTAACCAGCAGCTCGAAATCGTTGGAATAATTTTCCACGAGGTTCCATGTATAGCTGTGGAGCTTGCTTTCGACCTGGAACAGGAAGCCGGGTGGCCCGAAGAGGCGGATTCGACGGTTTCTTCCCAGGCAGATTCTCAGGATTGTATCGAAGCCGATGAAATGGTCCACATGGGTGTGAGAGACGAAAATATGCCCGATTTTGAGAATTTCCCGCGGTGCGAGTTTATGAAGATCGCCGAGATCGAAAAGAACGGACTCGTGACGGTATTTGCTTTTGATTAATACGGCGGGGTCGCCGAAAGGTTCATTGATCAGCAGGGCGGAATACACATCTGCAGGCTTTCAAAATCGAGTTTCGGGCATTATGCCCAATTACCTTTGTTTAGCTGACTTTCATCGGTTTCGCATTGGTTTCACGGCATATGCTCTCATATGCCTGCGACGCTTATTCTCCGCCGCTTTGTTATCCTTTGAAAATGCAGCCCGGTGTCAGGGAATCTGCGCAAAAATCCGTTCAAAGAAGGCTTTTTTCTCTCGAGGAAAGTAGACCGGGCCTTCACAATCCACAATCAATTTTCCTTCCAGATGGTCGAGTTCGTGTTGAGCGACGCGGGCGAGAAAATCGGCATACCGTTTGCTGATCCGGTTGCCGTGACGATCGAAGGCCCGAACTTTAACTTCCGGGAAACGGTTGACTTCCACCTGAATACTCGGGCAGGAGAGACATCCCTCCGCTCCTTTGACAAGCTCTCCCCTGGTCTGGGTGATACGGGGGTTGATCAGCAGATCATAGTCTTTTTCTTTTTTGGACCACCCTTCCTCATCAAATCCCTTGTTGCGGAAGATTACGATCCTCCGGTTTATTCCGATCTGAGGCGCTGCCAATCCCAGTGCGTCATCCCGCTCAAGAAAGGCGTCAACCAGAGTTTGTATCTGGTCTCTGGCCTCGCGGCTCAGGGGAATCGGGAGATCCCTGGAGGGGGTCCGCAAAATGCGCGTTTCTTCATCGTTGACGGAAATTTCGCTCCAGAGGGTTAATACTTTGTGACGATAAGACATGAAATACAGCCTCTAATAATCTTTTTCAAAGCTCTATAACATGTTGACCTGCCCATTTCAAGGATTTGCATGATGACAATATCCTTGATAATATCTTATAAATTTGTTAGCGTTTGCGCGCGTAAAGAACTACGGAGTTTCATACCCTCCATCAGAAAAATCAGCACATCAGGAAAATCAACGTGATTTCAACCCTTGTCGGTTATATGGCCCGTCGGAATTTTTCGCGGGTCATGCAATTTCAGGAAGGTAAGACACCTTTTCTGCCCGCTGTTCAGTCAGGGCAGCCCCGTCTCCTTTACCTCCATGTCCCTTTTTGTGAACGTCTCTGCCCTTACTGTTCTTTCAACCGCTTTGTCTTTGAGGAAGGGCGGTGCCGCGACTACTTTTCCGCCCTTCGGCGGGAAATCCGGCTCTATCGGGAAAAAGGTTATGACTTCGGCGGCGTCTATGTGGGCGGGGGAACACCCACCATCCTTCTGGATGAACTGGAGGAAACCCTGGATCTGGTCCGCCGGTGTTTTTCAATTCGAGAGGTGTCCGTCGAAACCAATCCCAACCATCTTGTCCCCGAAAAACTGGAACGATTGAGTTCGGCCGGGATCAACCGCCTGTCGGTGGGCATTCAGAGCTTCAACGATGGTCTGCTGAAGGCCATGGATCGGCATGACAAATACGGCAGCGGCGCCGAGATCATCAAGAGGCTGCGGCAGGCCCAGGGACGTTTCGACACCCTGAACGCCGATATGATCTTCAATTTTCCCTCCCAGGAAATGGCCATGCTGGACCGGGATCTGGATATCCTTCTGGAGCTGGGCGTGGACCAGATCACCTGGTACCCCCTCATGGTTTCGGACTCGACGCGTCAAGCCGTGACGCGGACGCTGGGCCGGCTCGATAAAGGACGGGAAAAGGCTTTTTACGACCGGATACGAGAAAGACTCGGCCCGGAATACCGGTTTTCTTCCGCCTGGTGTTTTTCCCGCAAAGGGACCATGATCGATGAATACATCGTGGATTATGACGAGTATGCCGGATTGGGGAGCGGTTCCATCGGCTATCTTGACGGAGTTTGCTATGCCAATACCTTCGATATCGCTGAATATTGCGAGCGCTTGAGCCGGGATGAACTGCCGCTGATGGCCTCCCGGACATTCACCTTGCAGGAGCGGATGCGTTATGATCTGGTGATGAGGTTTTTCGGCACGAAACTGAACCTTTCGAGTTTGCGGGAAAAATACGGAGGCCGGCTTTCCCCGAGACTCTGGCTGGATTTTCTTCTCTTCCAGCTGGCCGGCGCCTTGCGGTACGAATCGCCGGATTGGCGCCTCACCCAGCGGGGCTGCTATCTCTGGGTGGTCATCATGAGGGAATTCTTCACGGCGGTAAATAACTTCCGTGACTTCTGCCGCGCGGAAGCCGGCTTGTCGGGTGGCGACCTGCCTGCGATGCAGACGCGGTTGCCTGTGGAAGAATTGTAAGGCGGCGGGAAGGAAACAGCACAGGCGTATGGATCATGTTTAAGGGAGCCGAAGGCACAGCCGACAGCATCAGTCGAATAAAAAAGACCTGGAATCAGGAGCAAAACCCATGAATGAACAGATGCAGACCTTATTGCGCGGACTTCCGAAAATCGATGAAATTCTGCTGATTCTTGAGAAACGTAATCCGGAGAGCCGAGCTCCCCGCGAAGTGATCCGGTGTGTCTGCCGGGAGACCGTAGACGAACTGCGCCGCTCCATTCTCCGCAGGAAAGGCGATGCGGGGACGATACGCCTCCCCATGGCAGAGGAGATCGCCACAGTCGTGGAAAACCGGATTGAAGCGCTGCACCGACCCCGGCTTCGCCGAGTGATCAACGCGACAGGCGTGATCCTGCACACGAATCTGGGGCGGGCGCCACTCTGTCTGGAGGCGAGGGATCAGTTGACGGCCGTCGGAAAAGGGTACTCCAATCTGGAATTTGACCTGGATCGGGGAGAGCGGGGACTGCGCTACGATCATGTTCGGGAACTCCTCTGTCTCCTTTCAGGCGTGGAAGACGCCCTGGTGGTCAATAACAACGCCGCCGCGGTGCTTCTCACACTCAACACACTGGCGGAAGGGCGGGAAGTGGTCGTTTCCCGGGGAGAACTTGTTGAAATCGGCGGAGAGTTCCGTGTTCCGGAGATTATGGAAAAAAGCGGCGCCCGGCTGAGGGAAGTGGGAGCGACCAACCGGACCCGTCTGGTTGATTATGAACGGGCCATATCTTCAGAGACGGGATTGATTCTCAAAGTTCATTCCAGCAATTTCAGGATGGTGGGCTTTACGGAAGAGACTCCCCTGGAAGATCTGGTGGCTCTGGGGAAAAAACATTCAATTCCGGTCATGTATGATGTGGGCAGCGGCTGTTTTATCGATCTGACTGCTTATGGACTGCCCGGAGAGCCCGTGGTCAGGGATGTTGCCGCCCATGGTGTGGATGTGTTGACGTTCAGCGGCGACAAGATGCTGGGTGGGCCGCAGGCGGGAATCATCCTGGGAAGACGCAACCTTCTCGAGAATATCAAACGCAATCCTCTCAACCGTGCCCTGCGGATCGACAAACTGACCCTGGCGGCACTGGAGGCAACCCTCAGGGTCTATCTTGATCCGAAGGAAGCCGTGAACCGTCTGCGGATTCTCAAGGCTCTGACAGAACCGTTGAGTGAGGTGACCCGGCGGGCGAAAAAGTGTCTGCGGCTGTTGAGGAGGGCTTTGTCGACGTCTTTCTCCCTGGCTCTGAAGCCGGGGGTATCGATGGTAGGCGGAGGAGCCCTTCCCGAAGTGAGCATCCCGACAATGCTGATGGCAGTCCGGTTTGCCGGACTTTCCGCCGGCCGGCTGGAGGCCGGCCTCCGGCGGCTGGAAATTCCGATTATCGTTCGGGTGGCCCATGACGAGATCCTGCTGGATTTCCGGACGATTGAAGAAGAAGAGCTGAAGCTGATCCGCGATGGGTTTCTGTCTCTGGCCCTGCCCTCCGGAGATTAATCGATATGAAGGGTGTTGCGCCACTCAGGGAGTACAGGGTAACTGCGACGGAGAGTGGCCTGCGGCTGGATCTCTTTCTTGCCAGCCATGAATCCGGCTTTTCCAGAGCCCGGTTGCAGCGTCTTATTGAAAGCGGCCGGGTGACCATCAGTGGGAAGGCGGCAATCCGGGCGAGTCAGAAGCTTCGAACCGGCGATATCGTGATGCTTGAAGAACCCCCGGCAACCCCTCTGGAACTTATCCCTCAGGATATCCCTCTTTCCATTCTGTATGAGGACCATGACCTCCTCGTTCTGGACAAGCCTGCCGGTCTGGTCGTCCATCCGGCGGCGGGTCACGTCTCGGGTACCCTCGTCAATGCCCTCCTTTTCCATTGCCGGGATCTGTCGGGTATCGGCGGGGTGATGCGTCCGGGAATCGTCCACCGCCTGGACAAGGATACTTCCGGTCTGCTCGTGGTGGCCAAAACGGATGCGGCACATCAGGGGCTTGCCCTGCAGTTTAAAAAGCACCAGGTGGGTAAAACCTATCAGGCGCTCGTTTATGGTGATCCCCGGGAAAAGACTGGACAGATCGACCTGCCTGTGGGACGGCATCCCGTAGAGCGGAAAAAAATGTCGACAAAGAGCCGGCGGGGCAAAGAGGCGGCAACCCGTTGGCGGATCGCCGAGCGTTTCGGCGTCGCGACGCTTTTAAACGTGGATATCGTAACCGGGCGGACTCATCAGATCCGAGTGCACCTGGCGGCGATTGGTCATCCTGTTGTCGGAGACGCGGTCTATGGAAGTTCAAAACGGGCCACTACCCTCACGGATCCTGCCGTCAAGGGCCGCCTGAAAGAAATGAGCAGGCAGGCCCTCCATGCCGCGCGTCTCTCTTTCACTCATCCCGTGACCCATAAGATTCTGGAATTTCACGCGCCGCTTCCGGCGGACATGGAGGATCTATGCGCCTTCCTGCGGAAGCATTGCTGTCCTGATTCCCAATTGGTTCTCCAGGCGTTCTGAACACGGGGGGATTGAGAGGCGGGAGTGGTTGTTGCCTTCGGATCGAAGCCATAACCCGTTCGGGACCGGCTTTTTGCGGCCCGAGCTTGCGCGATGGGAAATAAAAGGGAAGGCGGATGGGGTTGAAAAGGAAATCGAGGAGGAATCGTGTTTCAGATCGTCCGGAGCGGTGAGGTAAGTTTTCTGCAGGCTCCGAAACTGCTTGAGTTCAAATTTGTCACTCATGCCTTCTGTTCCCGCCGGGACGGTGTCAGCCAGGGTGCTTTTGCATCGCTGAACATGACAGCCGGGCATGGGGACGCCAAAGAACGGGTCCGGAAAAACTGGCGAATCCTCAGCCGCTCCTTCGATATGCCGGAGAGATCCTTTTTCGTCATGAATCAGGTGCACAGCGACGAGGTTCTCGTCATCAGGGAAAATCCTCCGGGACAGCAAAGTGGAGGGATTCCCGCCGGTGACGCTTGTGTCACACAGCTTCCGGAAGTGGCCCTCTGCATTAAAACAGCGGACTGTGTGCCGGTTTTTCTTGTGGACGTCCATCAGCGGGTCATCGGAGCGGTCCACGCGGGCTGGGGAGGAACTGCTCTGCAGATTACAGCCAGGGTCGTTGACGTCATGGTTCGGGAGTTTCAATGCCGTCCCGCGGATATCCGTGCGGCCATCGGACCTTCCATCGGGCCTTGCTGTTATGAGGTGGACAGCCGGGTCTATCTGGCAATGCGCGATCACCATGGAGCGGAACATTTTTTTTCCCCTGCGGGCGCTCCGGGAAAGTGGACCCTGGATCTGCCCCTGGCCAACCGATATCAGCTCCTGGGAAGGGGGCTGGCGAGCGACAATATTGAGTTGTCCGGTTTCTGTACCGTCTGCCGTCCCGATCTGTTCTTTTCGCACCGGCGGGATGCGGGGAAAACCGGTCGCCATGTGAACTTCATTCTGCTCAAAGGTAAAAAATCGCAAGATAAAATTCTTCTTGACATCACAAAGGGATTATAATAATGCAACGCTCTGAGAAAGGAATGTATTCAAACCCTTCCGCATGGATTATTTCCAGAGTTCAGAATAGCAATCTATTACATTAATCCAAGTTCCTCATTTTTCGTTCGTTGCAAATAAAGTTGCACTTTTCCCAAGAGAGATGTTTTGCCTGTGAAGTGTCGGCGCACTGCGGATCCTGTGGTGTACCCGTGTATGACGCGTATTTCCCGGGGGTTATTTAAGGATAGACTATGAATATTGAAGAGATTAAAAGACAGCCCATTAACGAACTGGCTCATCTCGCGAAAGATCTGAATGTGCCGGGCGCGGGGGGAATGAGAAGGCAGGATCTGATTTTCGCGATTCTTCAGGCTCAGGCGGAGAAAAACGGGATGATCTCGGGGTCGGGCGTACTGGAGATTCTTCCCGATGGCTTTGGGTTCCTGAGGGCCGTGGATTACAATTATCTGCCCAGCCCCGATGATATCTACATTTCTCCTTCTCAAATCCGGCGGTTTAATCTCCGGACCGGGGACACGATTTCCGGGGAGGTCAGGCCACCGAAGGAAGGGGAAAAGTATTTCGCTCTCCTCAAAGTCGACACCATCAACTTTGAAGCTTCCGAACTGGCCCGCGATAAAATCCTGTTCGATAATCTCATTCCTGTTTATCCCCATGATAAACTGAACCTGGAAAGCAATCCGGAAAACTACTCGACACGGATCATGGATCTCTTCACACCCATCGGCAAGGGTCAGCGGGGGCTGATCGTTTCGCCTCCCCGGGCTGGCAAGACCGTTCTTCTTCAGGACATTGCCCACAGCATCACGGCAAATCATAAAGAGGTCATTCTCATGGTGCTGCTCATCGATGAGCGGCCGGAAGAAGTGACCGACATGCAGCGCAGCGTCAAGGGAGAAGTCGTTTCCTCCACCTTCGACGAGCCGGCAACCCGTCATGTCCAGGTTGCCGAGATGGTCATCGAGAAGGCGAAAAGGCTGGTCGAGCACAAACGGGATGTGGTCATCCTCCTGGACAGCATCACTCGGCTGGCCAGGGCGTACAACACCGTTGTACCTCCCAGCGGCAAGGTGCTGTCCGGCGGTGTGGATTCCAATGCGCTTCATAAACCGAAGCGTTTTTTCGGAGCTGCCCGGAACATCGAAAACGGCGGCAGTCTGACCATTATTTCCACGGCGCTGATCGACACCGGCAGCCGCATGGACGAGGTGATCTTCGAAGAATTTAAAGGGACGGGTAACATGGAACTTCATCTGGATCGACGGATAGCGGACCGGAGGGTTTTCCCCGCCTTCGATCTGATCCGTTCCGGGACCCGCAAAGAGGAGCTCCTCACCCCGAAGGAGAATCTCAACAGGATATGGATTCTGCGGAGAATTCTCCAGGAAATGAATCCGGTGGACGCCATGGAATTCATTATCGACAAGATGCGCAAGACCGAGACCAACCAGGCCTTTCTGGATTCCATGAATCAGTAGGTCGGCAGGGGCTGTTAAAAATCCTTGAATTTATAAGCGGGATGATTATAATCCCTCTCCAATCCGGCAGAGGCGTGGATCATTTGGAATAGAAGTAAAATCGCAAGAAACGGAGAAATGCTCTGTCCCGTTTCAGATTCGGATCAGAGGCTCCGGGCAGGACGGCCAGGCAGAGGCAATACTGGAGTTCGAAGCGGCACATCCAGGAGCCGCTTAAGAATCCAGCGCAGGAAGCGCCTGAATGTAGAATCGGAAATACAGTATAAAACCTGATCATACTATGAGGGAGGTTCGTAAAGGATCATGAAGGAAGGAATTCATCCTGAGTATAAAGAAACAACCATTACCTGCGTTTGCGGGAACGTGATTACAACCCGGTCAACAAAGCAGGACATCAAGGTGGAAATCTGTTCCCAGTGTCATCCGTTTATCACTGGAAAACAGAAGATCATCGACACCGCCGGCCGCGTGGAACGCTTCAATCAGAAATATGCCGGAGTCAACAATAAAAAAGCGTAGCCGTGACATTTCACCCTTCAGAAGCCGGAGCGTTTCCCGTTCCGGCTTCTGAAACATTACGGGAATGCGTCATGACGCCATCAGGTTTCCCCCCTTGGATAAAAAAGCCCGCCTCCTGATTTTTCTTGGATTTATCGAAAAATGACCTTCAAGGAGAGGCCGTTCATGCGAAAGATTACCTCTGTCCCGCAGGATGGCGTCCCGAATATATAAAAAGAAACGGAAATTATGTTTAGCAAGCTTAAAGAAGTGGAATCCCGCTATCTGGAACTGGAAAAACTTTTGAGTGACCCGACTGTCGTTACCAGGCAGAGCCTCTATCAGAAGTATGCGAAGGAACATGCGGATCTGCGCGATCTTGTCGAGGTCTTCCGGAAATATGAGAAAGTCGGCACCGCCATAGAGGAAGCTCAGCAGCTGCTGCGTGGCGACGATGAGGAACTGAAGGAAATCGCCAGGGAAGAATTGCCGGAACTTCGTCAGCACTTGGCCGGGTTGGAAGAGAGACTGAAAGTGCTCCTGCTCCCCCGGGACCCCAACGATGATCGGAACGTGTTTCTGGAAATCCGCGCGGGAACGGGAGGCGACGAGGCCGGTTTGTTCGTGGGCGATCTCTTCCGTATGTATGCCCGTTACGCGGAAATGCGGCGGTGGAAGGTGGAAGTGATCAGCAGCACGCCATCCAGCGGCGTAGGGGGGTTCAAGGAAATCATTGCTTCGATTGCCGGGCAGGGCGCGTACAGTCAGTTGAAGTACGAGAGCGGGGTCCACAGGGTGCAGCGCGTGCCCGTGACCGAGGCCCAGGGAAGGATTCACACCTCGGCGGTCACCGTGGCGATCATGCCGGAGGCGGATGAAGTCGAGGTCACCATCGATCCCAATGATCTGCGCATCGACGTCTTTCATTCCAGCGGTCATGGAGGACAGAGTGTCAATACAACGGATTCGGCTGTGCGGATTACCCACCTCCCCACGGGGCTGGTGGTGAGCTGCCAGGACGAAAAGTCGCAGCTCAAGAATAAGGCCAAGGCACTGAAGGTTCTGCGTGCCCGTCTTCTGGACATTATGGTCAAAAAGCAGAGCGACGAGATATCGGAAGCCCGGAAGAGTCAGGTGGGGAGTGGCGATCGCAGCGAAAGAATACGGACGTACAACTTTCCTCAGGGCCGGGTGACGGATCATCGGGTGGGATTGACGCTTTACAGTCTGGAAAACATTCTGGGAGGAGACATCCAGGAGTTTATCGACGCCCTGACTGCTTATTTTCAGGCGGAGTCCCTGAAACAGCAGTCGACGGGTTGACCGTGCCGCGTCGGGTTCCATGCAAAGGGATACAACGGCAGCCTGGTGGTATAAGATACGTCTCGACCGGTCTTGATAAGATGACAATCGAACAACTGATCGAAAACACGGAAAAGGACTTCATGTCCCGAAATCTGGCGACGCCCCGCCTGGATGCGGAGGTTCTTCTGGCCTCTTTCCTGAAGAAAGACCGGACCTGGCTCTACACCCATCCCGGGCAGGACGTGAGCGCCCGGGAAATGGACGGGTTCAGCTTCTGGGTGGCGAGGCGGCAGAAGGGCGAACCCGTGGCTTATATTATCGGGCGGAAGGAATTCTGGTCCCTCGATTTCGCCGTGGACCCCCGGGTCCTGATTCCGCGTCCGGATACCGAGGTCCTGGTGGAGGAGGTTATTAAGGTGCTGGGAAGCGGCAGGGCGTCCCGGCCGGAGATTCTCGACCTGGGGACGGGGAGCGGAGCGATAGCCGTGGCTCTGGCCCATGAATGTCCCCATGCCCGGATTACGGCGACGGACATTTCCCGTAAGGCGCTTGCGGTGTCGGCCGGAAATGCCGAGCGGCATGGCGTGGCTTCCCGGATCACCTTCCTTGAAGGAAATCTCCTTGATCCGGTAATGGGAAAATTTGATGTCATCGTATCCAATCCGCCTTATATCGATTCCGGGGATTATGCCCGACTTTCCGCGGAAGTGAGAAACTTCGAACCCAGGGAGGCGCTCCTTGCCGGGGAGCAAGGCATGGATTTTTATTCGGCGATTATTCCGCAGGCAGCCTGCCGACTGAAACCGGGAGGATGGCTTCTGCTGGAAATCGGCGACAGCCAGAAGGAAAACCTCAACCGCCTGTTCCAGCAATCCAACGCGTATCAGGATCTTGCGTTCCGGAAGGATTATGCCGGGCGTTGGCGGGTTGTGAAGGCGAAAATAAGAGAGGAAGAGAGTGGATAAAATCGTCATCGAAGGGGGAAAACCCCTCCGGGGTGAGGTGAAGATCAGCGGCGCCAAAAACGCCGCACTGCCCATCATGGCCTCAGCACTCCTGACGGAGGGTTGGAATACCTTTCACAACATACCGGATCTTATGGATATCAGGACCACGAGGAAGCTCCTCCAGAGTCTCGGTGTGGTCATTGAAGGAACGTCGGGAACCATCCGTCTCAATGCCGGCGAGATTTCGAATATCGAGGCTTCCTATGACCTCGTGAAAACGATGCGGGCGTCCATCCTCGTTCTGGGGCCTCTTGTGGCCCGGCTCGGGATTGCCCGAGTATCTCTTCCCGGCGGCTGCGCCATCGGCGCCCGCCCCGTCAACCTTCATATAAAGGCCCTGCAGGAAATGGGGGCGGAGGTGATTCTGAAGGAAGGCTACGTGGAGGCCAGGGCGAAGCGGTTGAAGGGAGCGAACCTGTACTTTGACATGCCAACGGTCGGTGGAACGGAAAACATCATGATGGCCGCCGCCCTGGCTGATGGGGTGACCCTTCTGAAGAACGCGGCCAGAGAGCCGGAGATCGTCAATCTCGCCGAGGTGTTGAACGGCATGGGAGCAAAAGTTTCGGGCGCCGGCACGGATGTGATTCGCGTGGAAGGGGTGGAGCGCCTCCATCCCGTTGAAGCCGACATCATTCCCGACCGGATTGAAGCGGGCACCTACATGATCGCTGCGGGAGTCACCGGCGGAGACATCCGGGTCCTGGGCTGCTGCCTGTCCCACCTCGATGCGCTCATCGAGAAACTGATCGACGCAGGCATGACCATCGAGCCCTTCGATGGAGGGCTGCGGGCGGCAGGCACCGGAACGATCCGGAGCGTGGACATTACAACCCTGCCTCACCCGGGTTTCCCGACGGACCTGCAGGCGCAGATGATGTCCATGATGGCCGTGGCCGAAGGGCTGAGCGTAATGACGGAAACGGTGTTTGAAAATCGATTCATGCATGTGGGCGAACTGATGCGCATGGGCGCCGACATCCAGATTCAGGGGAACAGCGCGATCGTCAAAGGCGTGGGCGCCCTCAAGGGCGCTCCGGTCATGGCCACGGATCTCAGGGCGTCGGCATCCCTTGTACTGGCAGGTCTGGCGGCCCGCGGGACAACGGAGTTGTCGCGCGTTTATCATCTTGACCGGGGTTATGAGGAACTGGAAAAGAAATTTTCGGCACTGGGCGCCGAAATTCGAAGAATATCGGAGTGATCATGAGGATTGCACGAACGACGGATTCTGACTTTGAAGCATTGTATCAGCGGATTACCCAGCGGGGGCGTGTTTTTGACGAAGATCTCTGGAAAGTGGTCGAAAAGATCGTCGACGACGTGGCCCGGAAAGGGGATGAAGCCCTCTTTGACTACACGCAGCGGCTGGACGGTTATGCCCTGACGGCAGAGACGGTTGCCGCATCCGGGAAAGAACTGGAAGAGGCGGCCTCTCGGGTGGAGGCCTCGGATCTGGCTATTATGCGGCAGGCGGCACAGCGGATCGAAGCCTTCCATCGCCATCAGATCGCCGAAAACTGGACCGTATCCGATGAGCCCGGCATCATCCTCGGTCAGCGGATCGTTCCTCTGGAACGGGTGGGAATCTATGCGCCGGGAGGACTGGCCTCCTATCCCTCGACCGTCCTGATGGCGGCAGTTCCGGCGAAGATTGCCGGCGTTGGGGAGATTATCCTGGTCAATCCTTCCCGGGGAGGGCAGATCCATCCGCTGATTGCCGCCACTGCGAAGTTGTGCGGCATCAGCCGCATCTTCAAGATCGGAGGAGCCCAGGCCGTTGCGGCGCTGGCCTACGGTACGGAAACGATTCCCAGGGTGGACAAGATTGTCGGTCCGGGAAACGCCTACGTGGCAGCAGCCAAAAAGATGGTTTTCGGACAGGCTTCCATCGATATGATCGCCGGACCCAGTGAAATCCTGATTATTGCAGATCAAACGGCACAGCCTGCCTTTGTGGCCGCCGATCTTCTGTCCCAGGCGGAGCATGATGAGATGGCCAGTGCCGTCCTGGTGACGCCCGATGAGGTTCTGGCCCGGGAGGTGTCGGTCGAGCTGAAGCGCCAACTGGAGCGCCTTCCCCGACGCACGATTGCCGAGCGATCCCTTGAGGCCTTCGGAGCCATACTGGTCACGGAGAACCTGGAAGGGGCCGTGACCGTGGCCAACCGCTTTGCTCCGGAGCATCTCGAATTGATTGTTGAAGATCCCTGGAAGCTTCTTGAAGGCATAAAACACGCCGGTGCGGTTTTTCTCGGTCATTACACTCCGGAGGCTGTCGGCGACTATATCGCCGGTCCCAACCATGTGCTTCCCACGGGAGGAACGGCGCGTTTTTCCTCGGCCCTGGGAGTTTATGACTTCGTGAAGCGGATCAGCGTGGTTTGCTTCAGCAGGGAAGCTCTGGAGGACTATGGGCCCAAGGCGGCACGCTTTGCACATCTCGAGGGCCTGGATGCTCACGGAAATTCAATTTCCCTGAGATTGGCAGGAAAAAATTCTTGACAAAAACATCCACTTGAATAAGATAAACACGCTTTTTCCAATATTTTGCAGGCGGGCGTAATTCAGCGGTAGAATGTCAGCTTCCCAAGCTGGACGTCGTGGGTTCGAGTCCCATCGCCCGCTCCAAGTTTCCACTGAATCTTTTGGAAAGAGCAGGATTTATCTGTTGCAGTGTCGTTGTTTTCGTGTTACGAACCTCGCAAATCGCTGATGAATCTTGGTGAGTGGGCTGTTGCCCACTTTTTTGTTTTATAAGCTCAAGAAGGCCGGAACTACGATTGGGGGAGCGCAGGGGGGAACCTTTTCAGCCGGTTTGTTTCTCTTGCGGGTTCCCGTGGTTTTCGAGAGAAAAACGTATCAATTGAGCGCATGGTCAACGAATTCGTAAAAAAACTCCGGGAAGACATCTGGCAACTGGCTGAACCGGTGATCGCATCTGAAGGCCTCGAACTCATCGAAGTCGAATGTCTCCGGATGAAGACCCGCTGGCTGGTGAGGATTTACATGGATCGGGAAGGCGGGGTCACACTGGATGACTGCTCGGAAATCAGCAATCAGCTCGGTGATGTTCTGGATGTTCATGATCTGCCTCCGGGTCCGTATACGCTGGAGGTGTCTTCGCCAGGCTTGGACCGGCCCCTTGTCCGGGACAAGGATTTTGTCAGGTATCAGGGGTGTGAAGTGAGCGTCCGGCTGGAACAGAAAGTGGACGGAATACGCAATTTCCGGGGCAGGCTCCTTGAATATGTCGAGGAAGACGGCCGGAAAATGCTCGTGATTGAGATGGCTTCCAAGCTTCATCGTATTCCGAGAGATCTGATTGTCAAGGCGAATCTGGTCTACCGGTTCTGATGGAGTGGATTTCGCAAAGGTGACCGCAATAAAGCGTTCTGAATATAGAAGTGGAGGAAAATTAAATGGTTCCAGAACTTAAACGTCTGATCGAACAGATGGGTAAGGATAGAGGTCTGGATAAAAGTGTCATTATTGAGGCCCTTGAAACGGCGATGCTGACGGCTGCACGCAAAAAGCTCGGGGCTCATGTGGATATCGAAGCCCATTATAACGATGAACTTGGTGAAATCGAGGTATTCCAGTTTAAAACGGTGGTCGAAAAGGTCGTTGATCCGGACATGCAGATTTCCATCGAGGCGGCGCACCGGGATCTCGATGAGGAGGCTGAACCGGGAGACAGTCTTGGTATGAAGATCGATGCGAGCACGTTCGGCCGCATCGCCGTTCAAACCGCCAAACAGATCATCGTTCAAAGGGTGAAGGACGCCGAGCGGGACAATGTTTACGATGAATACAAGGATCGCAAGGGCGAACTGGTCAACGGATTTGTGCAGCGTTTCGAAGCGGGGAGCATTATCGTCAATCTGGGCCGGGCGGAAGGTGTGATTCCCGTATCCGAGCAGATTCACCGGGAGGTTTACAAGCGGGGGGATCGCATTCGCAGTTACATCTGCGAAGTGAAGAAGGTTTCCAAAGGACCGCAGATCATTCTTTCCCGGACTCATCCCAATTTCCTGAAGGCCCTCTTTGAAGTGGAAGTTCCCGAGATTGCCGAGGGATTGATCGAAGTCCTCGGTGTCGCCCGGGAGCCGGGCAAGCGGGCCAAGATTGCCGTCAGGACAAAGGACAAGGACATTGATCCCGTCGGCGCGTGTGTCGGTATGCGCGGGGCGCGTGTCCAGAGCGTCGTTCAGGAACTGCGGGGAGAAAAAATCGATATCATTCCCTATTCCGAAGATCCTTCGCAGTATGTGACCAGTGCCCTTTCCCCGGCGAAGGTGAGTCACGTTACCGTTTACGAGAATGAGCATGCCATGGAAGTGGTTGTTCCAGATGATCAGTTGTCCCTGGCGATTGGGAAGAACGGGCAGAATGTCCGTCTGGCCGTGAAACTGACCGGTTGGAAAATTGATGTCAAAAGCGAATCTGTGGATGCCGGAAGTGAAAATGCCGATTACAGAACCCTGCTGAAGATTCCCGGAATGGAAGAGGCGACGGCGGAACGGCTTTTCAATAAGGGGCTCAAAAGTGTAGCTATGGTCGCCGCGGCGGATCCGGAGATGCTGTCGGCTATCCCCGGGGTTGAAGAAAGGACCGCGACGCTCTGGATCGAAGAGGCCGGCAGAATTATCGATGAGGAGGACGCGGCCTCAAAGACGATGTAAGCTCCATCCTGGATCAGACAGGATATCAGGGCGGCAGGGCAGAGGCGACGAGGGCATACAGAGGAAATAAGTCAGGGAGCCGGTGAAGAAGGTGCTCTGACGGGCAAAAAAGAGCAGGAAATCCGGATGGGAACAAGAACATCTGCGGGGTAAAATTAGAAGCGTTGGGGGGTCAAGCATGTCAAAAAAAAGGGTTTACGAGTTGGCGCGAGAGTTGGGTATCGACAACAAGGAGCTTATCTCTCGGCTGGAAAAACTCGGCATAGCCGTGAAGTCCCACTCGGGAACGCTGGAAGACAGTGAAGTGGACCGTGTCACGAAAGAATTTCATGCCCGGGGTTCCAGGGAAATGGTTGAACAGCGGATCAAGACCACGGTTATTCGACGGAGGGCTGTCCGCGTTCCTGAAAAGGAAGCTGTCCCGGAGAAGGTCCCTGTAGAAATGGAAAAAGAGACTGAAAAAGCCCTCCCGGAAGAGGTTCCTGAGAAGATCGCTCCTTCCAGGGAAACACCGCCTGCCAAGGTGGTCAAACCTCGGCCAGTTGTTCCTGAAAAGAAAATTCCTGCCGCAGGTGAAAAACCCCTGGCTCCTCCGGAAAAACCTGCTGAACCGGTTGCCCCGCCGATTGCTGAAATTCCCAAACAGGAAAAAATTCAACCTCCTGAAAAATTTGCAGAAGAAACCTTAAAAGAACCGGCTGTCATTGAACCCGAAAAAGCCGCGGCCGTGCCGAAGGCTGTCCCCGGCGAAGCGAAGCCGCTTCCCAGGACGGAGAGGGTACAAGAGCAAGGCAAACCTGTTCCCGGCAGAAAAGAAGGGAGAACGCCGGTATCCCGACGTCCTGCAGAAACAAGATTCCCCGCAAAGCCGGCGCCGCAACCCGAAATGGCCAGAAAACAGGTCGTCGCGGCCGCACCAGGCCGTGCCGTTCCCCAGGAAAAAGGCGCGCCTAAAACCGAGGCGGAAAAGCCCAGGAAAAAGATAAAGCTCCCGGATGAAACGAGAAAGGGAGAGCAGATTCCTGCCAGAAAAAAGACGGTTCTCAAAAAGGTTCCTGAAAAGACGGATTTTCGCGGTACTTTAGAAGAAGAAATCATCGAACGTGCAGTCAGACCGCCTCGCTGGAAGGAAGAGAAAAAAGCGGCACCCGTCAAGATGAAGAAAACGGAGATTACCGTTCCCAAAGCGATCAAGAGAAGAATACGGGTTGGTGAAGCCATTACCGTTGGAGATCTGGCCAAAAAGATGGGAGTCAAGGCCGGAGAGGTCATCAACAAACTCATGCGGATGGGATTGATGGCGACCATAAATCAATCGATTGATTTCGATGCCGCGTCGCTCATTGCAACGGAATTCGAGTATCAGGTTGAGCCGGCGGGAATGGAGTACGACGAATCCATGTTCAAAGTCGAATCTTCCGTTGAAAATCTGAAGCCCCGGGCTCCCGTGGTTACGATTATGGGACACGTGGATCACGGCAAAACCTCTCTGCTGGATGCAATCCGTAAAACACGGGTCACGGAAGGAGAAGCGGGGGGAATAACCCAGGCCATCGGGGCCTATCGTGTCAATCTCAAGGGACGGGAAATTGTGTTTCTCGACACGCCGGGGCATGAAGCTTTTACCGCCATGCGGGCTCGAGGCGCTCAGGTCACGGATATCGTGGTGCTCGTTGTAGCGGCGGACGACGGGGTGATGGATCAGACCGTGGAGGCTATCAACCACTCTAAAATCGCCGGAGTGCCCATTATCGTGGCCATCAATAAAATCGACAAACCGGAGGCTGATCCGGGGCGTATCAAACAGGCGCTTACGGAGTACGAGCTTGTCCCGGAAGAATGGGGTGGAGACACCATCTTCAGCGAGGTATCGGCAAAGCAGAAAATCGGCATCGAGGAGCTTCTGGAACTGATTCTACTGCAGGCGGATGTTCTGGAACTAAAGGCCGATCCCAATCGTCCCGCCCGGGGCGTGGTCATTGAAGCCCGGCTGGATCGAGGACGCGGGCCGGTGGCGACGGTTTTGATACAGGAAGGCACCCTTCATGAGGGCGATGCCTTTGTCAGCAAAACAGAATATGGGCGTGTCCGCGCCATGAATGACGATCAGGGGCGACGGATCAAGGAGGCCGGACCGGCTACTCCTGCTGAGGTCATCGGCTTCTCCCGGGTTCCCCAGGCCAGTGCGGAATTCAACGCCGTCGAAGATGAAAAGAAGGCCCGCGGCATTGCGGAATACTGGATGCGGAAGGAAAGGGAGAAAGAGCTTTCCGCCACCTCCAAGATCACCCTGGAACAGTTGTATGAAAAAATGAAGGAAGGCGTGAAAGAACTCAACGTGATCCTCCGGGCGGATGTGCAGGGATCGCTGGAAGCCCTGTCGGACGCCCTCACCAAGCTGAGCACCGACGATATCAAGTTGAAGGTGATTCATGGCTCCACGGGAGCGATTACGGAAACGGATGTCATGCTGGCATCGGCATCCAACGCCATCATCATCGGTTTCAATGTGCGGCCCGATGCCCGGGTGGCGGAAATCGCGGAAGCTGAGGGTGTTGACATCAAACTCTATGATATCATTTACAATGTGATTGCCGATGTTCGGGCGGCCATGGAAGGACTGCTTGAACCGGAATATCGGGAAGTGGTTCTGGGACGGGCTGAAGTGAGGGATCTGTTCCGTGTTCCCAAGGTGGGGACCGTCGCGGGCAGCTTCGTAATCGACGGGAAAGTGACTCGGAAAGCCAATGTCAAACTTGTGCGGGACGGGGTGGTCGTCTTCGATGGAAAGATAGGCTCCCTGAAGCGCTTCAAGGATGATGTCAAGGAAGTGTTGTCCGGTTTTGAGTGCGGGATCGGCATTGAAGGCTTCAACGATCTCCGGATGGGCGATATGATCGAGGCCTACATCAACGAGAAAGTAGAGCGTAAACTGTAAGGATGCGATGGTCATCGGGTCGGGGCTGATTGAACTCTGGATTGCAGAGAGCCGGTCTCTGAAGGAAAAAAGAGGGGTTCTGAAGCGAATTCTTCAGCGAACCCGGAATACCTTCAATGTTTCCATCGCGGAGGTCGGTGAAAATGACTCCTGGAAACGGGCAAAAGTCGGATTCTGCATCGTGGGCAACGATTCCCGCTATGTAAATGGGAAGATCGATCATATTCTTTCTTTCATCGATGATCTCCAACTGGCCGAGGTGTTGAACAGCAGGATTGAAATTGTGACCATCTCGGATGCCATGCCTCATTTTGAAGACCGAAGCGGGAAATATGATCACGATTAGCGCTCTGCCTGTTCCCATCACAGGAAGTGCTGGATTGTTGTCAAAGCAAACATATCTGAAAAGAATATGAGGATGGAAAATTCATCCGCAGGGAATAGCAATGACGCAGTTTAAGAGGGCGGATCGGGTGGCCGATCTTGTGAAAATGGAGATTGCGGATATCCTGCTGCGACGGATTCGCGATCCCCGGGTCAGCAGGCTGACGGTCACCGGTGTCAAGGTGAGCGATGACCTGCGCACCGCCAGGATTTTCTTCGTGGAGATGGGTGAGGATTCCTGCCATCCCGAGACCCTGGAAGGTTTGCAGAAAGCCGGCGGCTTTATCAGGAAGGAACTCGGAAAGCGATTGAAACTGCGCTATGTGCCGGATCTCATTTTCAAGCCCGATTCCTCCTTTGCCTACGGAAGCCGAATAGATCAGCTCATCAACGAGATTCACAGGGAAGAAGAGAATGATGGATCGGATACTTGAGATCATAGAGCGCAACCGGAGCTTTCTCATTACTTCCCATGAAAGGCTGGACGGCGACGCTTTGGGAACGGAACTGGCTCTTTATGCCTGGCTTTGTCAACAGGGGAAAATGGCGGATATTTACAATCAGGATGCAACTCCGGAGAATTACCAGTTTCTGCCGGGAAGTGAAGTCATTCTCAATGAGCTTCCCGCAGTCGGTCGCTATGATGCGGCATTTATCGTGGATTGCAGCGATCTGAGCCGGGTGGGCAGGGGTTATGAAAAGATAGCCGACATCGGGACGCTCGTCAATATCGATCACCACATATCGAACACAAGGTTCTGCGAGGTTTCCTTCGTCGATCCCCGGGCGAGTTCGGCGGGGGAATTACTTTATCGATTGATCACCCGGAAGGGAAATCCTGTTTCCAGCGATATCGCAACCAATCTGTATGCGGCCCTTTTGACCGATACAGGGGGATTTCATTATGGAAGCACAGGCAGGGAAACATTGATCGCCGCCGGGAATCTCGTTGGCTGGGGCGCGAATCCCCAGGAAATATCGGAAAAAATCTACGAGAACAATCCCCTGGCCAAAATCCGTCTGCTGGCCAGAGCGCTGGAAACGCTTGCTTTCGATCTTGGCGGGCGGGTCGGGTTCATGGTGGTCTGGCGGAGCGTTCTGCAGGCTGTTGGCGCCATCCCGGATTACACCGAGGGATTTGTCGACCTTCCCCGATCGATTTCAGGGGTGGAGGTTTCCGCCCTCTTCAGTGAACAGGAAGATGGGAGCTTCAAGGTCAGCTTCCGTTCCAAAGGGAAAGTCGATGTGGAGCGTGTGGCCCGTGCCTTTGACGGCGGGGGGCACAGAAATGCGTCGGCCTGCCGGATACGGGGAGACTTCGAGACCGTCAAGCGCAGGGTTCTGGACGTGATACAGGACGGTTTTTGAGTGGATGGACGGTATCCTGATCCTTGATAAATCGCCGGGAAAGACCTCTCAAAAAGTGGTTCAGGAGGTCAAGAGGATTCTGGGGGTCCGGAAAGCCGGACATGCCGGCACCCTCGATCCGCTGGCCACGGGAGTGCTTCCCCTATGCCTGAATGAGGCGACCAAGCTGGTCCAGTTTCTTTCTCTGGATGACAAGGAATACCGGGCTACGATGCTGTTGGGCGTAACGACGGAAACGATGGATATCGAGGGGCGGATTACGGACCGCCGGGAACCGGAAGTCGATGAGGTCCGGATTCGCGAGGCCCTGCAATTCTTTACCGGTCCAATCAGCCAGGAACCGCCCCGCTATTCGGCCGTCAAGTTCAAGGGGAGGCCGCTTTACTCCTGGGCGAGGAAAGGGGTCGACATTGCCCTGCCTCCGCGGACCGTCCAGGTTTATTCTTCCATACTGGAGGAGATTGCGCTTCCCTACGTCACCTTCAGGGTGGCCTGTTCAAAGGGGACCTATATTCGCACTCTCTGCGCCGATCTCGGAGAGCGCCTGGGCTGCGGGGCCTGCATGTCGGCGCTGCGCAGGCTGCGCTGTGGCTGTTTTACCCTGGAGACGGCGGTATCTCTTGAGGATATCGCGGACGGAAAAGGTAGAGAAACGCTTTTGTCCAGAGTAATTCCCCTGAGTGACGGTTTGCGGAATGTGGCGGCCATCGAGATCAGTGAGGAACTTTCAGGCAGGATTCGAGACGGCTTCCAGCCCGATGGAAGCACTCTGCGGGAGTATCATATTCCTTCCCTTGCGGATGGAGATATGGTAAAGTTCCTCACCTCGAGCGGCGGACTGGTGGCTGTGGCCAGATTCCTGTATGCATCGGACCAGTTGGCAGTGAGTGACATGGGGCAGCCCGCCGTCAGGATTTTGAGGGTTTTTCACGACAGAGCCTGAAAATAAAAGCCGGGTGCAACGTCGATTTCATAGATCAAATTGTTTAGGAGGATAGAAAATCGTGTTAAGTTCTGATCAAAGAGGGAGCATTATTGAAAATTATCAGTTGCATGAGAAGGATACGGGGTCCCCGGAAGTCCAGATCGCGCTTCTGAGTGCAAGGATTGAATACCTGACGGATCATTTCAAGATCCATAAAAAAGACCATCATTCCCGAAGGGGGCTGTTGAAACTGGTCGGTCAGCGAAGGCGGCTTCTGGATTATCTGAAAAATAAAAATATCGAACGGTATCGACAGGTCATTCAGCGCCTTGGCTTGAGAAAATAAATTTCACCTTCGGGTGGGGCATCAGTTTGGAGTAAGCGGTAAAGCCTGAGGTATAAGGCAGAGGGTGTTCACCGTTTATCGTATTTTTTCCGGCTTTACACCTCCGGCTTTACTCCTTACTCCCTGACCGGCAGTGCCCCGACCCGGGAAATCGCCTGAGGCTGGTGATGGGCGAGCCCGGCTGCTTTCTCTGCATGATTCCTCCCTTCCCCTGAAGGGCGGATGCGTGATGAGGCTGAGTACCTGGGTTTTCCCGTATCCGGATATCGGGTCAAAAGAGAGGATGTAATAAAAATGAGTACAATATTCAGTGCGGAGTTTGCCGGAAGGAATATATCCATCAAGACAGGGTATGTTGCGGGTCAGGCAGATGGCGCGGTTATGGTGATTTATGGGGATACCGTTGTTATGGTGACGGCGGTTTCTCTGAAGACGGCCCGGGAGGGTGTGGATTTTCTGCCTTTGACGGTGGATTATCAGGAAATGACTTATGCCGCGGGCAAAATCCCCGGCGGGTTTTTCAAGCGGGAAGGACGACCGAATGAACGCGAGATTCTGACATCGCGGGTCATCGATCGTTCCATCCGTCCTTTGTTCCCCAAGGGGTACTGCTATGAAACCCAGCTCGTGGCCACCGTACTGTCCGTAGACAGTGAGAATGATTCCGATGTTGCCGCCCTTCTGGCCGCATCGGCGGCTCTCGAGATCTCCGACATTCCGTTCAAGGGGCCGATTGTCGGTGTCCGGGTCGGGCGGGTTGACGGTCAATTCATCTGCAATCCCTCGAAAGTAGAGCAGGAAAAAGGAGATCTGAATCTTTATCTTGTCGGCAGGAAAGTGGTTCCGGGGACGGAAGGCAGGCCCTATGATGTCAACCTCGTCATGCTGGAGGGAGAAGCTCAGCAGGTCGAGGAAGAACACGTCATCGCCGGGATCGACTTCGGTCTGGAATGCATGCGTCCCGTTATCGAATTGCAGGACCAGCTCCGCTCGGCCCTTGGGAAACCCAAACGGGAGTTCGATGCCGTTGAAATTGACGACGCTCTGCTGGCGGAGGTTTCTGAAAAGGCGGCGGTCAGGATGCGCGAGGCGTACCGGATGTCGAGAAAACTGGATCGGCATGCCGCCCTCGACGAGATCCGCAATTCCGTTCTCAAGGCCGTCACGGCTGATGAAGCCGGACTGCGTCTCCGGACGGCGGCGGCATTGGAAGCTTTGGAAAAGCGCATTGTCCGGGATGTGATTCTGAAAGAAAAACAGCGGATCGATGGACGATCCTATGCGGAGATACGCGCCATCAGCGCGGAAGTGGGGATCCTTCCCCGGGCGCACGGTTCCGCCCTTTTCAATCGCGGGGAAACCCAGTCTCTTGCCGCTCTCGCCCTGGGAACGTCATCGGACGAACAGCGGCTGGACTATGTTGCGGGTGAAGAGACGCGTTCCTTCATTCTTCACTACAATTTTCCTCCCTACTGCGTCGGCGAAGCCAGGCCGTTGCGAAGCCCCGGCCGCCGGGAAATCGGGCATGGCAATCTGGCCAGAAAAGCCCTGATGCCGGTGATTCCTTCTCCGGAAGAATTTCCCTATACAATCCGAATTGTTTCCGAGATCCTTTCCTCGAACGGTTCCTCATCCATGGCCACGGTCTGCGGAGGCCTCCTCTGTCTCATGGATGGCGGCGTTCCGGTCAAGGGGGTGGTGGCGGGGATTGCCATGGGCCTTCTGAAAGAGGGTGAGCAGGTGGTGATTCTGTCCGACATCCTTGGTGATGAAGATCATGCCGGGGATATGGATTTCAAGGTCTGCGGAACCAGTAAGGGTATTACCGCCATGCAGATGGATATCAAGATAGACGGGATTAATGAGGATATTCTCCGCAAGGCGCTCGCGCAGGCCAGAGAAGGAAGGCTGTTTATCATCGACAAGATTCTGGCTACGATTTCCGAACCCAGGAAGGAATTGTCTATTTACGCTCCCCGGATCACTACGGTGAAAGTCAAACCGGAAAAGGTGCGCGCCGTGATCGGTACCGGCGGCAAGAATATCCGCCAGATCGTCAGCGAGACCGGTGTAACCATTGACGTGGAAGATGACGGCACGGTGACGATTGCGTCCAGCGATATGGAGGCGTCCGCTCGGGCGATTGCCATGGTCCGCTGGTTGACGGAAGACGCCGAAGTGGGCAAAATCTATCGGGGAACCGTCAAGAAGGTCGTTGATTTCGGGGCGTTTGTGGAGATCCTGCCCGGAACCGAGGGGCTGCTTCACATCTCGCAGCTGGCCAAAGAGCGGGTCAACAAGGTGACGGATATCGTCAATGAAGGCGATGAAGTCATCGTGAAGGTCCTTGAAGTGGACAAGCAGGGTAAAATTCGATTGAGTCGAAAGGAAGCCCTGGGTTCCGACATTTAATGACCGGGATCCGGATTTCCGTCCAGACGCTGCCCCACTTTGAAGGGCTTTCGCTGCCGCGGTATATGAGCGAACATGCCGCGGGAATGGATATTTGCGCGGCCGTGGCGGATGAGGTGGTCATCCTGCCCGGGGAAAGGGCGCTGATCCCCACGGGCATTGCCATCGCGCTGCCTGAAGGATTCGAAGCCCAGATCCGGCCCCGCAGCGGTCTGGCATTGAAGCACGGCGTGACGCTGGTCAACGCGCCCGGCACCATTGACGCGGATTACCGGGGGGAGATAGGCGTTCTTCTGATCAATCACGGCAATGACCCTTTCGTGGTTGCCAGAGGAAGCCGGGTTGCGCAGATGGTTATCGCCCCCGTCTGTCGGGTTGCATGGTCTGAATCCGGCAGTCTGGAGACCACGACGCGGGGGGATGGAGGATTCGGTCATACGGATGAATCCTGAGGTTGGAAGACATGAAAAGGCATAAGGTCCACAAAACGCTCAAGGAGATCAATGAACGCATTAAACAGGGAGAGGCCGTCGTCGTCACTGCGGAAGAAATGATCGACATTGTCGAACGGCACGGCGACGTGGAAGCGGCCCGCCGGATCGATGTCGTAACGACGGGCACCTTCAGCCCCATGTGTTCCTCCGGGGCCTTTCTCAATTTCGGGCATACCTCACCCAAGATCCGCGCCTCCAGAGTGTGGCTCAATGACGTTCCGGCCTACGGAGGTATCGCGGCGGTCGACTGCTATATCGGCGCCACGGAAGTCGTGGAAGGCGATCCGCTCAACAGTGTCTATCCCGGTGAATTCAACTACGGTGGCGGACATGTCATCCAGGACCTAGTTTCGGGGAATCTCATCCGGCTTCGGGCTGAAGGCTACGGTACGGATTGCTACCCTTTGCGGAAGTTCGAAAAAAACATCACCCTGCACGATCTCCGCGACGCCATGCTCTTCAATCCCCGGAATGCCTATCAGAATTACAACTGCGCCGTGAACATGTCCGACAAAACCATTCACACTTACATGGGGATGCTCCGTCCCCGGATGGCCAATGCGAATTATGCCACGTCGGGTCAGCTCAGTCCTCTCTTTAACGATCCATATTACCGGACCATCGGCATCGGGACGCGAATCTTCCTGGGCGGCGCTCAGGGCTTTGTCGCCTGGCCGGGGACCCAGCACAATCCCCATGTCATCAGAGGAAAAAACGGCGCGCCCCGGGAAGGGGCGGGAACTATAGCCACTATCGGCAATCTGAAGGAGATGAGTCCCGAGTGGCTCGTCGGGGCGAGTTTTCTGGGGTATGGGGTATCCCTGTACGTCGGAATCGGCATCCCGATTCCGATTCTCGACGAAGACATGGCCCGCTATACGGCGGTGAAGGATGAGGATCTTTATGCCCAGATTTATGATTACGGCATGGATTATCCAAAAGGCGCGGCGAAAAGCCTCGGGGAGGTGAGTTACAAGGAACTCCGCAGTGGGAGCATCGATTTCAAGGGCCGGAAGATTTCAACCGCCCCCCTCTCCAGTTATTACAAGGCTCGGGAAATCTGTGAGATTCTCAAGGAATGGATCGAGCGGGGTGATTTCCTTCTGGGGGAACCGCAGCAGCTTCTGCCCGATGGAGACCTTGAATAAGTTCTCACACAGAGGTGGAATCCGCGAAAAAAAGCTATAGGGTGTTGCATATTGAAAGAGGATTCTGATATAGCCAACGTAGTTGTAGATACCCGATTGCATTCCAGGTGATAAGGGCTATCAGGTGAGAAGCGGGGCATCCTTATGATTTGTGCGCCAGGAAACCGCCGGCAAAGCCGCTGCCGTAAGCCGAAGAAAGACAATCCGGTATGAAATCCCCGTTTTTTCCCAATCTCGAAAGAGGAAATGACTGAAATGAAGATCGGTCGTTATCTTGCGCTGTTTGTCTTTCTGATGGGATTGCTGATCACCTTTGGCGATCGGGGACTGGTAGACAGCTACATGATGCAGAAGCGGCTTGCCGCGCTGCAAAAGGAGAATCAGGAGATCATTCGTGAAAACAGTCAATTAAAACATACCATAGCCTTGCTGAAGGACGATCTCTCCTATATCGAGATGGTGGCGAGAAACGATTTAGGCATGGTCAAGGATGGCGACATGGTCTATCAGTTCGCCAGATAAATGTGAAAATTCCCGGGAACGTTATGCTGGATTTAAAAAGTTTATTATCGGGCAGCAGACAGGTTGTCGGTCTTGATATCGGTTCCAGTTCGCTGAAGCTTGCAGAGGTGGTGGACGATCCCAGGGGCGGCTATCTCCTGAACCGTTTTTCACAGCTTTCCCTTCCCCGGGGAATCATTGTCGACGGGATTCTTCATGAAACATCCCTTTTGACGGAAAAGGTCAAGGAACTTTTCAAAACATCGGGCAATCGCCGGAAGGGCATTGTCACCTCCCTGTCGGGTCATTCCGTTATAATCAAGAAAGTGGATTTCCCAACCATGGAAGAAGAGGAAATGCGCGACATGATCCGGGATGACGCCGCGCAGTATCTTCCCTTCGACAATATGGACGAGGTCAACTTCGATTTCCAGATTCTGGGCGAGAATGAATACAATCCCAACTTGATGGAAGTTCTGCTTGTCGCCGCCCGGAAGGATATAATCAACAGTTACACGGACGCGCTCAAGGCGGCGGGACTGACTGTGGTTATCATGGATGTGGATTCCTTCGCGCTGGAAACCGTATACGAAGAAAACTACGACTTTGAGGAAGAGGACATTGTCGCGCTCATCAACATCGGTGCGAGCATAACCAATATCAATGTCGTCAAGGCTGACGCATCCATCTTCACCCGTGATTTCACTCTCGGCGGCAATACGGTGACGGAGTCCCTGGTCGACAGGCTTGGTGTCAGCTTCGATGAAGCGGAGCGGGTCAAGATTGAGGGACCTGGGGGAGATGAGTTCGAGGCGAATGCTTTCCGGATGAGTCTGATCGAACATGCCGAACCCATCTGTGCAGAAATCGATCGTTCCATCGAGTTTTTCCGCTCCACCTTCGGCGGGGACTACATCAAGAAAGTTCTGCTGTCTGGAGGCGGAGCCAAACTCCCGGGCATCGTGGAGGAACTCCGGCAGAGGCTCGGTGTCGATACGGAAATACTCAATCCTTTCCAGAAAATCGCGATCAACGACAAAACCGTCGATGTTTCCCTGGTGGAGCAGATGGGACCGGCTTTAGCCGTCAGTCTGGGGTTGGCCCTGCGCCGTGTGGGGGACAAATGATCCGGATCAACCTTCTTCCCTATCAGGAGAAACGAAAGCAGGCCGACCTGAAAAAACAGGTTCTCATTTTTTCCGGATCGTTTCTGGCTTTTCTTCTTGTCCTGGCTGGCATCCAGTTATACGTAAGTTTCAGTATCCGCAATCTGGAAAAGGAGATTCAGGAAAAAGAAGAGACCCTGACCAGACTGAACCGGATTGTCGGGGAAGTCGAAACGTTCAAAAAAGATGTGAGTTCGCTGGAAAAGAAACTTTCCGTCATTTCCCGCCTTGAAGAAAACCGGCTGGCTCCGGTTTATTATCTGGACAGGTTGAATTCCGCCGTCCCAGCTCAAGATGCCTGGCTCGACAAAGTCTCTCAGCAGGAGACGGGGCTGCAGCTGGAAGGCGTTGCCCGCACCAACATGGTTCTGTCCCGGTTTATGAGAAACCTCGAAGCCCTCAATATTTTTGAGACTGTCGAGCTGATTTCCTCCCGGCAGAAAGATTATTCGGGTATGAAGCTCTATTCGTTTGTCCTGTCCTGCAGGATCAAAAAAGAAGGAACCTGATGCATGGCTATCACGCTGGATGACATCAAGAAACTTTCACCGCAGAAGAAAGCCCTCCTGGTGGGGGGGCTTTTTCTTCTGATCGCCTATTTCCACTGGTTTTATTTCCTTTCCCCCTCCCTGGAAGCACGGAGCAATCTGAAGACAAAGCACGAAGAGCTTTCCCAGAAAGTGGAGGAGAAACAGCGCATTGCGGATCAGAAGAAGAAGTATATGAAAGAAGTGGCGCTTCTGAAACAGAAATACGAGCTCGCCATGGCCAAGCTTCCGGAAAAGAAGGATATGCCCCTTCTATTGTACGACATCGCTCTGGCAGGAAAAAACGCGGGAGTCGACTCCGTCCTTTTTGAGCCGGTGATAGCGAAGGCCGTCGATGAGAAGGGGAATGACAACAAGCAGGGCGCGGGACAGGGCAATGCGCAGAAACCGCCGGGAGCGAAGAAGCCGGGCGGAAAGGATGCAGAACCTGAGAAATTCTATGAAGAAATTCAGGTGAAGATGATGGTCGTCGGGCGTTTTCACAATACGGTGCTCTTTTTTGACAAGGTGGCCAGGTTGCCGCGGATTGTAACCGTTGATGAAATCAGTATGGAAGAGGCCAGGGATTCCAAAGGGAAAGGGCGCATCCTGAGCACGGCATGCACGATAAAGACCTACATGTTTCTGGAAAAAAAGGATGAACAAGCAAAAAAAACGACCGAAAAGAAGCCGTAGATTTTCAGGCGTGATCCTTGTCTGCATGTTTCTGATTGTCCTGCTGTCAGCGGGTCAGGGATGGACGGCGCCATCTTCCCCCGTTCCTCCGCTCAATTATTCCTATCATGCGCTGGGAAAACCGGATCCTTTTATACCCTTCGTGGAAAAGGAACTCAGCCGGAAAAAAGTGAAGAACAGGAAGAGAACCAAACCGTTATCGATCTTTCCATTGCAGAGAGCCTCTGTCGGGCAGTTCAAACTGATCGGAATCGCGGGCAACGAACAAGGGCGGACAGCAATGGTGACCAACGCCCAGGGCAGATCTTTTCCAGTATTCGTGGGAACGGTCATTGGTCTTCATGGGGGGCAGGTTACGCAGATTCTGGAAGATCGTGTGATCGTCGAAGAGAAGGCGACTTCAGGAAAAGGGCGGCACAAGACGAGGCGTATTTCGTTGAAGCTTCAAAACGTGGATTGATGAGAGGATGAGATGAAACAAGTCGGGCGGCGTTACGGCATTGCTTTATTGATCGGTTTCTTGTGGATGCTTCTGGGGCTGTTCACGGCATGGAATGCCGTGGCGGAAATGCATGCGACCGGGGCGGCGGATACCGGAAATCTGGAAAATATCATCCTGAATCGGGTGAAGGGGAAAGAGAGAGTAACCTTTGTTGCCACAAGGATTTCCACCTTCAAGGTGGAAGAAGAGGCTGGGAACACCGTTCTGCTGAAACTGGAAAATCTGTCGGCGCCGGAAATCCTGCGTAGACCTTTCAGTGACGAGGCCATGATCAACGTCCTGCAGGTCGTGGCGGAGCAGAAGACGGTTCAGGGAAAACCCTGGGTTCATGCAGCCGTTTATTTGAAGCAGCCCGTTCCGTACAGTGTCCGGCAGGAAGGGCAGAATGTCATTCTGGATTTTAATGTGGCCAGTTTGGGAGAAGCGGCGACGCCGTCCATGGAAAAGAAAACGGCGCCTGAAGCCTCCTCGGGTCTTGCCCCTGAAAACCAAAAGAGATCAAAGGCTTCGGAGAATCGCAAAGCAAAGAAAGCCCCTGTTGCAGATGAGTCCTCCACGGCCAGGTACACCGGCCAGAAAATATCCCTTGATTTTCAGGATGCCGATATTCGAGCTGTTCTCCGTCTCCTGGCGGAAACAGGCGGGGTCAGCATTGTGGCCGGCCCCGATGTCAAGGGGTCCGTCAACGTTCACATGAGGGATGTCCCCTGGGATCAGGCGCTGGAAACCATCCTGGATATCCATGGTCTGGCCAAAAAGGAAATGGGCAACGTCATCAGTGTGATGAGCCTGGAAAAGAAGAAGAAGGATGAAGAGGTGAGGAAAGCCGCCGAAAAGGATCAGATCGAAGCTGAGGCGAACAGAAAGAAACGCGAGCAGGATCTCCTGGCGGAAAAAGGCAGGCTCCGGCAAATTTCCATCGAGGCGAAGATTGTCGAGGCCTCTGAGGAATTCATTAAAAATCTGGGAGTGACCTGGGGAGGGGCCGTCAGCGCCCGCATGGGAAGCTATCCCTTTCAGGCGGCCTATGGAACCAACACAAGAACCACAGAGGGGCAGACAAATCCCGTATCCTATCCCTATCCCGCCGGAATAGGTTACACGACTTCGGGGACTGGCGCGGTCCTGTCGCAGGCAGCCGTCAATATGCCGGGCTCTATCATCGGGACGCCGACCTTGGGGGTGGTGATCGGAGGGTCGAAGGCCGTATTGGATGTTCAGATCGCCGCTCTGGAGAGCACGAGTTCGGGCAAGATCATCTCCACGCCGAAAGTGACCACGATGGACGGGGTCACGGCAAAGATAAAGCAGGGTGAGGAAATTCCCTATACGACATATGATGACAAGGGCTATCCCCGGGTGAATTTCAAGGAAGCCGTCCTTAAGCTTGAAGTCACACCGAGCATTACCCCGGATGGCCGGATTTCCATGCAGATCAACGCGACCAATGACCGGGGGGATTATGCGAAAGCCGGGATTCTGGGGGACAATGTTCCCATCATCAAAAATGAGGTGGATTCCAAGGTCGTCGTGGAAGACGGGACGACCATCGTCATCGGCGGAGTTTCCAAAACGACTGATGATACCAGTACAAGCGGCGTTCCGTGGCTTTCCCGGATTCCTGTTTTGGGATGGCTCTTCAAATCGGAGAATACGGATAGAACCAGAAAGCAGCTGTTGATCTTTGTTACGCCGAAAATCATTCCCGATGTCGAACCCGGCGCCGCTGCAGGTATTTCATAGCGGAAGAAGCGCTCCTGCTCCTGAAGAGAAAAGGCCTTCTGATTGGCGACGGGAGGCGCATCACACAGGCTTCAACCTGCAAGAGACGCGGTAAAAAATGAACAAATCGCTTTCCATTATTGATATTCTGAACTTCTTAACATTGCGGTGCTCACGTGATCCTGAAAAGAATGAATTGTTCCTGTGCCTTGTGGAGATGCGTTGCCGCTATTAGTGTCCCGCTTCTGGTTCTTCCTGTCTGCCCCGTTTCGGGATGGAGCGCTGACGGAAGTGCGTCGCGATCCACGCTCAGGTGCGGAAATGACCTGGTCTCCCTGGGAGACAGCGTGGAGGATGTGCTGGTGAGCTGCGGTGAACCTTCCCGGCGCCACACGGCAGGCTCCGGAGGAAAGACTCGAACGGCCAAGCGGAAAAGCAGCAGGGAATCCGACGGGGATCGGAACAACGAAAGCCCTTCCAGAAAGAAGAAACGGACGCCCCGCAGGGCAAAATACCAAGAAAATGAGGCAGAAACCTGGCATTACAATCGAGGCCCCAATGATTTCGTATACTGTCTTCACTTTGAAGACGGCGTCCTGACAAGGATCGTTCAGGGCGGCCGGGGGAGATAAGCGGGACGTCCATGGCCTGCCGGTATTTTTTTATAATAAAGACATCTGATCTGCCTTGACACGCCCCATGGGCTGTGATAGCTCACGCGTATTTGCGGCATCTTTTGCCCGAGTCAACTCTACTCCCATTAAGTCAAGGTCTTCGAAACGGTAAGAATATAAAATGGATAGAGCCGAGTTTCTTTCCCGAACGCAAACCCTGCTGGAACAGGATGCATTCGAGAGCGCTCTGGATGAGGCGAAGCGCCGGCTTGACCGGAATCCCGGAGATATCGACGCGCTGATCGTTCAATGCCATGCCTGCACGCGGCTGGGTAAGCTGGAGGAAGCCTCAGCCGTGATTGACGAGGTGGAGAAGACCATTCTGGAGATGTCCCGCATTTTTGTCAGCATGGGGGATATCTGCTTCAAGGGGGGCTTGAACCAGGAGGCCGTTAAATTTTATCGCCGGTTTCTTGAACTCAACCCCGGTTCTGACCTGTCCCGGGATATCTCAGGAAAACTCAAACTTATTGAAAGTGATTCTCCGGATTTTACGCCGGAGGCGGATCATCGGGAAGCTATCGAACATCCCGTGACGGCAGGTTTTCAGACCCTGACTCTGGTTGACCTTTATCTTCGGCAGGGGCATCTGGATGAAGCTGAAGCCCTTCTGGAACAGATGATGGCACGCAATCCCGATTCTTCCACACTCCGGGAAAAGCTGGCGGCTGTCCGGTCGGCAACAGGCGTACAGGCGGCGAAAGGGATGAACCCCCGACAGAAGGAAAAAGTGATTGAAAAATTGGGCAAATGGCTGGATCTACTCCAGAGAAGAAGGTCCTATGCGATTTGATCCATCCGTGTATCAATCCCGGCTGGCCAGGCTGCGCTCGATCCTGCTCTCCAGTCATATTCAGGGTCTTATCCTTTTTGACCTCCATAATATCCGCTATTTCACCGGATTCACAGGAAGCGACGGGGCGCTGGTCGTGAGAGAGCAATCCGCGACGCTGCTTGTTGATGGCCGCTATTTGACACAGGCCCGCAAGGAAGTTCAGGTTGCCGATCTCTTCCTGTTCCAGGACAAAGTGGATGGCCTTGAGTCCGTTCTTGATCTGAAAGCGGGAGAAACGGTCGGCTTTGAGGCTTCTGCAGTCAGTTATACGTTTTTTTTGAGGTTGTCGGATCGGCTGCGGGAAGAAAGGCTGAAACCTCTGTCGGAAGAGCTGAATTCGATTCGGGCGGTCAAGGACGCCGAGGAAATATCCTGCATGCGCCGCGCCGCTGAGCTGGCCGGCCGGGTGCTCGAAGCCGTTACTTCGAAGATTCGTCCGGGTGTCCCGGAGCGGGATGTTGCCCTGGAGATCGATTTCGGGTCAGCAAGGGCCGGTGCGGAACGGATGGCCTTTGAAACGATTGTGGCCTCGGGAGCCAATGCCGCGCTGCCCCACGCGAAGCCTGGTCTGAAAAACCTGGAGCAGGGCGATCTGATCGTTATAGATTATGGCCTTGTAGTCGATGGATATTGTTCCGATGAAACCTGCACCTTCTGCCTCGGATATGCGGACGGAAAAAAACGGGAAGCTTACGCCGCCGTGAAAGAAGCTCATGACCGGGCACTGGAAGCGGTCAGGGCCGGTGTGACATGCAGTTCGATTGATCGGGTTGCTCGAAGCGTTCTTGAACGATACGGCCTGGATGCCCTGTTTTCTCATGGCACCGGTCACGGAGTCGGTTTGGAGGTGCATGAGGCTCCGCGGGTATCTGCAAAGTCGGACACGGTCCTGACAGCGGGTATGGTGATCACCATCGAGCCGGGGGTGTATATCCCCGGGCAATGGGGAATCAGGATTGAAGATACCGTTCTGGTGCAGGATGCCGGCTGCGAAGTCCTTACGAAAATGCCGAAGGATCTAATTATTTTATAAATTAAATTAACAGGATGACGATTTATGAAAATATTTCCAGATGATCTTCTTTACAGTCGTGAACACATTTGGGTTGCCGTTGACGGTAATATGGCCACGCTGGGCATTACGGATTACGCCCAGGAAAAACTTGGAGACGTGGACGAGGTCGATCTGCCCAAAGTGGACTCCTTTGTCGAGAGGGACGAACCTTTTGGAACGCTTGAGTCTGCAAATGACGTATTTGAACTGGTTTCGCCTTTATCGGGAGAAATCGTCAATGTCAACGAAGACATCATGGAGGATGTGACTATCCTGAACAGTGATCCCTATGATGCGGGTTGGATTGTGGTCATCGAAATGAAAGATCCGGAGGAACTGGATGATCTTTTGGAAATCCAGGGGTATCAGGATTACATTGCCGAGGAAGAATAGATTCTTCATTCTTTTTTTTCAGGCCGTTATCAATTTTAGGTTGCAATTTTAATTAACATTGCGTATACAATCCTTCCTGCGCGACTGTAAGATCCGCATCCCTTCCGATCAGGCAGGCTTGAAAACGGGGGGCAACAAAGATAAAAAACTTTGAGGTATTTAAGATATTAGATAAAGGCATAATTGCCCGGTAAGGAGTGTGGTAAAATTATATTGATAAAACAAAGGGTAGTCTACGGCATGAGCAGATCATGATGAGCCGTGCTGCCCTTTTTTTAATACAGCGGAGGGAAACTAGATGGGGCATCTGATCCGGTAAGTCTCTTACCGGTTTGAGCGGATTATCAGCTTGTTTTTTTCATAAATGTCTTTTGATCCATCCTTTCATTCTTGAAAGTTTCATGTCCGGTTCAGTCCATCGAAACCGAAACAAAAGCACCATAAGCGTCAGTCCTTCCGTTTTCCTGTAAGAGTGTAAAGCGTCATATATCCTTGACCCTTTTGCCAAGGGGGTTCCCTCACCGTGGAACGCGGGACGGGAGATGGGGGTGACGTTTTAAATTACAAACCAATTTCTGGAAATTTCTGAAAATCAAAAAGGAGGTATAACTTGGAAGTCAAAGTATTTGACAATGACGTGGAAAAGGCTTTGAAAATCTTGAAAAACAAGCTTTCCAAAAGTGGACTGTTCAAGGAACTGAAGGTCCGCAGAGCCTATGAGAAACCTTCCGTAAAGCGCAAGAGAAAAGCCATCGAAGCGCGGCGTCGGTTTGCCAAGGTTCAGAGACGAAGGAGCTCATAAAGACTCCTTTGCCGGGGCATCATACTTCAATTCCAGATCAGAGAGGATATCCCGACGACAGGCAGAAAACGGTGCGGGCGTAAAATTCTAAGCTGGGGAACCGACGGCGAAACCGGAACGGATAGCGCTGTGATATGGAATCGGAATGATGTTGCCAGTTCAGGGGATGCATCCTTCAACAGGGACCGGGCAGCTTAACGGCTTTCTGAACGGGTTGGGAGTTTGTGCGAATGATAGAAAGACAGTATCTTGTTGATGCCCTTTCGATAGAGGAATCGTGGCGGATATTCCGCATCATGGCTGAATTTGTGGAAAGCATTGAAGAACTCTCCACATTGCGGAATGCCGTAAGCATCTTTGGCTCCGCGCGGCTGAAGCCGGGTGATCTCTGGTACGGGAAAGCGGAATACCTGGCAAAGCGTCTGGCGGAGAAAGGATTCAGTGTGATTACGGGAGGTGGTCCCGGCATCATGGAGGCTGCCAACAAAGGGGCAGCCGAGGCCGGGGGAAAATCCGTGGGGATGAATATCCGTCTGCCCTTTGAGCAGAAACCGAATCCCTATTCGAATGTCAGCATCGACTATAAATACTTTTTCATCCGCAAGGTGATGTTCGTCAAATATGCCGTGGCCTATGTCATTTTCCCCGGGGGGTATGGCACGCTGGACGAGCTCTTCGAGGCCCTGACGCTCATTCAGACAAAACGCATCAAGAGTTTTCCCGTCATCCTGCTGGGGAGCGATTACTGGAAAGGTTTGATGGACTGGCTGAACGACACCATGCTGAAAGAAGATATGATCCTGTCCGACGATCTTGACCTGATCCGGATCACCGACGACCCCGATGAAGCCGTTCGATACATTCAGCGGTTCGTCATTCTGTAATTTCCCCATACATTTAATGAAATCATGGGCATCCGAGCGGGAGAATCCGGCAACTCTTTGAGTAAGGCGCTTCTTGAGATCGAGAAGGAGCAGCCGGCTCCCTGTTATCTGCTTTACGGCGATGCGGAATACGAAATAAGCGATGCCTTCACGAAGATCATCGATGCGCTGCTTTCTCCGGAAGACCAGGCTTTGAATCTCTTCGTCCTGGACGGCGAGGATGAGGATCCGGAACGAATAGGGGAAAATCTTATGACCCCGCCTCTGCTTCCCGGCAGAAAGGTCGTTGCGGTCCGCCGGACACAGCTCTTTTCTTCCCGCAAGACGCTGAAAGATCTGGTAAAGCGCATCCGTGAACAACTGAATGGAAAGCCGCAGCAGGCCGCGAAGACCTTTATGACCTTCCTGAGTCTTGCCGGATGGAATCTCGAGGATTTCAAGGGCGACGGCTGGAAAGCCATTTCCGATAAAGACTGGCAGACAACCGTGGAGGGAGATGCCGGAGAGGAGCGGATCAAGTGGCTCCCCCAGGTCGTCGAGGCGTGTGTCGATCTGGGACTGAAAGGCAGAAGCGCAACCGGCGGCGGGACGGATCATCTGGAGGCCATTCTGCGGGGCGGCCTTCCCGCCGGCAATATCCTTCTTCTGACCGCGGAATCCGTGGACAAGCGGAAAAAACTGTTCAAAACCATCAGTGAACTGGGCAGAGTGTTGCCCTTTGCTGTTGAGAAAGGCGAGGCCCGGCAGAAAAACACGTTGATGGATTCGGCCCGGGAACTTCTGGCGGCCCGGGGAAAACGCATGTCCTCCGGCGCGTGGGAGGTTCTGGGGAGAAAAACGGGGTTCCAGTTGCGGAACTCCATGGCGGCTCTGGAAAAGCTCATCACCTATACGGGGGAGCGAAAAACCATCGAGGTATCCGATGTCGAGGAAGTCATCAGCCGGACGCGGGAGGATAAAGTGTTCGACCTCACCGCGGCCCTGGCGGAAAAGAACCTGAAGGGGGCGCTGTCTGTTTTACGGAGCCTGAGGGAGCAGGGAATTCATTCCCTCGTCATTCTATCCATGATCGTCCGGGAGATGCGGCTGCTTCTGCATGCGCGGCAGCTCCGGAACGAGGGGGCGCTGCCGGGGTATCAGCCCCGGATGGATTACGGACGCTTTCAAAAATCGATTTATCCGACCGTAAAGGGCTGGGCCGGGCAGGCGGGAGACGTTCACATTGAGCTGGCGGATTCGCACCCTTATGTGGTCTTCAATATCCTTCGAAATTCGGAAAACTTTTCGGAAAAGCGGCTGAAGCGCCATCTCGAGGATCTGCTGGCGATGGACCTGGCCATGAAGTCGACGGCGAAGGATGCCGACCTGATGCTGGAGCGGTTCCTTATCGATGTGTGCCGTCCTTAGGAGGGACTTAGAGGCGGATTAGAGTTTTCTACGACGGGTCATGGCCGCCTTCTCACGGCGGGACAGCCGGTGGGCAGGGCCCTTCTTGCGGGCGTTTCCAGATTCGCGGGCATCGTCCTCTTCCTCTTTTTCGGGAAAGTGCTCCGCGACGGCGGTCACCGCAGCCGAAGCAGCCGCGCGGACGATCACCTCTTCGAACTCCGGAGATGTCAGGGCCGTTGCGCCCTTTCTGGAGATGTAGTCAGCGACATCGCGATCCGACGTCACGACGACGATCTCCTCTCCCTTCTGCAAAACCATGCGTTTGATGACTTCGTCGGCCTTTTCACCCCTGCGGGAGTAAACGACGGTAATTCCTTCCTGGCGATCCCGCTCCTCGAAGGGTGAGCCGTTTTCCCAGCCATCGAATACCACCGTGATCCGATGCCCCTTTGATTTCCGGTATGAGGAAACCTGCGAAAGCAGAGCCTGCCGCCCGGCTTCCAGGCTTCGGCGTTCAAAATGGCGGAGGAAATCGGATTGCCTGATCAGGTTGTAGCCGTCGATGATAATGTGCATGGCGGGAAAAGAAAGTTCAGGCTGTCGGGAATGTACAGGGTTCCGGGCTGTTTTCCAGCAGGGCGCGCATGGCCGGCAGGGTAAGGCCATAATCGCCGCTCGCGAAAACGGCGGAGCCCGCAACGAGGACATCCGCTCCGGCCTGGGCGACGGTTGAAATGTTATCCAGGTTGATCCCCCCGTCCACTTCGATGACGATCCGGGGGGAAACCGCCGAAATCATGGCCTTGGCCTTGCGGATTTTCGGCAGCATCGTGGGGATAAACTGCTGTCCGCCGAAACCGGGGTTCACGGTCATGATCAGAAGCAGATCCAGATCGGGCAGGATGTCTTCCAGCAGACTCAAAGGGGTTGCCGGATTGACTGAAACGCCGGCCGAAACGCCCCGTTCCCTGATATAGGAGATGGTGCGGTGCAGGTGAACCGCCGCTTCCGCGTGAACGGTCAGGATATCGCAGCCGGCGTCGATGAATGCGTCAAGATAAGAATCCGGGTTGTCGATCATCAGATGGACATCAAAGGGCAGCCTTGTGACCTTGCGCAGAGACTTGACGACCGGCGGTCCGATCGTCAGATTGGGGACGAAGTGGCCGTCCATTACATCGATATGGATCCAGTCCGCTCCGGCAGCCTCCACGGCGGCGATCTCGTCGCCCAGACGGCTGAAATCGGCGGAAAGGATTGAAGGGGCAATTTTTTTCATAAGTTAAAACCGCAATCCTTAAATTATGTCAGGTCATTCCAATTTCAGATTAAAGATGACATCACCCGGAAACCGTTACAACATCTCCGCCGGGCCGTCAAGGGGAAAGCCGGAGGTTTCCGGAAAACGGGGCCGCCCCATGATTTCTCTTTATAATCTGCTGCTGCCTCTGGCAGCACTTTTCGGTATTCCCTATTACGCCATCCGGATGCTCCTGACCGGCAAGTATCGGAAAAGCCTCGGCCCCAAGCTGGGTATTTACTCCGGGGGAGAACTTTTTTCCGCGATGAAGGGCAGTCCGCGCATCTGGGTGCATGCCGTTTCCGTGGGCGAGGTGACCGCCGCCGCTCCGGTGGTTGCCGAACTGCGAAAGGATTATCCCGGGGCCTGCATAGTCGTATCCACGAGTACGGAAACAGGCCAGGAAATGGCTCAGCGACTCATTCCCGAGGCGACGGCCCTCATCTATTATCCCCTGGATCTGTCCTTTGTGGTGGACCGGATGCTGACGCGGGTGCAGCCGGACATCTTCATCCTGACGGAAACGGAACTCTGGCCGAATTTTCTGACTTCATGCCGGAGGAGGGGAATTCGGGTCGTCGTGATCAATGGGCGCATTTCTCCCCGGTCATTCCGCCGTTACAGACGGACTCGATTTTTCTGGAAGGGACTGCTGGAAGGTCTCGACGGTCTGGGAATGATTTCAGCGACGGATGCCTGCCGGGTTCTTGCCTTGGGTGCACCGCCGGCAAAGGTTTCGATTCTCGGCAACGCCAAATATGACAGCCTGGCTTTCAGGACCTCCCCCGCTCTGCAGGCGGAAATCGCCCGGAAACTGAATATTTATCCCGGAAGCCCTGTCTTTGTCGCGGGGAGCACCCATGAAGGCGAGGAAGCAATCTGCCTGTCGGTTTACCGGCGACTGCTGGCGTTCAATCCTGAATTTCAATTGATCCTGGCGCCTCGCCATGTCGAGAGGGCCGAATCCGTAGCGGAACAGATCCGGCAGGCCGGTTTCGCGGACGTCATCCGGCTTTCGGAGATCAACGACGATACGCAGCGGCGCGGGGAACGCGTCGTTCTCGTGGATGTCATCGGCGAGCTGTTCAGGATCTACAGCCTGGCGACCGTGGTATATTGCGGGGGGAGCCTTGTTCCCAAAGGGGGACAGAACATCCTGGAGGCGGCTGCCTGGGGAAAGGTGGTCTTTTACGGACCTCACATGGACGATTTTGAAGGGGAGAAGGCTCTGCTGGAAGTGTCGGGCGCGGGCATTCCCGTTGCCGACGAAGCGGAACTGAAGGAGGCGATGCTGTCGCTCCTGGCGGATCCCGATGAGTTGAGACGCCGGGGCGAACAGGGCCGTCTTGCCGTCACTGCCAATGCCGGGGCGTCCCGACGTTATGCCGATCTCATCGAATTTCATCTGGGGGAGAAACGATCTCTTCCAGTTGCTCCATGAGCGGCCCAAGACTATCCGGTTGAAGGGCCGATACGGCGATGGCGTTGAAACGCCGGCAGAGGGTCGACAGCAGGGCCTTGTCGGCAAAGCGGTCGGCCTTGTTGAAGACCCGGAGGGTGGCTTTCCCCTGTATGCCGATCTCTTCCAGGATTTTTTCCACGGCGGCGATGTGGCTTTCGAAGCCGGGGTTGCTTACATCGATGACGTGGAGGAGGATGTCCGCTTCATAGAGTTCCTCCAGCGTGGCCTTGAAAGCGGCGAAGAGATCCGCCGGGAGGTCTCGGATGAAGCCCACCGTATCGGTTATGACGGCTTCCGCATCCCGGGGGAAGCGCAGCCGTGAACTTTTCGGGTCCAGGGTGGCGAAGAGACGGTCTTCCGTGAAGACGCGGCTTTTCGTGAGGGTGTTGAGCAGGGTGGATTTTCCGGCGTTGGTGTAGCCTACTATCGAGATCACCGGCAGACCCGTCCGCTCCCGTTTCAGCCGCCGCTGCCCCCTAGCCTTTTCAATATTCCGGATGTCTTCTTCCAGATGCAGAATCCGGTCCCGCACCCGCCGCCGATTGACTTCCAGCTTCGTTTCCCCCGGTCCACGTCCGCCGATTCCCCCCGTGAGGCGGGACATGCCCGTATGGCGCGTCGCCAGGCGGGGCAGAAGATATTTCAACTGGGCCAGCTCCACCTGAATCTTTCCTTCCCGGCTGTGGGCGCGCTGCGCGAAGATGTCCAGGATGACCTGCGTCCGGTCGATGACCTTCATCTCCGTGAAATCCGCAATGGAACGAACCTGGGCGGGCGTCAGCTCGTGATCGAAGATGAGCAGGTTGGCGCCGATCTGCAGGGCCTTGATGATCACGTCGGCGAGCTTTCCCTTGCCGAGGAGATACCTGGGGTCAAGCTGGGGGCGGTGCTGGATGATCCGGTCAAATACCTCCACGTTGCAGGAGTGGGCCAGTTCCCTGAGCTCCTCCAGGAACCCCTCGCTGTCGAAGAGGGGATTCGTTTCGACGCGAAGAAGAATCGCCCGATCTGCCGAATCTACCTTGCGGGAACGCTGGGTTCGAGCGAACTCGTTTTCCAGGGCGCCGATAAAGGAAAGGAAATCCACCTTCAGATCGGAGATTCGTTGGGGCGGTTCAACCCGCCAGTAGCCGCCGTCGGGATTTTCTGGAATCAGATGGGCAGTGTGGACGACGCCGGGGAGACCGTCGGGGCCCGTTTCCACGGCGCAGATGAGATCGAGGCGCAGAAGCGCCAGGTCGCTGAGGTCTTCGGCATTCAGGGGGTCGGGACTCAGATGGGTATGAATCAGGCGGAGCCCCTTGAAGCGGGTTGATGAGGAACGGAATCCCTCCAGGCTCGGGATGAGGATGCCCTTATGTGTGCCGACGATCACACAGGCCACTTCGCCCCGCCGGCTGAGCAATACCCCCAGCTGCCGGTTGAGCTCCCGGGAGAGTTCCGTGAGCTGACGGGCCATTTCCTGGGTGACGATTGCATCGGGCGGCACCCGCCTCCGGTAGAACTGCTCCAGCCTCTTGATCTGGATCGGCTTCAAGCCGGTTAGATTTCCGTATATTTTCTGGATGGTCGATAGCTCCTTCTGGAAAAGACGCACTGAAATGAGCGCCCGGATCGGTTGCGGAAATGATTTTATTCCTGCTGACGGGAAAAATTATCAGATGTGTCTCATCCGGTCAAGGAAGGAGATGAAAAAATAAAAGCGCCCCGAAGGATATGCCTTCGGGGCGCTTGAACTTCAGCAGATACCGTGTAACTCGAAGAGAACCTTCAGCTTAGAAGCTGAGATCCAGTCTGTGCATGAGCAGGTAGGTATCGTCAATCTGGTTGGCGCTGTTGCTGCCCTTGTAGAAGTCACCGGCCCACAGATAACCGAAGCCGACCGTATAGGTCAGGTTGTCGTAAATCTTGTAAGCAGCGGTCAGATCAGCTTCAATGCCGATTTCATCGTCCTGACCGGCAAACTGCTCCTCATCGCACATCGCGTAGCTCACCGCGGCCTTGACGTCCAGTTTCGGCATGGGTTTGTAACCGGCATAAACCTGGAACAGATGGGCGTTCTTCATGTAGCCGTCTGTTGAGGAATTGTAGGCGTCGCCTAAATTGCCGAGCCACTTGTTGTTCTTTTCGCCCCAGAGGATCAGGGCAGGATCAAAGGTTCCGCCGCCGTCACCAACAAAGGCTTCTCTATCCGTATCATTGGGATCGTCGCCGGAGACATAGGCGTAGAAGGCGCCGACATAGGCGGGACCGATATTTCCCTTGCCATGAACATAGGCGCTCCAGCCTTTGATGTCAACATCGCCGAGACCGTTGCCGTCATCTTCTCTCTCGCCATACTGATAGTTGACTTCCGCTTCCACGAAGACCGGGCCGATGGTGGTCTGGACGTAGGGAGAAACGGTGTAGTATCTGTCTTTAGCACCGGCAAGCGACGCATCGTTGGAGTACATGACCTGAAGACCGGCCACGCCGCCATTCCACTTGTATTTGCCGTAAACACCGTAATTGTCGGAGTCCCCGTCAGTTTCCCCAGGTGCACCGATCCAAGCAGTACCGGTACCAGCCGCAACATAGGAACCATCTTTTACTTTCTCAGTGAACGCGGCGACTTCCCACGGACCGAAATTTCCCACATAGCGGATCATGTCCGTATCGGTATCGTTGTCGCCGAAGATGGTGCCCCAGCTCGTGTTGGTCATCGTGCGGCCGACATCGAATCTGCCGAAGGGAACGGCAAAGCTGACCCAGACGCGGTCAAAGGAGATGTTCTCATCGTCGTTGCCATACCCATAATTTGTAATGAGCTCCTTGCTTGTTCCCCATCGTCTCTCCAGAGCGTCGAACCGGGTGTTCAAGGTCAACCCTTCGGCGATCTTGAATTCCGTGCTCAGTCTCAGTCTCTGGCCGTAAAGGCTCCTTGAGGCTTCGTCATTGGACAGGCCCCAGTTGTCCGCATGAAGACCGCGGACATAGTAGGTGCCGCTGAACTTTACATCAGCTGCGGAGGCGCTCAGGGCGAATCCGGCGACCATCGCGACAGCGAGTAAGGCTACCCAAAATCTTTTCATTGTTTCCTCCTGAAAACATTGTTTGTTTCTGGTTCTGACTTTCCAACGGGCATTGGAAAATCATTCCTGAATGAATTGAACGTCGACACTTTGCGTCAACTGCGTTCAACACCCTTCCGCCCGGCCGGGAACGCCGTTTCTGCATTCTTTTTCCCGACTTGTACCTCCTTTCGCTTCTTTATTTCATAACATCTTTCGGCATTCGTATCACTGGAGTGCTGCACTGTCAAGCTCCATCACCAGGCTGCGGCCTGTCAACGGAAAACGAATTGCGGTATTTTCTTTTTTGTCCTGAACTTTGAACGGTCAATGAACACGAACACGATGCCTTCTTTAATTTCCACTAAGCAGTTACTGTGCCAGTTCGAACGTCACGGCCCATGACGCATCATCTGTTTTCCCGCGCTCCCTTCTCTATTCGTTGCGCGATCCATGGTCTACCAGATAGTGGGGGTTATGAAGGGATGCATATACTTTCCGTTGTAGGGGAGGGCCGTCATTCCCCTTTCTTCTCCCGGTCGCCTGCCGGAAAACACACGATCTGCCGCTCTTTCCTTCCACGAAAATATGCGTGGTAAAAAAGACACATTTTCCGACGGAGTGATGAAGTTTTACCACGGTCTCCCGCCAGAAAATATTGCTTGACATCAAGGCCACATTGATATAGTGCAAAGCGCGTATTATCGTGGTTTGCAGCCGTAATTCCCTCGCGTGCATTCTCGCCGGGGTAAAATCCTTTTTTTTAATTCAATTTCAAATTTCAGGTGACATTCCGTGTCTCGTGTGTTATTTCCATCGCGCATCTTTTCTGACATGTTAAATCCGGCAAAGAAGAGAGAGGGGGGGACAGTTTGTGTAACGTCCCGTCCTGCTTTGAAAATAGAGTGGGTACATCCCAGTTCGAAAAAATGTTCAGGAAGTACCGAAGTGTAAATTATAAAAACCTTAAAGGGAGGTAACAAATGGGAGAAGAGTCGATATTGAAAGAGTTCTATCCGGTACCTGAGAGAATCAAGGCAAAAGCCTGGGTGAAAGGCCGGGGAGAGTATGACAAACTGTATGCGGAATCCATTACCGATTCGGCTGCCTGGTGGGCAAAGCAGGCTGACGAGATCCTGACCTTCTACAAGAAGTGGGACAAGGTCGAGGATTTCAACTTTGACATTCGCAAAGGCCCGATTCATGTGAAGTACTTCGAAGGCGCGAAACTGAACGTCTCCTACAACTGCCTGGACCGCCATCTGGCAACGAAGGGCGACAAAGTGGCCATTCAGTGGGAAGGCAACGAACCCGGTGAGCAGAAGGCCTATACCTATAAGGATCTCCATACGGAAGTCTGCAAGTTCGCTAATGTTTTGAAGAAGCACGGCATCAAGAGAGGCGACCGCGTCTGCATCTACACGCCCATGGTGGTTGAAGCCGCCATCGCCATGCTGGCCTGCACGCGTATCGGCGCCATCCACGCCATCGTTTTCGGTGGATTCAGCTCCGACGCTCTGGCTGTCCGCATTCAGGACGCCCAGGCGAAACTCCTCGTGGTCTGCGACGGCACCTTCCGCGGCGCCAAGGCCGTTCCCCAGAAGAAGGACGCCGATGTGGCCCTGAAGGAATGCCCCACCATTGAAAAGGTCATCGTCGTTCGACGCGTTGGCGACAAGATCGCGTGCGACATGACTCCGGGAAGAGACCTCTGGTGGCATGATGAAATGGCCACGGTGGATGCCAACTGCGAGTGCGAGCAGATGGATGCGGAAGACACCCTCTTCATCCTTTACACTTCCGGTTCAACGGGACAGCCCAAGGGCGCCCTCCACACGACGGCCGGCTATCTCCTCTATGCCGCCTACACCTCCAAGTATGCCTTCGATCTCCATGATGAAGACATTCACTGGTGCACCGCCGACATCGGCTGGGTAACCGGCCACAGCTATGTCGTCTACGGTCCGCTCGCCCTCGGCGCAACCTCCATCATGTTCGAAGGCGTTCCCAACTATCCGACCTACAGCCGCTTCTGGCAGGTCTGCGAGAAGTACAAGGTCACTTCTTTCTACACCGCACCGACGGCCATCCGCGCCATCGCCAAGGAAGGCGACGAGTGGCTCAAGGGAATCGATCTGTCCTCCCTGAGAGTTCTCTCCTCCGTCGGCGAGCCTCTGAATCCCGAGGCATGGCAGTGGTTCTACGAGAAGATCGGCAACAGCCAGTGCCCGATCGTCGATACCTGGTGGCAGACCGAAACGGGCGGACACATGATTCTGCCTCTGCCCGGCGCCATCGACATCAAACCGGCCAAACCGGCCCTGCCCATCATGGGTGTCATTCCCACTCTGGTCGACGATCAGACCGGCGAAGAGCTGAAGAACATGGAAGCCAACGGCGCTCTCTGCTTCAAGACCGCTTGGCCCGGCATCACCCGGACCATCTACGGCGACCACAAACGCTATGAGGAAACCTACTTCGAACCCTATCCGGGCAATTACTTCTCCGGTGACGGCGCGCTGCGCGACAAGGACGGCTACTACCGGATCACCGGTCGTATCGACGACGTCATCAACGTCTCCGGTCACCGTATGGGAACCGCCGAGATCGAGGCGACCCTGAACGCTCATGAGAAGGTTGCCGAGTCCGCCGTGGTCGGTTATCCCCACGAGGTCAAAGGGCAGTCCATCTATGCCTACATCACCCTGAAGACCGGCTTCGAACCCTCTGAAGACCTGAAGAAAGAACTGACTCAGTACGTCAGAACGATCATCGGGCCGATCGCGACCCCTGAGAAGATTCAGTGGGCGGATGGCCTTCCCAAGACAAGAAGCGGCAAGATCATGCGGCGCATCCTGAAGAAGGTTGCCGCCAATGAGCTTGGCGACCTGGGCGACACCAGCACGCTGGCCGATCCCGCCGTCGTGGACGATCTGGTAAAGAACAGACTGTAATCCTGGGTAACGACCGGTGCAGCACCGAATTTCCGGCGCTGCACCGGACGCTATAAAAAGAAAAAAAAGAGGTTGGATGCACATGCCGGATAAGCGATCCGGTATGTACGCATTCCGGAAGGAGGACATGTGAATATTGTTGCGTGTGTAAAGCAGGTTCCGGATACGGAAGCCCAGATCAAGGTAAAGCCGGACGGTTCAGGAATCGATGAATCCGGCATCAAGTGGGTCATGAACCCCTATGATGAATACGGCGTGGAAGAAGCCTTAAAACTGAAGGAAAAGCTCGGTGGAGACGTCACGATCGTCTGCGCGGGACCGGCAAGAGCGATGGAGACGATCCGCACCGCTTTGGCCATGGGTGCCGACAAAGGCATTCACATCGACGATCCCGCTCTTGAAGGCGCGGATGCCTATGCAACCGCAACGGCATTGGCCGCGGCGATCAAGGGGATCCCCTATGACGTCATTTTCTGCGGACAGAGAGCCATCGATGACGACTCCGGCCAGGTTGGAGCCATTCTGGCGGAACTTCTCGATCTTCCCCAGTTGACCGTCGTCACCAAGGAAGAAACCGATGGAAAGACCATCAAGGTCGTCCGTCCGGTGGAAGGCGCGGCGTTTGTCATTGAAAGTTCACTGCCGGCCGTGGTCACGGCACAGAAAGGGTTGAACGAACCCCGATATGCCTCCCTGCCTGGAATCATGAAAGCCAAGAAGAAGCCTGTTGACGTGAAAAACCTGGCTGCCCTGGGTGTCAGTGTTGAGTCGAAGTCTAAAGTCGCCAAAATGGTACCGCCTCCGGCCAGACCTCCTGGAAAGATTATCGCGGGCGACGATCCGGCGGTTAAGGCTGCGGAACTGGCCAAACTGCTGCGAGAAGAGGCAAAGGTCATCTAATATATACTGATCACGGAGGATAATTAACATGGCAAAAGGTGTATGGATAGTAGCAGAGCAAAGAGATGGCGCCTTTCGCAAGATTTCTTTTGAACTTGCGAGTACTGCCCGGAAGCTGGCGGATGAGCTGGGTGAAGAGGTAGGCGCCGTCCTGTTGGGTTCAGGCGTGGAAGGAATTGCAGGCGAACTGGGTAAATACGGTGTGGATAAGGTTTTCGTGGCTGATGACGCAGCTCTGGAACCCTACACGACGGATGCCCATGCAGCGGCGGTTGCGAAAATCGTTAAGGAAAACGATCCTTCGATCCTGCTGTTCGGCGCGTCCGCGCAGGGCAAAGACCTGTCCGCCCGCGTAGCTGGAAAACTGGCTACCGGACTGGCCACGGACTGCACGGAAGTAAAGATCGACGGCGGCAAGCTGGTTGCTGTTCGTCCCATGTATGCAGGGAAATGCTATGGTGAAGTCGTCTTTTCCGCATTTCCGCAGATGGCATCCCTGAGACCGAATGTTTTCCCGGCTGTCGAAAATGCAAAGGCCGGTGCGGTAACGAAATTTGATGCCGGACTGGATGCATCGCAGTTGAAGACCAAGGTTGTTGAAGTTCAGAAAGACGCCAGCGGCAAGATCGACCTGACGGAAGCCATGGTCATTGTTTCCGGAGGCCGAGGAATGGGCGGGGCGGAAGGATATGCCTGCCTTGAAGAACTGGCGAATGTCCTGGGCGCGACGGTGGGTGCTTCCAGAGCGGCCGTCGATTCAGGTTGGCGTCCCCAGGCGGATCAGGTCGGACAGACAGGAAAGGTTGTTTCCCCGAATCTGTATGTGGCCTGCGGTATTTCCGGAGCCATTCAGCATCTGGCCGGCATGAGTTCATCCAAGTTTATCGTGGCCGTCAACAAAGACGAAGAGGCCCCGATTTTTGCGAAGGCGGATTACGGGATCGTTGATGATCTCTTCAAGGTGATCCCCGAATTGGCAAAAGAGTGCAAGAAACTTGTTGGTTAGTTTGATATAGCGGTCAGCGTTACCGATTCAGCCGCCTTGTCATGCCGATAAGGCGGCTGAATCAATCGATACAGGCCGCTCTGGAACAGGGGAGGAGTTATGGTACAGCCTATAGGTATAGGGAATGAAGGAAGGGAAGTATTCTGGAACGCGGAACACTTCGAGCCCTTCCTTTTTCTTTTTACGGGAGTAGCCCTGCTTATCCTTGCCTACGGACTTTATCGACGTTGGCAGATGTGGAAGGCGTTGGGGAAGCCCGAACTGAGAATGGACAACATGGGTGAAAGGGTCAAACTGCTGCTTCGCAATGTGCTGCTGCAGGTGAAAACTTCAGCCGATGCCTATCCCGGTATTATGCATGGATTAATTTTCTTTGGATTTTTTGTGCTTATCTTCGGGGCGGCATTTGATGCGACGGAATTTCACATTACGGAACCCTTGGGCGTGGCTTTCCTGAGAGGGAATTTTTATCTTGGTTTTTCATTTCTCATGGATCTGTTTGGCCTGGCTGTTCTGGTGGGCGTGCTTATGGCAGCGGACAGGCGATATCTGTCGAAGCCGGATCGACTGGGTTACAAGGGAGTTCCAGACAACAGGCCCGATGACGCCATTGTTCTGCTTCTTATCGGCGGCATTATCGTTACGGGATTCATCATCGAAGCCTTGAGAATTTCTGTTACAATCGACGAGACACCTTGGGAATACTGGTCTTTCGCGGGCTGGACCCTTTCGCATTTATTCACCGGCATTGAAACGGATTCGGCAAAGGCGGCCCATAAATTCTTCTGGTGGCTGCATACCTTCATCGCTCTTGGATTTATCGGTTACATTCCCTTCTCACGGTTGCTCCATATCGTTACGACGTCGGCCAACCACTTCTTTACGGACCTGAAGCCGACCGGAACGATCGAGCCCATTCGGGATTTCGAGAACGCGGAAACCTTCGGTGTCGGGCAACTGGAAGAGTTTACATGGAAGCAGCTTTTCGACCTGGATGCCTGTACGCGCTGCGGCAGATGCCAGGATGGCTGTCCGGCCTATCTGACCGGCAAGCCGCTTTCCCCGAAGAAACTGGTTCAGGATTTGAAAACCTACTGGGAGCAGCGTGCTCCGGCCTTTGTCGAGGCGCAGAAGGCTGCAGTGGCAGGTGGTGAACTGCAGGTTCCCGAGGCCGAAAAGGCCATGGTGGGTGAAGTCATCGATCTGCATGAGCTCTGGGCCTGTACGAACTGCATGTACTGCATGGAAAACTGTTCGGCGGCCATCGAGCATGTGCCGAAGATCGTCAATATGAGACAGTATAAGGTCCTCACGGAGGCCGATTTCGCGCCGGAACTCCAGTTGACCTACCGCAACATGGAAAACAATTCCAATCCCTGGGGCGTGGGCGCTCACCTCCGGGCTGACTGGGCGAAGGATCTGGGAGTCAAGACGCTGGCGGAAGATCCCGACGTGGAATATCTCTTCTATGTCGGCTGTGCCGGTTCATTCGATGACCGCGGCAAGAAAGTGACCATCGCGTTCGCGAAGATCCTGCAGGCGGCCGGGGTGAAATTCGGTATTCTCGGTACTGAGGAATGCTGCTGCGGCGACTCGGCCATGAGAGGCGGCAACGAATATCTGTACCAGACGCTGGCGCAGATGAACATCGAGGCCATGAACGGCTATGGAGTGAAGAAGATCATCGCCACCTGCCCCCATGGGTACAATGCTCTGAAAAAGGATTATCCGCACTTCGGTGGAAATTTCGAAGTCTATCATCATGCGGAGATTCTGGCCGATCTGCTTGCGAAGGGCAAGATCGCACTGAAGAAACCTCTGACAAGCACTGTCACCTATCATGACTCCTGCTTCCTGGGGCGGTATAACAAGATTTACGATCAGCCCCGAAAGGTGTTGAATGCTGTACCCGGCCTTAGACTTACGGAAATGGAGCGGAATCTCGCGAAGAGCTTCTGCTGCGGCGCCGGTGGAGGCCGGATGTGGATGGAAGAAGATATCGGCGAACGCATTAATGACGCGCGGACCGATCAGGCGATTGCAGCCGGCGCGGAGACCATCGCGGTGGCCTGCCCGTTCTGTCTCACGATGATGAGCGACGGAATCAAGGATCGCCAGAAGGAAGAAACCATGGTATCTCTGGATATCGCCGAGATCGTCTGGAAGGCCATGGATCTCGAGCCGTCTAAAGCAGGGACGGAAACGGAAGAGACCGCTTAAGGAAAAACTGAATTCTCGAGATAAACTGGAAGTTTAACCTCGTACTCCCCTCGTGCGAAAAAGAGGAGGATATTTCCGAGGAAGAAAGACTCCTCTGGAACGACAAGGGCAAGTGCCCTGAGCCGTAAAGAGGATAACAAGGATGGCGAAAAAGCCCCGGTCTGCTCAGGACAGGGGCTTTTTTGCGATAGGGGAGGCGCGCACAGCACACAAACACTTCGGCAAGAAAATCGACAGGGAAGGGATAATGAGAAAATTCGGCTCTTTTTGTATAATGCTCATGTTGATCATCTTTACTCCTTCACTTCATGCCGGGAATGTCGACACCCAGGGGATCGGAGCCAAGGCGACAGCCCTGGGAGGCGCATTTTCGGCCTATGGAGATGATCCTTTTGCTGTTTACTACAATCCCGCCACGCTGACGCAGATAAGAAGCGCCATGATTTCGCTGGGCGCGCATGTTGTCAAGCCGGAAATGAAGGTTTCAAGGTATGCCGTAAACGGGATGAATGCCGGTTCTTCAGCGATCGGACCGGACTGGTTTGGCGACAGGTCACATACACTGATTGTTCCCCATCTGGGATTTTCCCTTCCCGTATCCGATTCCGTAACCGCAGGCGTCGGCCTTTACGCGCCCTGCGGCATGGATATCCGGTGGCCCATGACATCCGACAATCCCGGGGTTTACAACAGCTATCATTCATGGTACCGGCGGGAGGTGATTAGTCCGGCAGCAGCGTGGCAGCTCCATGATCAGGTTTCAGTCGGTCTGGGCATCGCTTTAGGCCGTTCCTTTACGGGAGTGGAAAACTGGACCTATTTCCCGGCCCTGCCGGGACTTCATAACCGCTTTGTTGACACGGATATGGAGGATGAAGGAAACTGGTCCATCAATGCCGGGCTGCTGATCAAGCCTTTGAAAGCTCTTTCCCTGGGACTGACGTATCGAGGCAGAGCGGAAACGAAATTCCGGGGAACGACGAAGGTAAAGGGTGTGAACGAGGGAGACGACCTGACCGGGACAGGCGCATCGGTTTACAACACCTGTGTTTCTTCGACGACGAAAATCGACTCTCCCGAGCAGATCCAGGGCGGCATCCGTTATCAGCCCGTCGAGTCGCTTTCCCTGGAAGTCGATCTCGTGTGGACGCGCTGGTCCTCCATCAAGGGGTACACGCTCTCCTTCGATAGGAAGTTTCTGGATGCACCGGCTCTGGGGCTGTACAATCCCGGCCGGACGGAGCAGTATTATGCGCGCAATTGGGAGGATACGACGCAGCTTCGTTGCGGGGTGGAGTGGAAGGTCAATGACATTCTGGCACTGCGTGGTTCCTGGTTTTATGACCCCTCGCCAATACCCGATTCAACCTTCGACATGCAGTGGCCCGACGGCGATAAACGCACCTATGCCCTGGGAATCGGATTGAACTGGGGAACAGTCAATCTGGATGGAGTCGTTCAGTACACCTGCACGGCCAGGAAAAGAGAAATTGAAGGAGAAAGCCGGAATCTGAATGAGAGCTATCTGGGAGGACAGGGAGCGCCGAAGGTTTCTCTTTCCGGAGACGGCCACCTCTGGGGCGCCGGCATGACGATCAGCTACCGATACTGAATAAAAAGTCGGGCATTTTCACGATCAGCAGAATTGGCAAAAGATCTGGAAGAAAGGATAAACCAGTTCTCTCACCAACCGGCGGCCGGGACTTGAGGGCTGGAAAATACTCGAATTGAGAGCAATATCTATGCGGGAAAAATGTCGCAGGAAATAAGTTACCAGGACAAGCCCTGGCTGAAATCCTATGAGCGAAGTGTACCGGAAAACATCGCTTACGAGGAGCTTTCCCTGCCGGATATCCTGAAGCGGTCGGCTGCGGAGTTTCCCGATCAGGACGCCCTGCTGTACCAGGGATATGCCCTGAACTATTGCCGGTTCAATGAGCTGGTGGATCGCTTTGCGGCTTTCCTGTCCGGTCAGGGCATAGGGCGTGGCCGGGCCGTGGCGATTCTTCTACCCAACTGCATCCCTTGCGTTATCGCCTATTACGCAATTCTACGGATCGGCGCGATTGCAGTCATGAACAACCCACTCTACACGGACCCGGAGCTGGAACACCAGCTGAATGATTCCGAATCCTGCGCCGTCATAACCCTCGATCTGCTCGGCAACCGGATGATTGACCTGAGAGGCAAAACGAAGATCCGGCAGATCGTTGTCGCTTCCCTTGGCGAATATCTTCCTTTTCCGAAAAGCCTCCTCTTTCGGCTTCTTGCCCGGAGAAAGCGAATATCCGCCCCGGTAAAAAGAGCGCCGGATGTGAATTCGTGGAAAAGCTGCCTCCGGAGTGATCCGCTCTTGCTTCCTGAAGGATATTGCGGCTTCTCTGATGTGGCCGTGTACCAGTACACGGGCGGGACAACGGGACAGCCCAAGGGTGTGGAACTGACCCATGCCAATCTGAGCAAGCAGGTTCAGCAGTGCGCCGCCTGGTTCCCGAAATTCAGGAAGGGCGGAGAAATCATGCTGGGTGCGCTGCCGTATTTTCATGCCTTTGGAATGACGACGGCAATGAATCTTTCCGTCTTCAAGGGTTGGGCACAGATCCTTGTTCCCAGGCCGAAATCGGGTCCTCTGCTGGAGGCAATCCGGAAGTATCGCCCGACCTTTGCCCCCCTCGTTCCGGCCATGTATGCCGGGATGCTGAATCATCCAGATTTCGCGGGAACGGATATGACCTGCCTGAAAGGAGCCTTCTCAGGGGCGGAGCCCCTTTCCGGGAAGCTTCGCCAGGAGTTCGAACTGAAGACGGGGGCCGTGATCGTCGAAGGCTACGGCATGACGGAGACCAGTCCGGTCACCCTGATCAACCCCTTTTCCGATGGCGCACGGAAGATCGGCAGTGTGGGGCTGCCCATTTCCGACACCCTCTGCCGGATCGTTGATCCTGTTGAAGGCGTTGACGATGTTCCTCTGGGCGAGCGTGGGGAGCTGATTATCCGCGGGCCTCAGGTGATGAAGGGATACAAGGGGCGACCGGAAGAGACCGCCGGCATTATCCGGGGAGGATGGTGTTATACGGGGGACATCGCCTTGATGGACCGTGACGGCTATGTCTTTCTGGTGGATCGGAAGAAGAATCTGATTATCTCCGGGGGGTATAACATCTATCCCCATGAAATCGAAGAGGTGTTCAACAGTCATCCGAAGATTGCGGAGTCCTGCGCGGTGGGCATCCCCGATGAGAAAAAGGGGGAAAAAGTCAAGGTCTTCGCCGTCCTGAAGAAGGACGAAATCGCGACCGAAGAGGAATTAATGGATTACTGCCGGACAAGACTCGCCGTTTACAAACTGCCGAAGATCATCGAGTTTCGCAGGGAACTGCCTAAATCCAGGGTGGGAAAAATTCTGCATCGCGAGCTTCGGGAGGCCGAGCGGAAAAATGACTGAACTCGGATCCCTCCTCCGGCGTCGGCCTCTCAGGCCCCGAATTTGGTCAGACGTCCGGCATGGGCCAAAGCCACGGTCATCAGGGAAGACGTAGGCATTCTTCCCAGCCCCCCGAAAAGACAATCCCCTTCGCCGAAGTGTTCCACCCGGTCCGGGCGGCATGTTTTGGCGGCGAGGAGAACAGGGACGGGATGCCAGCTGTGTGCGGCAAGGGCGGCGGGAGTGGAGTGATCGCCGGTGACGACCAGGACATCGGGATGCAGCGCCGTAATCCGGGGAAGGAGGGCGTCCACTGTTTCGATGACCTTCACCTTCTCATCGAACTTGCCGTCTTCACCCCGGGAATCCGTCGGTTTGACGTGCACGAAGAAGAAGTCGTAATCCGGCCAGGTCGTTTCCAGGGCCGAGATTTCTTCCTCCAGAGAGGATGTCGGGGTGTGAACGGTCATTCCCAGCAGGCGGGCGATGCCGCGGTACATGGGGTAGCTCGCAATGGCCACGGGAGAAAGACCGAATCGTTCCGACATGCTTTTGAAACGATGATATCGGGCATAACCCCGCAGGAGGAGCATGTTGGCTTTGGGTTCATCGGCAAGGACCATTTTTGCCTGAGCCAGCAGGTCCGTCAGCAGGCCTGATGTGAATTCAGCTTCCGGGACGAGCGCCCGGGGAGATATCGGCGGCAGGCCGGTCTGCTGAGGATCGGTTTCGGTGATTTCCTCGTGGAGGTTGTCTCCGCGCAACACAATCAATGCCCGATGTTCCTTTTCCGTGGCAAAAAAGAGCTCCGTTCCGGGAGCGGGACGGATGCCTTCCTTCAGCTTTCGGCAGAGCCGTTCGTTGGTTTCCGTATCGATGCGGCCAGCCCGGCGATCGGTGATCTGCCCCCAGGCGTCCATTGTGGCAAAATTGACCCGCATGCAGAGATCCCGCTCCGTTATGGGGAAATCCAGGCCGGCAGCGGAGAGAAGCCCCCGCCCCACATTGGTGGACACCGGATCGTAACCGAACAGGGCAAAGTGGGCCGGTCCGCTTCCCGGTGTGATGCCGGGGGCGATGGGATCCAGGAGGCCGCATACGCCGCCTCTGGCCAGGGCGTCCAGATTGGGGGTTTTCGACGTTTCCAGCTCCGTTCCCGGTCTGCCGTCCATGGGCAGTCCTCCCAGACCGTCCATAATGAGAAAAACCATCTTTGCGTCATTCTTGATGACCAGTTTATCCATCCATTGAGGGTCCATGATCTCTTCCTGAATCCAGGGAGCGGGAACGGAAAATACAGAACCGTCCCCGCCCTCGGGTCAATCGTTAATCAGTTATCTGGTTGAATACCTGTTCTTACACTCTTTCCAGGACAATGGCCATCCCCTGTCCGCCGCCGATACACAGCGTGGCGAGACCGAGGTGCGCGTTCTTCTTCTGCAGCTGCATGGCCAGGCTGTAGGTGATCCGGGCGCCGGTGCAGCCGACGGGGTGACCGATGGAGATCCCGCTGCCGTTGAGATTGGTTTTGTCCAGATCCACACCCATTTCCTGGACGCAGCCCAGGGCCTGGGATGCAAAGGCCTCGTTCAGTTCCACGATGTCCATGTCCTTCATGGTCAGGCCGAGTTTCTTGAAGACCTTGCGGGTTGCCGGAATCGGACCCAGACCCATGTATGCCGGATCGACGCCGCCGGAGGCATAGCCGAGGATCTTCGCCAGCGGTTTGAGGCCCAGTTCCTTTGCCTTGTCGGCGCTCATCACGACGACAGCCGCCGCACCGTCATTGATACCCGAGGCGTTGGCCGCCGTGACGGTTCCGTCCTTCTTGAAGACGGGGGCCAGCTTCGCCATCTTTTCCAGGCTGGTGTCCATGGGACGCTCGTCGACGGAGAAAAACTGCGGAGCCGCGCCTTTCTTCACGGGCAGCGGAACGGGGATGATTTCATCGGCGACGGCGCCGCTGGCGATGGCCGCACGGGCGCGCTGATGGCTCATGAGGGCCAGCTCGTCCTGGGCCTGACGGCTGATTCCATAACGGGAGGCGATATTTTCCGCCGTGAATCCCATGTGATAGCCGTTGAAGATTTCCCAGAGACCATCATGAACCATGAGGTCGATGATGGAACCCGTAGGCATGTTCATCCGGTATCCCCAGCGGGCGTCGGGCAGGGCGTAGGGTACATTGCTCATGTTTTCCATGCCGCCGGCCACCATGATGTCGGCATCGCCGGCTTTGATGATCTGGGCGGCCAGGGTGATGGCTTTCATGCCGGATGCGCAGACCTTGTTCACTGTGATGGTGTTCGTTTCTTCGGGCAGACCGGCATAGATGCTGGACTGACGGCCGGGATTCTGTCCCAGGCCGGCGATCAGGCAGTTCCCCATGATGCACTCGTCGAAATAAACGGGGGTCAGGGATTCATCGTAATCATAATATTTCTTGTTGATTTCGGTCTTGTCGAATTCTCCGAAGGTATCGCAACGGCAGCCTTTCACTTCTTCACTGATGGCCGGCCGCAGCCCCGCTCTCTTGATGGCCTCTTTGATGACCAGCGCTCCCAAATCCGTAACTCTCACGCCTTTCAGCGATCCGCCAAAAGCACCCACGGCGGTTCTGGCGCCGCTTACGATGACGACATCTTTCATTGTTAACGATCTCCTTTCTTGGATGTTGATATTTGATTTAATTTGATGCGTGAATCTTATCCTTTTCCTGAAGAGATTCCACGAATTCCACTTCGCGCGGCACCTTGTAGGAAGAGAGATAGGTCCTGCAGTGCCGGAGAATCTGCCTGCTGTCGGCCTGCATGGCGGGATCCTTGACGATGAAGGCTTTGACGATCTCACCCCGCAGGAGATTCGGCTTGCTGACCACCAGGGTGGCCCGGACGGCGGGATGACCTTCCAGGACCAGCTCCACTTCGCGTGGGTAGACGTTGAATCCGCTGGTGATGATCATCCGCTTTTTCCTGCCGGTAAGGAAAAAGAACCCTTCCCTGTCGCGAAATGCCAGGTCGCCGGTGTGAAGCCAGCCGTCAACGATGACTTCCCGCGTTGCCTCTTCTTCCTTGTAGTAGCACTTCATCACGTTGTCCCCGCGCAGGATCAGCTCACCGACTTCACCCAGGGAACAGTCCGTACCCTGGTCATTGACGATGCGGATCTCCACACCGGGGATGGCCGTTCCGATGGAACCGGGCTTCTGAGGGCCGTCAGGCCTGCTCAAGGTGCAGACCGGCGAGGCTTCGGTCAAGCCGTAGCCCTCGACGAGGGTCGCTTGGAACTTTTTATTGAATTCAGGAACGTAGTGCGCGGGCATGGCCGCTCCGCCGGTGATGCAGAATCTAAGGGAACTGACGTCGTACTTGTCCGCGTCTTCATAAAAAAGCATTCCCAGGAACAGACGGGGGACGGCGGCGATGAACGTGACCTTTTCCCGGCAGATGAGCTGGAAGATTTCATCAAGATTGAACGCGTCCATCAGAACGAGGCCCGCGCCTACCCGGATGGCGCCCAGCATGTTCGCGACCGCTCCGAAGGTATGGAAAAGAGGAATGACCGAAAGGCCCATGTCGGTGTCGGTGACGTGACACAAATCACCCAGAAGGGCGGACTGCGTGACGAGATTGCGCTGGGTCAGGACCGCGCCCAGAGGTTTTCCCGTGAGGCCGGCGGTGTAAATCATGACGGCGGGATCGTCGTCGGAAAGCTCCGGAATATCCAGGGATGAGGAGGACTCTTCAATGAGGGACCAGAAGGAAGCGAAGTTGCCGGAGGAAGGGGGGGAGTATTCCGGCCTGTCGACAACGATCAGATGCCCGCAGAGCGGAGCGTTCTGAAGAATGGATTCGAATCGGCCGGCGCAGGCCGATGTGGTGATGAGAGCCCGGGCATCGCTGTTGTTCAGGAGATAAAGGATTTCGTGGGGCGTCGAGGCCGTGTTGATCGTTACCGCCACCGCTCCGATTTTCTGGGCGGCGAAATAGGAAATGATAAACTCGGGACAGTTGGGGAGAACAATAGCCAGTTTGTCGTTTTTCCCCAGCCCCAGGTTCTTGAGCGCATTGCCCAAGGCGTTGACCGCCGCATTCAAGGCCGCATAAGTCAGCCGCCGTTCTTCTTGAACGACGGCAATGTGGTCAGGATAGCGCCGGCATGTTTCATCCAGCATCCGTCCTAAATTCATTTTTTATGTCTCCAGATTACTAAAATTCGTGCTCCCTCTTAACACAGCAAGAGTAATTTTTTCAATAAAATAAAATGATGGAATCTTTTTGTCTGTGGCGGTATGGAAGGGAAAAAAGTTAAAGGTCGCCCGCGAAAGATGAACCGCGCGGGGAGCAAGAGGGAATTGCTGTGATGCTGAATGAGAAAAGGTATCTGTATCTGGCAGCCGCCGGGATATTGGGACTGATCGTCTTGTTTATATTTGTTCATTCAATCGATGAAACAATTCGGGTCAGCCTCATCAGGGAAGGCGGCCCCATCGAACTGTTGAGCGCCACGTGTTATTTTATTGTTCCGTTGATCATGTTCATCAAGGGAGGTTGGAGTTTTATCAGGAGACACGCCTCCCTGGCCGTCCTGGTTGTAGCCCTGGGGCTGAGAGAACTGGATTTCAACGCGAGATTCACGACGATGAGCATCACCAAAATCAAGTTTTTCCTGAGTCCGCAGGTTCCCCTGGTTGAAAAAATCATCGCCGTTCTTGTGATTCTCATTCTGCTGGCCGCCCTCGTCGACTGTCTGAAAAAATATCTGCGCCCCTTTCTGGCCGGGTGCGCAAAAAAGGATGTCGTGTCCATGACCGCGGGGGTGTCCCTGCTCTTCATGGCCATATCGAAGAGCCTCGACGGGCTGCCTCGCAAGCTGAGAAGCCTGGGACTGGACATCGCCGGACAGAGTTCCCTGTATGCGGAAAGCGCCGAGGAAATTCTTGAACTCGGCATCCCTCTGATGCTGATCATTTCGACCCTCGCTTATTTCAGCCGGCACGCGTCAAAGACAGACTCCCCTTCCTTCCCGGGAACAAACAAGCCCTCCGCGCAACGCGATTCAGGATAAAATCGGGGGAAGCGGCTTTCACAAAAAGGTTGACTTTTTCGACGGCTTCTCTTAATAGGGTCTGCCAGCGTTCATGACATGAACGTTATGGGAGTGCTCGAAAATGCGTGACCCTGGTTTTCCTCATCCGGAACACGAAAACGTTCTCAAACTGCTTCGTGAAGTGACTGTTTCACCGGAATTGACTCAGCGTGAACTCGCGAAGAGGATGGGTATCAGTCTGGGAAAAGTCAACTTTCTGTTGAAGGCGCTGGTCGGGAAAGGATTGGTCAAGGTTCATAACTTCAGGAAAGCCGACAACCGCTCTGCTTATCTCTATTATCTCACCCCCGCGGGATTCGAGGAAAAAGCCAGAATCACTTATCATTTTCTGAAACGGAAGTTACTGGAATACGAAGCGCTGGAAAGAGAAATTCAGCTCTTGAAGGCGGAATTGAATCAGAAGGAAGTCCCCTCCGGGTCGGATGACTGATCGCGGACGGTTGACTTTTTAACAGCTTGCAGTTCGTGGCGGAATCGGATCGCGGTTCAGGCGCCGAGAGTCTCAATCGGGTGTCTGTAATCGAGTGAGCGGAGCTGTATCTGCCGGAAAACAGGGACAGCAGCCAATTTCGCTGACAAAATCGCGCTGTTCCTGTTTTCCGGCGGTGCATTCGAACTTCCGGGTGGTCTGACAACGCTTAAGACAAAAATCCAGGAGAAATCATGATCAAGAAGGGAATCATTCTGGCGGGCGGATCGGGAACCCGCCTTTATCCGCTGACCCAGGTGGTCAGCAAGCAGCTCATGCCCGTCTACGACAAACCGATGATTTACTATCCCTTAAGCACGCTGATGCTCGCGGGGATCACGGATATTCTGATGATCACCACGCCGCAGGATCAGCCGCTTTTTCAAGCCCAGTTGCGTGACGGCAGCCAGTGGGGCATCCGGATTTCGTACGCTGTGCAGCCCAGCCCCGATGGCCTGGCACAGGCCTTCATTATCGGCAGGGAGTTTATCGCCGGCGACCCCTGCGCGCTGATTCTTGGAGACAACATCTTTTACGGCCACGGGCTGATCAAGAGGCTGACGACCGCGACTTTCCAGGCGGAAGGCGCGACAGTGTTCGCTTACTGGGTCAAAGATCCGGAAAAGTACGGCGTGGTGGAATTCGATGGCGATGGCCGGGCCGTCAGCCTGGAAGAAAAACCCCAAAAGCCGAAGTCCAATTACGCCGTGACTGGGCTCTATTTTTATGACGAGCAGGTCGTCGATTTCGCCCTGAGCCTGAAGCCTTCCGTCCGGGGGGAATTGGAGATTACCGACCTGAACCGGTGCTACCTGGAACGGAATTCGTTGCGGGTGGAAAACTTTGGCCGAGGGTATGCGTGGCTGGATACCGGCTCTCACGAGTCGCTCCTGCAGGCGTCCAATTTTGTGGAAACCATCGAACAGCGTCAGGGGCGCAAGATTTCCTGTATAGAAGAAATCGCCTATATGAAAGGATATATCGATAAGGAACAATTGCTGGCTTTGGCGCAGCCCCTGGCAAAAAATCAGTATGGTGAATACCTGATCAGTCTTGTGGAACAGCAATGGAAATAAGAGATGAAAATGAGAAATGGACAACCGTAATCAGCCCAGTCCATGGGTGGCTTCATTTCAGCCTGAAGGAACTGTGGCGCTACCGTGATCTGATTGCTCTTTTTGTCCGCCGCGACTTTGTTGCCGTTTACAAACAGACCATTCTTGGCCCCCTCTGGTTCTTGATCCAGCCTCTGTTTTCCACCATTGTTTTTACGGTCATTTTCGGGAGAATAGCCAACATACCTACAGACGGAATTCCTCCGATGCTCTTTTATATGGCGGGAATCGTTTCCTGGAACTATTTTTCAAGCTGTCTGACGACCACGTCTAATACGTTCATTGCTAACGCCAATATCTTCGGCAAGGTTTATTTTCCCCGATTAGCGGTTCCCATTTCGGTTGTTATTGTCAATCTGATGACCTTTGTCATCCAGTTCCTGCTCTTTCTGGGGTTTCTGTTCTATTTTTACTGGCGGGGGGTGCCTGTGCATCTCTCCGGCTGGATACTCCTGACCCCGCTCCTTCTTGGGCAGATGGGAATACTCGGACTCGGAGTTGGAATTCTTGTTTCATCACTAACCACCAAGTACCGTGATCTGACTTTTGTAGTCGGCTTTGGAACCCAGCTCTGGATGTATGCCACGCCAATCGTTTACCCCATGTCACAAATACCGGAACGCTGGCAATGGCTCTATGCCCTCAATCCCATGGCCAGCCTGATTGAAACCTTCCGTTATGCATTTCTGGGGTCTGGTTCTGTGAATCTTGCGCACCTGGCAGTTAGTGCAGGGATGACAATCTTTATTCTATGCGCTGGAATTGTACTTTTTAGTCGTATTGAGAAATCATTTATGGATACTGTATAAAATTATGAGTAACACGGTCATTAAGGTTGAAAATCTTACCAAACAGTACAGGTTGGGAATCATTAACCATGGCATGCTGTTCCAGGATCTACAAAGCTGGTGGGCGAGATTTCGCGGGAAGGAAGACCCCAATACACGCATCGGCGAGCATGTTTATTGCCACACCTCATCTTGTAACTACAAACAGGATTCAAGCTTTCTGGCACTGGAGAAAATTTCTTTTGATGTGGAACAGGGAGAAGTTCTTGGCATCATAGGCCGCAACGGTGCCGGAAAATCGACGTTGTTAAAAGTTATTTCTCGAGTGACATGTCCCACGGAAGGTCAAGTGAAACTTCAAGGCCGTGTGGCCAGCCTTCTTGAAGTCGGAACAGGATTTCATCCCGAACTGACAGGAAGAGAAAATGTCTTCTTGAACGGTGCTATTTTAGGAATGAGTCACTCTGAAATATCGAATAAATTTGATGAAATTGTAGCTTTTGCTGAAATCGAGAAATTTATCGATACCCCCGTTAAACGTTATTCGAGTGGTATGTACATCCGTCTGGCCTTTGCTGTCGCTGCTCATCTTGAGCCAGAGATCCTTGTTGTTGATGAAGTGCTGGCAGTGGGCGATTCGCAGTTTCAAAAAAAATGCTTGGGTAAAATGTCAGATGTCGGCAAAGAAGGACGAACAGTTCTTTTTGTCAGTCATAACATGAATGCTATTGAAAAACTCTGTACTTCCTGCATCGTGCTGGATAAAGGTCGCCTGGCAGCGAATTCACGAGACATAAGGGAAGTTATCAAACGATATCTGTTTGATAAAACAGATCAACAAAACATCAGTAAGTGGGTTAGAACAAACGAGGATTTTTCCAACCCCTGGTTTGATCCATTAAGTGTTACCATCACCGATATAGAAGGTAATGCGTTAGAAATGCCTTTATCCAACAACCAGGATATATGGGTACAGATTGAAGCGGAAATGCGGGAAACAGATCCTGCCCTTACTATGGGTTATGCGTTGTACACTGAAGAAGGTCACTTACTCTACTGGTCATATCAGACCGATGTAAGCGAAGAGAATTGGCCCATTACAAAGACTGGTATTAGTAATTGGCGGAGTAAAATACCTTCACATTATCTTAATGAGGGCTGCTATCGCATAGAAGTAATAGGAGGTTTACACTTCAGGCAGTGGATATTTGAACCTGGGAAAAAGACACCTCACGTTGAATTTCAAATCAGTGGGGGGTTAAGTGACTCTCCATATTGGATAGCTAAACGTCCTGGAATACTTGCACCTGTCATGGAGTGGAAAATTAGTTAATATGTTTAGAATGCTGCGAAAAGAGGCTAGAATCAGCTATTCTCAGTGTGGAGAAGATTTGATAGTTGCTTTCTTGTTTCAAACAATGGGGATTGATAAACCGACCTACATTGATATCGGGGCCAACCATCCATTCGCCCTGAATAATTCGGCACTGTTCTATCAAAACGGTTCACGGGGAATCAATATAGAACCTGATCCGGAATTATTCAAACTTCTCCAAAAACATAGGAGTGATGATATCAACTTAAACATTGGTATTGCTCATGAGAAAGGAGTAAAGAATTTTTATGTTATGTCATCACCGACAATGAGCACTTTCTCAATGGAGGAAAGTGAGATGCTCAAGAAAGAAACATCGATAAGTGTCAGTCGCGTGATAAGAATAAAGACAGACACGCTTCCCAACGTCTTGAATGATTACGCCGATGGCATATTCCCCGATTTCCTGTCGCTAGATGTCGAAGGATTTGAAGAGCTGATTGTTGAATCTATTGATTTCAAATATAACTTTCCTAAAGTAATATGCATTGAAACCTTAACCTATACAGAAAATAATACCGAAAAAAAAGAACAACACATGATTAACATGATCCTGGATAAAGGATACATGATGTTTGCCGACACGTACATTAATTCTATTTTTGTTAGAACGGACTTATGGAAGCACAGAAATCGGTCAAATACTGTTTAGCCTGCAAGAATGAACTGTCATATCTGAAGCTAAATGACTATGTTCAGTGTCACCACTGCCATTCTTTTATTTATATTTCTGATCAATCCGCAGATGAAGACAATAAAAGATATTTTAATGAAGTATTTAGAACGCTTGATGAAAGAAAGACAAGCTATTGGAAATTAAAAATATTTGAATATTTTGCACAGATAGATCAAAGACGCAGGAAAAAGCAATACCTCGGTTTCAATGTGCATCGTCAACAGATCATGGATCAATTATATCGACATGCTAAGGTGTTGGAGGTTGGTTTTGGGTCTGGTGAGCACTTGAACAGTTTGTTGCAACGAGGGGTTGATGCATACGGCCTCGATTTGTCAGTAACCGCCGTGGAAAATTATCAGAAGAAATATCCAAAGTATGCGAATAAGGTACATTGCGGATCGCGCTTTGGTGAGCAGGTGGATGTCATTTATTGTAGTGCATTACTCGAACATTTAGATAAACCGGAAGAATTTATTCAAGATGCTTCTTCTTGTTTGAATAAAAATGGTTTGCTTATCATTGATGGTTTGCCAGTTTTAAATGATTCCCAAAGTGATTTAACCCTGGATGAAGATATTAATTTTTGGAAGCCATGCCATAGAGCAATATATTCCTCAGACGGCTTGAATGCTATGTTCTCGAGATATGGATTTGTCAATGATATATGTGCCGCACAGGATGACTATTATTATCGAATACTTAGCCTCCACAAACGATATGGTTATCACAGCATAGAAGAATTGAGATCTTTTTATATTAAACACGATAAACTGCCTTCAATTCTTGCTTATTATTTCATATGCTGGAAGGCGCTAAGTATAAAATCGCTGGCGCGTTATAAGTGCATAATGTTTAGAAAAAACATAGCATAGGCGTTATTCGTGGTGAATCTGAACTTTTTCAAATAACGGTTAACATAATAAAATTCCTGTTTTTAACCATTTATATAGTCTAAATGAATACAGTCTTTGTAAGCCAGGCCTCTATGAAAAGCAATACCGGCAAAAAGAAAATCAAACGGGAAAATACATGACTTTATCAATTTGAGATACATGAGAAAAACACTAATGTTCAATACGTGGCTGATTCATTTGCATGAGTGGTTAAATTTGGATAGATGGATTAATAAATTGTGTGCAGCCGATGAGGTGGTCAATTTTAATGCCAGAACTAGAAATGAGTGGGTTGCTTATAAAGCAAGCAAAATAAAACAAAGTGTAAGGGTTTTAGATGCTGGTGCCGGAGAATGTCAATATGCACCTTACTTCCGGCATTGTGACTATAAAACACAAGATTTCTCCCAATATTCAGGCACCAAATCAGGCATATTAGCTGAGGAATGGAAATACGGTAAAATAGATTATGTTTGTGATATCTCAAATATTCCGGTTCCGGACGCTTCTTTTGATGTGGTTCTATGTACAGAAGTTTTGGAACATGTGCCCAAGCCAATTGAGGTTATAGAGGAATTGGCAAGAGTTTTGGCTCCAAATGGAACTCTTCTTCTGACTGCGCCGCTCTCAAGTGCGATCCACCAACAACCCTATCATTTTTATGGTGGCTATTCGCCGTTTTTCTACAAGAAATTCCTTCCCGAATTCGGCTTAGATATAAAAGAAATTAAACCTGTTGGTGGGCTTATGAAACATGTGGCGCAAGAAGTATCAAGAGCCGGCCGAGTGCTTGAAGAACTTGCACCGGATAAACGTTCTCTTATGTTGAAATACATATTGACATGCTGGTTGCCGAAAGTTTTAGCAAAACTGGATGATGAAGTCTTCATTGAAGAATTTACTGTCGGATATTTAATTGAAGCTCAAAAAAGAGGTTAATAGCAGTTCTTTTATAAATAGTGAAAACATCTTATCAAAACAAATCATTTGTATCCGATGATACATATATCAGTGTAGTACTTCCCGTTTACAATGGCTCTCGTTATTTACGCGAAGCAATAGGGAGCACCCTTTCCCAGTCTTATGTGAATTTTGAATTTATCATCATTGACGATGGTTCCACAGACGACTCTGCTTCCATCGTTTCCTCCTGTACCGATCCGCGCATTCGGTTTTATTCACAAGAGAACAAGGGGTTGGCTGCGACTCTCAACAGGGGGATTGCCCTGGCGAAAGGGGCCTATATTGCCCGCCAGGATCAGGATGACATTTCGTTGCCGGATCGCTTATCGAAGCAGGTCGCCTTTATGGAAACCCATCCTGACTACGGTATGGCAGGGACCTGGGCCTCGATCCTTGAGGAACAGAAGCCGACGGAGCGATTGCACAGACACGATGCGGATAATCTTTCCCTGCAATTCAATCTCCTGTTCGATAATCCCTTTGTCCACAGCTCGCTGATGATCAGAAAAACAGTTTTTGATGAAGTCGGAGTGTATTGTACCAATCCAGATCGACAACCTCCCGAAGACTATGAGATGTGGTCGCGGGTTGCCAGAAAATTCAGGGTGGCCAACATCCCGGAGGTTCTTCACATCTATCGGGAAATCCCCCAAAGCATGTCGCGTACCGGAAACAGCCCGTTTTTACAACACCTGCTTAAAATCAACGTGGAAAATCTGATGTGGGCCACGGGAGGGCGTTATTCGGAGCAATCGTTGCGGGATGTTGCCGCTCTGATTCATGGGGCCTATCCACAATTTTCCGGGAAAACATCATTGCGGGAGCTGATTTCGATAGCTCATGAGGCTGCAATTGCCTTGTGTAATCATGCCGACGCCCCACACAAGGAGCTGCAAGAAAAGGTTCAGTATCGCGTCAACAATCTCCGCTATCATTACTATCAGGCCAGGCACCTTGGATTCCTGGGGGAATCGGGGAGGCGTGCACTGGCCCATATTCTGCGTGCCGGGCGGAAGCTTTTTAGAAAGCATCAGGGATCGGAGTTCATACGATGAAGTGTTGCTGTGTTATCGGTGGGACCGGGTTTATTGGTTCTTTTGTTGTCAGGGCTCTACTGAGGAAAGGAAGACACGTCATTGTCGTGGCGCGCAACGAGGTTCCAACGCGGACTCTTCCCGACAATGTCGAGTATGTGCCGGGTGATTTCGGTGACAAATACTTCATCCGGGGCATTCTACGGGGCGTTGATGAAATCATCGACCTTGCCTATGCCAGCGTTCCCAAAACAAGTTATGACAATCCCGTTCAGGATATCCTGGAGAACCTCCCGCCTCTCGTCAACATGCTCGATGTGGCAGGTGGCTTTAACCTGGAGAAGATAGTTCTGATTTCTTCGGGCGGCGTTATTTACGGACATTCACTCAATACGCCGATCAATGAAGAACATCCGACAAACCCCATTTCTCCTTATGGCATCACGAAACTGGCAGTTGAAAAGTACGCCCGGATGTTCCACTTGACGCACGATTTGCCTGTCGTTTGCGTAAGACCGGGGAATGCCTATGGAGAAACACAGAAACCGTTTATTGGCCAGGGTTTCATTGCCGCCGCCATCGCATCCATTCTCCGCGGCCTGGAGCTGACCCTTTATGGAGAATCGGGAACGGTTCGCGATTACATCCATGTCGAGGATATCGCGGAGGGAATCGTTGCCGCTCTGCTGAAAGGGCCCCCCGGAAGCATCTATAATATCGGAAGCGGAGAAGGACGGAACAACCGGGATATCCTCGACGCACTCCAACCCCTGGCACAGGCGGAAGGGCGTGAAGTGAAACTGAAAACACTTCCACTCAGAAAGTTCGATGTTCCGGTCAATGTGCTCGACAGTTCCAGGCTCAGTCGGGATACAGGCTGGACAATGCGGATTCCCTTTGAGGATGGCATTATAAGGACGTGGAACTGGTACCGTGACAATCGATCTGTGTGATAAGAGTCAAGGGTAAAAAACGGTGAAGATTCTTTTGTGCTGCGAGCTCTATTATCCGAGTGTCGGCGGCGTTCAAATGGTCATGCAGCAGCTTGCCGAGCGCTTTGTTGCGATGGGGCACGATGTGACTGTCGCCACCACAAGGTTGACCACTCGTAAGGATGATAGCCTGAATGGCGTACGGATCAGGGACTTTTCCATCTATGGCAATTTCGTATCCGGAATGCGCGGTGAAATTCATGATTATGAAAACTTCATCACATCTGAAAAATACGATGTCATCGTGGTTAAAGCGGCCCAGCAATGGACATTTGATGCCCTCTGGCCTGTGCTCGATCAGGTCGAGGCGGTCAAAGTGTTTATTCCCTGCGGATTTTCCGGACTGTATGAACCGTCATACGCGGAGTATTTCAGGCAATTGCCCGATATCCTTCGGAAGTTTGACAGGCTTATTTTCTATGCCTCGGATTACAGGGATATCAATTTCGCAAAAGAGCATGGAATCCTGAATTATTCAATCGTTCCCAATGGGGCAAATGAGCTTGAGTTTGAAAAGCAGTGCGATCCGGACTTCCGCCGTTCGCTTGGGATTGCGGAAGATGATTTCATTTTTCTGACAGTGGGCAGCTTCACCGGCCTCAAGGGACATCTCGAGGTGGCACAGGCGTTTGAGATTGCAGACATGGATGGCCGCGCGGCAACGCTTATATTGAATGGCAATAAGACTGTTCAGAATTATTCGGATGTTTTGCAGATGTTCAGCAAATTTCTCGGTGTGGCGCGACAGTACGGAATAAAATATTTTACCAAGCATGTCATCAAGGTTTCCCTGAGATCAATAGGCATTCGGGTGGGAAAAGACGATCAAATGGAAGCAACGATCAGGAGAATAAAGAAGCACGCCGGCAAAAACGTTGTTGTAACCGACTTGCCAAGGCCATCTCTTGTCAACGCGTTCATGGCAGCCGATCTCTTTGTTTTTGCCTCGAATGTGGAGTATTCTCCGCTGGTCCTGTTCGAATCGGCAGCGGCGGGAACCCCCTTCCTGACGGTTCCCGTAGGGAATTCGGAAGAAATAGCTCAATGGACGGGTGCGGGGGTTGTCTGTCCTGCTGAAAGAGATGCCAGAGGATACACCCGGGTCGATCCCCATGTTCTTGCGAAGCATATGTGCAAGCTGGTGAAGGATGAGGCGCTGCGTCAGAGATTGGGGGCTGCGGGAAAGAAAAACTGGCGGGAAAAATTCACATGGGAAAAAATCAGCAGAGAGTATGAAAAAATATTTCTGACTTTGATGGAGGAGAAAATTCAAAAGGCATGAAAAGCATTTTAGGCCGCTTGAAAAGAAGCCGCAGACTGATTGGGAACTTCGCCGATCAGGCAGTCGTGGTCAATCCCCACTGCCGGGAGCTGGAAGTGAATAACTGGGTGCTTTCTGAATTTATCATTCATAAACTGACTCCGGTTGTGGGGATCCACCCCTACCCGATAAACGAGCAATGTCTGATGGTGGCCGCCGTTTGCGCCCTCAAGCCAGCCTTGATTTTTGAATGGGGGACCAATCTGGGGAAGTCGGCCCGGATTTTCTATGAGACGGCACGCCAATTCAAGGTCAATACACAGATTTACTCCATCGACTTGCCGGATGACGTTGAACATATCGAACATCCCGGGGCAAAACGGGGGATGTATGTCAGGGATCTGGAAGGGGTCCACCTTCTCCAGGGAGATGGTCTGGAGACGTCTCTCAACGTCTATCGGCAGCAGATGGCCGGCCTCTCTCCGCAGAACCGGCACGAGGTTGAAGCACCCTTGTTCTTCATCGACGGCGATCATGGGTATGGTTCCGTCAAGCGTGAGCTGGAGGGGATCATCGATGCTGTTCCCGATGCAAACATTCTGCTGCACGATACGTTCTTTCAGTCTCCCGATTCCCATTACAATATCGGACCCTATCAGGCGGTTCAGGATGTTCTGCAGACGGTGCCTTCTTACAGGATTCTCCGCCAGGAACTGGGTCTTCCCGGCATGACGCTGCTTTACGGCAAAAGAGGAGAAAGCCGGTAGATCATGGTGATTGTCCGACTGACCGGTGGAATCGGCAATCAGATGTTTCAATATGCCGCTGCCCGACGGGTTTCCCTGGTCAACAAAATGCCGCTGTTCCTGGATCTGGGCTGGTTTCAGGAGACGGGATCATGGACCCCGCGCAAGTATGAACTGGATGCATTTCGCATCGCCGGGGAATCGGCTTCCGCCGGCGATATCAAGGACTTCAAATCGAGAAGGCAGAACGCATTCTTCAGGCGTCTTCCCCTTTTTCTGAAAAAAAGAATATTCCACACCCGCCAGACTCACATCATCGAAAAAAGCTATAATTTTGATCCGGAAATCTTGAATTTGCAGGGGAACGTCTATCTTGACGGCTATTGGCAAAGCGAAAAATACTTTTCCGATGTTGATTCGGAGATCCGGCGGGAATTTTCCTTCCAAACCGATCCGGCGGAACGCAACCGGAAAATTCTGGAGCGTATCGCTTCCTGTGAATCGGTATCGATTCACATCCGGCGGGGAGATTATGTAACTCTACCGGATGCCAACGCGTTCCATGGCCTGTGTACGCCGGCCTACTATCGATTTGCGGTCGAACGGATATCGCGGAAGGTGATTGAGCCGGTTTTTTTTGTGTTTTCCGATGACATTGCCTGGGCGAGAGGGAATTTTAAACTCGGTTTCGAGACCTGTTTCATGGATCAGAACGGCCCGGACCGGGGAGACGAGGATTTGCGGCTGATGATCGCTTGCCGCCATCATATCATTGCCAACAGCAGTTTCAGCTGGTGGGGGGCCTGGCTTTGCAGCAATCCGGAAAAAATCGTTTATGCCCCCCGGAAATGGTTCAACAACGGGCTCGACACTCCGGACAATATTCCCGCCTCCTGGATAAGGATTTGAATCCCAGCCTCAGCATGATCCTGCAGACGGGCATTTGCCTGCCCATTATATGGCCTGATGCAGGGAAAGGTTATCAAGACTGAAAAATGAAATCTGATTCACCCCTGGTGACCATCGGGCTGCCGGTATACAACGCTGAAGCGACCCTGCGCATCGCGGTTCATTCCATCATTACGCAGACTTATCCGAAATGGACATTGCTGCTGATGAATGATGGCTCTACGGATGAAAGCTGTAAAATTGCGAAGAGCTTCGGCGATGAGCGGATAAGGGTCGTATCCGACGGCGTGAACAAGGGCATTTCCGCCCGGTTGAACCAGGCTGTGTCCATGTCTGAAGGTAAATATTTCTGCCGTATGGATGCCGATGACATCGCGTTTCCAGACCGGCTCGAAAGGCAGGTGGCGTTTCTGGAGAGCCACCCTAAGGTCGACGTAGTCGCTTCGTCCATCGCTGTCTTTCGTGATCAGGGCAACCTGTACGGTCTGATACCGGTGCCTGAAAGTCATCAGGACATATGCGGAAAGCCATGGAAGGGGTTCCATTTCTTTCATCCGACCTGGCTGGGGAAAACAGCCTGGTTCCGCGCGCATCCTTATACGACCCGGGCCAACGGCGCCGAGGACCAGCTGGTTTTGTACAGCGCTTACAGAGAAAGCTGTTTCGCGGGTCTTCCGGAGGTCTTGCTGGGGTACCGGGAGGACGGCCGTTCCTTCAAGAAGATGTTCAGCCGACGCATAGCCTTTTGGCGGGCTATTGCCGGGCACGCTGTGAAAAGCGGCCGCTGGACCGATGCGTGCCTGCTCTCCATAATCCAGCCTGTAAAGATTGTAGCCGATTTTTTGAACACGGAACTGGGAATCGATCGCATGAGGAACCGCCTGGATACAGTCGACCCTCAGACGGAGGCGGTGTGGCAGGAGCTTTGGCGAAACATGGTCCGGCTTGATGATCAGGACGACCGCAAGGGTAGGCCGTCCGGGATCGACCGATGATCTGGCCCTGCAAGCTCCCTGACCATCCAGGAACAGAATGAAGAGGCGTGGCTGATGTGTGGAATCGCCGGTTTTTGGGGAAAAAATGGAGCTTCGGCTTCCGGGGAATTCATGCGGACAGTGGAAGCCATGACCGCCGCGATCACCCATCGCGGTCCGGACAGCGCGGGATACTGGGTTGACGCGTCCATCGGTCTGGCACTGGGGCACCGCCGTCTGTCGATCCTGGAGCTTTCCTCCGCCGGCCATCAACCGATGACGTCAGCGTGCGGGCGGTATGTGATTGCCTTCAACGGGGAGATTTACAACCATCTCGAACTGCGGAAGGAATTAGCCGCGCGGGGAAAGGAGCCTCTCTGGCGTGGCCATGCAGATACGGAAACCCTGCTGGCCTGCTTTTCGGCCTGGGGCATCGAGCGTACCCTGAACGCTACGGTGGGCATGTTTGCTCTGGCCCTGTGGGATATTGAAGACAGAGTGCTGACCCTGGCCCGGGACCGCCTGGGTGAAAAACCGCTTTATTACGGATGGCAGGGCGGCACGCTGCTGTTCGGCTCCGAACTGAAGGCCCTGAAAGCCCACCCGGATTTCCGCGCCGGGGTGGATCGCGACGCGCTGACGCTGCTGCTGCGGCATAACTGCATTCCTGCACCGTACTCCATCTATCAGGGCATCCGCAAATTGATGCCCGGGCATTATCTGAGCATTTCCTTTTCCGACGGCCGCGTTTCACAGTCGGTCAGCCCTCAAGCCTGGTGGCGTTACAATGACGTGGTGACAGCCGGCCTGGCCCGGCCATTCGCCGGTTCCGATGCCGAGGCCGTCGATGAGCTGGAAGATCGCCTTTCCAACAGTGTGAAGCTTCAGATGCTGGCTGACGTGCCCGTGGGGGCATTCCTGAGCGGCGGCATCGACAGCAGCGCCATTGTCGCCCTGATGCAGGCGCACAGCAGCCTGCCTGTCCGCACCTTCACCATCGGCACCGACTCGGCGGACAACGAAGCGGAACATGCCAAAGCCGTAGCCCGGCATCTTGGGACAGACCATACCGAACTTCATGTCTCTTCCGAAGATGCGCTGGCCGTCGTCCCGAAACTGCCGACAATATACTGTGAGCCTTTCAGTGACAGCTCACAGATCCCCACCTTCCTGGTCAGCCGACTGGCCGGCAGGCATGTGAAGGTTGCCCTGAGCGGCGATGCCGGCGACGAACTCTTCGGGGGCTACAACCGCTATCTGACGGCCCGCCGGGTCTGGCAGAGGATGAACCGTTTACCGCTGTCGGCCCGCCGCGCGGCGGCAAATACGCTTTGCGCCCTGGCTCCGGCCACCTGGGACAGGCTGTATTCTGCCGTCAGTCCTGTGCTGCCCAGCGGGATGCGTCTCGCCTCGCCAGGCGACAAGGCCCACAAGCTGGCCGAAGTGCTGACCCTTGCGGACGGGGAGGCGTTCTACCGCCGGCTTGCCAGCCATTGGCACAATCCTGCGGAAGTGGTCATCGGCGGGCAGGAACCACGGACTCTGCTGACCAATCCGTCCGCGTGGCCGTACACCGACAGTTTTGAACACTGGATGATGGCCATGGATGCCCAGACCTATATGACCGACGACATCCTGGTAAAAGTTGATCGCGCGGCCATGGCCAACAGCCTTGAAGCACGAATTTCCCTGCTGGATCATCGGGTGGTCGAGCTGGCCTGGCGCATTCCTCTTCATCAGAAAATCCGTGAAGGGAAGGGCAAGTGGCTGCTGCGGCAGGTTCTCTATCGCCATGTCCCCAGAGAGCTGATCGAGCGGCCCAAGACAGGGTTCAGCATTCCCCTGGATGCCTGGCTGCGCGGGCCTTTGAAAGCTTGGGCTGAAGCGCTGCTTGCGGAAGACCGGCTGAAACGGGAGGGATTTTTCAATCCCGGACCCATTGGTCTGAAGTGGCGGGAACATCTGTCGGGACAGCGCAACTGGCAGTATCATCTCTGGGATATCCTGATGTTCCAGGCCTGGCTGGAGAGTAACACATGAGCCGTCCGAAGATCCTCTATTTCATCACGGAGGACTGGTATTTCTGCTCTCACCGTCTGCCGCTCGCCCTGGCGGCGCGGGATGCCGGGTATGATGTCGCTGTCGTGACAAACGTCAACGAGCACGCTGATGTGATCCGTCGGGCGGGCATCCGGCTCATTCCCTTCGATCTTTCCCGTAAAGGCATGAATCCGGCGTCCGAGCTGGCCGTTCTTGCCCGCCTTGTCGCCCTTTATCGAAAAGAGAAACCGGACATCGTTCACCAGGTGGCCATGAAGCCGGTGCTCTATGGATCGCTTGCCGCCCGACTTTCAGGCGTGTCCCGGGTGGTGAATGCCCTGGCGGGTCTCGGGTATATCTTCACTTCCGATCAGCCCAAAGCCCGGTTCCTGCGCCCGGTCATCGGCAGCGCGTTTCGGGGGCTCCTGAACAGCCGGCGGTCGCGCCTGATTTTGCAGAACCAGGATGACCGCGCCAAGTTTATCCGCAAAAGGTTTATCAGTGAAAAGCGGATAAGGCTGATTCGGGGATCGGGGGTGGATACGGCTGTTTTCGTCCCGACGCCGGAGCCTCCGGGAGTCCCGGTCGTTATTTTGCCATCCCGCATGTTGTGGGATAAAGGAGTTCGGGAATTCGTGGACGCCGCCGGACAACTGAAAAAACGCGGCATCTCTGCCCGCTTCGTCCTGGTGGGGGATGCGGACCCGCACAACCCTTCGGCAATCCCCACGGAGCAGTTGACGGCCTGGCATGCGGAGGGCGCGGTCGAGTGGTGGGGGCGCCGTGACGATATGCCTGCAGTATTTGAACAGTCCCACATCGTCTGCCTGCCTTCCTACCGGGAAGGGCTGCCCAAGGTTCTGCTGGAGGCAGCGTCCTGCGGGCGTCCCATCGTTACCACGGATACGCCGGGCTGCCGTGATGTGGTCCGTCAGGGCGAGAACGGCTTGCTGGTTCCCGTCCGCGGCACGGCAGAACTGGCTGACGCGCTTCAGCTTCTGATCGAACAGCCTGAACTGCGGAAAAAGATGGGATGCAAGGGCCGGGAAATTGTGGTCAGCGAATTCGCCCTGGAGAAGGTTGTCGCGAAGACCATGAACATATACAGGGAACTGCTGAAGCCATGAACATCCTCGTTACCGGAGCCACCGGCGCCATCGGGCCGCGGGTCGTTTCCGCGATGTGCGATGCCGGCCACCGGGTTCGAGCTTTTTCTATCGATGAACCTTCACCGGGGCTGTTCCCTCCGGGGGTAGAAGCGATTGCCGGCGACGTCACGGACAGGGCAGCCGTCCAGTCCGCCATGGAGGGCATGGACGCCGTCGTTCATATGGCGGCGCTCCTGCATATCGTCAATCCGCCTCCCGAGCTGCGGGAAAAATACGAGCACGTTAATGTCTGCGGAACGAGGACGGTCGTCGAGGCGGCACTGAACTCGGGCGTCCGGCGCGTTGTTCTGTTCAGCACCATCGCCGTGTACGGGCCGGCGGACGGGCGGATCATCGATGAGGCTTCGCCGCCGCGGCCGGAAACGGATTACGCCCGGACGAAGCTTGCCGCCGAACAGATCGTATTGAATGCACAAGGCCCCGATTGCCGACCTCTGGGCACGGTCCTGCGCCTGGGGGCGGTTTACGGATCCCGCATCAAGGGAAACTACGAGCGCCTGACCCAGGCCCTGGCCCGTCATCGCTTTTTGCCTGTCGGCAGGGGACACAATCGGAGGACGCTGGTTTACGACAGGGACGTCGGCGATGCCGCTGCGCTGGTGGTTTCTCATCCCGCCGCGGCGGGCAGGATCTTCAACGTTACGGACGGGACATTTCATACCTTGAATGAAATTATCGAGTCCATCTGTTCCGCCCTGGGCCGCAGGCCGCCGCGGTGTTTTCTGCCTCTGGGGCCGACCCGCTTTCTGATCGGACTCACCGAAAAGGGAAGTGTCGCTCTCGGTTTGAAGCCCCTGGTCACCCGGGGAATGCTGGATAAATATACCGAGGATATCGCCGTCGACGGCAGCCTTCTCCAGAGAGAACTGGGTTTTTCCCCCCGCTATGATTTAAAAACGGGCTGGGAAGAGACCGTCAAGGAGATGCGGGACCTTGCCCTCTTGAAAATCCGATGACCCCAACCGCCTTTTTACTCCATCTCTCTTTCGCGTTCGGCCTGTTCCTCGTGTCCCTGCTTACCACGCGATACATTCTCTGTCATTTCAAAGTGATCGACATCCCCGGAGCGCGTTCGTCGCACAGCGTCCCCACCCCGAAATCAGGCGGCGTTTCCATCGTTGTCACTTTCCTGCTCGGCGTGATCCTTATTTTCTGCTTTGCCGACGCCACGATGATCCCCCGCCGGCATTTCCTCGGATTCGTCTTCTCCGCTCTGCTCATCGCGGGGATCTCCCTTTATGACGACGTCAAGAACAAGCCCTTCCTCATAAAACTGGCCGCGCAGTGCCTGGCCGCGTTCCTCGTTCTGGCGTTCGGGCTGGTGATCGATGAAGTGGCCCTGCCCTGGGTGGGGAACGTCACGCTTGGATTCTGGGGGTACCCCCTGTCCTTTCTCTGGATCGTCGGTCTGACCAACGCCTTCAATTTCATGGACGGGCTGGACGGCCTGATGGGTGGCGTCGGCGTGATTGTCAGCGCCTTTTTCTGCGCCATTACCTTCTCCCAGGGGAGCACGTTCGTTTATATCACCTCTTACACCCTGCTGGCGGGGACGGCGGGCTTCCTTCTCTACAACTTTCCTCCGGCCCGGATCTTCATGGGGGATGTGGGAAGCGCCTTTCTCGGATTCGCTTTCGCCGTCCTGGCCATTATCGCCGCGCGGTACGACCACTCCCACACCTCATTTTTCGTCATGCCCCTGTTGATGTTCAACATCATTTATGATACGACCTTCACGTTTTTCCGGCGCCTTATTCGGGGCGAACGGGTGTTCGACGCGCACCGCAGCCATCTGTATCAGCTCTTTCAGCAGAGCGGGTTCAGCCATCGCGCCGTAACGCTGTTTCACTACGGAGTGTGCCTTATGCAGGGCGGGGCGGCATTCTGGATGGTTCAAATCCCGGGCGACCGCCGCCTTTTTGTTTTCCTGCCGTTTCTGCTCTTTCAGGCCGCTTACACACTGGTTATTCTCAGGATGGCAAAAACGAGAGGAATCGTGTAAGAAAGAACGTTCGCCACAGGCAACGTCAAGCAGGGGTTAAGCAAAAAACCATGCGCAGTCTTATGACGCCGACGCCGCAGAAGCGGCTTTTATTGTTTTTATCCGGGGACATTTTCTTCATCTGTCTGTCCCTCTATCTTTCCTTCCTGATTCACTTCAACTTCAGCCAGGCGGTCGATTACATCAGGCTGATGGAACCGGTCCTGCCCTATTTCCTTGCCGTCAAACTGTTTTTCCTGGCCGTCTTCCGGGGATACCGGATGACCTGGCGCTACGTCGGGGTCTCCGATCTGACCAACATCATGGCGGCGGTCATGATTTCCGACCTGGTCCTGATGGTCGCCAGTTTTCCCATTCCCATTCCCGAGTTCTGGCACATCCAGTTTCCCCTCGAAGGCTACGTCAAACGGATCTTCATCGTGGACGGCGTCTTTTCACTGTTCTTCATCGGTGGAATGAGGGTCGCGAAACGGGTCTACCTGGAGGTGATCCGGGGGAAAAAATCAGTCCGGACGGGAAAAAGAACTCTGATCCTGGGGGCCGGCAACACCGGCGAGATGATCCTCCGGGACATGGCAAAGCAGCGCTTTTCGGCGTTTTATCCCGTCGGTCTGCTGGACAACGACACGCGCAAGATCGGCGTTTACATCCACGGCGTAAAGGTCCTCGGAAGGCTGGGCGAGCTGAGAACCATGATCTCCCGCAATGACATCGAAGCGGTGATCATCGCCATCCCCTCCCTCAACCACAAGAAGCTCCGGGTGCTGTACGATTCGGCCAGGCGGGCCGGGGTGAAGACCATCAAATTCGTCCCGCGGATCTACAACTTCGAGCGGCCGGAGATCAACCTCAGGGCCCTGGAGGATATCGCCATCGAGGATCTGATCGGACGTCAGGCCATCACCGTGGATTACGAGGGAATCCGGGACTTTCTGACCGGCAGGTCGATCATGGTGACCGGCGCCGGCGGCTCCATCGGGTCGGAAATCGTCACGCAGGTGTGTTCCTTTTCCCCTTCCTGCCTGGTCCTGTTCGATATCGACGAGACGGAACTCCACAACCTCGGGCTGAAACTGCAGCGCCTGTTTCCTGAGCTGTCAGACCGGATTCAGTATGTGACCGGCGACGTCCGGGATCGGGGAAGGCTTGATGAGGTCTTCCGGGCTTACGCCCCCCGGATCGTTTTTCACGCGGCCGCGTACAAGCATGTCCCGATGATGGAGAGCAACCCCAAGGAGGCCGTCAAGGTCAATATCTTCGGGACGCATGCCCTGGCCGAGGCGGCGAAAAATTACGGCGTTGAGAAGTTCATCATGATCTCCACGGACAAGGCCGTCCGGCCGACCAGTGTGATGGGGGCGACGAAAAGGATGGCCGAGCATATCTGCCGGGCCTTCCAGGAAGCGGGCAGCGGGAAGGAGGGCGGCGAGTCGACGCGATATGTTTCCGTCCGGTTCGGCAACGTGCTGGGAAGCCGGGGGAGCGTTCTGCCCCTGTTTCTGGATCAGCTCAAGCACGGGGGGCCGTTGACCATCACCCACCGGGACATGTTGAGGTATTTCATGACGATCCCCGAGGCGGTGTCCCTGGTCCTGCAGGCTTCGACGATGGGCGGCGGCGGGGAGGTCTTTGTCCTGGACATGGGGGAGCCGGTGAAAATTCTCGAGGTGGCCGAAGAGCTGGTCCGTCTCCAGGGGCTGGAGCCGTACAAGGACATTGAATTCGAGTTCACGGGTCTGCGGCCGGGAGAAAAGCTTTTCGAGGAAATTCTCACGGCGGAAGAGGGGACCGTCGCCAGCCGCCACGAAAAAATTTTCATCGCCCGGAACAGCGAGAAGTATTCCCTGGACGACCTGACCCCGATCCTTGCTGATTTCGACAGCGCCGTCAAATCCCTCGATCCCGACAGCCCCGAAGCCGTCAGGACGCTCCTGAAAAAATACGTCCGCCATTATGAGAAATAGGGCGCTGCCGGTTACAGAGATTTGCCGCGTCAGAGAACATTGAACGTAGAAGATAGAACATAAAACGTTGAACAAGGAGAGGAGCTTTATGAACTTTATTGATCTGCCCGCGCAGCAGCAGCGAATTCGCATGCAAATTGAAGAGAATATCCGGAAAGTGCTGGATCACGGCCAGTACATCATGGGGCCGGAAATCGGGGCGCTGGAACAGGCCCTGGCCGAGTACACGGGCGTGAGGCACGCCATCGCCTGCTCGTCCGGGACGGACGCCCTTCTGCTGGCCCTGATGGCTTACGGGGTCGGGCCGGGCGATGCGGTTTTCACCACGCCCTTCACCTTCATCGCCACGGCGGAAGTGGTCGCCCTGCTGGGGGCCACCCCTGTCTTTGTGGACATCGATCCCCGGACCTTCAACATCGATCCGGAAAAGCTGAAGCAGGCCATCCAGGCTGTGAAGCAGAACGATCCCCGCCTCCATCCCCTGCCTGCCGCCTCGCAGAGCGCCGCGCTGACTCCAAAAGGGATCATCCCCGTGGATCTCTTCGGCCTGCCGGCGGATTACGACCGGATTTCCGCAATTGCCCGGGAGAACGGCCTCTTTGTCATCGAGGATGCGGCCCAGTCCTTCGGCGCGGAATATCAGGGGAAAAAAGCCGGCGCGCTGGCCGACATCGCCTGCACGTCCTTCTTCCCGGCGAAGCCGCTGGGCGGCTACGGCGACGGCGGGATGTGCTTCACCGACGACGACACCCTGGCGGATCTCATGCGCTCCATCCGGATTCACGGCCAGGGCAGCGACCGGTACAACAACGTCAGGGTCGGGATCAACGGCCGGCTGGACTCGCTTCAGGCCGCCATCCTGCTGGCCAAGTTCTCCCTCTTTCCCGAGGAAACAATCCTCCGCCAGCAGGCCGCAGGACGCTATTCAGCCCTGCTCGCACAGAACGAGTCGTTCGTACTGCCTTATGTCCCGGATGGGTATCTTTCCGTCTGGGCGCAGTACTCCATCCTGGCCCGCGACAACGCGCACCGCGCCGCCATCCAGGCCGCCCTGCAGAAGGAGGGCATCCCCACGATGGTGTATTATCCCAAACCGCTGCATGTCCAGGACGCCTTTGCCTTCCTCGGCTATCGTCCGGATGATTTACCGGTCAGCGACGACTGCGCGCGGCGCATCTTCAGCCTCCCCATGCACCCCTACCTGAAAGAGGACGATCAGAAGCTCATTGCCGATGCAATCAACGGGATTTAGAAACTGAGGGTGAAATTTCCTTGAGAAGGAAAGATACAAAGGGGGACGTTGAATAAGGAGGTCATCATTAAATGCTGAAGTGCAAATTCGCTCTCTGTTCACTTATTATCGCTATCGCGTTCGCGTGGTTTGCTGGATTGCCTCCCGCTTCCGCCCAGGATTCGGAGCTTTCGCGGAAGACGCTGGCCGGGCTGCCGGGTGTTTACGTGCTGGTGGAAGAGCTGCAGCCCAATATCACAAAATATGACAGGTATCTGAAAAAGGCCGGATTAAGCCGGGCGCGGCTGAAGGAAAATGTCGAAAAGCGCCTCCGGGCCGGGGGCATCCGCACCCTTTCCCGGGAGGAATGGCTCAAGACGCGCGGTCAGCCTGTCCTGTACCTGAACGTGAATTCTCATGAAAACGAAAAATACTGGTTTGCCTACGATGTGACGCTCGAACTCCAGCAGGTGGTCTGCATGGAGGCGCGCCCTTCCGTCCGGGCGCTCGCCGATACGTGGTCCCTGAACTCGACCGGCGTTGTCCATATCGGCAATCTCGATGGCATATACAGGGAAACGGAACGCCTCGTCGACCGCTTCATCGCCGCCTGGCGAACGGCCGATCAGAGATAGGACATGGCCGGAACAGGCACGACGGGAAACCTTGTCCATTTTATTTGCCGGGAAGAATTCGTGAATTTGATGCAGGGACTTTTTTCCGCCAGGGGTATTCCATGAAAAAAGAAGAGCTTGAAAAGTAGACTGTGAAAAACAGGGCGCTGGCCCTGTTCATTTTATTTACACATTAAAAACGCCGGTTTTCGGATCAGATGGTCCGGGACCGGCGTTTTTTTTGAACTTTTTACTTGACAAATACACTAAGTAGTTTTAGGTAGGCTGCCTAAGCTATTGGATTAGATAAACTAAGTAAATGGATTATTTAAAATAAGATTTTGGAGCTTTTAAAGTAAGGGTTTATGTAACCCACACAGCGGAGCTTTACCCTCGTTTCATCCCTGGCAAATTCCTATCCATTCAAAATCATTCATAAAAAAATAAATATCAAACGCGCGGAAGCACCGGGCCGGACGTCCCTGGCGGCATAGCGGGAAGCCCTCCGGACGCTCCCTCTGTTTTCCGATCCGATCCCTGATTTTCAGGTGTCTTATCTTCTGTGGCAGGGAAACAGGCATGGATTCCTGTTTCCCTTTTAAATCATTGGGCGCTGTCCTTATTTATTGAGGGAGATTATGCGAAACTCACAAAATCTGAATTGCGCGGAAACAATGCTGATTCCCACGATTCTCTGCGGTGGGGCGGGAAGCCGCCTGTGGCCGCTTTCGCGGGATGAGTACCCCAAACAGCTTCTGCCTCTGGCGGGAGAGGAAACGATGCTCCAGGGAACGATCCGGCGGCTGGAAGGCTTTGCCTGTCCGGATGTGGTCCTCTCCCAGGCCCCGATTGTGGTCTGCAATGAAGACCACCGCTTCGTCGTCGCCCAGCAGCTGCAGGAGGCGGGCAGCGCGGGGGCGTCCATCATCCTGGAACCCCAGGGCCGCAACACCGCTCCGGCCCTGACCGTCGCCGCTCTTTCCGCGGCGGAAAACGGCGGGGATTCCCTCCTGCTGGTCATGCCCGCCGATCACCTGGTGAAAAACCGGGAAGCCTTTCATCAGGCCGTCGAAAGAGGCATCGCTCCCGCCCTTTCCGGGGCCGTCGTCACCTTTGGCATCGTTCCGGACTGGCCGGAAACGGGATATGGATACATCCAGGCGGATCAGGACTCTCCCTTTGCCGAGGAGACGTTCCCGATACTCCGTTTCGTCGAGAAGCCGGATTTCACGACGGCGGAATCCTATCTGTCCACCGGCGACTACTGCTGGAACAGCGGCATGTTTCTCGTGCGGGCCGAAACGTGGCTCAAAACGATGGAGCAGCTTCAGCCGTCCATGCTGGCCGCCTGCCGCGCCGCCTTTTTCCGGGGGAGGCGCGACCTGGATTTCCATCGTCTGGATTCCGAATCCTTCGCCGAATGCCCCGCCGATTCCATCGATTATGCCGTCATGGAAAATCTCCGCGCCCTGGCCGATCCATCCATCCGCGGCGTCATGGTCGCTCTGGATGCGGGGTGGTCCGACGTCGGCGCGTGGGACGCCGTCTGGCGCATCAGCGAAAAAGATGAAGAAGGCAACGCCGCATCCGGGGATGTGCTCCTCGAAAATTCCCAAGACTCTCTCGTGATTTCCACCTCTCGCCTGGTTTCCTGTGTCGGCATCGATCTGCTGGCTGTGATTGAAACCCCGGATGCGGTTCTTGTCGCGGATATGGATAAGGTCCAGGACGTCAAAAAAATCGTCGCCTCCCTCAAAGCGAAGGAACGCCGGGAAGGGACCGCCCATCGCAAGGTCTTTCGCCCCTGGGGGTGGTATGATTCCCTGGCTCAGGGCGATGGGGTCCAGGTGAACCGCATGCTCGTCAACCCCGGAGCGATGACCAGCCTGCAGGTGCACCGCCACCGCTCGGAACACTGGATCGTAGTGCGGGGCATCGCCGCAGTTACGCTGGGCAGGGAGACCGTCCTTCTCACGGAGAACCAGTTCACTTTTATCCCCGCCGGTGAAAAGCATCGCGTCGAAAATCCCGGACAGGCCCCCCTGGAGATCATCGAGGTCCAGTTCGGCTCCTGCCTGGACGAGGACGACATCGTCCGCCTGGAAGACCGCTACGGCCGTATAAGTATAAATAGGGGCAGCGCCTGTTTTTCGTGCTCCGCTTCCTGAAAAAAACAGGTGCTGTCCCTGCTTTTCCCCGGGAAGCCATCCGGGCGCTCCCTGTGTGATCCGCTCTCCAATGATTTCGATAATGCAAAAAGACCATGAAATGAATGGACTGTCATGAATGATCTTGTGAAATTTGAAAACTTGATGGATCGCATAGTTGAACTCAGAGGCCAAAGTGTATTGCTGGATGCTGATGTTGCCGCGATATATGGAGTTGAGACAAAACGCATTAATGAAGCGGTAAAGAATAATCCTGAAAAGTTTCCCGCCGGGGTACGTTATTGAACTGGATAAAGCAGAGTGGGATGAATTGAAGTCGAAATTTTCGACTTCAATAAAAGGGGGTAAAGTGAAGCTGCCAAGTGCTTTCCCCGAAAAAGGCCTGTATATGCTGGCTGCCATTCAGAAAAGTCCGAAGGCTGTCCAAGCCACCTTGTCGATTATCGAGACTTTTTCATTGTCGTTGATTCCGCAATGATATCAATTATATGAAAGTGTCGGTTTGTCGACACCCCTTTCGTTTCAAAACTGCATCCAACTGATTTTCACAATCCAATTTACCCCACACCATTCTTGTGAGGAAGGAGTCCTATGAATTCGTCCAGCGATATTCTGTCTATTGGTCTTCCGCTGCGTGAACGAGAAAAAGACTCTGATGGTCGCCTTTACGGAGAATGCCCTTTTCCTGGCCGATGTTTGGGGCGTCGATGTCCAGTGCGACTATTTCAAGGAATGCTTGAGGAAGGTCCGGGAAGAGCACGCGGAAATCGCTACTTTGGTTTGAACTTTTAAGAATGCAGGGGAAATCATGATCAAAAAGGGAATTATCCTCGCCGGCGGATCGGGAACGCGCCTTTATCCGCTGACCCAGGTGGTCAGCAAACAGCTCATGCCTGTCTACGACAAACCGATGATCTACTACCCCCTGAGCACACTGATGCTTGCGGGAATCACGGATATCCTGGTGATTACCACACCGCAGGATCAGCCGCTTTTTCAAGCCCAGTTGCGGGACGGCGGCCAGTGGGGCATCCGGATTTCGTATGCCGTACAGCCCAGTCCCGATGGCCTGGCCCAGGCCTTCATCATCGGGCGGAACTTCATCGGTGGCGATCCCTGCGCGTTGATCCTGGGCGACAATATCTTTTACGGTCATGGGTTGATTGAGAAGCTGAGGACTGCGGTTGCAAAGTCGGAAGGCGCGACAGTTTTCGCCTACTGGGTGAAAGACCCGGAAAAATACGGCGTGGTGGAATTCGATAGCGATGGCCGGGCTGTCAGCCTGGAGGAAAAACCGGCGAAGCCGAAGTCCAATTATGCCGTGACGGGGCTCTATTTTTATGATGAGCAGGTGGTTGATTTCGCCTTGAGCCTGAAGCCGTCCGCTCGGGGAGAGCTGGAGATCACCGATCTGAACCGGCTCTATCTTGAAAGCAATATATTGCAGGTGGAAACGCTGGGCCGTGGTTACGCGTGGCTGGATACCGGCTCTCACGAATCGCTTCTGCAGGCATCCAATTTCGTGGAAACCATCGAGCAGCGGCAGGGCCGCAAGATTTCCTGTCTCGAAGAAATTGCCTATAATAAAGGCTTCATTGATAAAGAACAGTTGCTGGCCCTGGCGCAATCCCTGGCCAAAAATCAATACGGCGAATACCTGATCAGTCTCATCGAACAAAGAAGATAAAGATGCCCTTCTCCTTTAAACCCCTTTCCATTTCGGAAGTCGTCCTTGTTGAGCCGACCGTCTTTCCAGACGGCCGGGGTTTCTTTCTCGAATCCTTCAAAGCTTCCGATTTTGAAAAAGCCAATCTGCCGACCCACTTTGTTCAGGACAACTTTTCCTGCTCGAAAAAGGATGTCATCCGGGGCTTGCATTACCAGAAAAAACCCAAGGTTCAGGGGAAACTGGTATCCGTTCTTAAAGGGGCCGTCTGGGATGTTGCCGTCGATCTTCGGAGGCAATCCCCAACGTTTCTAAAATGGGTGGCCTCTGAATTGAATGACCGTAATCATGCCATGCTCTATATTCCACCCGGGTTTGCCCACGGATTTGCAGCCCTGACTGAGGATGTCCATCTGCTGTACAAATGCACCAGTGAATACGAGCCGCAGGCCGATGCGGGGATCCGCTGGGATGACCCGGACATCTCCATTCCGTGGCCCGTTGCCCATCCGATTCTTTCTGAAAAGGATCGCCGGCTGCCTCTCATACATCAGGCGGAAGTGTTTTAAAGTGATCTGGCTCATCGGCAATCGAGGCATGCTGGGGACAGAAGTGGAGGCTCTTCTCTGTAAATGGAACATGCCGTTTATCGCGTCGGACAAGGAAGTGGATATTACGGATTCGGTCCAACTGCAAAAGTTTGTGGCGGATAACCCCCTTTCCTGGATCATTAACTGTTCGGCCTACACCGCTGTCGATAAAGCAGAAGATGAACCGAAACTTGCCTTTCGGATCAACGCCGACGGCCCTCGCAACATTGCCGAAATTGCCGGGAACAAAGGAGCGAAACTGATCCATATCTCTACCGATTACGTCTTCGACGGCGCCAAAGAAGGGGCGTATGTAGAAACGGATTCTCCGAATCCCCTGGGTGTATACGGTAAAAGCAAATATCAGGGCGAAGTCCATATCCAGAAAACTCTGAAGGAACATTTTATCCTGCGCACGTCCTGGCTCTACGGAAAACATGGGAATAATTTTGTTTCCACGATGCTCCGCCTTTTCCGGGAGCGCGACGAAGTCCGCGTTGTGGGCGACCAGTTTGGCTCCCCAACCTATGCGCCTGATCTCGCGGCGACTTTGCTGGAGATTGTTCATTCGAACTCGGATGCTTACGGGATTTATCACTTTACGAACGACGGCCAGATCAGTTGGTATGATTTTGCCTGCGAAATTTACCACATTGCTGAACAGAAAGAACTTTTAACAAAAGAAGTCGCCATTGAAAGAATTGTTACGGAAGACTATCCGACAAAAGCACAAAGACCCCGAAATTCCTGCTTATCGAAAGAAAGAATCCGCCGAAACTTTAACGTTTTTGCCCGGCCCTGGCAGACCGGGCTTCATGATTTTTTTATGATGTAAGGAAATATCACCCTTCATTACTGAACTCTCGCAGAACTCAAGATTACCTGTCCGGGATAAATCACCTACTGAATTAGTTATATTTTAAGCAGATCAGCTTTCACAAATCGTGAGACCTCTAAAGAATAACGACCATGTCAAATACCTTCTTCATTTGGCAAGAAGAGGATCTATCCAATGATTGTATCTGAATCAGACACTGCAACAACAGAATGCAGTGCGACAAGTAAGAAACCCATTTATGTAACCCAGCCTTTTCTCCCGCCATTGGAAGAATTCATCCCTTACCTGGAAGAAATATGGGAAAGTAAGTGGCTGACTAATGCAGGACCCTTTCATCAAAAACTGGAAGCGATTCTTGCCGAATATCTGGGTGTTGAACATCTCGCTCTTTTCGCCAACGGCACAATTTCCCTTGTAACTGCACTCCAAGTTCTCCGGATCACAGGTGAAGTCATCACCACACCCTTTTCCTTTGTCGCCACAGCCCACTCACTCCTCTGGAACAACATAAAACCGGTCTTCATCGATATCGACCCGATAACCCTCAATTTGGATCCGGACAGGATCGAGGATGCCATCACGCCGCAGACATCGGCTATCCTTCCGGTTCATTGTTATGGTACCCCCTGTGATGTGGACAATATCCAGCGAGCAGCCGACATCTATGGTCTGAAAGTCATCTATGACGCCGCTCATGCCTTTGGTGTGCGCTATAAGGGTATGAGCCTGCTCAATCACGGAGACCTTTCCGTTCTCAGCTTCCACGCCACCAAAGTGTTCAACACCTTTGAGGGGGGCGCTATTGTCTGTTCGGATGCCAAAACCAAGCAGCGAATCGATTATCTGAAAAACTTCGGTTTTGCCGATGAGGTCACGATTATGGCCCCCGGCATTAACGGCAAAATGAACGAAGTGCAGGCTGCCTTCGGGCTTTTGCAACTCAAGTACATTGAAAATGCTGTTGCCCGTCGCCGGGGCGTAGATGCCTGCTATCGAGAAGGCTTGACCGGCATCAGAGGTATCACCTGTCTGCCCCTGCCAGCCGATACGGAAGTCAACTGTTCCTATTTTCCCATTCTGGTTGACAGCGAATATCCGCTTTCTCGTGATGCCCTCTATCAGCTTCTGTTGGACAATGGCATCTATCCACGCCGTTACTTCTACCCGCTCATCAGTGATATGCCAATGTATCGCGGCCTTCCCTCAGCTGCAGCGGAGAATTTGCCAGTGGCAAAGCAGGTATCGAAACAAGTGCTGTGCTTGCCGATTTACCCAGATCTATCGTTTGAGGCACAAAATAAAATCATCGATTTAGTTCTTGAAGGAAGGCATTGATGGCTTGGTTTTCATCCGATGAACTTGCCGCAATGGGTTTTGCCTCAATCGGCAAAAATGTTCTTATTTCCGAGAAAGCTTCTCTTTACAATTGCTCTAAAATATCCATCGGGAACAATGTGCGCATTGATGACTTTTGTGTCTTGTCCGCTGGGGCAGGCGGGATATTCATCGGCAATTATGTTCATATTGCTGTCTATGCTTCACTCATCGGTACAGGAAAGATAACCTTATCCAATTTTAGCGCGATCTCTTCCCGTGTTTCTGTCTACTCGAGTAATGATGATTATTCGGGGATAACGATGACCAATCCTACAGTTCCTTCGCTTTATACAGGCGTGATCCATGCTGACGTTACATTGGGAAGGCATGTCATCGTTGGTGCGGGCTCCGTGATCTTACCCGGTGTAACGTTGCACGAAGGCGTTGCAGTCGGGGCAATGTCTTTTATCAATGAGGACTGTAAAGCCTTTGGAATTTACATTGGTGCTCCAGCCAGACGTATCGGAAGCAGAAAAAAAGATTTGTTGGAAAAAGAGCGTTTGTTGCTGCAAGAGTAGCGCATATGTAATGTCCAGATAAGCAGCACGCCGATTGAAAGCCAATCATAAAAAATGTCCTTCATGCTGCAATTGCAATATTTCTGATTTTATCGATAAATAGCTCTCTCATGACCCTGACGCAAAAAACCCTGGAAGGCTTCATCTGGAGCTTTGCCGAACAGCTTGGGCGGCGTGGTGTAGGCATTGCCGTCACGCTCCTTCTGGCATGGTTTCTAACGCCTGCTGATTACGGCCTGGTCTCCATGATGACGGTATTCCTGGCCGTTGCCACTTCACTGATGGATTCCGGGTTCAGAGAGGCGCTAATCCGTCTTCACAGGGCCGGGCAGTCCGACTTCGACACGGCTTTTTACGCCAACCTGGTTCTTGGTCTGTTTTCCTATGCATTGCTCTTTGCCGCGGCGCCGTTTATTGCACTTTTTTATAATGAACCGCGTCTGGTCATCCTTTTGCGAGTTGCAGGCATTGTTGTCATAATCAATTCGTTCCAGGTTGTGCAAAGTGCCATACTGACCCGCAATCTCAACTTCAAAATCCAGTTACAAGCCACGATTGCGGCAGGCATAGTGTCCGGAATGATTGCTGTGTTTTTCGCCTATATGGGTCTGGGGGTGTGGGCGCTCATTGCGCAGATGCTTTCAGCGGCATTCATGACCACGGTAATGCTTTGGCGTCTTCAGGGGTGGAGGCCGTCACTTGGCTTCAACCTGGAATCCCTTGGATCAATGTATCATTTTGGCTGTAAACTGTTCTTGTCCGGTTTGATCGATACCACCTTTAAAAATGCTTATGTGGTGGTCATCGCCAAAATTTTCAGTACCACCATTGCCGGTTATTACTTCTTTGCGGACAAGATAAAAGAGTTGATCATAAGCCAGCTGGTTGGTTCGATCCAGGCTGTAACCTATCCAGCTCTGGCCAGTGTGCAGCAGGATGACATCCGCTTGAAAGCCGGTTATCGAAAGGTGATCCAAGTTACGACTTTTTTGCTTTTTCCGGTCATGGCCATGATAGCGGCACTTGCCGAGCCGATCTTCCGCGTATTCCTCCCTGATAAATGGTTGCCTGCCGTTCCTTATTTACAGCTTATGTGCATTGCGGGTCTGCTGTACCCATTGCATTCCATCAACCTGAACATTCTGAAGGTCAAGGGTCGCTCTGACCTTTTTCTTTATCTGGAAATATTCAAACTGGCTATCCTGACGGTCATTCTTTCCATAAGCATTCAATTCGGTGTTTACGGGATCCTGATCGGGCAGATCATCTCATCGGTCCTTGCCTACATCCCCAACAGCTACTTTTCCTCAAAACTGATCAATTACCCGGTGCGGGAACAAATGGCGGACTTTATGCCCGGCTTCACTCTGTCCGGCGCTGTGGCTCTGATGACTTATGGGGCCGGGGTTTTGATTGAGTTGCAGGCGCTTGCGGAATTGCTGGTTTTCGCGTTGATCGCCCTTATTTTGTATTTTAGCGCTGCTCATATGCTGAAATTGCAGGCATACCTGTTAGCACGACAAATGCTGGAGTCGAGAATGAGAGGGAGAGCTTGAATTGAGAAGGTTGAGGACAGAAAAGGAAATTGGACAAAGCTGGCAGGACAAGTCAGCAACTCCGCTTGTCAGTATCAACTGCATTGCTTACAACCATGAAAAGTATATCGAAGATGCCATTGAAGGCTTTCTCATCCAGGAAACAGACTTCCCCTTCGAAATAATCGTCCACGATGATGCGTCTAAAGATAGGACTGCTGATATTATTCGCGAATATGAAGCCCAATATCCTAACCTTATAAAATCAATTTGTCAGACTGAGAATCAGTTTTCAAACGGGAGGAACCCTTTGTATGAATTCACTTTCCCCCTGTCAAAGGGTAAGTATATCGCACTATGCGAAGGAGATGATTATTGGACAGATAAGTTTAAATTAACGAAACAGGTTGATTTTCTTGAGAATAATCCATCCTTTTCAGGATCGGCTCATCAATCAATGTTGTTATATCAAAATGGAAAAAAGAACGATAAATTTTTTAAATTAAATAATGATTATATTTCTCTAGAAAACCTGATGGCTGGAAGGCTTTTTCATACCGCTTCTTTTGTTTTCAAAAATAATATTTTAAAAGGAATTCAATTGCCCAATAATATGTTATCTGGCGATAGGTATTTGTTTTTGCTTTGTTCAATGTTTGGGCCTATAAAATATTTTTCTGAGCCAATGTGTATATATAGAAAACACGACAACGGAATTTCTCATTGGATTACATATGAACTTTTAAAAAAAGATTTAAATATTCCATCAAATTTGTATCTTATTAATAATAAGTTCCCAAAATATAAGTATTTGTCATTCGTTCATCAGACATTAATAATGTATCCTCAAAAACTCCCATTGGATAAATTTTTTTATCATTATTTAATGTATATATTTTTTTCTTTCTCTGATTTTCCTGAAAATGTGAAAAAAATACTTTTGTTTTCTCTGAGATTACCGTTACTCCTTTATAGGAAGACCTATTCATCAAGGTAAACTCTCTTCATATTCCTCTCAATCAAGACAGCGAAAATGCCATCCGATTCTCAATTTAAAGTTGCCGCAGTTACGGTAACCTACGGTAACCGATTTCATCTCATGAATGAAGTGGTGGAAGCGGCATTTAGCAACGGCGTGGTCAAGGTTGTAATTGTCGATAATGGGGCTACTTGCGAAAGTGCCAAAAAAATAGATGATATAGCAGCCCGGCGGTCAGACAATATTATTGTAATTCGGCTGGGCGAGAATTTAGGTTCTGCCAGGGGGTTTGGTGCAGGTATAAAAGCAGCTAACGAATTGACAGACGTTAATTTCATATGGTTGCTTGATGACGATAACCGCCCTCTCGCTCATTCACTGGATAAGCTGTTAAAAGCATATAAAGACCTTGGCTGTGTTGATTCTATAGCTCTATTATCCCTGCGACGTGACCGAATTGAATTTCTAAATGCCGCTCAAACTGGTATTCCCTTAGATGTTCACCTCAATGCCTTTCAAGGGTTTCACATGCGTAATATACCTGCACGTATAGTGAAAAAAATTTTTCGAAACAATGTCTGTGTAAAGCAGAAGTTTACTTCCACAACCTCTCTCGTACGAGTCTCATATGCACCGTATGGGGGGTTTTTCTTTCACAAGAACTGGGTCAGCCGAATTGGTGTTCCTGACGAACGTTTCTACCTTTATGGCGATGACCATGAATACACCTTCCGGCTCTTGCAGCAACAGGGGAAAATTTACCTTTGTGCTGATAGTGAAATTGAAGATCTCGAACAGTCGTGGCACCTCCAAGAGAGAAAAGTTCCTGCTTTTTTTTCTGATTCTGTTAACGAGATGCGGATCTTTTATAACATGAGAAATCGTGTGTTCTTTGAAAAGAAATTCTTGACGTCACATAATATTATTTATTTTGCCAATATGTGGCTGTACCTGTTCTACTTGATCTTAAGGACTTTTTTATGTGGAACGCCTTTATCTTTCATTAGAAAGCGGACCAAGTTGATTATAAGTGCGATCAGAGCAGGATTGTCCGGAAACCTAGGAAAGGCAGAAGGAAACAATCTTTTATGAGATTTTGTTTCGTAAATACCTTTTACTATCCTGACCAGGTTGGTGGCGCTGAAGAGTCGGTTAGAATCCTTGCCGAAAATTTTGTTCGTTTCGGACATGAGTCAGTCGTAATTACTACAGGCGAACGAGACAGTGAAGAGGTCATTGCGGGTGTCAAAGTTTATCGAGTGAAAATCCGAAATATTTACGACGTTCGCTATCAAGGAAGGGCAAAAAAATACTTCAAAATTCTTTGGCACGCTATCGACGCATGGAACCTCCCAGCCGCATTGAAAGTCAGAGAGATATTACGCAAAGAATGTCCTGATCTCGTTAATACCAACAATCTTGGTGGTTTTTCTTCAGCTGTCTGGTCAATTGTGAAGCGGTTACAGCTTCCTCTTGTTCACACCATACGCGATCACTACCTCCTTTGTCCAAGAGCGACCATGTTTCATAGAGGTGAGAACTGTCAACGCCCCTGTCTGCCAAGCTGCGTATACAGTTTCTGCCGGCGGTTTCTATCCTCGCGTGTCGACGCGGTTATCGGAATAAGTGATTTTATTCTTCAAAGACACATTGCAAATGGGTTTTTCACCGATGCTAAGACACATGTCGTTTTCAACGCCTATGAGCGTTCATCGAACACACTGCCGCCGTGTCTTGGAAATGATACTTTCACTGTTGGTTACATCGGACGACTGGGCCAATACAAAGGGGTTGATCTCCTTCTTGAAGAGTTCCAGTCACTTAATGATAATTCTATAAACCTTATATTGGCGGGGGTAGGGGAACCGTCTTACGAGGCTTCCATTCGACGTCGGTTCTCATCATCGAGGATTCGTTTTGAGGGCTTCATGGCGCCTGATGATTTTTTTCGGCGCATCCATGTTCTCGTAGTGCCGTCTCTCTGGCATGAACCTCTTGGCAGAGTGGTTTTTGAAGCATACAGCTACGGCGTTCCAGTGATTGCTTCACTGAGAGGCGGGATACCCGAGATCGTTGAACATGGGAGGACCGGATTTCTTTTTGAGCCGAGCCAATTTGGCAGTCTTGCTGAGGCAATCCTTTTATTTATGGACCCGTCTTTCCGTCATCCAATGCGGGAAGCAGCCTTATGCAAGTATGAAGAGTTCAAGCCGGCGCGGATTGTTGCTTCTTATTTGGACATTTTCAAGGGACTTACATCATGATGGTGCGGTAACTTAGGCTCCGTTTGTGGAGTTGTGCAAAAGGTTTCGAAAAAGTCGGCAAGGCGGAGGAAAGGTCACGGAAAAAGCATTCATCGTACTGCTTTGCATTTTAGCTCCATTAACTGATCTCAAAGTTGGTGATATCCAGCCAGTTGAAATGTTAATGCTTATTGTTGTCCCTATTATGGCAGTAAAAGTGACGTTATCCGGGTTGGTAATAAAATCATCCCAAGGAATTATCTATCTCCTGAGAAAATACGTTTTGTTATCGGCAATAATCGTTGCATTGTCGCTTTTTGCAGTACGCTTGACAATGTATCCACCGTTTGATTTACCCTTACTCAAAAGGTCGCCGATTATATCCATCGTCAGATTAACGCAGTTACTCATTTCGGTGGGTGCTATGATCATACTCGCCACCTCCTTTGTTAAGCGACCAGACCGGATCAGATTATTTACCAGGATTTACATCTATTCTGGCCTAATTTCAGCTTGTTACGCAATTATTTCATGTGCTGCATTGCTAGCTGGCTTCGATATAGGGCTAGAGGGTGCTTATGGAAATGTTGTACCAAGAGCAAGAGCCTTCTTCGTGGAAGGAGGCCCTTTTGGTGTATATCTGGTGAGTGTTATTATGGTTGTCCTGTTCAGAACATTTGTAATGCATGACAGTTACCGGTTAACTGCAGGGATTCAAATTAGCATATTGCTGATTGCTGTTTTCGCTGCATCCTCCAAGGCTGGTATGTTTCTTTCCTTTTTTTTACTCATGCATTACATGATCATGAGTAAAAACTTCGGACTTCCCTCGCTGATCCTGCTAATTTTAATTATAACTTTTGTTATGTTAGGAGCACATACAAGGCTGGCCGGATATGTACAAGACTACTCCAACTTCGCAGAATTAGCCCTGGAACGATCTGAAGATAGCAGTCTGGTTATGGGTAGAGTGATGGCTGCTCACTTGATTCCGCGTATGATAGCAGAACACCCTTTTGGTGGAATCGGGTTTGGAAACTATAGCCTACAAAGGAATAATCCTGATTATCTGCAAGGATTGCCTACAACGTTTGGCTGGGACCTGCCTGGCTTAGGATTGGCCGGCTATGTTGCGGAATTAGGCGTGCCGCTTGTTCTTTTTCTGGTTTGGCTTATTTGGTATCCTGTAAAAGTTATTCGTTTCCATAAAGTTTCGATTTTAGTGGTTTTAACGGCAAGTTATCAATTTTTTGCACATTTGGTTGGGGTGCAAATCACTTTCGTTTACCCTTGGCTTCTGACAGCTCTTGCCTTAGGGTATGCGCTCAATAAGCCTTTGTTACCTAAATCAACTTCCTCGGCATTGATCAAGGGTTGAAATGTTAAAAGTTTACTTTGACCACCGCTGGGCCGGTGATCACGGCATCGGTCGTGTCACTCGCATGTTGGATGCATGCCTTCGGTTAGCCCATTTGACCGTTTCAGGAAATCCGGCGTCGCCTTGGGACCCTTTAAGGCTTTTCCTGGCGATGCTGAAACTACCGAATGATGCCGCAGTCTTCAGCCCAGGATACAATGTTCCGCTTTTTGTCATTCGTCCGTATATCTTCATCATCCATGACCTGAACCATATCGACCGTCCCGAGAATAGCAATATCCTTAAAAAATTTTATTATAACTTGATTTTACGCCGGGCTTGTCACAAGGCGTTTCGCGTTCTGACCGTTTCTGAATTTTCGCGTCAACGGATCATATCCTGGGCCCGGTTGTCGGAAGGTCGCGTAATCAACATCGGAAACGGGGTGGATGTGAATTACAGACCCGATGTCGATCCTTACCGGCCAGGGTATGAATACCTTTTCTGTGTCGGCAATCGCAAGGAACACAAAAATGAAGCGCGGGTACTTGAGGCTTTTGCAAATGCCGGAATCGATCCCGCCATGCGTCTTATCTTTACAGGAAATCCGAATGAAAAATTAATGTCGCTTGCGCGGAATCTCGCTGTCGAAAAGCGCGTCGAGTTTCTGGGGAGGGTCCCTGAAGGTGATCTGCCGGGATTGTATCGAGGCGCTTCAGCTTTGATTTTCCCCTCTTTGTATGAAGGATTCGGTTTGCCTGTGGTGGAAGCGATGGCGTGCGGTACGCCAGTTCTGACCTCCAATACGACCTCGCTTCCGGAAGTGGCTGGTGACGCCGCTTTGCTTGTAGACCCCACGTCCGTCGATCAGATTAGGGAAGGCATTGAAAGACTGTGTTTAGATCCTGAACTGCGCCGGACGTTGCGGGAAGGAGGTTTGCAGCGGGCAAAGCTTTACACTTGGGATAAGGTAGCGGGAAAAGTCAAAGAAGTGCTCGATGCAATGCAACGGAAGTCATCAATCACTGAACAGGAATAACATCATGGGCTGCAAAATAGCGCGAAATGACCGGAGGAAATCGGGATCACATCTCGAAGACTCGGTTTTGTGTCATATAAAACATTCAAAGAGGCGCTTAAATGAAAGTTGCAGTGATCCATGAGTGGCTGGTTGATTATTCCGGTTCGGAAAGAGTGGTTGAACAAATTTTAAAAATTTTTCCTGACGCCGATCTCTTCGCCCAAGTGGAATTTTTACCTTCAAATCTCAAATTTTTTATCCAGAACAAATCCGTAAAAACATCCTTTATACAAAAACTCCCTTTAGCCAAAAAGAAGTATCGCGCTTATCTGCCGTTGATGCCTCTGGCGGTCGAGCAGTTCGACCTTTCGGGATACGACCTCGTTATATCCAGCGCCCATGCCGTGTCCAAAGGGGTTCTCACCGGTCCGGATCAATTGCACATCTCCTACGTGCATTCGCCGATGCGTTACGCCTGGGATCTCCAACATCAGTATCTGCGGGAATCGGGCCTTGATAAGGGACCGAAGGGCTGGCTGGCCAAGTGGCTGCTGCACAAAATGCGGCTGTGGGATGTGAGAACCGCTCACGGCGTCGACGCCTTTACGGCCAATTCCCGCTTCATCGCCCGGCGCATCCGCAAGGTGTATGGACGGGAAGCGACGGTCATCTATCCGCCCGTCGATATTTCGGCGTTTACCCTCAGAGAGGACAAAAAGGATTTCTATCTGACCGCTTCGCGCATGGTTCCCTATAAGAAAATCGACCTGATCGTCGAGGCGTTTTCACGAATGCCGGAGAAGAAACTGGTCGTCATCGGCGACGGTCCCGATTTTCAGAAGGTCAAGGCGAAGGCAGGCAGCAATGTTGTGCTTCTCGGATATCGGCCCTTCGAGGAGTTGAAGGATCGCATGCAGCGCGCACGGGCCTTCGTCTTTGCCGCCGAGGAGGACTTCGGCATCATCCCCGTCGAAGCACAGGCGTGCGGAACGCCTGTTATCGCCTTCGGCAAAGGCGGGGCGTTGGAAACGGTGCGCGGCCTGGAGCACGAAAATCCCACGGGGCTGTTTTTCCCGGAGCAAACGGTAGAGTCTCTGATGGATGCGATCGGCTATTTTGAGAAAAATTCCGACAGATTTAAACCATCCATCTGCTGCAAGAACGCCGTCCGCTTTTCTCCGGAAAGATTCCGGGATGAATTCTCGACCTTTGTAGAGAAGGAATGGGAGCTTTTTCAGGGCAGGTTGAAATCATGACAGCAAACAATCATCCTAAGAGTGAGAGTAACCAGCGATATATTATTTTCGGCGGCGCCGGCTTTATCGGCAGTCACACGGTAAGGCATCTGAGAAACAGAGGTGCGCAGGAGATTGTCGTCGCAGATATATCGGAAGATATTCATCCCAGGTATTCGGATGTCACTTATAAGAAGTGCGACGTTCGGGAAAAAATACCCACGGATCTGATTTCCGGTCCTGCCGTTGTCATTAATCTGGCCGCGATCCATCGCACGCCCGGCCATGAGGATCATGAATACTTCGACACCAATGTGAAAGGGGCGAGGAATGTCGTCGATTTCTGTGAAAGAACCGGGTCGAATGTTCTCTGGTTCACCAGTTCTATTTCCGTCTATGGCCCCTCGGAAGAGCCCCTGGATGAATGTGCGGAACTGAAGCCGGAATCGGCTTACGGGATGTCGAAGCGCGAGGCGGAACTCATCCATAAGGAATGGTGCGAAAAAGATACTCAAAGAAAGCTTCTGGTAGCGAGACCGGCGGTGGTCTTCGGTGCGAGGGAAAATGGCAATTTTACTCGATTGGCAAAGGTCCTGAAAAAGGGCCTTTTTGTTTTCCCCGGCAGAACGGACACCATAAAGGGATGCGGTTATGTGGAAGACCTGATCGGCAGCTTCTTCTTCATGCAGGATCAGCCGCAGCATTTCATACTCTTCAATTATTGTTACCCGAAACCTTATACGATTAAGGATATCTGCGACGCCTTCGTGAAAGTTGCCGATTTCCATCGCCCCCTGGGAACAATACCTCTGCCATTAATGGTCAACGCCGCCAGGGTGTTTCAGTTTCTGGATGCACTCGGTATGAAAAACGGCATCCATCCGGAGCGGATGTATAAGCTCGTCCGCTCCACCCATGTTGTTCCCGGCGAACTGATGAAACGCAACTATCCCTACCGGACGGACATCGAGGAAGGGATCCGCCGCTGGCTTAACGACGAACCGAAAGGAGAGTTTGTCTGATCATGCTGCGAAAAGGCTTGGCGCAGTCTCATAGTTCGAAGCTGGAAATCCTCCACCGGGGTTTCGATGCCGTCATCGTCGTCGCGTGCTTTATCCTGGCGGCCTTGCTGTACGACTTTCCCTGGAATCCGCATTTCAGCTTTTTCTCCGTCTTGGCGATCCTCGTTTTTGCCGTCATTTCGAAACACAGCGGCCTGTACCGGTCATGGCGGACGTCTCCGTTCCGGGAGGAGATCGGGATGATCCTCCAGTCCTGGCTGTTGACCATGCTCACCGTCATGGTCGTCGCTTTCCTGCTGAAATTCACCGGACCTTATTTCCGCCGCGTCCTCATCGCCTGGTTCGCCACGGGCTTTCTTGCCCTGACGGCGACCCGGTATGCTTTGCGCCTGTTTCTGCGTTCCTTCCGCTGCAGGGGTTCCAATGTGAGGTCGGTGGCCATCGCCGGGGCCGGTTCCCTCGGCGTGAAACTGGCTCAGGTGATTCTGGACAACGACTGGATGGGCTTGAGAATTACCGGATTCTATGACGACTTCAAACCGGCAGGCGAAGCGTTCGCGGCGGGCATGGACATCCCCGTGAGGGGGACGCTCGATACGCTGGCGGAGGATGTACGTCACGAGCGGATCGATTTCGTCTATCTGGCCCTGCCCATGCGGGCGGAAAAAAGGATGAAGGCGGTCATGGGGACGCTGGCCGACACGACGGCCTCCGTGTACATCGTCCCTGACATCTTCACCTTCAAGCTGTTGAACGCCCGGCTGGTGGACATGGGGGGCATCCCCACGATCAGCGTTTACGAGGGGCCTTTCTACGGCATCAACGACTGGATCAAGCGGCTGGAAGACCTGGTCGTCGGGACGGTCATCACCCTCCTGATCCTGCCGGTCCTGATCGCCGTCGCCGTCGGCGTAAAGCTGTCCTCCCCCGGGCCGGTCATCTTTAAACAGAGGCGATACGGGTTCAACGGGGAGGAAATCGTGGTCTGGAAATTCCGCACCATGTCGGTCTGCGAGGACGGCCCCGACATCCCTCAGGCGCAGAGGAACGATCCGCGGGTGACGAAATTCGGGGAATTTTTAAGGAAAACCTCCCTCGATGAGCTGCCCCAGTTCATCAACGTCCTTCAAGGGCGGATGTCCATCGTCGGTCCCCGGCCCCACGCCGTCGCCCATAACGAATACTACCGGAAACTGATCCCCGGCTACATGCTCCGGCACAAGGTGAAGCCCGGCATCACCGGCTGGGCGCAGGTGAACGGCTGGCGCGGGGAAACGGACACGGTCGAGAAGATGGAGAAGCGCGTCGAGTATGACCTCGCCTATATCCGGGATTGGTCCTTCTGGATGGACATGAAGGTCATCTTCATGACCGCCTTCAGCGGCTTCGGCGGCAAAAACGCCTACTAAAAATAGGGACAGCGCCCATTTTTTACAAAGGAAGGGGGACAGATTTGAAATCTGTTCCCCCATAAGCAAACGCAGTTGCAAAGTATTTCACTAAGTGGTATAGAAGAAGCAATATGAAGCATGAAAAACATAAGAGCCGTCTTTTGGAAGCGGTTCATGAAACTGCCCGGGATCTGCATAAACTCGGTTTTATAGACAAGCGTGCGATGCGCGAGTACGACGCGTTATGTATCGAGCCGGTTGCTGCTTATTCGGCGGAACAGATTCGTTCCCTGCGGGAACGTTATCGCCTCAGCCAGGCCGTCATGGCGGCAGTGCTCAATACCAGCCTCTCCACCATTCAGAAGTGGGAACTCGGTGACAAACATCCGAGTGGCCCGTCGCTCAAACTTCTGAGCCTCCTTGACCGTAAGGGACTGGAAGCGATCATATAAAAATAGGGACAGCGCCCTATTTTTTTCACTTTTTCAATTCCTGCCTGTTTAAAAGAATTCAACGATATTTCACTGTGTTGCAATATTCGCCGCAAAAAGGTGATGACGCAGCAGTGTCACGCGCAGCCGGGACACGATTCCGGGCGCGATCATCTAGTTTATTGCCTTGGACCCCAATGACAGTCGTAATAATGCAAATAAAAAATAGGGCGCTGTCCCTATTTTTTCTTGTGCTGGTTTGGTGCGTACCGGCGCAGGCGGGTGATGAGCCCTTCACCGGGCCGGCGAACTGGGGCGGGACCGGGCTGCTGGAAACACCGACGGCGCGGCTGATGCCGGAAGGGCGCTTCCGCGTGGGGGTCAGTCAGGCCGATCCCTATCGCTGGTATTACGGAGCCGTCGGCATTCTGAAAAGGCTGGAGGTAAACGGGACCATTACCGAGATCCTGGACATCCCCGCGCCCGGGATGGGGGAATACGGCAATTACAAGGACAAGGCCGTCAGCTTGAAATACCAGTTTCTTCCGGAGGGGAAATATCGCCCGGCTGTGGCCTTGGGGATTATGGACCCCCACGGGACCAGGATTTATCCGTCTCAGTACATCGTGATGAGCAAGCAGATCTATCCCTTCGATTTTTCCCTGGGGTTCGGCAACGGGCGCTACGGGGAAAAACCTCTGCCCAGTCAGGGAGAGGGCATCGAGGTGGAGATGTTCACAGATCGAAAAGCCTGGTTGGAGGATTCGCAGTTTTTCGGCGGTATCCAATGGGCGATATCCGATAAGCTCATGGTGGTGATGGAATACAGCCCCATAAAATATGAAAAGCAGACGCATGACCCGGCGCAGGCGAAATACTTTCAGGAGCCGGTGCCCTCGAAATGGAATATCGGTTTGCGCTGGAAGCCCGTGGATTGGGCGGAGATCGATGTCAGCTGGCAGCGGGGGGAGCAGCTCGGGGTCAATCTCTCCACGAGCTTCGACCTGGGAAAGCCCCTGGTTCCCATCTACGATCATCCCTGGCGGGAAAAGCCGGAATATCGTTCCGATCCGCTGGCGGAGCGCCTGATCCGCGCCCTCTATGCCTCGGGATTCCGGGATATCGGCATCGAGGCGAGCGGTGACGAGCTGCGGGTGGAGGCGGCCAATGACCGGTATTTCTACACGCCGGCGGCGGTCGAGGTGGCGCTCCGGGTCCTGGCGCAGATCGTGCCGCCGGAGTTTACGACTCTCCGCCTCACTCTGACGGACAGGGGCATCCCGCTGGTGGCGCTTACGGCCCTGCGGGAGGATGTGTGCCTCTTCCATCAGGAAAAGCTGACGGCCAATCAGCTTTATGCCCTCTCCGACGGCCTGAAGACGGATATCTCCGAAACCCTGGCTGCCGAAAAGCGCCATCGCCGTTATTTCGATTACGGCCTGAAGCCGGAATTCCAGACCTTCCTGAACGACCCCTCGGGATTTTTCAAATACCGCGCCGGCGTGTCGGGCTGGCTGAGCCTGACCCCCTGGCGGGGAGGCTCCTTCATCGCCGGATTGCAGGGGTTTCCGCTGAACACGGTTTCTTCTTCCAACGAACCGTTATCGAAGCCGGTCCGAACGGACAACGTCCCTTACATGGAAAAGAATGTGTCCCTCAGCATGCTGATGGCGGAGCAGATCCGGAAATTCGACGGCGAGATTTACGGCCGCCTGTCGGCGGGCATGCTGGAGGTGCAGTACGGCGGCATCGACGGCGAGATCGCCCGGCCCTTCCTCGGGGGGCGGCTGATGCTTGGGCTCAGCGGCAGCGTCGTGAAGAAGCGGGACGTGGACGATCCCCTGAAATTCAAGGAAGACGACTGGAAGGACACGTACACGACGGCCTTTGTGAACGCGCGGCTCAACATCCCCAGGCTGGAGTCCGCCATCGACATCAAGTACGGCCGTTTCCTGGCGGGCGACAGAGGGACGCGGATTACCCTGTCCCGGTTCTTCAACGGGCTGGAGCTGTCCGCCTGGTACAGCTGGACGGACACGGATGGATTTTCGGACAGCCACAACAGGGGGTATCACGACAAGGGCATCGCGGTCACGATCCCCCTGCGGCTGTTCAAAGGCAGCGATTCCCGGACGGTCTACAAATACAGCCTGTCCCCCTGGACCCGGGACGTTGCCCAGGACATCGACCACCACACCTCCCTCTTCGACTTCATCGGGAGAAACACCGGCATTTACCTCGACAAGGACTGGAGAAATTAGAGAAATCAGGGACAGCGCCCTATTTATTTATGTCCAGCGATCAGGGTTTAAACGTTGCCATTCTGGGATCGCCATGATAACAAAAACCAGCGACCATCCTCGGATATTTTATCACCCCGTTCGCCCCATAAGGCGGCCCGCCGGGTTCACAGTCGAAGGGAGACATTGAGTATGGAAAAAGATCATCTGGAAGTCATCCTTGAAAGCATCGAGGGAAAGTTTGACCTGGTGCTGGAGGGGCATGAAGTCCTGCGTAAAGAGATCAGGGACGTCCGTCAGGAGCTCTGCGAAAAAATTACCTTCGTCGATTTCAAAGTGGAGGCTCTGAATAAAAAGGTCGACAGCGTACGAGATGAATTGAATCAGAAGATCGACGGCGTTGAAGCGCGTCTTTCGAAGAAAATTGATGCGGTGGCCGCTGATCTGGCTGCACATCGAGCCGATACGGAGGCACATCCGCCGGTATACAGGATCAAAGAAAATAAATAGACAGCGCCCTGTTTTTGTAATGAAGTTTTGATTGTTGCCATTTTGGCGTCAATATGCTACTTTAGCAGCAAAAAAACGAGGTCTTTTTATGGCGCTGAATAAAGCAGAGGAAAGAATTCCCGCACGCATGCCTCACGAAGTGTATGAACGAATCGCTGCCGCGGCGCAGGCTGTCGGGGCAACCCTCAACCAGTTTCTTGTCCAGTCCGCCCTGGATAGAGCCAACGAAATTCTCGAAAGAGAGCGGGTGATTACCCTTTCCGCCGAGGCTGCGGAGGTTTTCTTCCGGGCGATCGAAAATCCGCCTGAACCGAGTGATCGATTGAAAGAGGCAATGAAACGCAGAGAGGAACTTTTGTGCAGGAAATAGTTGCCCTTTCGCGCGATCACGATCGTTCCAGATTTGACTGCGGCGTTCCGGAGTTGAATGCCTTCCTGAAGGCGACAGCCAGACAGCATATTGAAAAGGGCATTTCCCGTACATTCGTGCTTACCGATCAGGAACGGCCCGCCGTCATTTCAGGCTATTTTACACTCACGCTGTGTGAGGTGAGGGTTGATCATCTTCCTGCAGAGTACGCAAAAAAATACCCGCAACACGGCCTTCCGGCTGTTCGCCTTGCAAAGCTGGCGGTTTCAAAAAAGCACCAGGGGAGAGGTTTCGGCAGCCTGCTTCTCACGGAGGCAATCCATCGAACCGTTCTTATCGCGGAACAGGCCGGATTAATCGGTCTCTTCGTCGACGCAAAGAACAAGCAGGCGCAATCTTTCTATGAGTATTTCGGATTTATTCCTCTTTCCAATCAAACATTACAACTTTTCCTGCCATTCGCAACTCTTGAAAAATTAAATAAAAAATAGGTGTTGCCCCTCACGCCCCACCCCTCCCGCGAGGCTCGATCCATCGGGAGAAACGCGGCAGTCTATCCGGGCGGGCGCCGGGCAAGAACAGAGCAAATACAAGTGCTGATCTTCATTTTGGAACATTGAACGGTGAACATTCTAAAAAAGGGCGCTGTCCCTGTTTTTGAAGGAGAGAAGAAAGTGAAGAGAAGTTTTGACAAGCGGGGGCGGTCGTCATGACGGAACCGTCGCCGTACTATGGGTATCCCCCGAACGGGTTGGAGGAAGACGAGATCAACCTGCTGGATCTCTGGCGGGTCATCTGGAAACGGCGGAGGTTCATCGGCGCGCTGGTGGTTGCTGCCGTGTTTCTTACGGCGGCTGCGTCGCTGTTCATGACGAACGTCTATCAGGCGAAGGCGGTCATTGTTCCGGTAACGGCCAAGGATGGCGGCGGGGGCGGGACGCTGTCGGCGCAGGTCTCGCAATTCGGCGGACTTCCCGGCATCGCGCTGCCCGGCTCGGCTTCCGCCACGGAAATCGTGAGTCTGCTCAAATCCAATGTCCTGCGGGAGAAGATTGTCGAGCGGTATCGGCTGATGCCGGTTCTTTTTTACGAACAGTGGGACAGCGGGAAAAAGGACTGGAAGCGGGAAGAAGGGATCAACCTGAACCCCCTTGGATGGCTGTCGAATATGGCGGCCGCCGTCCAGCCGACCGACGCGAAAGCCGTCAGCCGGCAGGGGGAGGAGGGCATTCCCCTGCTCTGGGACGCCCTGCGCCTTCTGGACGACATGGTGAAAATCAATCACAACATCAAGGAACAGACCATCACCCTGACGGTGGATTACGAGGACCCGGAGCTGGCGGCGAAAATGGCGGGTTACTTCCTCGAAACCCTGACGGACCACATGACCGCCGAGGCGAAGCGGGTGGCCCTCACCAACCGGGCTTATCTGGAGGCGCAGCTCGCGAAAACGGCGGACCCGCTGATCCGGCAGAAAATCTACAATCTCATCGCCCAGCAGTTGGAAACGGCCATGATGACGGAGGTGAAGGAGAACTTTGCCTTTAAGGTGATCGATCCGCCGCGGGTTCCCGACAAGAAAATCAAGCCGAAGCGGGCTCTCATGGTGATGCTGTCTTTTGTGGTGGCCCTGTTTCTGGGCGTTTTCAGCGCCTTTTTTCTGGAATATCTCGAAAAAATCCGAAACGGCGCTCCGGGGGAGGAAAGGGAAATCATGAAGGGGGAAGGGCAACAATGACGAAACGGGTTATTTTTTTTATCTGGACGATTTTCCTGACGCTGCTGCTTTTTCCGGGGATCGGGCACGCCCTGACCGCCGATGAGATCTGTCGGCAGAAAAATCTCACCCCGGAGCAGTGTCAGCTTCTGAAAGCCCGACTGGCCCCGACGGGCGGGCAGGTTACCCCGGAGGCCGTGGAGAATCTCAGAAATAGCGCGGAATTCAGCCGGTTGAAAACGGAGGACATTCAGCAGGGGAGGGAGCTTCTCGAAAAACAGGAATCCCTGGAATCCCGGGCTGGAGCGGAAAAAGCCGTTCAGCCCGTTTCTGCCGTTCCCGCCGCGGCGCCGAATCATGCCGTCAGTGAGGAAGGCCGGGCGAAATCCCTCTTTGATCGCGTCCGCCATACGGGGAAGTATCAGGACATTTCCACGGATCTGAAGCCCTTCGGTCATGACTTTTTCCGGGATGGCTCGGTCCGGGTGGTCGCGGAGCGGAAGGACATTCCCGTTCCTGTCAATTACGTCGTCGGTCCGGGGGATGAAGTCAGGATCATGCTCTGGGGGCGGGTCAATGCCCAGCACAATCTGACGGTGGACCGGGACGGCAGGATCACGCTTCCCGAGATCGGGCCGATTTTCGTCGCCGGGATGACCTTCGAGCAGATGTCCGAACACATCATCACCCAGGCGACGCAGATGGTGGGGGCCAACATCGACATCACCATGGGTTCCCTCAAAAGCATCCCTGTCTTTGTCCTGGGGGATGTGCGCCGGCCCGGGGCTTACACCATCGGCTCGTTCGCCACGATCACCGACGCCCTTCTGCTTGCCGGGGGGCCGAACGACATCGGCTCCATGCGCAACGTGCAGTTGAAGCGCAAAGGGCGGCTCGTGACGGCCTTCGACCTGTACAATCTCCTTCTGAAAGGGGACAAGTCCAAAGACCTGATTCTGCAGGCGGGGGATGTCGTGTTCGTGCCGGTGACCGGGCCACTGGCGGGCATTGCCGGCAACGTGAAGCGTCCGGCGATCTACGAGATGAAGGACCGTTACGATCTGGAGGGGCTCTTCGAGCTGGCGGGCGGCATCATTCCGTCGGCGGATACCCAGCAGATCCAGGTGTCGCGCATTCAGAAAAACGAACGGCAGGTGGTCATCGACATCGATGACAAAAACCTGCAGAAATCCCGCACGGTCAGGCTTCAGGATGCCGACCTGGTCAAGGTGTTCAGCATCGTTGATCGCGACCGCAACGCCGTCTACCTGGAGGGGAACATCAAGCGTCCGGGAAAATACCAGTTCAGAAAGGGCATGCGGGTCGGGGATCTGATCAAAAGTTCCGATGAACTGCTCGACGAGACCTGCTTCGAGTACGCCCTGATCAAGCGGATCGTGCCGCCCGACCGGAAGGTGGAACTGGTGCCCTTTCATCTCGGGAAAATGCTGAAGGGGGGCGATTCGGTCCATGATGTGGAGCTTCGGCCGGAAGACCGCGTTTACGTTTTTTCCAAATGGCTGTTCGAGGACAAACCCTATGTCACCGTGGAAGGTGAAATCCGGGGAGAATGCCGGATTTCTCAGGAAACCATGGAAGTCGGCGGGGACAGTCGGGTGTCAAGGATGGATTCGGAGGCGAAAAATCTGGCCGCCATGGAAGAGGATCTGAAAAAGGAAGGGAAATACGCACTCGCCGAACGCCTGAAGGTCATCCGGGAGGCCCTGGCGAAGAATCAGAATGTCCGCGTGAGGGATATGATCGACCTGGAAGAGGAGTTGAAGCGGGAGAAACGGCCGGATCTGACGCAGAAAATCCGGGAAACGGCGGACGCGCTGAAAACGGAATGCCGTACGCCCTATCAGACGGGGATGAGGGTGAAGGACGCCGTCATGAGCGCGGGCGGTCTGACGCATGATTCCTATCTTGCCCGCGGGGAGATCATCCGGGTCAGCGACGAGCGGGTCTATTCGACGATTTATTTCAATGTGGAAAAGGCCATGGCCGGCGATCCGGGAGAGAACCTTCCCCTTCAGCACCGGGACCGGGTGATTGTCCACGCCGTCTGGGAGCATACCGAGGACCGGAGCGTCTTTGTCGAAGGGGATGTGAAGAAACCGGGTAGTTATGTCCTGACCGAGCGGATGACGGTGAGCGACCTGATTTTCCGGGCGGGAAATCTCATGGATTCGGCCTATCCGGACGAGGCGGAGCTGACTTCCGTGGTGATCGAAGACGGGAAGGCGGCCCGCCTGGAGCGGAAAACCATCAGCCTGCGAAAAGCCCTGGCCGGAGATCCTCAGAATAACGTTCGGTTGAAGAATCGGGACCGGCTGTTTGTGAAGCGCATCACCAACTGGGATCAGGAGCGCTATGTCACCGTCTCCGGGGAATTCCGCTTTCCGGGGCGCTACATCATCGGGAAGGGGGAAAAGCTGTCCTCCCTGATCGAGCGGGCGGGCGGATTTACCGACAAGGCCTACCTGCGGGGGGCCGTCTTTACCCGGGAACGCGTCCGGACGCTCCAGCAGAAAGGCATGGAAGAGCTGATTTCCCGCATGGAGCGGGAATTGCTGACGGAAAGGGCGGCGCAGATCTCAACGGCCCTCTCCACGGAGGAGGTCCAGGCCCGAAAGATCGAACTGGAGCAGAAACAGAAATTCGTCCAGTCGCTGAAGGAATTGAAGGCCACGGGGCGCATGACGATCCGGCTGGCCCACATGCGGCTTTTGAAGGGAAGTCATTATGACATCGAGCTGGAGGAGGGAGACAGCCTTTCTGTCCCGGAGAAGAACGGCGTGGTGAACGTGCTGGGGGCCGTCATGGCCGGAGGCAGCTTTATCTATGACGGAAAGCTCGGCTACCAGGATTACATCGCCATGACGGGGGGCTATTCCCGCTATGCCGACGAGAAAAATATCTTTGTCATGAAGGTTGACGGCAGCGCCCGGAAGGTGGCGCGGGGCCTCGTCAACTGGAATGCCATGAAGTCGCGCTGGCAGTTCGGCCCCTTCGAGGAGGACGTGAAGGAGATCGAGCCGGGGGACCAGATCGTGGTGCCGGAGAAGATCGAGCGGATCGCCTGGCTGCGGGAGATCAAGGACATTACGTCGATTCTCATGCAGATGGCCGTTACGGCCGGGGTGGTGATCAATCTCTACTGAGTGTGAAAGGGTGGAACTGAGTGAAGGGCTCAACTTTTTTATGGTGAAATACCGGAATAAAACTTGACAGAGACAATCAGCTGATATAGTTATTTCACGCTTTTTTAAGAAGATCCATTTGCGGGCGGCAACAAGAATATCAACTAATTAACGGATAATACCTGGGCGGCCAGGGAGTCATCAAGCTTATAAATAAGGAGGTAGAAAGGATGTTGTTCAAGAAATACGTCATCATGGTTGCGATTTTGTTTTCAATGAGTCTGGTTGCACCGTCCCTGCTCTTTGCAGCGGCTGAAACGACAGGCGCCGGAGCGGCGGCGGGAGCTTCTACCACTTCAGGAACTGCGGCGACCACCGGAACCGCAGCGACGACGGGAGCCGCCACCACGGGAACCGCAGCGACAGGCACTGCCGCAACGACAGGAGCGGCTGCGACCACCGGTGCGGCGACAACAGGAGCTGCCGCAACGGGCGCGACGACCGCGGGCGCCGCCGCGGCAACGGGAGCGGCCGCCACGGGTACGGCCGCTGCTACGGGTGCGGGAATTGCGGCTGGAACGGCTGCCGCTGCCGGAATCGGAGCTGGAACGATTGCGGCCGGTGTCGCTGTTGCCGCTGCCGCTGCGGCTGCTGTTGCCGCGGCAAGCGATTCCTCATCGACGACAAGCCATCACTGATCCCCTTCCGTTTCAGCAGGACGTGTTCGGATTTGATGATCTTTTTCGCAATGGGGCGAAGCTCTTGTTGACAGGGCTTCGCCTTTAATATTTTCCTCCCGCCTTATATCTGAAAATCACCATGCGTCATCCGGTTTTCCTTTATAGTCTCATTTTATTCCTGCTTCTCATCAAAAGCGGGGAGCCCCCCCATATTTTCCCCGGCGTCGCTTTCGCGGAAACAGCCGCGGTCCTGTCGCTGGTGGACGATGCCGTGATCTCAACGGCCGAATCGGCGTTCAAAGCCATGAAACAGCGGAACTATCCGGCGCTCTGGGAGATGCTGAGCCGGAAATCACAGAAGACCATCGTCGACAATGTGGCGAAGGCGGCCAAAAAAGCCGGCGCCGGGGTCGGGAAGGCGGAAGTCAGCCGGGATTTTGCCGAGGGGGGAGCGTTTGCCAGGGCCTACTGGGACAGTTATCTGACGGCCTTTGATCCGGACGCCGTGCTGGAGCACAGCCGGTGGGAACTGGGGCCGATAGGGAAAAAAGAGGCGAAGATCATCATCCAGCACCAGAAAGCGGATCAGCCCGCCCATCTGAAGCTGTTCAGGGAAAACGGCCTCTGGCGGGTCGGATTGGAAGAAACCTTCGCCGGCCGGAGATTCCTCATGGGCAATACACAGCGGCAGTAAACAGCGGCGATAAACAGGAACTGCGCCCATTTATCGCCCTCATGCTTTCAGACTTTTCCGGCGGCGATAAGCTCGCGTTCGATCATAAGGATTTTCTTTCCCAGGAAGGCTTCTGCGTCCCGGTTGAGGCTGAGGAATTTGACCATGACGTATTCCATATCCTCGCCGCGGCCGCCGGGCGAAACGGGGGTGTCGATCCGGATGATCTGCCCGTCGATCCTGAAGGTTCTGCTGCCGGATGAGAGCTTCAGGACGATGCCTCCGTATTTCAGGGGCGGTTCCTTTCTTCGGTGACTGAACTGGATCCCGCCGAGGGAGATGTCAATCAGGTTGACCGTTTCGCCGTTTGCCTGCAGGGCGAGGTCGCTTTCTATCATCGGGTGCACGCGGTAGTGCATCCGCAGATTGATTTCCACGGGTTTCCCGTCCTGTTGCAGAACGAAGGCGGGGACAAGGTTGGATGAAGCGAGGGGATAATCTTCCCGATACTCCAGAATGGTCGCCGGGAAGCCCATCCGGACAGGTCTTTTGTTCTCTCCCTCTCCGACGGTGGTGACGTAGCTTGCGTTGATCCGGTCACCGAGATGCCTTCTGACGAAAGAAGGCGATGTCTGGGAAATGGTGATCAGGCGTTCCACAACATCATAAACCACAGCTTTTCTCGCGACGACCCGGTCCCGCTCCAGGTCTTCTTCCAGAACAATATCAAGATGTAAGCCCACCCTCATGCAGAAAACCCTTTCAGAAACAACCCCCCTTGTTTTTCACAATAACCTCGAACCCGAAACCTTGAACCTTGAACGTCGAACATCGAACCTTGAACATTGAACCCAAAAAAGGGCGCTGTCCCTCTTTTTCAACCCTGGTTTCCTGATTCGATATATTCCACGACCTTTTCGGCGATTGTGCGCACGGTGTACTCGAACTTGGCCTCATCCTGGCTCAGGAGGGTCATCCGGAAGCCGGGGAGGGCGGTAAAGAAGGACGTCAGAGGAACCACGCAGATGCCGGTGGCGCCGAGGAGATAGTAGACAAAGCGCTTGTCGTATTCGATCGACTCCGTCATGATGCTTTCGATGTACCGGCGGATTTCGGGGTGTTCGATTTTCAGGCGCTGCCTGCCGTTCAGGACTGCTTCGTTGAAGACGATGCTCAGGTAAAAAGCGCCGTTGGGCTTGTTCACCATGATGTAGGGGACGTCCTTCAGCAGCTCGTAGGCGATGTTGGAGAACCGTTCGTAGTGGTGGAGCCGCTGGTTGAGGTAATTCTTGTATTCCGGATGGCTCATGATCTTCGGGATAGCGATCTGGGGCAGCGTGGTTGAGCAGACCTCGGACATTTTCTGATCCAGGATGGCCTTCATATAGCGGGCGAAGCATTCATCCTTGTCGGCGTTGTAGATCTCCATCCAGCCGCATCGCGAACCCGGCCAGGGGAATTCCTTGGAGATTCCCTTCAGGCTGACACCCGGCACGTCGCCGATGATGTCCGACAGGGGAAGGGTTTCCCTGCCGTTGTAGACAATGTTGTGGTACGTCTCGTCAAAGACGAGAAAAAGATCGTATTTTCGGGCGATGTCCACGATTTTCCGCAGGGATTCCTCGGAATAGACGAACCCGGTGGGGTTATCGGGATTGATCACCAGGATGCCCACGATGGACCCGTAGCTTCGGACCTTGTGCTCCAGTTCGTGGATGTCCGGATGCCAGTCCCGGTAGGGATTCATCCGGTAGGTGTTGGGCGGGAAGGAGGCGTGCAGGACTTCGGCCAGAAAATGGGTGGAGTAGGTCGGCTCCGGCATGATGATGCGGGCGTCGACGCGGATCGCGCTGTAGGACCGGGCGATGGCGTCCCCCAGGCCGTTGAAGAACAGGATGTCCTCCGGCGTGATCTGGACCTTCCCCCGGGCGTTGACCTTTTCCGCCAGAAATTTGCGGGTTTCCAGCATGCCTTTTGTCGGCGAGTACCCGTAGGAGCGGTCGTCCTGCATGATTTCGGTCAGGGTCTCCTTCATCCAGCCGGGAAGCTGCTCCCCTTTCTGGATGGGATCGCCGATATTTTCCCAGATCACATCAATTCCATATTCCTTAAGCCGGTTGGCGACGTTGACGATGTTGCGGATCTCATAAACCAGACCGGTTCCGCCTTTGGCTATATCGAGTCTCATTAGGCAAACACCTCGCTGCGATTCAGTGGTTCTCAATCAGAGATAGAAACTTGATGACTATTATACTTCCAAGAAAATATCCACATTTTTTTTGTGACGCCCTCCCCAACTTTAGTTGATGACTTCATTGCATATTTCGGGAAATTGTGCTCTTATAGCGTCCAACGCCCCGCCGTAAAATCCGGATGGGGCGCTCAAGTATCAGAAAGGGGCAGGTGTCGGAAAAAGGTGAGTTCCGCGGACGTGATTGAAAATTCCTGGATGTGGGTGGACAGCGAGGCCAAGGTGGAGGAAGCCAGAGAGGATCTGGACAGTTCTTCGCTGATCTCCCTGGATACGGAATATGATTCGATGCATTATTTCCGTGAGAAACTCTGCCTGGTTCAGGTCCGGGCCTCAAAGCGGACCTATGTCTTCGATCCTTTCAACGGCATCGACCTCCAGTTCCTCCGGCCTTACTTCGCCGACCCCCGCCTGCTCAAGGTGACCCACGCGGGGGACAACGACATCCGGATTCTGAAGCGCGACTATGGCTTCGAATTCCGGAATATCTTCGACACCCACCGGGCGGCGCATATGCTGGGTTCCCAGTATCTGGCCCTGTCGAGCATCATCGAGCAGTACCTGGGCGTTGAAATCGAGAAAACCAAAAAGATGCAGCGGTCGAAATGGGAGGCGCGGCCCCTGTCGGAAGGGCAGTTGCGGTACGCCGTGCAGGACACCGCTTATCTGGCCGATCTGTACCGTCATCTGAACGAGAAGCTGTCCCTGAAAGGGATGCAGGAGCGGGCCCGGAAGGTCTTTGAGAACGTGGCCGCCGTGAGCTGGCGGGAAAAGACGCTGGATCTGCTGGGGCATCGAAGAATCAGCGGCTATGCCTCTCTGACGGCGGATTCGAAAGGCCGCCTGAAAAAGCTCTACCGCTGGCGTTTTCACAAAGCACGGCAGACCAACCGGGCGATGTTTCTCATTCTCCCGGATTCCGCCCTCCTTTCCCTGAGCGAGGGGAACTGGCAGTCCGTGGAGGAGCTGCGCTCGGCCGGCATTCTTTCCGAGGGGAAAACAGACCTGTATGGCAGCGAATTGATGAAAGTTCTCTGCGGCGAATGTTGATCTTCACGATGGAATCGGAATTCTGGAGCTGTTCGAAATCTTCGTCATGCTTTTCCGATAGGCCGTCAATAGAGGGACAACGCCCATTTTTGCCCTATTTCTGCAGACCTATGGCGAACCAGGGGACAAGCGGCAGGGTGAGCGGCTGCAGGGAATCGCCTTCATAAAGGACCCGCTCCAGGTAGAGGCCGGAGGGCGGCGCCGTCAGGCGGGCGGGTTCCGGAGAATAACTCTTCAGCATCTGCCGGACATCCGAAATATCCAGTTTTTCCCGTCCCACCTCCACCATGACCCCCACCATCCGCCGAACCATCTTCCAGAGAAAGTGGGAACCGGTGACCCGGAAAAAAATCAGATCGCCTGAAGCGTGCAGTTCCGTGGCCTCGACCTTAACCCGGGTGGGGGCCTGCTTGTCCATCCGCTTGTCGGCAAAAGAAGAAAAATCGTGAAAACCGGCGAAGAGCCGGCTTGCCGCCTGCATCTTTTTCAGTTCCAGGTGGTCCCGAATCCACCAGACGTAGCGTTTCCCGAAGGCGGTGCGGTGGCCGGAAATCACGTAGAGGTAGCTGCGCAGTTGGGCGGAGTGGCGGGCGTGAAAAAGGGGCGGGGCCTCTTCCACCCGCAGGATGTTGATGCTGGACGGAAGGGCGTCGTTCAGGCCTTCCAGCAGTTTTCGCGGGGGCATCCTCCGGGTCGTTTCCAGGTGGGCCACCTGGGCCAGGGCATGGACGCCGGCGTCCGTTCGGCCTGCGCCCTGGATGTCCACCGGCCCTCCGAGCAGATCCTCGGCAACGCGGAGCAGGGTGCCCTGGATGCTTTTCGCGTTCTTCTGCATCTGCCAGCCGCTGTAGCCCGTGCCGTCATATTCCAGGGTGAGCCTGTATTTGACCGGGGAGACTTCCCCCCTGCCGGCCTTTTCACCGGCTTGAACTTTCTGCCGCGGCCTGTCTCCCTTTTCCTGCCGGAGCTTCATTTCCGGCCGCCTTTCTCCGGCTGACGGGCCTGCCTTCCTTTCCGGCTTCGTCATTCTTTTCTTGACGGTCTTCCTGTGCTGGTCCGCGTCGCTTCTGTCTTGCCGCATGGATATCCTTTCTGATCTGATCCGGAACTGGTATCAGGTGTCCTGATTTTCCGGTATAAGCCGCGCCGGATCAGGACGCGATCGGGGCTTTGCCTGAAAAGTGATTCATGATCTCCGACCGGGTCAGGACGGCGTCGACGCGGGGGACATGGGCTTCGATGTTGGCGCGGCCGCCTTCTTCCCGGTCGATCAGGGCAATCACCCTGTCGATGACCAGTCCGGCCTCCCGTGCGCGCTCGATGGCGGTGATCGTGGAGCCTCCCGTGGTGATGACGTCATCGAGAATGACGACCCGCTCGCCCGGCTGCACGTCACCCTCCAGGGCGCTCCTGGTCCCGTGCCCCTTGACATCCTTGCGGACGATGAAGGCCTTGATGGGCTTCCCCTTCTGCCAGGAGATGACGGCCAGGGCGTTGGCCAGCGGATCGGCTCCCAGGGTCAGCCCTCCGGCGGCTGTCACGTCCGCGTCGGCCAGCATATCCGCCAGCAGGCTGCCGATGAGGTTCATCCCTTCCGGATTCAGGGTCGTTGGCTTGCAGTTGAAATAGTAAGGGCTCGTTCTTCCCGAGGCCAGCGTAAAGGGCGGATCTTCACTGTATTTGAAGGATTTCTCCAGGATGATTTCAATGAGACGCTGCTTTCTGGCTTCCTGAGTTGTCATGATTTACCTCCTTGAATAAATTTACATCGGGCCGCATTCGACAGGATAGCGGGGCGTCCGGAAAAAGGGCGCATTCGCTGAGATAGTAAATCGAAGCGCCGATGCAGAAGATGATACAGTTATCAAAAAAATGCGACCTGATGCCGGATGTTAAAAACCCAATGTAATCCGGCTGGAGTTATTTCGAAAGTTCTCCGCCCGCGCTTCCGATGAGCTGTTCGACGACACGGACCGCTTCCACGCCGTCCCGGGCGTAAGCGGCGCCGATGGAATCCGCGTATGACCGGGTCACGACGGCGCCCCCGATCAGAAAGGGGCAGGTCAGGTCTGCCGATCGGGCCTGCTCGATGGTTGTTTTCATGGAGACCATCGTCGTGGTCATCAGGGCGGAAAGCCCCACCACGTCCGGGTTTTCCGTCCGGATCGTTTCGAGAATGGTTTCCACCGGGACGTCCTTGCCCAGATCGAGAACCCGGAAACCATGGTTTTTCAGCATGAGGACGACGATGTTCTTTCCGATGTCGTGGATGTCTCCCTGGACCGTTGCCATGACCACCGTTCCCCTGGCTTTTTCCGGGATGCCGCCGCTCTTCAGCCGGGGCTCCAGGATCGCCAGGGCCTTCTTCATCGTCTCGGCGCTGGCGATAAGCTGGGGGAGAAAATAGACCTTCCGGTCAAAAAGTTCTCCCACCTGGACAATGGCCGGGATGAGCAGGTCATCGACGATGCTCCGGGCCTCGAAACCGGCGCTCAGGGCGCCTTCAACCAGATCGCCGATATCGTCGCGATTGCCTTCCAGCACGGCGGCGCGGACTTTTTCTTCCGGACCCGCGGGGGCCGGGGGCTGCATTGCCGATGTTCCCGCCGGCTTTTTCCCTTCGGCGGTTCCGGCGAAATGAGCGATGTAGGCGGAGGCCTGAGCGTCCCTTGCCGTCAGCACGTCCGCCGCCCGCTTGAGGGCCATGAGTTCCTCCATGGACGGGTTGGCGATGGCCATCGTCAGTCCGGAGAGCTGGGCCATAGCCAGAAAGGCGGCATTGAGCCATTTGCGTTCCGGCAGGCCGAAAGAGACGTTGGAAATGCCCAGGATCGTTTTCGCCTGGAAGCGGTCGGTGCACCAGGCGATTGTCTTCAGGGTTTCCGCCGGTGCGTTGGCATTCGTGGCGGCCGTCATGACCAGGCCGTCGACGACGATGTCTTCCTTCGTGAAGCCCAAGCGCCGGGCCTTGCCGTAGACCTCCCGGACAATGGCGATCCGCCGGTCGGCTGTTTCGGGAACCTCGCCGTCGGCCAGGGGCAGGAGGATGAACATCGCCCCGTAGCGGGCTGCCAGGGGAAGGAGCCGTTCGCATTTTTTCTTTTCCCCCGAGATGGAGTTGATCAGGGCGCGGCCGGGATAAAGGCGCAGGGCCGTCTCGATGGTTTCCACCTTCGAGGAGTCGATGACCAGCGGCAGTTCCGTCGCCGTGGCCAGCAGGGAAATCACTTCCCGGATCGTTTTGACTTCATCGAGGCCGGGAACCCCGACATTGACGTCCAGAAGGTCGGCCTTCTGCTGTTCCTGCTCCCGGGTCATCTGCCGGACGAGGGACATCTTTCCCGCCAGCAGCTCCTGCTGAAGGGCCTTCTTCCCCGTGGGATTGAGGCGTTCGCCGACGATGACCAGAGGTTCGTTCCGGGTCAGCAGACGGTAACTCCGGGCGGAACTGACGGCGCTTAGTGCGGCGCGGACGGGGGGGCGCGGCGGGGCATTTTGCAGGGTCCCGGCCAGGGCCTGGATATGGTCAGGGGTTGTCCCGCAACAGCCGCCCAGCAGGTTGACCCCGGCGGCGGCGAAGGCCGGACCGTGGGAGGCGAAGGTCTCGGCGTCCATGTCGAAGAAGGTCTCTTCCCCCTCGAGCCGGGGCAGTCCCGCGTTGGGCTTGGCGGCCAGGGGAACGGTGGCGTGGGGCTTCATGGCCTCGATGAAGGCCAGCATGGCCTCCGGACCGGTGGAGCAGTTGCAGCCCACGGCATCGGCGCCGAGGCTCTGCAGGGTGATCAGGGCCGTGGCGGGATCGGTTCCGTTGAGGGTGCGGCCGCCGTTTTCATAGGTGAGGGTGACGACTGTAAAGGCCGGGCAGGTTTCCTTGACGGCAATCAGGGCGGCGCGGGCCTCCTGGATGTCCATCATCGTTTCGATGACGAACAGATCGACGCCTCCCTCCAGCAGCCCCTGGACCTGTTCCTTGAAGGCGGAGACGGCCTCTTCGAAGGGGAGATCGCCGAAGGGTTCCACGAAATGGCCGGTCGGGCCGATGTCTCCGGCGACGAGGGCTTTCGGGCCGACGGCATGCCGGGCGAGCCGGGCCAGGTTCCGATTGATTTCCCGGACTTCCCGCGTCCCGTACTGGGCGAGTTTGTAACAGTTTGCCCCGAAGGTGCAGGTATAGACGATGTCTGAACCCGCCTGCCGGTAGGATCTGTGGATTTCCTTAATGATCTCCGGATGTTCCAGGCACCACAGTTCCGGGCAGACCCCGCCGGGCATGCCCCGTTTCTGCAGCTCCGTTCCCGTGGCGCCGTCGAGAACCAGGATCTTCTTCTTTAAAAGGCGGCGGATCGTTTCTTTGGACTTCATGAAGTTCCTTTCCAGAGTAGAGGTCGAATGGCTTGATCATGTCATCTTTTGAGGGTTTGTTTTTAGCCTGTAGGGTTAGGCCCTGTCAATAGCCTTTTGTCCATGTGAAGATGAGGAAAGGTTTTCAGAGAAAGATATTTTCTGAGCGAACGCCTCCGATGTGCCGCGGATTTTCCGGTAAGGGGATATTTTACAACGGCCCCGTCAACCGGCCGTCAAGGAAAGCAACCCCCTATGGATCCTGCCGCTTTTCGTTTTGAACCGCACCGTTGCGGAATATCGCTGACAGGTGGTAAAGGGCGTTGATCCTCACGGAACCAACCAGAACAAATGGAGATACGCAAACTTGTATAGCATATTCAGATTTTGGCAATCATCCTGTTTTTATAGGGCGGATTTTCGGCCCAGCATTGGATTGACACCGCTGTCCGATATCTCTATATTTGTCCTTGGAAAACAGAAGGGGCAGATGTGGAAGTGTCAGTTGTCCAGATGGTTGAAAATTCGTTGCAGATGCCGCTCCATTCTTATTCTTCAGGGCAGGGTCGGTTCTGATCGTTGCCGGAGCGCCGGCGGGGATTGAATGGGGTGATCCCGTAGAATTTAAAAAAACACAAGGAGAAGAAAATGAAATCAGAGGTCTACAAAGAGATTTTAAGCATGGCGATAGGAAGGGAAATAGAGGCGGCGATTTTTTATCAGGACGTGTGCGACAAAACGGCGGACAGCAATCTGAAGACCATTTTTGGCAATCTGGCTGCTGAGGAACGTGGACACCGCGCATTGTTGGAAGGTTTTCTCGCCGATGAGTCGCGGATTATGAAGTTCCAGGCAGGCCAGAATTACAAAGTGTCCGAAACCGTTGAGAGGCCGAAACTCTCCATGGATATGAAGCCTGTTGATGCCATAGCACTGGCCATGAAAAAGGAAGAGGACGCCATGAACCTGTACCTCGGATTCTCTCAGGCCAGCGACGACGCGGAGCAGAAAAATATTTTTGACAAACTTGCGGCGATGGAACAATCCCACAAGGCAAAACTGGAAGATCTCTATACCAATATGGCCTTTCCCGAGGCCTGGTAGAAATCGATGTTCCCGCCCTGAAAAATGGTGTGGGCGGGGTCGGCCTTCACGGTGCGGTTTCCCTGATTCCCGTGAGGGCCGTTACGGATTTTTCGGGGACCAGCAGGCAGCTTTCCGTGAGTGCGACGCCGAAGCGGTCCAACTGCAGGAGGCGATAAAGAACGCGCTGATTCTCCAGAAGAAAATCGCCGTAGCCTGCGGAGTAGCGCCGGGGCAGGAGCATCCTGTTTTCCCTGCGGAGGATGCCGCGCAGATAGCTCATGATCCAGTCCAGTGCACCATCCGCCATCTCGCTGGCCGTGGCGTCCATCACGACGGCGCGGGTGACGTTGCGTCCGGCGGCGTCTTCCGCGATGGCCGCCATGATCGCCGGTCCCGCCGTCGCTCCCATGATCGCCGCTTCCTGGCAGCCGGCAAAAAATCGGGCAAGGTTGCGGCTTTCGAAAAGAATGTCATCGCCCAGGATGACGCGCTCGGGAGTGTGCTCACGAATCGGCAGGCGCAGGACCGTTCCCTGGAGATGGATCAGATCCCGTGCCTCTTCCATGTAGTTTTCGATTTCCGCGGCCTGCTGAGGGGAGATCCGCGTGGCGTCCCGCCGGTAGCCAAGCCGCTGGTAGATCGATTGCCGGGGCAGGTCGATCCGGATGGTCTCGAAGTCAAGCCGGGCGGCTGAGGGGCCGGAATAATCATTTTCAGCGGGCAAGACGGGACTCCTTATAATGTTCCAGGTTCGATGTTCGCTGTCCGGACTTTTGTGCGGACAAGTGAGCATTTAACGTTGAAGCTTTAACGTTTATCTCCGGTAGCCGATCCCGCGGATGCGCAGGGTGCGGTCCCGGAGCTCCGTTTCCGCCCCGAGAAAGGTTTCCACCAGCCAGAGCCGGGAATCGATGTGATCGGTCATCCGCGGAATCACGAAGGAGCTCTCTCCTTCGGCCAGGGCCGCGAAGGGGATGATCTGGTCCGCTGCGTGAACATCCAGAGTCGCGCCGGTCTGCAGGGTTTCCGTCATCATCCGGGCCACCTGCCTGCCGATGGTTTCCGAACTGCGGCGCGGCGCGCCCGCGCGGTCCGCACCCAGCAGACATTCCGTGTCGGTTTTCGCCCAGAGGGCCAGGGCCGCTCCCGCCTGGACCGCCGATTTTTCATAGACGGGGTTTTCCGCCGTATCGTAAAGGAGATCGATCCGGGCGTCATGCCCCTCGGCCTGCAGGGTTTTCCGGCATTCCTCCGCCATCCGTTCGGAGACCTGTCTCTCTTTCAACAGGGAGGACAGGGCGATTCCCCGGATTTCCAGCAGATTTCCCTGGTCTGTCAGGATCAGCGGCTTCAGCGGGCGCTTCAACGGCGTCACGTCGACGGTGATCTGGCCCTGCCCCTGGGGGACATAGCCGGGGCGCATAATGCGAAGATCGATCTGTGCGCCCATCCGCCTCAAAAGGGGGAGGAGGACGGTTTGCAGGGAGTAAACGGAAGGGGCGAAGTCCTGAAAAAGCCCGCCTGTAATCCGGAAAAGGGAAGGCCCGTCGGCAAACAGAGCCAGGGGGAGAACGCAAAGGACGAGCATCGTGGTGGAGCCGGCCGTGCCGATGTCCCAGTCATACCGGCCGCCGCGGATTGTCTGTCCGGGGAAGAACCGGATCTCTCCGGAGCTGATTGCCGCGCCTTCCAGTCGGCCGCGGCAGAGTTCCGCGATGGCCTCGATGCCCCGGAGATGCTGGGCTCTCAGGCCCGGCTTCGGACGCCGTTTCGCCCGGATGTTCGTCAGATGCAGATCCCGCCCGGCCAGGGCGGACAGGGAAACGGCGTCCCGCACGATGGTTCCCGATCCAGATTTTTGGCTGCCGTCAATCTCGATCATCTTTCCCCGCCTTTTACGAAGTCCGCGCCGTTGCCGAATGGGGACTCGCCTTACGCCTCACACCTTACACCTCACACTGAAATCCACGCCGCTGCCGGATGGAAAATTTTTATCCCCGGTTTTTTCGGGCGAGGTGCTTCATGAGTCCGCCATCGGCGATCAATTCCTGCATGAAAGGGGGGATCGGCTGGATGGAAAGAGGCGTCTGTGCGCCTTCGAGAAGGATGACCCCGGAATCGCCGTCGACGGTTATGGTCTGGCCTTCGTCGACCCGGTCAAACAGTTCCGCCGATTCGAAAATGGGCAGTCCCATGTTGAAGGCGTTCCGATAGAAGATCCGGGCGAAGCTTTTCGCGATCACGCAGGATACGCCGGCGGCCTTGATGGCGATGGGGGCGTGCTCCCTCGATGAGCCGCAGCCGAAGTTCTCGCCGGCGACGATGATGTCGCCCGCGCTCACCTTTTTGGGGAAGTCGGGATCGGCGTCTTCCATGCAGTGGGCGGCGAGGGCCTGGGGATCGAAGGTGTTCAGATAACGGGCCGGGATGATGGCGTCCGTGTCGATGTTATCGCCGAATTTCCATACTTTTCCTGTAAATTTCATTCGCTTTATCCTTCAGAAGTCTTGGGTCTTTCCGGAAAAAACCGTCTCCTCCGGAAAGGGGAGACGGTTTTCTGGAAGACGGGAGAGTTTCATTTCAGTTCATCAGGGCCGGCAATTCTTCCCAGGACGGCGGAAGCGGCGGCTACGGCGGGATTGCTCAGATACACCTCGCTGCGGGGGTGCCCCATCCGGCCGACGAAATTCCGGTTGGTCGTCGCCAGGGCCCGTTCGCCGGCGGCGAGGATTCCCATATGCCCGCCCAGGCAGGGGCCGCAGGTCGGAGTGCTGATGGCCGCGTTGGCGTCAAGGAAGATGTCGAAGAGTCCTTCCTTCATGGCCATTCGATAGATTTCCTGAGTTGCCGGGATGACGATCAGCCGGACCCGGGGATCGGCCTTGCGTCCTTTCAGCACGGCGGCCGCTGCCCGCAGATCCTCGATCCGTCCGTTGGTGCAGGAGCCGATGACGACCTGATCGAGCGGGACCTGGCCCACCTCACTGATCCCCTTCGTGTTGGAGGGCAGATGAGGGAAGGCGACCTGGGGTTCTATCCGGTTCACATCGATCTCGATGACCTGGGCGTAGGCGGCATCGGGGTCGGAGGCGTAAAAGGTATAGGGGCGTTTTGCCCGGGGCTTCACATAAGCTTCCGTAATTTCATCGGGGGTGAAGATGCCGTTCTTGCCTCCCGCTTCGATGGCCATGTTGGCGATGGTAAAGCGGTCCGCCATGGTCAGGGAGGCGATCGTGTCGCCTGTAAATTCCATGGCCTTGTAAAGGGCGCCGTCCACGCCGATCTTACCGATGATGTAAAGGATAAGATCCTTGCCCGAGACCCACGGATTGAGCGTTCCGGAGAGGACGAACCTGATGGATTCCGGAACCTTGAACCAGACTTCGCCGGTCAGCATGGCCGCCGCCAGGTCCGTACTGCCCACACCTGTCGCGAAGGCCCCCAGGGCCCCGTAGGTGCAGGTGTGGCTGTCCGCCCCGATCACCAGGTCGCCCGGCAGGACGATGCCTTTTTCCGGCAGGAGGGCGTGTTCCACACCCACTTCCCCGACTTCGTAGTAATGGGTGATCTCCTGCTCCCGGGCAAAGTCGCGCATGATCTTGCACTGCGCGGCGGAATTGATGTCCTTGTTGGGGGTAAAATGGTCCGGAATGAGGACCACCTTGTCCCGGTCGAAGACCTTCTTTCCTCCCGCCTTGCGGAATTCGTCAATAGCCAGCGGAGCCGTGACGTCGTTTCCCAGGGCGATATCCACCTTCGCGTTGATCAGCATTCCGGGACGGACTTCGTCGAGGTCGGTATGCCGGCAAAGGATCTTTTCCGTAATGGTCATTCCCATGATTTTCCACTCCCATGAAAGGATTTTAATTCCAGTTCCAGATCAAAGATGACCGCAGGGCGGCGAACCGATAACGAAGCCAACGCGGAGCGCGCTTTGAAACGGGATTGGAACAGGCTTTTCTCGATATCGTAAAATGCGTATTAATTCAAGTTTAACGATGTTGCCTATTCGTATTCCGATTTGATCTTGCCGGCATCCCGCTTGAGGAACTCCAGGCGGTTCAGGGCGTTGATGTAGGCCCGGGCCGAAGCCACGATGACATCGAGGTCGGCGCCGTGCCCCACGACGGAGCGGCCGTTGAACTTGAGCTGCACGGTCACTTCGCCCTGAGCGTCCGTCCCGCCGGAGATGGCATTGACGACGTAGCGGAGCAGATCGTAGTTTGTGCCCGTGATTTTCCGGATCGCGTCAAAGGTGGCATCCACCGGACCGACACCGAAGCCGGCATCCTGGACGATTTCCCTGTCCACTTCCATCTGCATCGTGGCCGTGGGGATGGCGACGTTTCCGCTGACCACATTGAGGTAGATCAGCTTGTATTTGTCCTCTACCCGGTAAAGCTCTTCATAGACAATGGCTTCCAGATCTTCGTCGAAGACGTTCTTTTTGGCGTCGGCCAGTTCCTTGAAGCGGACAAAAATCTTGTTCAGCTCCGTGTCGGACAGGTTGAACCCCAGTTTTTTCAGGTGCTCCGAAACGGCGTGACGACCGGAATGCTTGCCCAGAACGATGTGGGAGTCGGAAATGCCGACGGACTGAGGCGTCATGATCTCATAGGTGATTTTTTCCTTGATCAGGCCGTCCTGATGAATGCCGGATTCGTGGGCGAAGGCGTTCGCCCCGACGATAGCCTTGTTCGGCTGTACCGCGACGCCCGTGATCTGGGTCAGCAGACGGGAGGACTGATAAATGCTCTCCGTCTTGATGCCCGTATAAAAGCCGAAGAGATCTTTGCGCGTCCGGAGGGCCATGACCACTTCCTCCATGGCCGTGTTGCCCGCCCGCTCCCCGATGCCATTGATCGTGCATTCGACCTGCCGGGCGCCGTTGAGGATGGCGGACAGGGAATTGGCCACTGCCAGTCCGAGATCGTTGTGGCAGTGCACGGAGATGATCGCCTGGGAAATATTGGGAACGTTGGCACGAAGATAGGCGATCAGTTCGCCGAATTCCTGCGGGATGGCGTATCCCACCGTATCGGGGATGTTGACCGTCGATGCCCCGGCGGCAATGACCGCCTCCACCATTTCGCAGAGATAACCCCGATCCGTGCGGGTGGCGTCCATGGGGGAAAATTCCACGTTGGGCGTATAGCTCCGCGCCCTTTCGACGGCGGCGACGGCCTCCTTCAGGACCTGCTCCCGGGATTTCCGGAGCTGATATTTCAGATGGATGTCCGAGGAGGAGATGAAGGTGTGAATGCGCGGATTGGCCGCGTCCCGAATCGCTTCCCAAGCCCGGTCGATATCGGCGTTGTTGGCCCTGGCCAGACCGGCAATCTGGGCGCCGCGGATCTCCTGGGCGATCTGCTGGACCGAAAGGAAATCGCCTTCGGAAGCGATGGGGAAGCCGGCTTCGATGATATCGACCCCCATCTTTTCGAGCTGGCGGGCGATCCGGAGTTTTTCCGCGGGGTTCATGCTCGAACCGGGTGATTGTTCCCCATCCCGGAGCGTCGTATCAAAAATATAAATTCTTTTCTCTAGTGAATCCATAAAGGCTCCTTTCCTGGATAAAAAAAGGCCATGAGCTTTCTGCCCATGGCCTTTCAGTTTTTCTTTTTTTTCTTCGTTTACGGTTGACCTGAAAAGACCGGGCGACGGAAAGCAAGGCACAGAAGGGCGAGGCCCAGAAGCAACAGGCTGTCTAACAGGATATCGGCCCTTTCTCTATTTGCCACGGAAGTCAGATCCTTTCTAAAAACGTTTCTCTCCTTAAAATAAAAAGCGGAGCTTGTCAAGCCCTGATTTTCCTTATTTTTCCAGAACGTACCGGCTGATCAGGTCGCCCACTTCCTTGGTCCCCATGCCCATCTTTCCGGCGTCCATGGAGGTGAGATCGTTCCGGATGGCCTTCTGCACCGACGTTTCGATGCACTGGGCCACCTCCTCCTGACCGAGAAAATCCAGCATCATGGCGCCGGCCATGATGGCGGCCAGGGGATTGATGACGTTCCTGCCCGTGTATTTGGGCGCGGAGCCGCCGATGGGCTCGAACATGGAGACGCCCTCGGGATTGATGTTGCCGCCGGCGGCAACGCCCATGCCGCCCTGGATCATGGCGCCCAGATCGGTGATGATGTCGCCGAACATGTTGTCCGTGACAATGACGTCGAACCATTCGGGATTCTTGACCATCCACATGCAGGTGGCGTCCACGTGGGCGTAGTCCGTCGCGATGTCGGGATAGTCCTTCGCGACTTCATAGAAGGTTCGTTCCCAGAGATCGAAGGCGAAGGTCAGGACGTTGGTTTTGCCGCACAGGGTCAGTTTCTTTCCCTTGTTTCGTTTTCGGGTGATGTCGAAGGCGAAGCGGATGCAGCGCTCCACACCCTTGCGTGTATTGATGGATTCCTGGATGGCCACTTCATCGGCGGTTCCCCTTTTAAGGACGCCGCCCGCGCCGGCATAGAGCCCTTCGGTGTTTTCCCGGACGACCACGAAATCGATTTCCTCCGGTCCCTTGTTTTTCAGAGGCGTATCGACGCCTTCATAAAGTTTCACGGGGCGCAGATTGATGTACTGATCCAGTTCAAAGCGGGCCCTCAACAGGATGCCCTTTTCGAGGATGCCCGGTGCTACTTCGGGATGACCGATCGCGCCGAGAAAGATGGCCTTATGCTGTTTCAGTTCCCGGATCACGCTGTCCGGAAGGGTTTCGCCTGTCCGCTTGTAGCGTTCCCCGCCCAGGTCGTAGGTGGTATATTTCAGGCCGAAGCCGTATCGACTGGCCGCGGCATTGAGCACTTTGATGCCTTCCGCAACGACTTCCGGCCCTGTTCCGTCACCGGGAATCACACCGACATGAAATTCTGTCCCCATGGAATCCTCCTGCATTTTTTTCTGAATTCGTTAATAGGCTTACCGTCCGATGTCAAGGAAATTCTCAGTTAAGGGGTGATTAAAATGATCATGGATAAAGCAGGGGGTAGCGGTGAAAGACGGTTTTTGAAGCGTGACTGGCTGGGAACGGTTTCTGTCGATTGCCCGGAGGGGCATGCTGAATCCAGGAAGGAAGCTCTGAGGGCGGCGGTAATCCGGCGATTGCCGTTGCCCGCAAATGGCAGGCAACGGCAACGATATCGCCATTAATGGGGGATAAACACGACGAACCCTTGCGGAACCGATTCCAAAGGCATCCGCGACTTCCGGGCAACGCCGACACCATAACAAGGATGAAGCGCTGATTCAGGAAAACACCGGGAAATACCGTCTATAAAGAAAGAACTGGACATCTGAACCGGTCTTCACCATGTTCGGGGCAATTCCGGGAGTCTGAACTTTTCAGGATGTCCGGTTTGGGGAAGACTCAAGGGGAATGGAATCCTGCCCGCATGGACCGGGACCTCAAAAGGTTGTCTGCTCCTGTTTTACGCCACGGCCTCCATGGATGCGGGGGACAGTTCCGGGCTGTTCAAGCTGCACTTCGTGATCGAATAATCGAGTTGAAGTTCAAGCCACATTCTGGGGGATACATCGAAAAATTCACCTAAGCGAAGAGCGATGTCTGCTGAAATAGCCCGTCGATCATCGATGATTCCATTGATTTTTTCCGGAGAAACGTCAATGTTGCGAGCCAGGTCGCTGACACTCAGCCCATTGGGCAACATGTATTTTTCATACAGTATTTTCCCGGGTGAAGTCAGAGTTAATGATTGATCTTTCATATCTACCTCCTGATTCATAGTGACACTCTAAAATTTTAATAACACAGGCAAGTTCGTTTTCCCCTTTAAGATGGACTTGCCATCGAATGCGGATCTGAATGCTGCTTCGTTCTTCCTGGTGCCGTTCAGCGGATAAGGTCAATTGCCGGGAGGTTGCCTGATGTCTTGCAGATGACGATCATGATGCAGATGATCAAGTTTCCTTTTTTTCGTGCAACAGCCTCAAAACGTCGAACGGTACGATCTGTGATGAATTCTTTACCGCACACGCACTTGCTTATTACTTTGAAGCTATAATGTAAAGCTTTTTTTTTACATTATAGCTTTATTGTAAAGATTTTTTATCTTCCGCTGGTTTTGAACGTTTTCATGCGGATCTGAAATAAAAAACCTTTTTCTTCCACAACCGGATGTGATAAGAGAACCCCCTCTTCAACAGGGGAAACCGCAGTTTTTTTTCGCGAAGTTCAGGCCGAATTCCGATTTTTATCCTGCTTCAGATTAATTCAATTTTTTATCGTTTCCTCGAGATTCCCGTCTCAAGCCTGTGCTTTTCCGGGTCTTCCGGCTTTTCCGGCAGGTGGGGAGTTTTCGACGATTTTTTGGCCGGGGACAGGTTTTTCCCGTAAAAAATGATTAAGGAGTTTATGTGTCTTCCGTTGGTGAACTGATTGACGCGTATTGTCTGCGCTGTAAACTGACCCTGTCCCACGTCGTCCTTTTCGAGATGGGAGGGGTGATCCAGAAGGTCAAATGCAGAACCTGCGGCGCCGAGCACAAGTATCGGGGGCCGAAACCGGAAATGAAACCCGGCGCCGCGCGACTGAGAGGGGTGAAGGTCGGTCGGAGGGTGTCGGCTTCCCCGTCCGCAAAGTCCGAACAAAGGAAGCCGACGCTTCAGGAATGGACAAGGAAATGTGAAAAAATCAAGGATGAGGGGGATATCCGGGCTTATGATCTCCAGAAATCCTTTCAGGCCGGTGACGTGATCCGTCATCCGACCTTCGGGATCGGATTTGTGGAAAGGCTTCTTTCCGAGACCCGGATGGATGTCCTTTTCGAGGACGCCCTGCGGCGCATGGCGATGAATACGAAAGCGCCCTGAACTTTATCCTTTCAGTTTCTTGACCAGAGTGGCGACCCGCTTGCCCAGCTTGGCCCCGTTGGCCCGGGCTGCCGCATCGGGTTCTCCCACGCAGGAAACGCCGTAATGTCCCGTGGCATCCATGGGATCGCCCACCACAATCATCCCGTAGATCATCAGGGCCTGAAGCAGAGACATCAGGGTCGTTTCCTTGCCGCCGGAGAGGTCTCCCGAAGTGGCGAAGGCGGCGCCGATCTTGTCGGCCATCTTCGGGCGTACGGAGACGAAGGAATCCAGCAGGGCCTTCATGTCCGCCGCCATCCCGCCGAAATAAACGGGGGAGCCGGCAATGACGCCATCGGAATTGAGGAAGTCTTCCTTCGTGACCTCGGAGATGGGCTTCAGCAGACATTTGACCGGATCAACTTCGGAAACGCCCTGGGCTATCGCTTCCGCCAGCAATTTTGTGTGTCCCGTCCGGGAATAATACATTACCAGTACCTGCATTCTGACACCTCCTGTTGATAAAATGAGATTCTATTCAGCGTTCAAAGTTCAATGTTCTAAGTTTTTCGCCTGGAAATCCTGACCTGAAACGTAGAACATAGAATCTTGAACCTTAAAAATTGAACCTTCTCTGCCTCTGTCTTGCCGCCTGAGCATCAGCTTTGATCAAGAGCCGGGAGCAGTTCCAGAACGGCTGCGGTCATGGCGGCAACTCCGGTCGAAATCGTCGGTTCCGGGAGAGGAGCCATGTAAGGACTGTGAAGGGGAGGGCTTTCTCCCTGGGGATCCGCCATTCCCAGTCCGAAATAGCAGAGAGGAATTCCCGCCTGCCCGAAACAGGAGAAATCCTCCGAGGCCGTCATTGCCGGCACTTCAGCGACCCGGGAACGGCCGAAAGTCCGGCGGAACCGGCGGACGAGTCTGCGGGTGAGCCGAGGATCGTTGTAGAGGACCGGCGTGGATGATCTGACTGACAGTCGGGGAAGCTGATCATCGGGGATGCCGCCCGTCCTGGCGATGCCCTCGGCGATCCGTTTCAGGGCGGAAATCATCCGCTCATGCTGTTCGCGGCTGAACGCGCGGAGGCTGATCTGGAGAGTGGCCGTTTCCGGAATGACGTTGTCCCGGTTTCCCGCATGAAAAGAGGATACGGTGAGCACCGCCGGTTCCATCGGATCGGTTTCCCGGCTGACCACCGTCTGAAACGCGAGGATCATCTGGGCAGCCAGAACGACGGGGTCCCGCGTCTCATGAGGCCGAGCGGCATGTCCTCCTTTCCCGTACACGGTCAGCTCGAGAGTTGTCGAGCCGGCGAACCAGAAACCTTCGTGATAAAGAACGGCGCCTGCCGGCCCGGGGAGAACATGGAGGCCGAGAGCGAAATCGGGACGGGGAAAGCGGATGAAAAGGCCGTCGGCGATCATGGCCGCCGCGCCGGCGGCGTTTTCCTCGGCAGGCTGAGCGACCAGAAGCAGGGTTCCCTGCCAGCAATCGCGGAATCGCGCCAGCAGCCGTGCCGTCCCAATCAGGACGGTCATGTGGACATCGTGGCCGCAGGCATGCATCACGCCGACCTCCTGCCCTGATTCCATCAGGGTCCTGACCAGGCTGGCGTAAGGGAGACCGGTTTTCTCTTCAATCGGCAGGGCGTCCATGTCCGCCCGGACCATGACGACCGGACCGGGACCGTTTTCCAGCATCCCCACCACCCCGTTACCGCCGATGCCCGGCGTAGCCCGGAAACCTGCCTGCTCCATCTCCACGGTCATCCGCCTGGACGTTTTCTCTTCCCTTCCGGAAAGTTCCGGATGGCGGTGGAGATCCTGATAGAGACTTTCAAGATAAGGATAGTCCTTTTCCTGAATCGCGGAAAGCGTTTTCAACGGGTCATGAGATTCGGGCTTTGTGAGTTTGCCGGGGGACATGAGGCTCCTTTCCGTGATCTTAGCTTCAGATCCATGCCAGTTGGCGCATTGCGCCAATGATCAGGTAGATGCCGAGACCCGCTACAAAAATTCCAAAGGCCAGTTTCAAATGCGGACCGGAAAGATGATTCGCCAGGATGGCGCCCAGCCAGCTTCCCAGAAACAGGGCGGCAGCGACAATCAACGCGGCTTTGAGATTGACCTGTCCGTAACGGTAATAGGTCAGAACGGCGGCCAGTCCCACCGGGGGAAGGAGGATCGCCAGACTCGTGCCGACGGCCGTATGCAGCGGAAATCCAGCCAGGTAAACGAGGGCGGGAACGATAAGCACTCCGCCGCCGATGCCGAACAGACCGGCGGCGATTCCGGCGATGAAGCCGATGAGCAGCAGAAGGGCGGGAGAGGGCGGAAGCATGAAAACTCCTTCGTGTTCCCGGTATGACGGGCGGACGGATGATCGATGGGCCGCATCCGATACAACGCCTTTCATGCCGGGGCGGGGAAGCGGTTCGACGGTAAAAGAACGACAGGGATAACCGATAGAATTAATTAATAAATTGGTGAATATCCTGCCACAGGATGTCGTCTGTGTCAAACAAAAACAGCGGGAATCCTCATGAACCCGCCCTCGATGCCGGCAGGAAAGCGACTTGAAGACGGTCCGGAGCAGGCGAAGAGCGGGCTGCTTCCGTAAGGTTCACTGAAGCAGCCCGCTGAACGCCGGACATCCGAACATCCGCAGAAGGAGACAAGATTTTCCCCCCGTCTTACGGAAGCGCCAGCAGCGGTGCGACGATCCGCCGGAACGCTTCCGCGGCTTCCGTGTTCTTGTGGTGGAAGATAAAGGGTTCTCCCGCGTCGGACGATTCCACGATCTGGGGATCCAGGGGGATTCGCCCCAGGAAGGGCACATTCATCCGTTTGGCCATTTCTTCGCCGCCGCCCTGTTTGAACAGGTCGATCACCTGTGAACAGTGCGGACAGACCAGGCCGCTCATGTTTTCGACAACGCCCAGGACGGGGATGTTCAACTGCCGGCAGAACGTCACGGATTTGCTGACATCGATCGTCGAGACATCCTGAGGCGTCGTCACCACCACCGCGCCGTCCGCTTCCGGGATCAGGTTGGCGACGGTGAGCGGTTCGTCTCCCGTGCCGGGGGGAAAATCGATGACGAGATAGTCCAGGTCGCCCCACTCCACATCGCCAAGGAGCTGCTTGATCGCGCCGATCTTCAACGGCCCGCGCCAGATCACCGCGTCCTCCGGACGGTTCAGCAGAAATCCCAGGGACATGACCTTCATCCCGCCTTCAATGGCAATGGGAAGCATCGTCCCGTGGTCGGTCACTTCCGGCCTTCTTCCCTCCAGATGAAGGAGCGTGGGAATACTGGGGCCATGAAAGTCCACATCGAGAAGGCCCACACGCTTTCCTTCAAGGGACAGGGCAATCGCCAGGTTGACGGCGACGGTGCTTTTCCCGACCCCGCCTTTTCCTGAAAGAACGAGGATTTTGTGCGCGATGCGCTGCAGGTTTTTCTTCAATTTCTCATCTTCGAGGGAGGCTGAGGGAGCCTTGGGCGGCTGGCCTCCCGCCATCGAGCAACCTCCGCCTTCCGGTGAATTGCCTGAATTGCACGAACTGCATGATCCCATAATGTTTTCTCCTTTTTCGTTTTATTGCGATATGATGATTACATGCTTATGTTTATCCTGACTGGATAAGCGCCTACTCATTACCATATCGGGTACCGGAGTTTCCACCGAAGAAATGGCGGTCATGTACGATCCCGATAAAAAAAATTCCATTTTTCTCATGAGAAGGTTGATATCCTGCGCCCGGTCTGGTTTATTGCGACGGGTCGAAAAAAACAAAAAAGGAATCAGGGGGTCGTTATGGCAAAGCATTCCCATCGTTTTGTGGAGACGTATGACGGTTTTGTGGGTTATGGCCTGGACCGGCAGACCGACGAGAATACCGTCCAGTTCTATCTGCAGAAATTATCCGATGACGAGTTGATGAAAGTCATTCTGAAACGGATGAGCGATGAAGATCTGACGGAAATCTTTAATGTCGCGGGTAAAGTGCTGAAAAAATACCTGTCCGAGCCGGAATACCATCGATTCTTTCTCAAAGAGGAAGAAGGATAAACTCCGGAAATTCCGCCTTCTGACGAGGGCGCCGAGTGCTACTGCATGATTCATCGTCCGCGCCGGATGGTGCGGGAAAAGAGGATCGGGGCGTATCCTGATCCGGCCGGATCGCCAGCAGTATCAGAAGATATGAACAGCGGATGACTTGAACGAGATCTGCACATCCATGCCGATGTCGAGCCCCAGATCAATGGCCGAGCCCTTGGTGACAAGCGACTTGAAGAGCACGCTCTGGACGTGGACATGCACCTCGTAGAGAAAACCCAGGTCGATGATGCTGCTCACCGTGCCGCTGAAAGAATTGCGCATGCTCGACTCCAGCGGCTTCAGGCTGATTACGATATCTTCGGGCCTGATGGCTATGTGCCCCGTGGAATTGGCGTGTGGAGGAGAAACTTCAATGGCGAGTGTGTCAACTACGGCTGTCGATCCATTGAACTCTGTTGGAAAGACGTTCTTCATGCCCACGAAGTTGGCCACAAAAGAGGATGAAGGCTTCTGGAAAATATCCCGGATTGTTCCGGTCTGAACAATGGCGCCGCTGTTCATGATGGCTGCCTTGGTGGCGAGAGTCAGCGCTTCTGAAAAGTCATGCGTCACCATGAAAAATGTGATTCGTGAACCCCGGTGAATCTGTTTGAGAAGCAGCCTGATTTCCTCCCTGAAGTTCTGGTCAAGGGCTGAAAGAGGTTCATCCAGCAGGATGACCCGAGGCTCCACCATAAGGGCACGCGCCAGCGCAACCCGCTGCAACTCGCCGCCGCTGAGAGTTTCCGGATAGCGGTGGAGCAGGTGGCCGATGCCGAGGTCATCCACGAGTTGCCGGAACAGTTTCTCCGAAGTTCCTTTGCGTTTTTGATAACGCAGCCCGTAAGTAATGTTGCGGGTGACGGTCAGATGGGGAAACAGGGCATAATCCTGATACATGATGCCGACGCCCCTTTGCTCCGGGGCCAAGCGGGTCGCATCGCGTCCGCTGATGGAGATGGTTCCTCCCAGAATGGGAACCAATCCGGCAATGGCTTCAAGCAGGACGGTTTTCCCGGCGCCGGTGGGGCCCATAAGCACGAAAAATTCCCCCTCATCTATGGAGAGATCGATGTCTTTCAGGCGGAATTCACCAAGGTGTACTTTAAGTCCTTTGATGTCGATCATGTTGCCTTTTTCTGCGGAAGAGCGAGCACTCTGAGGGCAAGGAACAGCGAAAGGCACACGAGGACCAGCCACACCGCTACAGGTTGAGAGTACTGGAGTCCGTATCCTTCGTACCGTTCATAGATGAGCACCGGAGCGATCATGGGATGATAGGCCACCACAACGACGGCTCCAAACTCGCTGATGGAGCGTGCGCAGCACATGATCAGGCCCACCAGAACACTCCGCCAGGCAAGGGGAAAAGTAATGCGGATAAAGGTGCTCCACATGGAGGCGCCGAGGCTTCGGGAAACGTTTTCCAGCCTGGGAGAGATGGATTCGAAGCCGGACTTGAGGGCGTTGATGTAGAAGGGCATGCCCACAAAGGTGAGCACGGTGATGATGCCTGTCGTACTGCCCATGATCCTGATTCCGATTTCCTGCATGAAATGGCCAAGCCAGTGGTTCTTTCCTGCCACACTCAGAATCGCGATGCCGACCACGGGATGAGGAATGACGATGGGCAGATCGATGATGCTTTCGATGAAATGTTTGCCCCTGAATTGTGATCGGGCGAGCACATAGGCCAGCGGCGTTCCGACGATAAAAGATATCCCGGCAGCGGACATGGCCGTATAGATGCTCAGCCAGATGGAGCGTATGACGTTCCTGTCCTTGAGCGTTTCCTTGAGCATGGCTCCGGAAGGGGCCGTCAGCAGTTCGACGAGCGGCAGGAGAATAAAGACGAGCACCATGATGCCGCATGAAATTGAAACCCAATAGAACGGCCCCTTCCTCACCATAACGGTCTTCCTGTTAATCCCTTACCTCTACCAGCTTCTGCAGCTTTTCCGGCAGTGCGGATTTCATCTTCTGGGTGGGCACCCGGCAGGGAATGAAGGGCGGCTGTCCCTGATCTTTCAGAATCTTCAAGCCGCCCTTCGGATCGAGCATGTATTCGAGAAAGGCAACCGCCGCCTCTTTATTCGGGGCATCCTTGATCAGCGTGACCCCGTAGGTGGTTGACTCGCCCTTCATATCCATGTATTCGCCCGGCTTGGCTCCGGTCACTTTGACGACGGCCTGGGAATAGTACGGGTCTTCCTTGTAATTTCCCAGATTGATCTTGTCCGGAAGCGAAACATACTTGAGGCCATGCTGTACGGCAACGGAACGATATTCCCAGGCATAGTCCATGTTCCCAGTCTGGAGCAGGGATACCAGTTCAACCGACTTGGGCCGGATATTCTCCAAAGGCCGATTCGCGAGAATATTTTTGTACAAACCTGGTTTCCTGTAATATTTTTCGGCCAGCTGGAGCACCATCAGGGCCCGGTATCCGCAGGGATCGAGATTCGGGTCGGAGTGACCCCAGACCACGCCTTTCCTCTGCAGGATGTTGTACCAGTTCTTTGCATTCACTTCCTTCGCAAATTTGCTCTTGTCTGTGTAGCAGAGGACGAGCTCGTTGGTGGCAAAACGGATATTCCAGTCGGCATGCTTGGGGATCAAAAGCTTGTCAATGACCTTGAAGTCAGCGGATGCCATGATATCGCACGGCTTGTACAGGTCGGTCACCTTCCGGGCCGCCGCCTGGCTGCCACTGGCCTCGCGCTGCAGGTCCACGCCGGGATATCTGGCCTCGAATTCCTTCTCCATGGCTTCGAAGGGCATGGTCAGGCTTCCCGCATGAAACATGACAACGGTTCCTTTCGGTTCGGCAAAGGCCCGGGGCAGCGAGATGAACGCGAAAGCGGCCAGGATCATAAGAAACACAGAACCCTTTTTAATAAATGATTTTCCCATAATTAAATCCTCCTTATGAAAGGTTTAACCTGCTTTTAACAGGCCATTCGATAAGCCGATCATGCACATAGGAAATCACAGGCACACATTTAATGAGAAGGTCGGCGGCATGACCCGTCAAAACTCATGTCCGGTTGACTCTTATACTTTTTACCGTTTGCCGCAATTGCTGTTTTGCCGTCCATGATTTCCTTTTCTTACAAAGAGTAAGAAATAATCACAAAATATTCCAAAAATAATAAATCACTTATTTAATTACGAGAATTAATGATGTCCATCCGTGATGGAATGTGGGAAGAAAGGATTTTCAGTAAATAGGATGCAATTATGCGACTGTATTTTTATTGGGAGATCGCGATATTGCGCACATCAGGAAGGCAACGGCTCCTGCAGGGATTGGCGCCTGCACACAGAATAAGCGTTGTTTTGGATACTTTTTAAGGAAACAGGTGATATGTTATCGCTATGGATAATGTAATCAGGCCTTTTATCAGATCGAAGAAAGGACTTTTTCCGCAATGACCTGAAAGATGCGGCCCGCTTCGGAATTCGGAGACGAAATCATCAGAGGCACACCGGAGTCTCCGCTTCTCCCGATATCCGGATCGAGAGGAAGCCGGGCAAGCAAAGGAAGCCCGAATTCCCTGCTTAATTTTTCACCCCCGCCCCGGCCGAAAATCTCAATCGGTTTTTCGGAGCGCCTGTCGAAGAAATAAGACATGTTTTCCACAAGGCCGATCATGTTTATCTCGAATTTTTTGAACAAATTAATGGCCCTGCGGACATCGGCCAGGGCGACTTCCTGTGGCGTTGTCACCATAAGGACGGCAGCGGTGGGAATGGATTGAGCGATCGTGATGGAAGGATCTCCGGTTCCAGGAGGGAGATCCACAACCAGATAATCCAGATCGCCCCACATAACCTCGCCCAGCAATTGCTTGATGGCCCTGGAAACCAGAGGGCCGCGCCAGACAATGGACTGGCCCTCTGCGGTGAGCATGCCCAATGACATAATCCTGAGTCCGAACTTTTCAATAGGAAGAATCATCTGATTTTCCCATTCAGGGGAATCATCGATGGCCAGCATGATCGGAATGCTTGGGCCATAAACATCCGCATCGAGCAGGCCGACCCGGTTGCCCTTTCGAGCCAGGGCCAGGGCGACATTTACGGCGATAGTTGTTTTTCCCACCCCGCCTTTGCCGCTGGCAACAGCCAGGACATGGCGCACTTTGTCCAGGCCGACCAGAGGATGTTTCGGGAACAATGAATGCAGTTCTTCCCGGTTCAGCGTCGTCAGCTCGACATCGACCCCGGCGATCCCGGGCAAGGCCATAAGCACGCGCTTGATCTCAGCCACGATGGCATCTTTTTTAGGGCACTTCACCGTGGTAAGGGCAAGGGTCAGGCTGACCCGATCCTTTTTCACGCAGACATCCCGAATCATTCCCAGGTCCAGCAGACTCTTTTTCAGCTCGGGATCCAGGATGAGTTTGAGGACCTCTCGAACCTTCTGCTCATCGATCATGACAACGACCTTCCTTGCAATGTTTTGTTTTCAATTCTGCATTCATCGCCGAAATCTTTTCGGTGTTAATGACCCTTGATTTATGACAGCCTTTCTTGCCTCGCTGCATGGCTGTTTCCTTGTAAACCATGCAACCCGTTGCGGATCTTCCTGTTGCAATCGAAGAAATCAAAACCCGTTGCATAGACCCTCCTTCAATTCCTGTAACAGTTGCAGGGTCATTTGTGAAAACCATACGCCAGGACCAGCATGGAGATCAGGCCCAGGGCGAAACAGCCGAAATGAAGGGCTGCAACGCGCAGACTGGGATGTGCCTTGATTTCCGGGACAAGATCTGACGCTGCTATGTAAAGGAAGTTTCCGGCTCCGAATAAAACCAGTCCGCTTACCGAAAAGCGCTGAGAGAACAGGTAGGCAAGCAGGGCTCCCAGAGGGAAGGTCAATGCGGAAATCACGTTCCAGAGCAGCGCCCGCCATCGGTTCCAGCCGCCATGCACCAATATGGCGAAATCACCGAGTTCCTGAGGTACCTCATGAGCGGCGGCTGCAAACCATGCAGTAATCCCGGCTTTGGGATCCATGAGAAACGTGCTGGCGATCCCGATTCCGCCGAGAAAGTTGTGCAAGGCATCCCCAAGGAGAACCAGATACGTCATGGGCTCATAATCAGTGGCCGCGCTGTCATGCGAGTGATGCCAGTGAAGAAACTGTTCCACGAGAAGGAACGTCGTAAAGCCTGCAACGAGCCATACCGCCGCATCAAGGGGGACTAATGTCTTTATCCCTTCGGGAACCATGTGGAAGAAGGCGCCGCCCAGCAGCGTTCCCGCGGCAAGTGCAACCATGGGCAGAAGAAATCGCTGCAGCACTGCAGGCGGCAAGATAACAGAGATGCCGCCGATCATGGCAATGGCGCTCATCAGCAGACCGCCGACAATAATCCAGAGAAGAGTGTTCATTGAAGTGTCCTGATGCGCAACAAAACGCGTACGCCGGAAAAACGAAAAGTCTTGTTGACCAAACCCGCTTGCTTCAGATTAATCCACTTTCGTTGCTGCTGCAACCACAAAGGCACATAGGCCGTGCCCTGTCCGGAGAGGTTCGATCTCGCAAATCTTGTGGAGAGGGCGTGCGAGTGTCTGACCCCAGTCGTCAATCAAAAAACCGGTTTTTGCAAGAAAAAGCCCCACCTCATCCGCAGAGTAAAACGTGGCCTCGCGGTAAAAGACGCTTTCGTTCTGGTGAACCAGGTATTCCTGTCCCAGGAAGCTCTCCCGGTCAATGAAACCGATTGTCAGGCGACCGCCCGGCTTGAGTATGCGATGAGCCTCCGCGAGCGCCTCCATTGGGGAATCGACGAAGCAGATGGTCGTCACCAGCAAGGCGTAATCAAAGGTATCTGCTGCGAAAGGCAGGTTCTCGGCAACGCCTTCCACGGTCTCGATACCGCGTGATGCGGCATATGCCAGCATTGCCGGGGAGGGATCCAGACCCAGCGGCACACCCAGTGGGGCGGCGAAGCGGCCGCTGCCGACGCCGATCTCGATCCCTCTGCCTTTCCAGGGAACGAAAGGGCGCAAGGCAAGCAGCTCGGAGATGTAAGCGGCCTCATGCTTTTCAAACCACGCTTCATAGCGACGATGGTGAGTCTCGAAAGGAACGATTTTAGGCACCGGACATGACCTCGCGCAAAGCATCTATGAACCGGCGGTTGTCTTCCGGCAGCGCCGTGGTAATGCGCATATATCCCGGACCGAGTACAGGATCGTTAAGCGGCTTAATCAGGATGTTGCGGCTGCGAAGCTGATCGGCAATCCTGGATGCGTCATGAGGTGAGAAGTCCGCCAGAAAGAAATAGGTTTCAGTCGGAAAAGTGCGCACGCCCAGGGTTCGCAATTGTACGGCGAGTTCCTCTGTCCAGAGGCGCAACTGGGAAGCCCGTTCCTGAATGCGTTCTTCATTTTGGAGTGTGGCTATGGCTGCCGCCTGGCTGGGGCGGGCAAGCGGATAGGCATCGTTACGGTTGTTCAAGTCATCGGCGACAGCCTCGGGAAATATGCCGTAACCTACTCGGAAACCTGCAAGACTGTGCGCCTTGGAGAGGGTGCGGGTGACAAGCAGATTGGGATACTTCGGAACCAGGTGCGTGACGGATTTTCCGGCCAGGCCGATGAACGCCTCGTCAATGAGGAACATTGTCTTCGGATGCCGGCTTAACAGCTCGGGCAAGGAGGCCATGTCGAAAACGCCCCCATTGGGGTTGTTTGGATTTACGATAACGGTTAGTGTGGTTCCCTCGGGAATCACTAAGTCGGCCAGGTCATATGCGAAATCTTTTTCAGGAGAAAGTCGTGTTTCTGTATAATGCCGCGCGATTTCGGGGAAAAGGACATAGGTCGGAGTCAGCAGGTGGACCTGCTGACCGAAACGGTCAAAGAGCTGTCGGAGGATGAGCTCGGAGCCGGCATTAATGTGAATGAGTCGTTCTGAAATGCCGAGCTGTTCGCTGATGAGCGAGCGCAAAGGTGCTGAATAAGGTTCCGTGTAGTAATTGCTTTGCGGCAACTCGGACTGGGCTGCAGCGATGGCTTGGTCAATCGGCGGCAACGGGTTTTCGCAAAGGAGGAGTTTGATGCCTTGGAACGTTCCCCCGCCTTTTTCTGTTATGTGGCTCATGACGGCCTCCTGGAAACAAATCGGGCTGACTATCTACTTTGTTGTATTTACTCCTTTTTTAATCTTCGTGAATAGAGGCGTCAAGAAGTTCTCCCGCATCCATCACGGTCAGGCAATTTTCCAATCCTTCCGCCTTGATGGCATCCTCCAGCATCTTGGCGCACTGGGGGCAGGAGACGATAAGAAGCTCCGCGCCCGTTTCCCGGGCCTGGCGTACCCTGATCCGATTCGGACTGTCCGCATCTCCGCCCAGGATGTCCGTGAAGAAATTTCCCCCACCGCCGCCGCAGCACAGGGCATTTTCACGATTCTGATCCATTTCCACCAGCTCGATTCCGGGAATCGCCCGAAGAATTTTCCTGGGGGCTTTGTATTCTCCCCCGTGCCTTCCCAGGTAACAGGCATCATGAAAGGTTGCTTTGGCGGCAAACGCTTTCGGCTTCAGTTTCCCGGATTCGATCAGGTCCACGAGCACCTGGGAATAATGCCGGACCTCAAAGTCTCCGCCGAATTCCGGATAATCCTTTGTAAAGGCATTGAAGGCGTGAGGATCCAGAGTGATGATTTTTTTTACTCCTCTTTCCCGGAAAAGGGCGATGTTGTTTTCCGCGAGAAATTGAAACAGACCGGCCTCGCCCAGGACCCGCACCTCGTTGCCGTCGCAGGGTTCCTGTTCTCCCAGGATTCCGAAGGAAACGCCGGCTTTCGAGAGCAACCGGCTCACCGCCTGCGCCATCTTTCTCCCCCGTTCATCATAGGACCCGACACAACCGACATAGAATAGGTATTCCTGACCGTTGTAACTTTCGACGGGCAGATTTTCCGCCCAGGCGGCCCGTTCCGCTGCCGGCAGATTGTAAGGGTTGCCGTGGATGGAGATGGCCTTGAAGTAATCTCTGACAGCCGGTGGAATCCGTCCGCTGTTGACCATTTCTTCCCGGGCGGCGATAAAGATGTTGACCAGATCCTCCCGGAAGGTAAAGGCGCAGTGTTCGACACAGCTTCCACAGGTGGCGCAGGAATAGAGAATTTCCTGAAACCGTTCGCTGTTTTCGATCTCTCCAGTGAGCCAGGCGCGGATCAGCCACATCCGCCCCCCGGGGGCGAAGGTGTCGAAACGGTATTTCCGGTAGGAAGGACAGTTGAAGTTCTCGTAGTCACTCGTAAATTTGCAGTAACCGCAGCGAAAGCAGCGATGAACGATATCGGCGTATTTCATCCAGGCACCTCCCAGTTCCCGGGATTCATGATTCCCTGCGGGTCCAGATTCTCCTTGATCATCTTCATGAGTTTTGCGGTTTGCGGGTCCATCTTTGCCAGGGCGATACGCTGTTCATCCAGCGTCGGCTTCCAGAAAAGGCCGCCGACGGAAAGGGCGTACTCGCTCGCTTCGTGGAGCGCCTTTCGCGTACGCTCCAGCATGTCGGCATCCGCCCGGTTGAAGGTAAAGGAAAAGGCGAACATCATGGCGTGTCCTCTGCCGATCACCCTGGCCGTCGCGTGATACTTGAGATCATACTTTACCGCAAGTTCATCGAGCTTCCGGGAACACTGGGGGTAGCGGTCGATGGGAATGATCGGTCCGGAGTATTCGAAACCGCCCCCCCTGGTTACGTCCGCGAATGTCGTGGCGCTGCGCTGGGGCATGTCCAGGAGGGTTTTCCTCATCCCTTCGCCGATGGTCATAAACCCGCCGTCCTTGTTGCGAATGAATCCGTCAAGGGCATGGAAAATTTTCTTCTTTTTGAAATCCAGCTCTTCAAGATCCTCTCCGGTAAAGTAGACGACGATGTGGTGATTGTCTTTGAATATAAGGGGCAGGGGTTGGGCGAAGATGTTGATGTCCTCCGCCATCTCCGTATGGGTGATCTCGTAGAGGATCCCGGGAACGAAGTCAGGGCTGTCGGTGATGAAGATTTCCACATCCCGCATTTTTTTCCGTGGATAAAGCTTGAGGCCCACCTTGGTGAGAATTCCCGTCGCGCCGAACCAGCCGAGGAAAAGGCCGGAGAGATCAGGGAGAGGCGGTCCCTTGGAAAACCAGTCGTCGGACAGGGCGCAGGAACCGATCCGGCAGAGCTCCCCTGAAGGAAGGATGACCTCCAGGCCGGAAACCATGTCGGAATTGAATCCGTACTGCTGGGTGAGCCGTCCCTGACCGTGGATCATGACATTGGCGGCGATCGTTGTGGTGGCGGGCGAGTCCGGGATGCTGAACCGCAGCCGGGGGTAATGTCGATTCAGATGGGCGTGAAGCGCCCCGGTGGATGTCCCGCCTTCGACCACGGCATACCGGGCGGTTTCGTTGACTTTCAGGATTCTGTCCATGCGCTTCATGTCGACGACGATGCCGCCCTTCTGCGGAATGACAAGACCGCTCAGGGACATCCCGGCTCCCATGGGAACCACGGGGATGTTTTCCCGGCCGGCGAATCTGACAATCGCCTGAATTTCCTCGACGGTTCGGGGGAGAACGACATAATCCGGCTGATGGGCGGGCATCAGCCCCGAGTCTCTTCCATAGAACCAGCGTTCTTCCGCCTGCCCGGAAACATAAGTCTTTCCGACGATTTCAGCAAGCGCCTGCGTGATGTTTTCCATTTTCATGACTCCATATCCGGTTTCTCGCCGATGGCCATCCGGCACAGATCGATCATGTGAAGGGGTTTGATCCCCCGCGAGGCGACTAGGGCGCTCAGGGCGTTCATGCACCCATGGCAGTTGAAGATGCAGAATTCAGCGCCGCTTTGCTGCATGTCATCCAGATTCCGGGTCTGGACGTCCTTCATCAGGTCGTATCCGTACATGGCCCGGAAGATGCTGCCGCAGCACAGGGCGTTTTCATCCTGATAGGTTCTCGGCATCAGCGTCACGCCGATCAAATCCATGATTTTCGGCACATAGAGATGGCTGTTCCCGCAGAGGCGGTTGGAGCAGGGCCTCTGGTAGGCCACCTTCATATTCAAAGGACGGATCTGATCCTTCAAGGCGGTGAGGCGGTTGTAAAGGTATTCGAAATAGTGCACGGCTTTGAAGGGAACTTCCATCCCGTAGGCGGGGGCCAGGGAGGTGAAGGCGGCATAGCACTCATCATGGAGAAAGATGACCTCTTCGACTCCCAGTTTGCGGATATTTTCGATCACGACGGGAAGGCGTTCCTTGAAGACCTTCGTGTTGGCGAAATGGATATAAACGACGTTGCAGAAAAATTCCTGTCCGAAAAACCAGGACGGCAGAACGTCCTCAAAGAGTTTCCCTTTGGCGATATCCTTCAGTTGTGGCATGAAACCAAAGGAAAGGGCGATCTTCCCGATCTCGCCCAGTTGGTATTTCCCCTTGGGTTCCCCGATATGAATCCATTGTTTCGTAATCGCACGGGGGGCCGTGAGGATGCCTTTATCTTCCCGTCGTTCATTGATCAGGTAGAAGGGATGATTGCCCTGTCTGCAGTATTCTTCACAGGAATAGCAGGTGACACAGTTTTGCAGGACCGGGGAATCTTCGCCCCGGAAGACCTTTACCAGCTCTTCTCTGGCTGAATTCCTGTCAAAATCCATATACTGGCATTTGACCAGGCAGGCGCCGTCCGGACAGGTCAGGCAATGGTTTTCATCGAACTTCAGTTTAAACATTTCGACCTCCTTTCAAAGGTCAGTATTTTCATGCTTCCGGATGGGAACTTCAATCCAGGCGCTTGAGCTTCTCCGGATAAGATTTGGCGAGGTCCACATAGAGCTGTTTGCCCCAGGTCCAGAACTCCTTGTGTCGGGGCTGGACGTCTCCTATCACTCTCCACGGCACGCCGGCAACGAATTTTTCCGCCTCGATCCGTGTGTTGCTGGGCAGAACTGTTCCTTCGCCGACGATGGCCCATTTCCCAACAACCACGTTCAGGCTGAGCACCGCCCCCATGCCGATCACGGCAAAATCATCGATCAGGTCGCCGTGGAGAATTGCCCCATGGCCGACGGTGACCCGTTCTCCAAAGATGCTCAACCCGTCCGGTCGGATGTGAATCACGGCGTTTTCCTCGATGGCGGTTCCCGCGCCGAGTCGAATACTGCCGTAATCTCCCCGGAGGATCGCTCCATGGCCGATATAGCATCCGTCTCCGATCTCGACATCCCCGATGACCCGGGCGGAATCGCTGACATAAACGTCCCTGCCGATTCTGGGTATCCGGTCGCCGTACTGATAAAGCGCCATACGTGAAATTCCTCCTCTGCCTGGTCAGATCATGATGTCATTCCGATTCCACATCGAAGCGAACCTTTCTCCATCTTCGCTATCGGCTTCTCACTGGTTGTCTTATGGCTGCTGGAGTCGCCTCTGTCCTGGCGTCTTGATATCATCTTTGATCTGGAATTGGAATGACATGCAGGGCGGCCGCCCTGTAAAAAAACAGAGCGGCCGTCATTGTAATTTCTGCGTGTTTATTCTTCAGATTTTCTGGATTCCAGATCATCCAGACGCTTCTTGATTAGGTTCAGCTCTGATTGCAGGGCATCTGCCTCCTTCTTGAGCATCTGTTTTTCAAGCTCCGGATCTGGCGCCTGATACGGAACGGAATAACCTTCAGGCCGCAGCCAGCCCCCGAAACCTGAAGCAAAAAAACGTCCACACCAGCCTCGACCTCCGCCCCGGAATCCGCGGCCTCGGCCAAAGCCCATTCCCCGCCCATATGCAGGTGGGGCGCTTACGTAACCCGGCTTGCAGAATCCGAGTCCACGCCCTGTCATTGGACCCAATCCCAAGGGCCCTGTTCCATCACCTCTTGGCATGATTTTGCCCTCCTCTATTCATAATAATCTTTGTTTTTCTTCCTTTTATTCTGTTATTCTGTTTCAACTTATTCTCTGGCCATTGCGGCGCCACACTTGGGACATTTCTGCTGAACACAGGGAATCCCTATTTGATGAGGTTCCTTGTGGCCACATTGCGCGCACACACAGTAGCCGCCCGGTCCGGCAGCAAGAGGACCACCTCTGCGACCCAATCCACGGCCGCCTCGTCCTCGACCCGCTCCGCCACCCGTTCCAAAGGGTCCTGTTCCGTCTCCTCTTGGCATAACTGCCTCCTCCTCTCTGAGAAGATTATTTTTCTGTTTTCCGGACGCGCCGGTTCATTTCATTTTTCTCAGCAGCTTTTATTTTCAAAGTTCTGCACGTCCTTCTGTCATTATAAAAAGGCATTTCTTGTGCCAATGTTGTTAAACTGAATGAATACAGTTAACTGGTTGTTAATATGGGGTATTATTAATAAAAAGAGATGGGGAGGCGAAATGCATCAGTGCTTATATGCTATAAAGAATGACAAATACAGTTGCAAAAACGCTACTCTATTTTGCTCAACCGGAATGGCCGGCCCTTCCAGGAAAGAGGATTCCCGCAGGTGGGACAGGTTCTGCTCGGGGAAATTTACCAGGTCTTGAGGTTTTCAAGAATCTCTTCAAGATGTACCGCATCGGTCCTTTGCACGTTTACCCCGGCATTGCTGAATACATAAGTGGGGCCTTTGTGGGAAAGATCCTCGGTCATAAAAATCTGATCGATTTTCTGCTCAACGAGCCATTCCGCCACACGAATGCCTTTAGCCGTTTCAATTTCTTTGTGCGGATTTTCAATAATATCCTGCTGCACGATGGAACGATCCGCAGGGCGGAACGTCAGGATGGCAAAGAAAGGAGATTCACCGAAATGTCGACTGATGACACCAGCGGGATCAGACAGGGGGACAGCAAGGCGGATGTGGGAATGAGATTGGGGTTCATAATGAATCATAATGCGTTCCACATGGGGAATCTTTTCCCTGATGCTTTGCTCCAGATCTTCGCTGATCCGGTGGGCTTTTTTGAGATCGCCCGTCCGCAGGATGACACTGGCTTCAAGAAAGCGGAAACGGCCTGCGTTACGACCTGAAAGTGATCGGATATTTACCACCATGGGATGGTTTTTCAGGATGCTTCTCGCCTCGTCCAGGGTTTCGAAATCGAGAGAGGCATCCAGCAGCACCCGCATCCCGTTCGAAAGCAATTCCCATCCGGCGAAGGCAATGAAGATCAGGACCGCACATGCAGCGATCGAATCGATTGGAAGACCGAACAGGGAAACGTGGTATCCGAAATACTCCGGCAGGACGGATAGCAACACGACGCTGGAAGACAGGACATCCACCTGACGATGCCGACCTTCCGCGATCAGGGTGGGCGATTCCGTTTTCCTCCCGGTCAGGATCGCATACCGGCCGAACAGGAAAGTTGCCGCCACACTGACCAGAAGCAGGACAACAATATCCAGGGAAATCCGTGGTGATGAAACGCTCTGTTTGAATAACTTCAGCGCGATCTCAAAGCCGGCGAAAAAGATCGACAGTGCGACAAAGACGGATAGAACATTTTCGATTTTGTAAAGCCCTTCTGGAAAGGAAGGCGTTTTTCTCGTCGAAAGCTTAAGGCCCCCATAGAGGACGAGAGACGCTGCGGAATCGGTTGCGGAATCGATGGCGCCTGCGGTGACGGCAAGGCTGTCGGACCAGAATGCAAGAACGCCTTTCATGGCCGCGAGACCGAGATTCAAAAGGAAGGCGTAAAGGGCGACCTTGCCGATCAATTCCGCTTCCTGGTCGAGGCGTGTTTCCGGCCGGTGTGCAGATTGATTTTCGCTGCCGACCCCGAGCGTTTTCATTTGTCCTGTTTGTTTCCCGGCGCCCCGGAAGGCGATTTTCCCCCCGTTGCGGTATAGAAATTTCGTCCTCCGGAGATGGTGGAGCGCACCGTTCCGATGGCTGTCAGAGCGTTGAGACGTTTAAGGGCTTCCGCTATATGGATGCCAAGACCTTCGGCAACATCTTCGGAAGTGCAGGGGCGTCTGCGAAGCAGAGCCAGGACATCTTCTTCCCTGCTTTCAGAAAAAGCGGATATTTCTGAATGTTCCTGACTTTCCTCACTGATGACATCCACCGGACAGGGAAAGAACTCCCTCAAAGACAGCAGAATGTCCTGCGAAACGGGAAAGGCGAATTCCTCAGCGGGTGGACGGCAGACGGTATTCAGTTGAACGCGGGCCGGCGCGATGCGCGCCACAAGGTCAGCAATTTTTTTTACATGAGAGGGCATGCTCGTGACGCCCTCGAGCAGCAGGATTTCAAGACACACCTGTCCGGGAAAACGCCGCGTAAAATCGACCAGACCGTCAACCAGCCGGTCAAAGGAAATGTTCTCATGGGGGCGGTTAACATACCGGAACAGTTGTTCATCACCGGCATCCAGGGAGGGGATGACCAGATCGGCTGCCATCAGGTCATCCTGAACCTCCTTCGTCCACAGGAGTGAGCCGTTGGTCAGGACGGCCACCTGGGTATCCGTCAGATCCTTGATCCGTAGAATCAGGTTTCCGATCCGGCTGTTCAACGTCGGTTCCCCGGAGCCCGCGAAGGTGATGTAATTCGGATTATCTTCCTCAGCCAGCTTGCGTTTCACTTCGTCCAGAACATCCGCGGCGGAAACGTATTCCTTCCTCTCCAACGTCTTGATCGTGGTCCGGCCCAGTTGGCAGTAAACGCAGTCAAAGGTGCAGACCTTGAAGGGAACGAGATCGACACCCAGTGAACGGCCAAGGCGCCGCGATGGAACAGGCCCGTAAACATAGCGAAAACCCTTTTCACTCATCACTCTCTCCCGCAGGAAGAATCGCCGCAGCGTTCCTGCCGGCCGCAGCAGGTCCGGCCTGTTCGTTCGAGGGAGCACCCCCCTTCACTCCGGCTTGCCTGATCAGGTCCGGACCCTTTGAACAGAAATCCTGCCCCGCCGCTGATCAACCGTCGGACCTTGCCCCGGCATTCGGGGCATTCCGTGAGCGGGTCCTCCGAAATGGCCTGCTGACGTTCAAACCTCAACCCGCACATTTCACATTCGTATTCGTAAGTCAGCATGGTTTCGATCCTTTCATCATTTTTGACAGCCTCGCTTTCCTAACTTTATGGCTTCTTTTTCGTCCACCTCGTCCTGCCAGCCGTTGCGGGTCGTCTTAACGAAGTCGAATTTGGCCGTGTAGGGTTTGATGTCCAGCAGCGGTGTGCCGTCCAGGATGTCCATTCCGTCGAGATAAAGAACATTTCCTTCGCGATGGAGAAGTTCAAGAATGCTCAACCCGATGGCATTGGGACGGCAGGGCGCACGGGTCGCAAAAATTCCCCTGATGGCGTTCTGTAAAAAGGGTTTGACGAGCATCTGTGACGGCTCTGCCCGGTGGAGATGATAAATCAGGTACAAATGGGAGAACCCTTCCAGGTCACGCAATCCCTCTGCGAATTCCGGGAATATTTCCGCCTGTCCTCTGCATCCCCGGGCATATGCCGGCTGGATCGGTGTTTGTTCCGCAACAACATGTTCGCTGTGAATCACGCCGATGGGCCTGTAGATAATTAAAGTTTCCTCCATATCCGAGTTCCTCGACTGTTCGATGTTCTGGTTGCTTTTTTCTAAATGTCCTGTGCCGCCATCGACTGCGGCAGATCAAAACAGTGCAAGATAGGATTTTCGACTGAACCTCTGGATTTCCCTTGTTCCAAAGCCATGGCGGATGGCTTTGAGCACTTTTTCCTTTTCAAGGGGTACCGTGCCGGCCAGCATGTGCACGGGAAGGTGCGAAAAGACTTCCCCGATCATGGGTGTGCTGGGACCGAGCATGACGGTTTTCACCCCCTTGCCTGCGTGCCGAAGGATATCTTCCGTCGTTGAATTCAGAATCGAAGTGGAGGTTATAAACGCCACCTGGGCCCAGTTTTCCAGCCGGTCATAAAAATCAGCCTGGTGTCCGATTTTTTTGGAAATATCGATAACCTCCAGATGAGCCCCCATTTTTCCAAGCATTCCGGCTATGGGACCAAAATATCCGACCATGGCCACGCGTGTTTTTTCTCCGATGCCGAAACTTTCAAAAAGAGCCCTGTTTTCCTTATCTTCCGGCAGGGAAAGGGCATATTCATAGTTGAGGGCATTGACAAGCGCGAGAGCCATGGTCCTTTCGAGAGGGTGAGTGCTTTTGATCTTTTCCAGAAGCTCCACTGCGGGTCTGCCCTCGAAATCATAATAGCTGTTCATAAAACTGCAGCTTTCCTTCGAGCCGAAACAGGTATAGGCGATTCCAATGCCCCCGTCCGAGGTGGTCACAGCCGTATAACCGAGACCCAGATTCAAGTATTCAACGGTGACGTCCCTGCCTCGATTTTCAAAAAACCGGTAAATTTTCTCATCTAATTCCATCATTGGAAACCTCAATACAGGAAAAGCAAGAGTGGTTAAAAACTTGAAGGAAATGGACGGCGCCCTTTTTATGTATGCCGCCGTCGGGCGTGATCTTGAATTTACACTTCTTCAGCGGTATCGATCACGCCGCCTTCCTCTACGGTAAGAAAGCGATTTACAAAGGCTTCCCGGAGCAGGCGAACGGCCGGTTCTCCCGTACAGTGCGTCGGCGCAACCCGCGAAACGCCGAACATCCGCAGGGCGTCGATCGCCGCTGCAATTTCTTCCTCCGGGCTGTTCATCAGATGAAAGCCGCCCATCAGCAGGGTGAGGGGTTCGGCAAACCGGTTCCGCACATGCTGAAGAATCGGGAAGAGACCCGGGTGCGCGCATCCCGTCAGAACGGAAAGCCGAGACTGCTCGCGAATGACCAGAAACTGCTCCCATAGGGGATTTCCATTCCAGCTTCCCGCCAGTTCTCCCGAAAGAAAGACGTCTTTTTCGATTTCGAGCCAATCGTCCACTTCCACCACCGGCAGTTTCATTCCCCCGATCCAGGCCTTTACCGAGGGTTCCGTGTGGGGGCAGATATAAACAGTTGCCGCCGGCCTCTGCTCCGCAAATTTTTCCAGACCGGAGACATGATCCCAGTGCTCGTGGGAGAGAACGACATGCCGGATGCGGGAAACGTCTTCAGCCATGCTGCAGAGATTTTCCCAGAACAGGTCGGACAGGCCGAACGTATCAAGAAGTACGGATTCACCGATGAGAAAAGAAAGCCCCCACCGTTTCTCTCTTCGCTCCCGAGGAGTTGAACCCGTTGCAACGATGCGAATCTGCATACCGATACCTGTACCCTTTCCTTAGCTGTTATTCCAGTTCCATATCCAAAAACTCTCTGATGAAACAGTTGAGACTGTCCGGATCAGTCCACTTCACATCGCCGGTCAGGCATCCGGTTCCACGGATTTTCGTCGATCCTCGCCGACTTGCCGTATCTCCCGGCCTGTGTCCCGCGGAATGGTTTTCTACCGGAATGAATCAAGACATCAATCCCTTGATCCGCTTCAGGGTCTGGATCAGCCGTTCCGCATCCCCTGCGCCGGGTTGCTTCGGTAATTGAGCCATGATGCCGAGCCCCTCGGAAGCCTCATGAAATTCCTCCTGAGAAAGGGTGCTGACTACGGCGCAATTGATCATGGGGTTGATTTTGAGAAGCCGCGCCGAGAAATCCAGCGCCGTCATATCTCCCAGGTCTTCATCCGCGACAACGAGATCGACAGCCTTTCCGGACAGCCTTGCCAGGGCCTGTTCTCCGGATGCGGAGATCTCCAGTTCAATATCGTCCTGTCCACCTAACGCCGCCGACAGACCGCTTAACGAATCGTCATCCCGGCTCACCAATAATAACTTGAGCATAATAGTCCTCTGATCAGCATGAACGCAGTATTTACAAAAAGCACAGGGCCTGTGGCGCTAAGCGATCTCATCTCTTCGCCATATGCCCTGCACCCTTCTTTGGCTCCTCTTGAAGAAGTTAATTTTTTCACCAATTTCCTTCTACATTGGCCTGATCCGCGAAAGTCAGCTTCCCGTCAAGGAACGATCTAACCGCTTCTCTGATAGTGCCGGAGGCGTCATTGGCTACTTTTATCCCGCCGGCCGTCAAGGTCTTAAAGGCATTTGGACCGCAAAAACCGGTAAGCAGAACCTCCGCGCCTTTGCTGTGTATGTTGGCCGCGGCCTGGATTCCCGCCCCTTTAAGCGAATTGACATTCGCCTTGTTGTCAAGAACATCGAAACTCCAGGTGTCCGAATCCACGATAAGAATATAGGCGGCCCTGCCGAAGCGAGGGTCAACCGGTGAATCTAGTTCCCTGCCCTGGGATGTCACGGCAATTTTCATCATCCGTCTCCCTTCGATCAGCGTCCGCCACCGCCGCAGACCTGGTCATCCTCGATCTGGGGAAGTCTTCCCGCGATAAGGTCTTCAACAACAGGTCTGATCTCCGGCCGTGTCACGTCATAATACACATCGATTCCGACCTGCCGGAAACCCATCAGAGGCCTCAACCCGATGCCGCCGACAACCAGCGCGTTGACATTATGCTGGGCCAGCAGATTGACCGGGACCATGCAGCCTCCCTGAACATGGCTCTGATTTGCAATCGTCGTTACTTTTTCAATTTCGCCATCCTTGACATCCACCAGGGTAAAGACATCACAATGACCAAAATGGCCTGACCTGTGACCATCCAGACCGCCGGCTTCCATTGACGGGACAGCTATTCTTCCATCTTTCATTTTATATATCCTCCTTAATTCAAAAACATTGAAGTTATTTGTCTTCTGATATTTCTTCCATCTTCCGATCCAGGCTTCCCTTAATCATGTGGAGAGTCTGGATCTGGATTAATTTCGGGCGGACGGACTTGCGGAATTCGGCTCGCTCCCAGTCAAGAATCTCCTGAATCCTCCCGTGGCAGTTTCCACAGCCGCCTCCCGCTTTCGTGTAGTTGGTTACCTGTTCCACCGAAGTAAGACGGTTCTCCCTGACGGCTTTCTCGATTTCCCGATCCGTTACGCTGAAACATTCACAGATCATCTTTTCTTCTTTTGCGCCTGCCGGGCGCCCTCGATAACAGGCAATCGCTTTTTCAAGAACCTGTTCCCCGAGAACGGAACAGTGCATCTTTTGTTCAGGCAGTCCTCCAAGGGCGGCGGCAATGTCCTGATTCGTGATTTTTTCCGCCTGTTCGATCGTAAGGCCCACGACCATTTCCGTCAGGACCGACGCCGCGGCAATAGCGCTGGCACAGCCGAAACTCTTGAATTTCGCTTCTTTGATCCTTTTGTTTTCATCCAGTTTGAATGTAAGGCGGAGCGCGTCGCCACAGGCAAGGGAACCGACCTGACCAATACCGTCAGGATTTTCAACTTCCCCCACGTTGCGGGGATTCCAGAAATGCTCCCTGACCTTATCCGTATAATCCCACATGGTTCTATTTATTTATCTATGCCTTTCCGATTCTTGTCTTCTCTCTGGTCGATGCGTTTATCCCCTTGCCCTGTTTACATTTCGGCCGTATTCTCCCAGGCAACCTTTCCCCGCAGGGCTTCGGTGACTCTCTCCTGCTGATCCGCCGGAATCCGGAGACACACGCCGCAGTCGGAACTGATATGGCGGGGGACGGGGATCACCTTGTGGACGATTTCCCTCTCCTTGAGGATTTTTTCCGCCTTCATGACGTAGCTGACAGAAGGAAAAAGGTAAACGACGTAAGTGGTTTGTTCCTCCAAGGCTGCGTCATCCCGGCTGTTTTGGCCGTCATGCCGAGGGGGTGCCTCACGGAATGATGGTCTCAAAGGGTCGACATCCGGATTTTTGAGCGTATAAAAGGAAACAGCCTTCTGCAGGGTTGTTTCCGCCAGAACGGCGCAATGCATGTGCGTCTCCGGCAATTGTCCCACCCGCTCCAGGATTGATGCCGTATCGATGGTTCTGAGTTCCGGTACGGTCTTGCCGCGGGCAAGCATTCCCACCGTTTCCACGCACATCTTGCTTATTGCGCAGCCGTCGGTCCAGCAATGAACATCTTCCACCCTGGGTCCGTTGAATTTCAGGGCGATCTCCATGGTGTCTCCACAGGAGCCGGTCACTTTCGCGATGCCGTCCGGGTTCTCCATACGCGGATTCAGCAGGTAGTGAAGTCCGAACCAGGCAAGGGCCAGTGCCGTCATTACCGAAGCCATTATCAGCAGGCCAGTGATCGTCATTTCCAATCCCATGTTGCATTTTTCCTATATGCCGCACGCGGGCCGCAGCGGATCGCTTCCCTGAAATTTCAGGAAAAAACGAAGACCGCTGCCGCCAGTACGGTTGTGTAATCCGTACCTTTCACGATGCTGGACTGGGTGACGTTTCTTGTGCCCACGATTTTTTCACTGATCTTGAAAATTTCCTTTTTTTCATCCCAACTTTCATCAACATTGAAATCGATGCCCAACGTCGAAGCCAGCATGGCAGCTGCGAGATCTTCCGCGTAATCTCCAGCCTGCTTTTCAGTCTGTCCGAAGGCATGATGTTCACTGATATAGCCATAGGTGGTTTTATCCGCCGGGATGGCGCAGCCGACCGAGGCTGCCAGCAGCCGCCTGGGTTCATTGCTGGCACAGCGGCTCATGACGCAATAGGTAATCGAACCGGGTTTCAGCAGGCGCAGGCCTTCAGTACGTGAAATCACCCGGCATCCCGGCGGCATGATGCTGGATACCTGTACGAGGTTGCATTTTTCTATTCCCGCGTCCCGCAGGGCCAGCTCAAAGGAATGCAGTTCCGCGCGATGAGTTCCGACGCCCTTTGTGAAGAAAATTTTATTCGGTAAAAACATTTTACCCTCTGCTCCTTATGCTGATTTCCGGAGCTTCAGCAGCGATTCGACGATCCGGCGGAACGCGGCGGCGGCCTCTGTGTTCTGATGGTGATAGATAAAGGGACGTCCCGCGTCCGAGGCTTCCACAATTTCAGGATCCAGGGGTATCCGTCCCAGGAAGGGAACATCCATCCGCTTGGCCATGGCCTCGCCGCCTCCCTGTTTGAACAGGTCGATCACTTTTGAACAGTGCGGACAGACCAGACCGCTCATGTTCTCAACAACGCCCAGGACGGGGATGTTCAGCTGACGGCAGAATGTGACTGATTTGCTGACGTCGATCGTCGAGACATCCTGGGGGGTGGTTACCACGACGGCGCCGTCCGCTTCCGGGATCGTCTGGGCCACGGTGAGCGGTTCGTCTCCCGTGCCGGGAGGGAAATCGATGACCAGGTAGTCCAGATCGCCCCATTCCACATCCCCAAGGAGCTGCTTGATCGCGCCGATTTTCAACGGCCCGCGCCATATCACCGCGTCATCCGGACGCTGCAGCAGAAATCCCAGAGACATGACCTTCATACCGCCTTCGATTGTGATGGGAAGCATCCCGTTTTCGGTGACCTCCGGCCTTCTCCCCTCAAGATGAAGGAGCGTGGGAACGCTGGGACCGTGAAAATCCACATCCAGAAGGCCCACCCGCATTCCTTCGAGGGCCAGAGCAATCGCCAGATTGACGGCGACGGTGCTTTTCCCGACCCCGCCCTTTCCCGAAAGAACCAGGATCTTGTGAGCGATGCGCTCCATGTTTCTTTTCAGCTTTTCATCTTCGCTGAGATTTGCCATCCCTTTATCCGACTGACCTCCCGCCATCGAGCAGCCTTCACCCTCCGGGGAATTTCCTGAATTACATGAACTGCATGAACCCATATCTTTTTTCTCCTTTTCGATTTATTGCCATACCTTTATTTACGCAAGCCGATTATCGATCCAGACTGATTTTATCCTGATCAGGGCTGTGTCTTTGCCGGCATCGCGATCAATTTTCAGAGACTGTCCGCCACAATTTCCGGATGTCTTCCGCTGCCCCTTCCTTTGAGAATTCCGCCATGCTTTTCCGGGCCACCATGGCCTGTGTGACAGCCGGATCATACCGGACTCGTCCCGCCAGTCGCGCGCCCCGTTCCAGGGCCAGTTCTTCAATCTGTCCGGCAACTTCCGGATTCAAATCCCACTTATTGACACAAACCAGCAGAGGAATCTGAAAGTGAGACGTCAATTCCGATACCCGAAGCAGGTCGTGCCTGCCCGAAACGGTCGGTTCGGTAACGGCAAGCACGAGATCCACTCCCGTAATAGAGGCGATCACCGGACAGCCGATGCCCGGCGATCCGTCGATGATCACAAGATCCAGCCCTTTTTCCTGAGCGACGTTGCGAGCCTTTTCGCGGACAAGTGCGACCAGCTTTCCGGAATTTCCCTGTCCGATGCCCAGTCCGGCGTGAACCATGGGACCATAATCTGTTGAAGAAATAAACATCCGCCCGTCGATGTGCGGTTCGAAATCGATGGCCTGCTCGGGACAGGCCCGCACACAGAGCTTGCATCCTTCGCACAGCAGTGGATTGACACAGGGTTTCTCCAATTCACCGGCATCTCTGCCCGCCTCGTTTTTTGAGGAAGAAATGGCTCCGAAACGGCACAACCCCATGCAGAGGCCGCAGCCGATACAGCGTTCGGGATCGATCCGCGCCTTTCCTCCTCCGCTGAAATCTTCCTGGTATTCAATTGTCGGGGCAAGGACCAGATGAAGATCCGCCGCGTCAACGTCGCAATCGGCCAGCACCTTCCGTTCCGCAAGAAAGGCAAAGCTTGCCACGATACTGGTTTTCCCCGTTCCACCTTTTCCGCTGATCACTACGATTTCTTTCATTGCGATACCGCTTCTCCGTGTATCCCTTCATGGCGTAAAACAGCGCCGGGTTCCGAACGGGATCTCCCGGCGCTGTTTCCGAGAAAGGAGCAATTTGAAACAGACAAAACACGCTTTCTTACGCTATAGAGCAACTTTCCAGCAGGGCCTGCCATCCCTGGAGGAACTTTTCCCGATATTCGGGGAGTTCCTCGATAATGGTTCTGCCGCGCGAATAAGCCTCCGCGATCCGCCGGTCATTGGGAATTTCAAGGATAATGGGGATGCGCTCATCGGCGCAGTAACGCCATATTTCCTTTTCTCCGAGATCGGAACGATTGATGGCCACGGCGCAGGGTATTCCAAGGAGCCGGACCATTCCGACGGCAAGCTTCAGGTCATAAAGGCCGAAAGGCGTGGGCTCCGTGACAAGCAGAACGCCATCCGTGTCCCTGACCGCGGCGATGACGGGGCAGGAAGTGCCCGGCGGGGCGTCGATAATCCCGATTTTTCCGTCAAGCCCGATTTTTTTGACCCTCTCGATGACTGCCGGCGACATGACCTCGCCCACATTCAACCTGCCTTCGATCAGGCGGATTTTTCCTTTTCTTCCCTTCCGAATCGTGCCGATCTCCCGTGGTATCTCGACAATGGCTTCTTCCGGGCAAAACCGGACACAGGCGCCGCAGGCGTGACAAAGTTCGGGAAAAACCAGGACGTTCTTCCCGAGAACGGCCAGAGCGTGATACTCGCAGACTTCGGCGCACACCCTGCACCCCGTGCACTTTTCCTCATCCACTTGAGGGATTGTTGTTTCTACAGCCGAAACAGAATCGAATTCCGGATGAAGAAAAAGGTGGACATTGGGTTCTTCCACATCACAGTCCAGCAGAGTGACCTCCTGACCGGCAGCTGCCAGAACCTGGGCAAAATTGACTGCCACCGTCGTTTTTCCCGTTCCCCCTTTTCCACTTGCTATAGCGATTTTCAATGTTCAGACCGTTCCTTTACCTATTTTGTTCTCGAAATATGGCATTTTCTGCAGAAAGGGACCTTTCTGCCTGAATTAAACCCGATGACCTTTAACCGTGGCTTTGGTTGCTTCGGAAAAATCGCCGGTCTTCCATCCCTGAAGAACATCCTCCACGGTTTTTCGATTCTTGTCGAAGAGCACGATTCTGATTCCGGCAGCCTGAAGCGTCCGAAAAGCATTGGGTCCCACATTTCCCGTCAATACCACGCCGGCTCCCAGGTCGGCAACCGTTTGCGCGGCATTGATGCCGGCCCCATGCGCTGTCTGAACATTCTGAGCATTTTCAATTGCTTCCAAGCGGCCTGTATCCTCATCATAAATAATGAACCATTTGGCCCTTCCGAAGCTCATGTCCGGTTGACTGTTCTGTTCCTTTCCTTGAGACGTAATCGCTATTTTCATCTCTGATCTTTCCTTTCCCCTCTGTTGCGGCAGCGCGCCTGCAATCCTCTGCACAAGCGGCCATTCGGCAGGATACGCCTCCCAGGCAGAAAAAAACGCCTATCTGCGAGACCTTTTCGGAGCCAGGCATCAAACACCTCCGCCGCATTTCCCCGCACAAAGGGAATGATGTCGATTCCCGATGCTTCGATCATTCGCTGCAGCGGGCACGAAATCGCCCCGCAGATCAGGAGATTTACGCCAAGAGATCTCAACTGGTTTGCCCTGTCGATCATTGTTCTGCCGGTACAGCGCAACCGTTCCTCTCTGTACACACCTTTTTCCCCGATCTCGATAACGAGCAGGCAATCCGCGTCATCAAAAACCAGAGCTATGTCCTGCCCGCAAACCGGAATGGCTGATTTCATATTTTCCACTCCCTGACAGCCATATAAATCATGAAGCGTGCCAGATGCAGGAAACCGTTTTTAAAATACAATATTTTGTGATCTCAATAAGATAAGTTATAAAAAGAAAAAATAGTTGGAAAATATAGTCGCGATAATGCAATCATAAGTTGAAATCATCATCGCATTACTGCAAATAATTTTCTTTCCATCCGATCATGACGCTGGCGGGCAATGGGCAGCAGGATTTGCGCGTCCTCTTTTTCCCATTCATGGTTGATATCTTAAATCGGATTTAATTTACTGCATCGGGTTGGGGTTGATTGGAAACATCCGGAGATTTCACAGGCAAATCCGGGCAGGCCGTTCGGGACGGAGCGCGCAGCTTTTTTTAGTGGCAGGCGTAAACAGTCAAGTTGAGGAGCAGGGCAAATACCTAACATGTTGATGGAACTTGTGTTCGCACTTTTTATCGGTTTTGCAGCAGCGGAGATCTTCGCTCTCGTTCGATGGCGGGGAATGTGGAGGCTGGCGGCGCTGATGCCCGTGTTCATTGTAAGCGCCATCGTTATCTGGATCGTTATCGAGCCGGCCCGGCATTATCTGCTGGCGTTCGAGTTGATGGTCTGGAGCTTTCTGGGAATCGTCTTACTCGCGGTGCTGGCCGGCATCCGCCGGGTAATTGCGGCTGCGCAGCGTCGGCGCGCCCGATGATGGAAGCCTGGTAAAAACAATCGAATATGGAGAGAAGGATGCTCCGGGTCTCTTTGTAAGGCATCATGATTTTTCCTGAGTTTTGTCGGGTGAGCGAATGCCCAGAGCCTTCAGCTTCCGGAAAAGGGTGCTTTTGTGAATCCCGAGTTCCCGGGCGGTCCGGCTTTTGTTCCAGGCGTTCCTCCGGAGAACGTTGGTCAGAAATATTGCTTCCATATCCCGGAAGGACATGGATTCCCACGCCGGGATCTCAGCGGCGCCGGAGATCCCGCAAACCGGGTCAGGCAGGTGGATCCGGTCGATCATCCTGGATTTGCAGAGGATGAAGGCACGTTCGATAATGTTCTCCAGCTCCCGGATGTTGCCGGGATATGTATAGGTCATCAGGCAGGCCAGGGCTTCATCGGTCACCCCGGCGATCTCTTTGTTCTGAAGAACGTTGAAATGTCCGATGAAGTGATCGACCAGCAGGGGAATGTCCTCCATTCTTTCCCGTAGGGGGGGGAGTTCCAGCCTGACGATGTTGATCCGGTAATAGAGATCCTCCCGGAATTTGCCTTCCCTGACCAGGTCCGGGAGTTTTTTGTTTGTTGCCGCGATTATCCGGACATCGTGCCGGACACTTTCCACGGATCCCAGGGGTTCATAGGTCTTTTCCTGGAGGACGCGAAGCAGCCGGACCTGCATGGCCGGCGAGACGTCTCCGATTTCATCGAGGAAAAGGGTGCCTTTCTCCGCCAGTTTGAAGCGGCCCGGCTTGTCCTTCCGCGCATCCGTGAAGGCGCCGGCCTTGTACCCGAACAGTTCCGATTCCAGAAGCGTATCCGGCAGAGCGCCGCAATTGACTGCAACAAAGGGTCTGCTTTTCCGCGTACTGAGGTTGTGAATGGCCCTGGCGACGAGTTCCTTTCCCGTGCCGCTCTCACCCTCGATGAGAACCGTGCTGGTGCTGTTTGCTATATCCGGAAGAATGCTGAAGAGTTCATGCATCCGGTGATTCCGGGAGATGATGTCCTCGAAGGAATAGCGTGCTTCGATCTTCTTTCGAAGCTGCTCTTCCAGACTGAGATCCCGAAATGTTTCCACGGCGCCGATAATCCGGTCGTCTTCGTCGCGCAGCAGCGCCGTGGAGATGCTGATGGGCAGCCGCCGGCCTTCGGCATTGACGATGTAGACCGTGCGGTTGACCACCGGTTTTCCCGTTTCCATGGTTTTCTTCAGAAGGCAGCCGCGGTCGCAGATCTCGGCCTTGAGTACATCCTTGCAGCGCTGTCCCACGGCATCCTCGCGGGAAACGCCGGTAATCTTCTCCGCCGCGCGATTGAAGGACGTGATGCGCCACCGGTCGTCCACGGAAAAAACCCCGTCCGCGATGGAATCAAGAATGGTGTCCCTTTCCCGGGGGGCGGTCTTTTCTCTCTGTTTGCTCATTGCTTTTCTCTGCAGTCTTTGTATAAGAATCAGCAGTTCGGTTCATTAATGGCCGCTTTAAAAGGTGCTTATCAGAAAAAAGTTCAATTGAATAGATATTACTGGCCTTGTGACGTTCAGGAACCGAATTTTCAAGTTCTCACGACTATTGACCCGGGAAAGAGAGCAGAAGAGGGACAAGCGGAGAGCTTGCGGCAGATACTGGTGTGAACTGAAGAAGGAGGGGACAGGAATGATGAATGAAAAAGAAGTGACGGAGGGGAAGGAAAAAGCCATTGCCCGGGTTGTGGACGGATTGAGACTCAGCCTTATCCATTACGGCATATGGTTCAAGGAAGTCGAATATCAGCTTGGCCTGCAGAGCGCCATGGAACTGGAGGAACAGACCTGGCAGACCGTCTTTCCCATCATCATGAAGCGCCTGGCGCGGGTCCTGGGATTTGAGACCGATTCCCGGGGAATTCCGCTCCGGCTGTACGGTAAGTCCGAGGAAGAACTGCAGGAAATTCTTTCAGCCCTTTCGGCCAACTGGCTCGCTGCCGACGGAGTCTGGTTCCAGAGTGTGGAAAAAAGGCACGAGATGTATACCGCCAAAAGATGCAACGACACCTGCTGGAGCCGCTTCTCTCCGCTTGAAGCCTTTCACCTCAAGGCCCTGCTCGGCCTTCCGGAAAAAGGCGGTCTGAATGCCCTGGAAGAGGCATTGCGCCATCGTCTCTATGTGAACCTCAATGAATATGCAATAGAGCGGCCCGACGAGCGTACGATGATCTACCGGATGAAGCGGTGTCGGGTACAGGAAACAAGAGAACGCAAAGGGCTGGAAGACTACCCCTGCAAGTCCGGAGGCATCGTCGAGTACACCACCTTTGCCCGAACGATCGATCCCGCCATCGTAACGGAGTGTCTGGGCTGTCCCCCCGATCCCCATCCCCGGGACTGGTTCTGCTCCTGGAAATTTACCCTGTCTTAAGGTGTGCGGGAACCTTCAAGAGGCTTTCTGCCACTCCCTTTTGAATTGCACAGACAGGATCTGATTTTTCCGTTTTTCAATGAAGGGCGTGAACCGGCAATCCGATGTGACGGGATTACCCCGGCTTTTTTTGTTGAAAGGGGAAAAAGAACAACTTTCCCTATTGCAAGATCAAAGCAAAATGTTATATGGACAGCTACTTTGTAATTATCTCTTTTTCTCCAACCGGGCGCCTCATATACCGTTAAGATGCGACTTCTGCCGTTTCCCGATGATGAAGATGATAGAGCATTGACGAAGGATTCGCATGGCTTTCCAAGCATTTAAACTAGAGCGAGGTAACTATGATTTTCAATAAAGAATTTGAGCTGATGCCCGAGAAGAAGCTGAAAGAACTTCAACTCGAAAGGATCAAGTGGACGGTCAATCACGCCTATAACAACAGTGAATACTACAGGAAGAAATATGACGCGGCCGGCTTTCATCCGGATCAGATCAAATCGTTCGATGATATGCGGCGCATCCCTTTCCAGATGAAGCAGGAGATGAGGGAAAACTATCCTTTCGGCCTTTTTGCGGTTCCCCTGAGCAAGATCGTCCGGGTTCACTCCTCTTCCGGTACAACGGGAAACGCGACGGTCGTAGGTTATACAAGGAATGATATCGATGTTTTCGCTGAGGTTGTCGCCAGGTGTCTGGCGGCGGCCGGGGCCGATGAAAATGATGTCATTCAGATCGGCTATGGTTATGGTCTTTTCACAGGGGGGCTCGGCGTTCATTACGGGGCTGAACGGCTTGGGGCCATGGTCGTGCCCATCTCCACGGGAAATACCGACAGGCAGCTCATGCTGATCAAGGATTTCGGCACGACAGCAGTGTGCTGCACCCCCTCCTTTGCCTTGAGTATAGCGGATTACATCGAGAAAAAAAGGCCCGATTATGACATCAGGTCTACAAAGCTGCGTATTGGGGTGTTCGGCGCGGAGCCCTGGTCTGAACCGATGAGGAGGGAGATTGAATCCCGGCTGGGGATCAGTGCCTATGACATCTACGGACTGTCCGAGGTCATCGGCCCCGGGGTGTCCAGCGAATGTTCCGAGAAATCCGGACTCCATGTCAACGAGGATCATTTCTACGTGGAGGTCATCGATCCGGAAACCGGGGAGGTTCTGCCTGAAGGCGAGAAGGGGGAGATCGTTTACACCTCCCTGACCAAGGAGGCCTTCCCCAATATCCGCTACCGGTCCCGGGATATCACCCGACTGTATCATGACGGATGCCGATGCGGCAGGACTTTCGTCAAGATGGAAAAGGTGATGGGAAGAACGGATGATATGCTGATCATCAAGGGGGTCAACGTCTTTCCTTCCCAGATCGAGGATGTCCTTATGTCTGTGGAGGGTACGGAACCTCATTATCAGATCTTCGTCGACCGGCGGGGAGCCCTCGATGAAATCGAGGTCAAGGTTGAGGTTAACGAAAAGCTGTTCTCCGATGAAGTCAAGTTCCTGGATGCCGTCAAGAACAGGATCAGTGATCGTTTCCGGAAAACGATCGGGATTTCCGCGAAGATCACCCTTGTGGAACCCATGACCATTGAGAGGAGTGAAGGAAAAGCGAAGAGGGTGGTCGACAACAGGAAGTTTTAAGACGCGATTTCATTTCAAAAATAATCCGGGAGGGAGCATATGAACGTTACGCAATTATCCGTTTTTTTGGAGAACAAACCGGGACGCCTTCAAAATATCCTGCGCATTCTTTATGAGAACAACATCAACATCACCGCGCTGACCATTTCCGAGACACAGGAATACGGCGTCCTGCGGATGATCGTCAATGACCCGGACAAGGCCCAGCAGGCTCTGAAAGGGGACAACATCACATCCCGGATGACGGATGTTCTGGCTATCGAGATCGACGACAAGCCCGGTTCCCTGTTCAAGGTTATCGAAGCCTTTTCAAAAAGGGGGATGAACATCGAATATATGTACGCCTTTCCGGGAAAGAACGAGCACAAGTGCGTCATGATCTTCCGGTTCGAAAATATCGAGGCCGCGAAGAACATTCTTGCCACGGAAGGTTATACCATTGTTAAGAAGATAGATCTGATCGGAGAGTGATTCTTCATGGAAAAAAAGCTTCTGCTCGCCAATGAGGCGATAGCCCTGGGCGCCTGGGAGGCTGGATGCCGCGTAGCCACAGCCTATCCGGGAACCCCCAGTACGGAGATCATGGAGGCCATGGCAAGGAACCACCGGGACGTCAAATCCCAGTGGTCTTCCAATGAGAAGGTCGCCCTTGAGGTTGCCATGGGTGCGGCGGTTGCGGGGGCGCGAGCCCTTGCAGCCATGAAACATGTGGGGCTCAATGTAGCCGCCGATCCCCTGTTTACGGTGTCCTATGCCGGGGTGAAGGGCGGGCTCGTCATCATCAATGCCGATGACCCGAACGCCTGGAGTTCCCAGAATGAACAGGACAACCGCCATTACGCAAGGGCTGCCAAGCTTCCGATGCTCGAGCCGTCGAATTCTCAGGAGGCAAAGGATTTCACGAAACTGGCCTTTGAGATATCCGAGGAGTTTGATCGGCCGGTGATTGTCCGGATCACGACCCGCGTGGCCCATTCGCAGGGAGTCGTGGAGGTCGGACGCAGGGAAGAGGTTCCTCTAAAGGAATACTCGCGCATGCCCCAGAAGCATGTGATGATTCCGGCGCACGCCAGACCGAGGCATTTCTTTATCGAAGAAATGTTGAAAAAGCTCAAAGATTACAGCAACAGGTCGGAGATCAACCGGATCGAATGGGCGGGCAGGAAACGGGGCATCATTGCCGACGGAGTGGCGTATCAGTATGTCAAAGAGGTCTGTCCAGAGGATTCGGTGCTGAAAATCGGCATGGTCTGGCCTCTGCCCGACGCTCTGATCCGCGAATTCGCCCAGGGTGTGGATGAGGTTTTTGTCGTTGAAGAACTCGATCCCTTCATCGAAGATTATATAAAGGCGATGGGGATCAGGGTTACCGGCAAGGAGATCATTCCGATCTGCGGCGAGCTCACGCCTGATATTGTGGACGTCGCGCTGAACGGCAAAAGGAAAGCGGATCTGTATCCCGCATACAAGGAAAGCCCTGTTCCGCCAAGACCTCCGGGATTATGCAGGGGATGCCCTCATGGGTGGGTGTTCCAGGTGCTGAAAAAGCTCGATCTTACCGTTAACGGAGACATCGGGTGTTACACCCTCGCGGCGCTTCCTCCCTATTCCTCACTGCACACTCAGTTCTGCATGGGGGCGAGCATCGGCATGCACCTCGGCTTTGAAAAGGCGCTGGGAGAGGAATTCGCCGCAAAAAGCGTTGCCGTCATCGGCGATTCCACCTTCATCCATTCGGGCATCACGCCTTTGATTGACCTGGTCTATAACAAAGGAACAGGCACGGTGATTATCCTGGACAACAGGATTACGGCCATGACCGGCCATCAGGATAATCCCGGAACAGGCCGGACCCTTATGGGAGAGGAAACCTACGCCCTGGATTTCGAGGCCCTGGCCAGGGCTGTGGGCGTAAAGAGGGTCGTCACCGTCGATCCCCGGGATATGGAAAAATTGGAACAGGTTGTGAGGGAGGAGACCGCGGCGAGAGAGCCCTCCGTAATCATCTCTAAGAGAAAATGCATACTTGCGAGGTAATCCGATGACGACCAATATCATATTCACAGGGGTTGGAGGACAGGGCGTAATCCTTGCCGGCAAGGTTCTCATGGAAGTCGCGCTCAGGGCGGGTTTCGATGTCAAGGAATCCGAGGTGCACGGCATGGCCCAGCGGGGCGGCAGCGTTGAATGCCAGGTCCGGTTTGGGGAAAAGGTCTATTCCCCCCTGATTCCCCTGGGCAGCGCGGATGTGATCGTGAGCTTCGAGCTGCTTGAATCTCTGAGGAAGATCGAATATCTGGCCCCGGAAGGAAAATACCTCGTCAATCGGGCAAAGATTGAGCCGGCCCCGGTCGTGACGGGCAGCATGAAGTATCCGGAGGACATTGAAGGATGGCTGAAGGGTCATATCCCGGGCGCCGTCATCCTCGACACCGGTGCCGCTCTGAAAGAAGCGGGCTCGTCGAAATCCCTGAACATTGTCATGCTGGGCGCCCTTTCCCGGTTTCTTGAATTTACCGAAGAAGAGTGGACGGCCGCCTTGAAGGCAACCGTCAAGGAAAAATTCCTCGATATGAATCTCAAGGCGTTTCAACTCGGCAGAAGCCTGACCGCCTCGAGTTAAGAATCTTCATGGCTTTCCGATCCTCGGCCGGAATTTCTCCTGCCGAGGAACAGGAAGTTCCCCTTCCCCGTTTTGATCTCCCGACCGTCGTATCAGTTGAATCCCTTCCCTGTAAGGGGTACATTCAAATACCGGAAGGGAGACGATCTTTATCACCTTGCCCGGTGAGGACGGTGGCGAACATTCTGTGCGCAGTGTTCTCTGAATTCAGTCCTCCCTTCAAATCCCTTTCACAGCATTCCTCATGGGGCTCATCCCGCTCCCTGTTTCCGTGCGAAAATTCTCTCACGACGGCCATTCCAGGAAGGAAGAGACCATATTCGTCTTCATTCTCCCCGACCTTCATGGCGATATTTAGTTGATAAACAAAATGGGCGATAAAAAAATTTCAGAAAGAATCCTTGACAGTGCCAACAAATTTGTCTTAAGAGTCAGTGCGCTGTATCCAGATGGATACGAATTTTTATTTTTATTTTATTTTATCAAGGAGGAGCAAATGGCGTACAAACCGGTAGAAGTTGTTGATTTGGCAGGGAACGCGGGCATGTACAAGGGAAATCTGGGCATACCCAATTGGCTGATAAGAAGTTTTATGGCTGGTCTTTTTATCGCGGTGGGCGCCGCACTTTGTACCGTCTGTGGGACCGGGGTGGATAAAACACTGGGACCGGGGTTCAAGTCACTGATTGCAGGCTCGGTCTTCCCTGTAGGCCTCATTGCCATCGTACTGACAGGCATGTCCCTGTTCACGGGCGATACGATGCTTATTCCCATGGCTGTCTTCCAGAAAAAAAGCACATGGAGTAAAGTGTGGAATGCCTGGTTCTGGGTATACATCGGTAATTTTATCGGTTCTCTTTTCTGGGCATACCTGATGGTTATCGGTCCCTTCAGCAAAGGCGGCGGTCCCGAATTAACGGTCTTCGGACAGAATGCCATCGCGATCGCGGAAGCGAAGACGCTTCCTTACATCGCAGCGGGAAGTATCGGCATGTGGTCCGCTTTCATGAAGGGCATCGCCTGTAACCTTCTCGTGAATGTGGCCATATTGCTTGCTTTGTCATCAAAGAACATGATCGGAAAATTTTTCGGAATCTGGTTCCCCATCATGGCCTTCGTCGCCACCGGATTTGAGCACTCAGTCGCCAATATGTATTTCATTCCCACCGGCATCATGCTGGGCGCTAATGTCTCCTGGGCGCAGTTCGTTCAGTGGAACCTGATCCCTGTTACCCTGGGAAATATTGTGGGCGGATTTATCTTTATCGGTGCGGTTTATTTCTATTCGTTCAAAAAAGAGCTTTCCACGATGTCCCCGACATAGCAGACCCCTCATATGTTTGAGAAAATCGTACCCCGGCTTTTTTAGCCGGGGTATTTTTTTGGAAAAGCAAATATCTTTCCCACATGATGCACCTTCAAGTCATTCCCAATATAGAGAGCGTTTGCCGATTTTTTTCTCTTCATGCCGTTTGTTGAAAATCGGCCAGGGACATGACCCGGAGCAGGGGGTAAAGAGGACTTTTCCTGAAAAGATCGAGAACCTGATCCCGGGTTTCCCGGAAGCGGGAGGCGCAGCAATCCTCAAGGACGATGACGGTGAAATTATGGCATACGGCATCATAGGCCGTGCTGAGAACGCATACCTCGGTGGCGACCCCGCCGATCACGACGGTGTCCACCCCCCGTTCTCCCAGGATCCGGTCGAGGTCCGTCTTGAAAAAAGCGCTGAAACGGGGTTTGGGGACGATGATGTCGCCGTTTTCGGGTTTCAGTTCGGAGATGACCTGGGCTCCGGCCTTTCCACGAATTCCATGCGGCTTCGCTCGGGACTTGAAAAGAAAATCATCGGGCATCAGCGCATCGTTGGCATAATCAACAGGGATGGCCTTCTGACGGCAGAACCTGATCGCCGCCTGAAGATTGGGAATGATCCTGAGGCCTTCTTCGCCTACGGGAGGGGGCCGTCCTGTCGAATAAAGTCCTCCAGCATATCAGAAATGATCAATGCAGGTTTCATGGAATGCTCCATAATGACATGATTTTGTATGACGATCTTTTGATTCCCTGAGAAAAACTTAAGTCGAGGCACTTGAGTGCCCCGGATGGGCTTTGGTGAATTCCACCAGCCGCCCGCATTCGTGGCAATGGGCGCACTCGTCCGGGCAGCAATCCTGAGACGCCTTATCCGTCGTGCCTCGCTCCTTTCTGATTCCAATTCCATATCAAAACGAACAATGTTTCGTTTCCGCCAGCGGCTATTCGACAGGCGCCTCTGCGAGCCTGCATCGTTTCTATCCCGCCAAGACCTCCGGGATTATGCAGGGGATGCCCTCATGGGTGGGTGTTCCAGGTGCTGAAAAAGCTCGATCTCACCGTTAATGGAGACATCGGGTGTTGCACCCTTGCGGCGCTTCCTCCCTGTTCCTCACTGATTCCCCTGGGCAGCGCGGATGTGATCGTGAGCTTCGAGCTGCTTGAATCCCTGTGGAAGATCGAATATCTGGCCCCGGAAGGGGAAATACCTCGTCAACCGGGCAAAGATGGAAGCGGCCCCGGTTGTGTGACGGGCAGCATGAAGTGCCTGAAGGACATCGAAGGATGGCTTAAGGGTCATATTCCGGGCGCTTTTGTCCTGTTGGATATTCATCGGCATCATCAGTCGAGTTCTCTTTTCTGGTATCAGTAAATGTCTGATATGACTGAAATAGCTGTACAGGACGGCTCCCTGGAACCTGCATTGACATGATTCCGGCGACTGAAAAAAAGGACTGGAGCTTAATAAGTAAATATAATATAGTTACATAATAGCATCGGACGTTTTATTCTGGATAAAAGGACCTGATTTCATATTTTATTTTGTATAAATCAAATAACAAGGAGGTGATGAATAAGAGTTTGATATTGTCATATTAAAATTCATTTGTCTGTTTAAAAAGGAGGAGGGTGTAATGATTGATCGCAAGATGTTAGGAGTGATAGCAATTGCTGTGCTTGGTATCCTGATCGCTCTGGTGCAGCCGTTTGCCCCCGGGTTGTCGCCTCTGGGACATTACGTCATGGGCACCGTTATCGCGGGTCTGGGGATGTGGATCTTCCGTCCCGGTAACCTGCCTTTCATGTCTGGTACTTCCATCATCCTTGGTCTTACCCTGGCACTATTTTTTGCCTACAAAGCAGGTCTGGTGTTTCCGGGCAAAGTCCCCTTCAAGGCGCCGCCGCAAATCTATGGGGTCGTCATGGGCGGCTTCACTTCATCAGCCGTCTGGGTTCTGATCCCCGCACTCTATTTTGGTTTCGTTCTGCAGAAAACGGGTTTGGGCAAGCGCATCGCCTATATGGTTCTGAAGACTTTTCCGGCAACCTGGCTCGGCCTGGCGATCAGCTGGCTCGTGATCGGCGTGGCCCTTTCAGCCCTGACACCTTCCATCACCGTCCGTGTGGCTATTGTTGTTCCGATTGCCATCGGGATTGTGGAAGCCTGTAAACTGGAGTACCGTTCCAAGGGTTCGGCCTATATCTGTCTGCTGGCCTGGGGAATGGCTCTCTTCCCTGGGACCGGATGGTTGACCGGATCTCTCTCCGGACCGATCATGCAGGGATTCTTTCCTCCAGAGATCAAGCACCTCTGTAATTTTGACGACTGGTTCAAGATTCTGGCCCTGCCCTGGTTTGTGGTGACTTTTGTGTATGTTGCCCTGGCTTACATTCTGGCCAGGCCGAAAGAAGCCATCGCCATCAGCTCCGACGTCTTCAAGGAGGAATACAAGAAACTGGGCCCCATGTCCAAGGATGAAATCATTTCCCTTTTGATCCTTGTCGGTTCGCTGTTGATGTTCTTCACGGAAAAGCAGCACGGAATTCCCACTGCGGCTACAGCCCTGTTCGCCCTGTTCCTCTTCGTCATGTTCCGCATTATCGCAGGTCCGGAAATCAGCTCCGGCATCAACTGGGACGTGGTCTGCTTCTTCGGCATCGCCGTGGCTCTGCCCCCCATCTTCGGTGTTTCCGGAATCTCCGCCTGGTTCGGCCCCCTGATCAAAGGGCCCATCATGTCCATAGCGGGCGCTCCCCTGCTGTTCATGCTGGTCATCACCGCGGGGCTCATGCTTATCCGTTTCATTGATGTTCCCTGGGGATTCACTACCGCCGCGTTGACCATCATCATGCTGATCCCGCTCTTCAACGATTTCGGTTATCATCCCCTGGCGGTGACCATGGCCTATCTGATCGCTGTCAACTTTTTCCTGTTGTCATACCAGCAGCCCTTTATTCTGATGGGTGAAGGGATGATTCAGGGCAAGGGGTGGGCGCCGGCCCATGTGTTTAAGTTCGGCTTGATCTACATTGTGGCGGCCTTTATTTCCCTGCTGGTGGCCGTGCCATACTGGAAGATGATCGGCGTTATCCGGTAATTTGTAAATCGGCAGGGTAACCATTTTGATGCCCCGGGCGTGGACAGTGTTTTCTGTCTGTGCCCGGGGTTTTTTTCTGTGAATGGGGATTGATGATGGAGCGCTAAGACCTGTTGCTTTCCGGAAGCTGAACCAGAATTTCTTCGCCTCTGGCGCGGAGCTCACCGTCCGCGGCCAGGGTGGTGCTGACGATGATCTTCCGGTCCTTGATCTCCAGAATTTTCGACCTCAATTCCAGAGGGGTTCCCATAGGGGTGGGTTTGAGAAAATCAACCTTGAGAGATGCGGAAACAAAGCGGGACAGGGGTTTTTCGCCCAGGGAAAATCCATCCGCGCGCAGCCTGGCCGCCGCGGCGGTTGCGGCGCTGTGGCAGTCGATCAATGAACAGATCAGTCCGCCATAGCAGTAGCCGGGGAAGCCTCCCGTGTGAAAAGGGCGGGGCGTATAATGGCAGACGCTTTCTTCCCCATCCCAGTAGCTTTTAATCTGCAGTCCTTCCTCATTCAGCCGCCCGCATCCGTAGCAATGGGCGAACTCGTCCGGGTAGCAATCCTGAAACGCCTTATCCGTCATGCCTCGCTCCTTTCTGATTCCAATTCGAGATCAAAACGAACTCTCTTTCGTTTCCGCCATCGGCTGTTCGACAGGCGCCTCTGCAAGCCTGTATCGTTGCGCCGCGCCGCCCTGCAGTTCTCTTTGATCCGGAATTATAACAAACGTCGCATCAATTGAGCCGCTGACTGTGTTCCATGGTCTTGTGCATCGTGATATCGGGCCATTCCTCCATTGTGTTGGAGAGGCGCCATTGGCTTAGTGCAAGGTAGATCAGATTCCCCTCGGAATCAAGTGCCAGATTGGACCGATGCTGCTTTTCAAAATTTTCCAGTTTTTCCCGCTCCGGGCAGGTGACCCAGCGGGCGGCGGCGTAATCCACCGACTCGTAATCCGCTTCGACGCCGTATTCGTTCAGAAGGCGCGCCATGGTTACGTCAAACTGCAGAACACCCACCACGCCCAGGATATAGTCGTTGCTGGCCAGGGGACGGAAGACCTGAACGATCCCTTCCTCAGATAGCTGGTTAAGTCCTTTCTGAAGCTGCTTGGTTTTCAAGGGATTTTTCAGCCGGACCCGGCAGAAGTGTTCCGGGGCGAAGTTGGGAATGCCGGTAAACCGCAGTTCCTCCCCCTCGGTGAAGGTATCGCCGATCCTGATGGTTCCGTGGTTGTGAATGCCGATGATGTCGCCGGGATAGGCCTCTTCCACCGAGGCGCGATCCTGGGCCATGAAGATCGTGGCGTTGGCCAGGGTCACGTCTTTGCCGATCCGGTTGTGGCGGACTTTCATCCCCCGGGTGAATTTTCCGGAACAGATCCGCACGAAGGCGATGCGGTCGCGGTGGGCGCTGTCCATATTCGCCTGAATCTTGAAGGCAAAGCCGGAAAACTGCTCTTCCGAGGGCAAAACCTCTCGGGTGGTTGCCAGGCGGGGACGGGGACTGGGGGCCAGCTCCACGACGGCGTCCAGCAGCTCGCGGACGCCGAAATTGTTGATGGCGCTGCCGAAGAAAACGGGTGTCTGATTCGCCTTCAGAAAGTGCTCATAAACAAAGGGATTAGCCGCTCCTTCCATCAGGGCGATGTCCTCGCGCAGTTCGTCGGCCTGGGAACCCAGCCGCCTGTCCAGTTCCGGATCGTCAAGATCGCGGATGACGAAGACCTCGCCGCCGCGGGTTGAAGCGCCTGGCGTAAACAATTGCAGTTCCCTGCGATACAGGTTGTATACCCCACGGAAACTCTTGCCCATTCCGATCGGCCAGGACATGGGGACGCATTCGATCTGCAGTTTCTTTTCGATATCGGCCAGCAGTTCCAGGGGCGGCAACACCTCCCGGTCCAGCTTGTTGATGAAGGTGATCACCGGGGTGTTGCGCAGCAGGCAGATCTCCATGAGTTTTTCCGTCTGGGGCTCCACGCCCTTTGCCCCGTCAATGACCATGACCGCGCTGTCCACCGCCGTGAGCACGCGATAGGTATCCTCGGAGAAATCCTGATGCCCCGGGGTGTCGAGGAGGTTGATTTCTAAATCCCGGTAATGAAACTTCATCACCGAGGTGGTTACGGAAATGCCCCGTTCCTTTTCGATGGCCATCCAGTCGCTTGTGGCGTGGCGGGTGGCCTTGCGGGCCTTGACCGTTCCGGCAAGCTGGATCGCCCCGCCGAAGAGAAGCAGCTTTTCCGTCAAGGTGGTTTTTCCAGCGTCCGGGTGGCTGATGATGCCAAAGGTCCGGCGCTGTTCGATTTCTTTCTGGTACATCCTTACTTCGATATCCTTTCAATTCTCGTCGAAATGTAAAAAAAGCGGGCCTTTCGAGGCCCGTTGAAGAACTTCAATTTCTATAATAAAAAGGCTGATTTTGTCAAGGCAGGATTGCCGATTTTGGCACGGTATCGCCTGTTATTCTTTTGAAATAACGGGTGTGTTTTATTCCGTGTGGAAATTCTATTGACAATTTAAAATGTATATTTTAAATAAGCATTACAAATTAGAAAAAAGCGAGGGAAGAGGATGAAGATTACGAGGGAGGGGGCCGCAAGGACCCGTCAGAGTCTCCTGATGACGGCAGCGGAAATCTTTGCGGAAAAGGGCTACCGGGACGCGACCATTGCGGAAATCTGCGAGCGGGCCGGAACCAACATCGCGGCGGTCAATTATCACTTCGGCAGCAAACAGGCCCTCTACATCGAAGCCTGGCGCCACGCCTTTTCCGAGTCCATCAAGGCCCATCCCCCATCCGGAGGCGTCAGGGATGACGCCCCGCCGGAAGAGCGTCTCCGGGGGCATATAACCGCCACCCTGAGCCGGATGGCTGACGAGAACAACAGGGAATTCTGGTTCATGCAGCGGGAGATGGCCAATCCCACGGGATTGCTGGAAGAGGTTCTCCGGGAAGAGATCCGTCCCCTGCAGCGCAGGACGGCAGGACTGGTTCGCGAGCTTCTCGGCCCCCTGGTATCCGACGGGGAGGCAAAATTCTGTGAAATCAGCATCATCAGTCAGTGCATGAATCCCGTGGTTGCCCGATGGGGGCAGGGGAAAAGGAATGCGGAACCGGACGGCCCCCCGGAAATCGACGATATCGGAGCCTATGCGGACCACGTGGTGAAGTTCTCCCTGGCTGGAATGCGGGCCCTTCGTGAAGCGGTGGAAGAAGAGCACCGGGGGCTGAAGGGCGGGGAAAAGTCAGCAACTCTCGAGACAGGAGCGGGCAATTCATGAATCTATTCTCTGGGAAAACCGCCGGGAAACGGATCGCGGAGGGCGCGGGGGCGTTGATGTCGGCTGTCCTGATTCTGACCGGGTGCGCCACCGTGGGACCCGATTATGCTCCTCCGGCAACCGAGCTGTCGAAGAACTGGCACACGCCCTTCAAGAGCGGCCTGACCGCGGAAGAAGCCGGTCCCGCAAGTCTTGAAAACTGGTGGAAGAATCTGAGCGATCCGGAATTATCCAGCCTGGTGGCGCGCGCGGTTGCAGGCAACCGCGATCTCAAGAAAGCCAGGGCTCGGGTCCGTCAGGCGCGGGCGAGCCGGGGTGTAACCCGGGCTGGACTCTTTCCGACGCTGGATGCCTCGGGTTCCGCAACCCGGAGCCGCAGCAGCGAAGAAACAGGCGGGGGGACAACGAGCAGCTTTTACGTGGCGGGCCTCGATGCCGGCTGGGAGCTGGATCTCTTCGGCGGCGTCCGGCGCTCCGTGGAGGCTGCCGAGGCCGATCTCCAGGCCAGTCAGGAGGAGCTTCGCGACGTGCTGGTTTCCCTCCTTGCGGAAGTGGCCCTCAACTACGTTGAAGTCCGTAAATATCAGGATCTGCTGACCGTGGCGGAGAGCAATCTGGCAACGCAGAAGGAAACCTTTGAATTGACGCAATGGCGCCGGCAGGCCGGCTTGAGCGATGACCTGGCCGTCCAGCAGGCCCGTTACAATCTGGAAAGAACCCGCTCGCAGATACCGACTCTCCGGACCGGGCTTGAAGAGGCAAAGAACAACCTGGCCGTCCTGCTGGGCGAGCAGCCGGGGACGCTCCATGGGGAACTGGAAGAGCGAAAGCCTGTTCCGGCTGCAAAACCGGCGATCGCGGCTGGGGTGCCTGCGGATGTTCTGCGGCAGCGGCCCGATATCCGACGCGCTGAACGCGAGTTGGCGGCTCAGACCGCGCGGATCGGGGTGGCCACGGCTGAACTCTACCCCAAGTTTACCCTGAGCGGCTCCATCGGTCTGGAGGCCTTTTCTTCAAGCAACCTCTTCTCCTCGGGAAGCCGGACGGCCGGCGGCGGCGCCGGGGTAACCTGGCGGATTTTCGATGCCGGTGCAATCCGACAGAACATCGAGGTCCAGACGGCCCTCCAGGAGCAGGCCCTCATGGCTTATGAAACGGCGGTCCTCAACGCCCTCAGGGAAGTGGAAAACGCCCTGACGGCCTATGCCGAAGAGGAACAGCGCCGACAGGCCCTGAGCGCAGCGGTCGCGGCGGCTCAGCAGGCGGCGCGGCAGGCCGGATACAAGTACCAGAGCGGGCTGGCTGATTTCGACAGTGTCCTGGAGGCGCAGCGGTCGCTTCTGATCCTCCAGGAGGAGCTGGCCCAGAGCAACGGGACGGTTCTTTCCAATCTGATCCGTCTGTACAAGGCACTGGGCGGCGGATGGACCTCCCTGGCCGCTGTCGATGAAAAACAGGAATCTACCAACATAAGTAAGCGAGAGAGCAATGAAAGAGAAATCCGATAAAACCGATGAAGTTGCCGAAAATGCCGAGATTACCCGGACTCTGGAACTGAATACAGCGCCGGGAGGCTTTGCATGGTTGAGGAGATGGCGGATTCCCGTTCTGGCGTTCGCGGCAGTGATCTTCATTGCTGCCGCTGTCATCCTCTGGAGGGGTTCGCATACGTCCGGCGCGGTGAGGTACGAAACCCGGGAAGTGCAGCGGGGAAATCTCACCGTGACCGTCACGGCCACGGGTACGCTGGAACCCACAAACTCGGTGGAGGTGGGCAGCGAGCTGTCCGGTACGATTAGAAGGGTTGAAGCCGACTTCAACGACCGGGTGAAGGTTGGTCAGATCCTGGCCAGACTGGATACCGAGAAGCTTGAAGCGACCATCACCCAGCACCGGGCTTCCCTGGAGGCGGCAAAGGCAAAGGTTCTTCAGGCCGAGGCCACCGTCGCGGAAACCCGGGCGAAACTGAATCAGTTCAAGCAGGTGTGGAAACTCAGTAACGGCAAAGTCCCTTCACAGACGGAAATGGATGCGGCCGAGGCGGCCTTCGCGCGGGCCAGGGCCGATCTGGCCAACTGCCGGGCGGCGGTTTCCCAGGCCCAGGCTGCACTCTCCGCCAGTGAAACGGATCTGTCCAAATCGATTATCCGCTCCCCCGTCAACGGCATCGTCCTGAACCGCAGCGTGGAACCCGGTCAGACCGTGGCCGCGTCCATGACCACCCCCGTGCTGTTCACCCTCGCCGAGGATCTGGCGCAGATGGAACTGCAGGTCGATGTGGACGAGGCCGATGTGGGAAAAATCCGGGAAGGGCAGAAAGCGACATTTACCGTGGACGCCTGGCCGGACCGCAACTTTGAGGCGCAGGTCGTTCAGACCCGCTATGGTTCTCAAACCACGGAAGGCGTTGTGACCTATACCACCGTGCTCAAGGTGGACAATTCGGATCTGTCTCTCCGGCCTGGCATGACGGCGACGGCGAGCATTACGGTCAACAGTGTGGAGAACGCCGTCCTGATTCCCAGCGCAGCCCTCCGCTTTACGCCGCCGGTGCAGGAGGAGGAAAAGAAGTCTTCCGGAGGACTCGTGAGCATGCTGCTTCCGCGACCGCCGCGCTTTAAAGCGGCAGAGCGCGAGAATGCCGCCGGCAGCAAAAAGCAGCAGAACGTCTGGATTTTAAGGGAAGGGCGACCGGTAGCGGTTCCCGTGACGGTGGGGGCTACCGACGGCGTCATGACGGAAATGCGGGCCGGCGATCTTCAACCCGGGATGGCTGTGGTGGTCGATTCCGTGATGGAGGCGAAATGATGGATTCCTCCGGACAACCCCTTATCGTCCTGAAAGGGGTGACCAGAATCTTCGGGAAGGGGCAGGCGGCGGTGGAGGCGCTTCGCGGCGTCGATCTCCGCATCGATGCGGGCGAGTTCGTCGCGGTCATGGGGCCAAGCGGCTCCGGCAAGTCCACCTGCATGAACATCCTCGGCTGCCTGGATACGCCGACGGCGGGGAGCTATCTCTTCAAGGGGGTGGAAGTCGGGGAATTGAGCCGGAATTCGCGCGCCCTTTTGCGGCGCCACTACCAGGGATTCGTCTTCCAGGGATTCAATCTCCTGAACCGCACCTCGGCGCTGGAAAACGTGGAACTGCCGTTGATCTATCGAGGCGCGACCGCCGCCGAGCGGAAGAGGCGCGCCCTGCAGGCCCTGGAAACGGTGGGACTTAAGGGGTGGGAAACGCACACTCCCGGTGAACTGTCGGGAGGACAGCAGCAGCGGGTCGCCATTGCCCGCGCCATTGTGACCGGGCCGGAAGTCCTGCTGGCCGACGAACCTACCGGCAACCTGGATACGGCCCGCAGCCGGGAGATCATGGAACTGCTCACTCTTTTGAACCGCGAATCGGGGATTACGATCATCATGGTGACTCACGAACCGGACATGGCCGCTTATGCGAAGCGCACCGTCCGGTTCCTGGATGGCCGAGTCGCATCGGATGAAAGAAACGGGAGGGGAAACTGATGCTGGGAAATTCGATTCTACTGGCGTTTCGTGAGATCCGGCGCAATGTCCTGCGATCCTTTCTGACGATCCTGGGGATCGTGATCGGGGTCGCCGCCGTCATCATCATGGTGACCATCGGCGGCGGGGCGACCGTTCAGGTCTCGCAGCAGATTTCCAGCCTGGGCAGCAACCTGCTCATGGTGACGCCGGGCAAGAGACTGGGACCCGGTCAGTCTTCCGACACGGTTCCCTTCAAGATGAGCGACGCCGAGGCCATCGCCCGGGACGTCCGTTCCATTGCCGCCGTGGCGCCGGTTTCTTCCCGGAGCCTCCAGGCCGTCTCCGGCAATGAAAACTGGTCCACGAACGTCACGGGGACGGACAATTCCTATTTCAAGGTGACCAACCGGTCCGTGCGATCGGGGCGCACGTTCAGTGAAAGCGAACTGCGCTCCGGGGCGGCGGTCTGCATCCTGGGGGATACCGTGCGCAGAAAACTCTTCGGCAACCAGGACCCCATGGGAGAGAAGATCCGTCTGGAGAAGCTTTCCTGCAAGGTGATCGGTGTGCTGGAATCCAAAGGCCAGAGTACGATGGGTCAGGACCAGGACGATATCGTGGTGATCCCCCTGCGCACCCTTCAGCGGCGGGTCACGGGCAGTCAGAATATCGGCCTCATACAGGTTTCGGTCCGGGAGGGGGCGTCGACGGAAGGGGTCCAGCAGGAAATCGGGCAACTGATGCGCGAGCGTCGCCATCTTGCCCCCGATGAAGACGACAATTTCAATGTGATGGATATGAAGGAGATCACAAAGATGCTGACGGGAACCACGCAGATGCTCACCGCCCTGCTGAGCGCCGTGGCGGCGGTCAGCCTGCTCGTCGGGGGAATCGGAATCATGAATATCATGCTGGTTTCCGTCACCGAGCGCACCCATGAAATCGGCATCAGGCTCGCCATCGGCGCCCTGGAACGGGAAGTGCTGATGCAGTTCCTGGTGGAGGCGGTGGTCCTGTCCTCCTTTGGCGGCCTTCTCGGGATTGTGCTGGCCCTGGCCGGCTCCGTCTGGCTGGCCGGTCTGCTTCATGTACCCTTTGTGTTCAACGCGGGCATCGTGATTGTCGCCTTCCTGTTTTCCGCGGCGGTCGGGGTGATATTCGGCTACTTTCCGGCCCTCAAGGCCGCCCGCCTGGACCCCATTGTGGCCCTGCGGCACGAGTGAGACCGGGACGGGCGGTCGAAAATCCAGGGCGCCTGGAAATTCATGCTAAAATGTAAAAATGAATTGCAGGCCGAGCTGGCTGTAATACCAGCCGTCGTCACTCCCGGAAGAGAGATTCGAACCGCCGTAGTTGCCCCATTCCGCGTTTCCTTCAACTGCCAGCCATTTATTCACGCGATAGCCAAGCGATCCTGTCGCGCCATAGAAGATTTCGCTGTGAGAATCGTCATAGCGCTCGTAATTCTGATAGCCGACATAGGGCTCGATGTATCCATAAACCCGGTCGGTCTCGAAGGACAGGTTCACGAAGGCTGAATTGGCCAGGAAATTATCCGGGTCAAAATACCCGCCCCGGCTCTGGCGCTCGTAATCCAGGTATCGAAACCGGTAACCGACAGCCATGGCCGGTTTGCGGAAGAACAGATAAGAAAAGCCGGCCTGAATATCGTTGGAACTGTTGTCATCGGAAAAGTCGCGATAGCTGTAACTGCCCCGCAGGGCGATGCGGTCCGTCGGCCTTTGGATAATCGAAACTGCCAGGATCGTCGCCCGGATTTCGTTATCGAGAAGTTCCGCTGTATAGGCATAGGCCTCCCGGGCGGCCAGAAAGCCGACAGATCCATAAAATACATCGAAATCAGCCAGAGCCTTCCAGGTCATGATGCTGCCGCCGGAAATCCCGATCCCGCCGCCGAGACCTCCGTACCACGGCATCCGGGAGTACGTTGAAAGCTGCAAAGCATCGCTGTCCTCCGTCCGATCCGGATCATCGGCACTGGCGTGGCGGTAATCCAGGTTGGTCTTCCAGTTGCCTAGCCATACCTGGGCGCCGGTGGAGAAGGTGGTCACCTCGTTGTCATCATCGTCATCATAAAACGTGACGCCGCCATAAATTCTGGGACGGAATGCCCGATCCCGGGCAGCCCGCAGTTGATCGAGCTCTTTTTCTTCGTAAGGGTAACGTGGCTTCAGTTGGGCGAGGCTTTCATCTGTCTTGACGCGATATCCGCCTGCCAGGTAACTGTAAGTGAGGCCCAGCCGGGCATCGAAATCCTCCGCCTGGGAGAGGAGTGTCGAATAGAGCCGGTCGGCATCGCGATGAAATCCCCTGAGACGGGTGGCATTGGCCTTCACAAGGAGCAAGGCGAAGACATTGCGGTCATCGGGCTGGGACGCCAGAAGCGTTTCCGTCATTTGAATCGCTGCGTCGAACTCCCCCATCCAGGTCAATACCCGGGCAAGCTGAAGCCGGGCGTGGAAATGGGACGGCTCCTGGGCAAGAATGGCCTCCAGTTCACGTTTTGCGGCTTTATGTCTGCCGCCCCAAGACATGACCGTCGCCATTCTGAGCCATTCGTCCGTGGGGAAGCGGGGTGGCAGCGCCAGAACCTCCTCGTATTTTCCGGCGGCATCAGTGAACTGCTGCCGGGCAGCAAGCGCGTCCCCTTCCGCCTTGAGGGTATATCTTTTACCCTGTGCGGCAGCCTTTTCGAGTCCGCCGCGCAATCCCGCAAGTTCCTGCTCCTGGTAGGGATATGCGGGTTGAAGGAGAGCTGAACAGGAATGAGCTTCTTTAACATTTCCCTGTTTGAGGTATGCGTGGCATAAACCGATGCGGATGTCGAAATTCTCCGACTGTTCGAGCAGACTTCCGTATATGGCAATCGCGCGGTCTGTCTCTCCTCTGGAACGAAGTGCGTCCGCTTTGACCAGCAGGGCGTCCCGTTCCTCGGGAAGCTTCTCCAGAACCGTTTCCGCCTCGGCGAGGGCTTGATCCGGATTGCCCGACCATAACAGCACCCGCGCCAGTTGGATGCGTGCGCGGGTGTTTTCGGGATTTCCCTGGAGGATGGAGCGGATTTCCATTTCAGACTCTGTGAGCCGTCCTCCCCAGGACATGTGGATGGCAATCCGGAGTCGATCATTTTCCGACAACCGGCCCCGCAGGTGAGGGAGGGCCTTGATGTAGGCATCCGCTGCCTTGTCGAAGGCGCTTATACCGGCATGGTAATCACCGATCTCCTTCTGAATGTCCGCTTTTTCCTGTTCGTTTCCCGCCTCCGCGAGACGTTTGTTGAACATCTCCAGATCGCCGGCCCCAAAAGCGGGGGCAGCCAGAAAAACGGCAAGAAGTAGAATAAACAGTTTCCGTTTCATGATGTTTTCTCCCGCGGAATTTCAAGATCAGCAGATGCGGCGATATGCATATGAACATCCCTGATCCTGTTGAACAAAAATCATGGCATCCTTTAATTTCATGCCGGTTACAGGGTTAAGATTCGGAATGAACCGTTGAAACACGCATTTGTGATGGCGAGTCTCCCTTCTTTTTGACGTTCTCCCATTTGATGCGTCCGAAGAGAAATTGAAAAAACGCCTGAAATCGCCAGAATGAATTGAGCTGGCGGTAGCCGATATTTTCCAGCACTCCGTAGAGAAGCAGTTTGAAGAGGTCGCTCCATTTCGTATAGCGGCGGAAAGTGATTTCTTCGAGAAAAATTCCCATCGTGGACAGGAAAACCCCGTATGCAATCGCGAGCGCCAGAAACAGCAGGAAATAATCCGCATTGATCAGCCCGAAGAAATAGGACAGGGGGATGACGATGTAGCCGAGAAACTCGAGCAGCGGGCTGATCATCTCGACAAAAACGGTGTAGGGCATCGCGAACAGTCCGATCTGTCCATAGCGCGGATTGAAAATCAGCGATTTATGTTTCCAGACCGTCTGGATCATCCCCAGATGCCATCGTCGCCGCTGACGCCCCAGCATCCTGAATGTTTCCGGTACCTCCGTCCAGCAGATGGGATCAGAGATAAAGCGGATCCGGTAGGGTATTCTTTTCAGCCTGTAGTGCCGATGCATGCGGACGATCAATTCCATGTCCTCAGCCACATTGTCGGTGGCGAAACCGCCGATGTTGAGAAGTGCGGCCTTCTGGAAAAAAGAGAAGGCGCCTGATATCACAAGATTGCAGTTCATTGCATCCAGACCGACCCGGCCGAACAGAAAACTCCGCAGATATTCAACGATCTGGAAACAGGCCAGCGTGCTGCGCCTGGGAAGTTCAATCGAGGTTACGACATTGCCCTCCTGCTTTGTCCCGTTCAGAACCCGGACGACGCCGCCGCAGGCGATAACCGGCACCTCGCTTTGAACCAGAGGCGTGGCAAGTCGAATCAGGGCATCTTTTTCCAGAACGGAATCCGCGTCCTGGACACAGACATAGGGAGACCTGCAGACATTGATCGCACAGTTGATCGCATCCGCCTTGCCTCCGTTTTCCTTGTCCACAATGAGCAGATTGGGAATTTTGCTGGTGCAGTAAAACCCTCTGACAGGCCGGGTTTTGATCAGGTCGCGGTACAAGGGGTCAATGCGCTGCAGCGAGTAGTGGGAAATCAGCATATCCAGCATGCCATCCGTTGAACCGTCATTGACGACAATCACCTCCAGTCCGGGGTAGTTCATGGTCAGTGAAGACTCGATGCTCCTGATAATGACTTCGCTTTCATTCCTGGCAGGGATGATGATGCTGACAGGAGGCATCTCTGAACGCTTTTCAAGGTCTCTGAAAGGGGCATACCGGATTCTGTTGAGATGCCGGAGGATGACCACAAGGGCGATTGTCAGCATGAGAGTGTAAATGACCTGGACAAATCCATAGTAGAAACCAATGAAGTAATTGAAGCCGATTATAATCGAAACAAGGATCGCTTTCATACGGCGCCTCCTGTCTGCGGGACTTCGGCCAATTCTTTGCTTAATTCCGGCCCGATGCAGCCGGCTTCGATCGCTTCACGCATCGGCGTGGGGAATCCCGCACGATCCATCATGGTCATCATGCGCAGAGCCTTGAATTTCTGTTGAAGATCGACGCCGCCAAGCCATTCTATCAGTCTGGTTTTATAACCGGTGCGCTGGACAGCTTCCGAGATGCCCTCTTTCGCAAACCGATCCTCGGTTTCGAGCAACTCCAGGAAGGCATCGATCGATTCCTCTCCCGTGTTGATCAAGGATGCGGTTGCTGCATCCCTGACCTGCCATTGCCTGTCGAGCACGAGTTTTTTCAGCATTTCAATGTACTGATCGCACCTCAGGGTCTCGATGGTACGGGCCAGCTGGAGCCGGACATACCACACGGGATCTTTCAGCAAAGGCTGGAAAATCTGTGGATTGTAAGGGAAAGAAGCCTGTCTCATGTCGTGTCGTGCCAGAAGCTTCAATGCCTTTGCCCTGACTTCGGCATTCGGGTGAGACAGTCTGGACAGGGCGAACTGAAACATCTCAGGGCTGATGGGGTAAGCGATCAGCGTCTCGATCATCACCGACAGCACTTCCGGGTCATCTTTATGAGCGGCATATTTAAGAAACGGTTCACCGGCCCACGGTCCAAAAAGCAGCAGCGATGTCTGAATGGCTTTGGCCGTTACCTTGCCTCCTTTGAGCAGAGCTGGAAGAGCGGTCAGGACGCCGCTCAGAGCTTCAGTCGATCCGATGCGGCACAGAGAACGGAAGGCAACAGTCACAACTTCCGATTCCTTGTGTTGCAGCAGTTGAACAAGGAAAGGTATTGCCGACGGATCGCCGATTTTACCGAGTTTATCGGCGGTGGCCGAGAGCTTGATCGATGAGGAACGTCCGGACAACTGTTTCTGATAGTATTGCACGTAACCGAGGGCCTGAAAAAGTTTCAACGTCTCCGTTTTCTGCTCCACCCCTTCGCACATTTCCAGGAGAATCTGTTCAAGTGCCTCCCATTTCAGGGAACCGGCAGGAATTTTCGTGTCCCGGGTAAACGCGTCGATGGAACCTGTGGCAATGCTGTCCCTGAGAGCTGGTCTTAATAGTTCCCGCAGCAGGTCGAGTTTTTCATAACGCCGCTTATTCCACACACGTCTGCAAATCGATGCCATTATTGAGGTAAGTATCAGAAAGAATATGAAGATAATGAACGAAATCAGAAAGAGCTGGGAAATAGTCATTTTATTTGCCTCCTTTCTGCTTGATGATGTTGTGAAACGCTTTTACAGCTTTTCATCTTCTCTGTTATCGCCTGCATAAAAACCGGGGATCGTGAGGCGTGGCTGCTTCCTTCGGTCTTGTTCCGGATTCTCTGATCTTAGCCCCTGCCAAACAATCATGTTTTAAGTTACACTTACAGACATCATTGGGGCTGCGCAATGGGAGCAGAGTGATAGTCCTCACCAAGCGCGATGTGATATATCTCACTCGCGGGGAACGGCAATAAGCGGGACGCATTTCTTATCTATTTGATTCTATTGAATGATAAGGAACAAATGTATCCTGCCGGGTGGGATCTGTTCCGCCTGGATGGGGGAATACAGGGAAAACAATCGCGGCTGAGATCGGGAAAAACTGCAGAGGCAATCCGGATGTCGCCTGAAAAATGAAATAAATTTCTGTAAAGGCGGGGAGGCGTTTTTTGGGAAACTATGCGCTGTGCAGTATTGACTTGAATGTTTCGAATTTCATGTCGCTGCCGACAGAGATGCGGGGAATCTCGTTCAGGGGGCTTGCCGGACCGAAAAAGCCCCGCCGTGACGTAAGCATGCAGTGGAATCCCGCCTGTGTGGCGATCTCCATTGCGCGCCGGGAGTAGAAGCCGTATGGCCAGGCAATGATCCCGGAAGATCTGCCGATTTCCCGCTTCATGGTTTCCTGGAACAGCTTGAGATCGTCGTAAAGCATTTTTTCCGGGACATCCAGCACACCCCGGTGGCGGAAGGCATGCAGTTTAAAGGTATGGCAGCCGAGGTCAACAATACCCCCGGCTGTGAGATATCGGTACTCATCCCAGCTCAGCATGGGCCTGTTGCCGGCCATAGGCAGATAAGATCCCACAGCATTGCCGATGATGTTGATTGTTGCTTTAAACCGGTACGATTGCAGAAGGGGGAAAGCGAAATCCATGAAAGACGCGTATCCGTCGTCGAAGGTGATGACGACGGCTTTTTCGGGAAGTGGAGAATCCTTGAGCCGGCTGAGAGAAATTGCCGAATAGCCGTTGCTGTAAAGCCATTCCATCTGACTGGCGAATTGAGTGGCACTTGCGGTATAAGCGTCGGAAAAGGAGTCTGAAATATCATGATAAAGCAGGACCGGCAGGCCGCCTTCGGCCCCAGTGATAACGGAATCCTGGTCGAGAACCGGCGCCAGTGATGTACAGGCCTGTCCGATAAACGGGAGAGCGAGCAGAGCGCCCGCTCCTTTCAGGAAAGTTCTTCGATCAAGATTTTTCGTCATGACGGCAGCTTCTCGAGGTAGCGCTGATAGATGCCCGCGCTGCGTTTGGTGTAAAAATGATAAAGGGGAGTATCCCATTCCTTCCATGTGTATGTCTGTGACGGCGAGCCGCTCAAGGGCAGCATGTCGGCGGCATTCAAGTTCCGCCCGGTTGGCACGGCGGCCATGCTTTGACTTTCCGGCTTGAAGGAGCAGGCAATAGCCCGGATACCGTCGGTCTTCCGGGTTTCTTCAGCGCCCTTCTTCCAGAGTACCGTTTTCGAGCTTGGGTCGGTAAACTGGATGAGCCCCCAGGGGATGCGGAGTTCAATGGCGGTTTCACTGACAAAGAAATCGGCGAGGGAATCGTATTGTCGGTGATTCGGGTCGAGGCTGCCCTGTCTGAGATTGCTCATGGGGACGACCCGGGATGAATAGAAGCGCCGTCCGTCCTTGCTGGTGCGGCGGACATTGGGTCTGTTCTGCATGACGATCCAGGCCCCCTCAAAGGATCTGCCCGGATGGATTTCCCGCCTTGCGGCGTTCAGATATTTATCGTAGGCAGGACAGACGAGGATCCGGCTTCTCTCCGCGCCGCAGAGATGAATAATAAATTTCAATCCCAACGGACTGGTGACATTGAGGTTGAAGGGAAGGACAAACTCGCCTGCTGAAGGATCGCAGGTATCCAGTCCGATCACATAATGGGCCTTGGAAAAATCGATTTTACCCCGCGTTTCCAGCCTCAGATAAAAAAACCCTTCGTCATGCTGAGCCGCAAGGCGCGCCAAGGTGCGGGCGTCATCGCCCCCGTCGTCGAACAGGAAGAGCGGAGGACCTTCCTTGCGGGACAGGGGCGTTGCGTTTTGCCACTCTTCCCGGTCGCCGGACAGGGAAACCATCCTGCCCGGATAGCCCGGATAAGCGGCGATAAGGCCATAGTTCTGCTCCGCGTCCTGGAAATTGAACCAGAGCGCATTGCGATCCGGCGGCAGTTCATAGGCCATGAAAAGCCAGTTTTTTTTGAACCATTCATCAAACCAGCTGAACACAGCCCCGCCCGCCAGTCCCGCGCGGTGGATCGCCAGCATCATCTCACCGTTGATTTCGCCCTGACGCACCTCGTTGTGGCCGCCGTGGTGCCAGCCCTTCACATGCCAGTGGGACACCTCCCTGCTGGAAGGAACGCCGAATTCACCGATGATGACCGGCTGTCTGCCATGGCGCCGCCTGAGATTGGAGAGATAAGACAGGTAGGGCGTTTCGTCATCGAGATAATCGTTGTTCATGAAATCGGGATAGTAAGGGTAGGCATGGTACGTGGCGAAAAAACCCGCCCCCTGCTTCACCTTGAACTTTGCCGGATCGAGAGATTCGACGTCTTCATTTTCGTTGCATCCCTCTGTGCGGATGCGCTGTCCCTGGCGGTGAAGATCATCCTCATAACGGGATTCCGAGGGATGAACCAGGGGATCCAGCGTGGGCCAGCAGATCGTTGAAAGGGGATGGACTGTCCCGTAACGGCTCGACTCATAGCCGAGCAGAAAGTCGCCTATCCGGCCGATCCAGTTCTCGAAGGGGGTGCCTGCCGAAACTTGAATGAAGGAGCCGTCAAAATCGTTCAGCCTTCTCCCTTCTTTGCTGTTGAAGGCGGCAACGGGGCAGCTTTCCCATTCTCTGCCCACAATAAATCCGAGCGTGGAGGGAGAAACGTCGCAGGTATAGGTTCCATGCGGATAGCCCGGACGTTCAGGGAGGGAGCCGCTGCCGAAAACGCCATCCACGGCCTCGGTGATCTGCTGTCTGATATAGCGAAGATAAAGGTCGTGACCAAAATCGCCGTTATCTGGAAGCTCCGCCCAGATGCCCTGCAGAAGAAACAGCTTCCCGCGCTTTTCGTTGAATTCGTAAAGCGCTTCGTAAAAAGCCGGTGGGTGGAGTGTGTAGATTCTGACTGCGTTGAAGCCGAGGGCCTGCATCTGTTCGAACCAGGCCCGGTAGGTTCCTTTCCGGATGGCATATTCGCCGGGATAGGAGCCGGGAGGGGCGAGGCCGAGATTGATGGCCTTGACAAAAAGAGGTTTCCAGGTTCTGCCGGTCAAGACTTCGAAGGTGTCCTTCAAGGCCCTGAATCGCACTTCGCGCCGCTTCGGATGGGAACTGCCCGCAAGGGCGGCGATACGTCTGTCCACTTCATCGATGTGCTGTTGAATCTCCACGCTTTGGGGATCGATGTCCAGGGCCTTGTAATAGGCCCAGCGGGCAGTCGGAAAGTCTTCCAGCCTGTCGTGGGCAATTCCAAAACCAAAATAGGCCCGGGCTGTCTTCTTTTCATCGAGGGCGCGCCGGAAGATATTGACAGCTTCCGGGAAATGCCCCTGTTTCAGTGCAAAAAAACCAAGATCTTCATGGTTTATGGGATTATGCATGAACCTGTTCCCGATGCGGAAAAAGCCGGCGATGAAGTTTACAAGGCATGTCCGTTCCCTGTCGCAGAATCAAAGATTGCAGATTTTAAAGAATCTCTTCCTCTTGTGCAAGCAGTTCTTCTGAAAAAACGCAAATCTGAATACGGAATGTCATCTCCACTTTGCATGAAATTCTTTTGAGTTAAATACGACTAATACATCAGATGATGTCAAAAGGCATGTCGCCTTTTTTCTATCGTAGAAAAGAAAGTGAGGAATTGATCAAGTTAAGAGTTGAAAGTCAAATGCCGGTCCCGCCAGGCTGGATGTCAATTGAAACCCGGTTTCGCTGTAATCGAGCTGGATAGGTCCGGCCTTTTCCAGAAGATCCCTGTCTATCGCAAAGGTGATGCCCTGTTCTATAAAAATGGTATCGTTTTCCTTTGGCTCATCCAGAGTCATGGCCAGAGACGACGGGCCTCAGCAAAACTTATGCGGTATGATCCTCACCGTGCCGGGTCCTCTCTCGCTCTTCAGAATTTTCTTCAGCTTATCAGCTGCTTTTTGTGTGACTTCCATCATGCCTTCACTCTCCAGAATAAAATCGTTTACAGCTGGATCACTCAATAAAAGAACGGTTATACCGCTCATCCCTCCAGAAAAGCGGTATGGTTCCCTTTTAAAACGCACCCTCTGACTGTCGCATCCAGATGAAGCCGCTCCACATAATGAGTAAAATCGACGTAAGCTTCAACAAATTCCCGCCCTTTCTCAACGCTTTCATCCTTGAGTTATTCTGTGATTCAAATGCGTTATAGCGACAAGGCAGCTTGCCCGCTTATCAGCGTTCCAATGCCGGTTAAGTCAGGTACATTTTGCTCAGCTTCCCGAGTAAACCATGAAATTCTTCATGTTTGCCTGCTCCAATTCGCTCCTCTTCTATTCTCTCAAAACCTTCAAACAGTTCATCCTGTGTTTTTTCCGATAAAAGACTGTCAGCCATTACAAATAGAACGTTATTTTCCTTTTCGATATGATTTCTCAGCAACGTAATGTAGGCAAGCGCATTTTTCCTGATGGTTTTGGATGCGGATTCATTACCGCCAGCACAAGCGGCATAGGCATCGCTCATGGACTTGACATAATTTCTTCCCATTTCATGTTCCTGAAGCATGACGGCAATAGGACCATCTTTGGAAACCCCCGCAGTTATCAGTGCAGGAAACAACAAATCTTCCTCTTTGCCGTGATGACATTTGTCCACAAAGACTTTCAGGAACTCCAGAATTCCATCAAAATGTTCTTCGTTCAGATTTCCACCTGTTTCCAATTGTCGACATACCTGTTCCAAAATATTGAGCATGATCTTGACGCCTTCATGCTCGTTTCTTAACTGTTGCGTCGCTTTCATATCTGACCTCCTCATCGTTGCATGGATGCAGAATAACAACGGCTTTCTCTGGAATCGCGGCGGATTGCCGGACCGTCCGGGTTCAATTCTTCGAAAGTCTTGAAATATTTTCTAAAAGGGTGTGTTCTTTCCTTTGCAGGCGCAATGTCGATCTCTGTTAATGACTCAGTCCGTCTGATGGCCTTTATCAAGGCCTTTGGGACACTTTCATTCAAAACTCAGCATTTGTAAGGATAAAAATGATGATAACAATATCCTCCGGGATCGCTTTGTGCCATCTCCACATCAATCAGGCACTGCCCAATCATTTTTTTTGAATATTCTTCATAATCAGGACGTTTTTCCTCTTCACTCTTACATTTCATGCAGATGGGCTCGTGGTCATAAACTGATAAAATCCTTTTATCATCCGCCTTGAGTGAGCTGCCACAGCGCGGACACTGAATCATGCATATAATTTTTTCTTTCCAGGGATCTGCCATGGTTTTTCTCCTTTCCGAGTCCAGTAAGGTTTCTATTTCTAATCAACTACAAGCAGGCATTTGGTTACTATTATAATATTATCAATACAGTAAAATCGATACTTATTTCGATCGATTCACCGGTTAAGAAACATTTCCGGGAGTAATCCAGGCAGACTGTTCCTGTGACCCTCAAAGATTAGAACTGTTATTACACAAAGGATGCATTCCCGGAATCCTCGAATCACAATAAATGCGATCATCATTGATCTCCAATTGAAGCTTCAAATCATTCAATCAATCAACACCCCCTGCTGTAAGCCTTCATGATTTAAACATTAAGTTTGCCGCGATTATGTCAAAGGAGAAAGTCAGATCTCTACAGAAGGGGTCGCTGGTGCGGACTTTAATCCAATTTAAAAGAGTGAAATTTGCGGGCAAATCGTTTGTGCGGCAGATTTCTTCTTTCTCAGGAGCGCAGGCCTGATGGGTGAAAATCAGGTCGAATAGCTGAGCAGCCAATTGAAATTATTGAACTGAAATATGCGGCTTCATTGTTCATGATAACAAAAACACTTGTCTTTGGAACTGTTTAAGTTAATGGGGAATACGACTCTGGAGTTTTTCCTTGACAGAATAAATTTAATCTCTATAATCTCTACTAAATCGGTAGAGATACTTTACATTAAATCAGGGCAGATTATGAAACTTTCCACCAGAGGCCGTTACGGGTTGCGTTTTATGCTGGATCTGGCTGTTCATTATAACGAAGGCCCCATTTTTCTCAAGGATATCGCACAGCGTCAGGGAATCTCCGAAAAATATCTCTGGCAGCTTATTCATCCCCTGAAGACTGCCGGATTGATCAATTCAACCCGGGGAGCGCACGGGGGGTACCAGTTGGCAAAGAATCCGGAGGACATCACGCTGAAGGATATCATGCAGGTGGTGGAAGGTCCCTTGTGTCTCGTGGACTGCGTGGACAATGCTTCGATATGTGAGCGGGCGAGCACGTGTATAACCCGCAACGTATGGCAGGAAGCGACTCGGGTCATTCTGAAGACCCTGGAATCTCTTACCCTGGAGACCATGGTCAAACGACAGACGGAAAAAGAGAAACAGGCGACATGAAAGGTAACGATCGATCCGGATTGATGTGTCGTTGTCATTTAATGTGCCGCTCTGCGGGAAGGGGGCATTTGTGCATGTAATATCTGCAAAGATGACATGAACTCGGAAATCAACCCGCTGCCCCGCATCAAAGGAACAAGAGCAGCGGGTTTTTTATTTATATTTATAATCTCATCAGGGAGATCGGGGGAGTATGAAAGGAAGTTTTTCAGATTTTCCGGACGCCGTGGAAGTCATATCCGGAAATCCATTGAAATTAGACAGCATGGATCAAGTAGAAACCCGATATTTCAACTTTGCCGAACCATCGGAAAATCTAGACCTGGAAAGCGGCGAAAAACTGGGGCCGGTGACCCTGGCCTACGAAACCTATGGGTGCTTGAATGCGCAGAAGTCCAATGCCGTCCTGATCTGCCACGCCCTTTCCGGCGACGCCCATGCGGCCGGTTATTACGCCGGTGAGCAGAAACCGGGCTGGTGGGACAACATGATCGGGGCTGGCAGGGCCTTCGACACGGATCGTTACTTCGTTCTCTGTTCCAACGTGATCGGGGGATGCAAGGGGTCAACCGGACCAGCATCACTCAATCCGGCGACAGGAAAGCCATACGGCCTGAGTTTCCCTGTCATCACGATCAGGGACATGGTGGAGGCCCAGCGTCGCCTGATTGATTTTTTCGGCATTGAACGATTGCTGTGCGTTGCCGGAGGGTCCATGGGCGGCATGCAGGCCCTGCAGTGGGCCGCTTCCTACCCCCAGCGGGTGCGTTCCGTGATCGCCATTGCCACGACAGCCAGGCATTCGCCTCTGCAGATCGCCTTCAACGAGGTGATCCGGCAGAGCATCATGGCTGATCGAACGTGGCGGTCCGGAGACTATTATGACTACGGCCCTCCGGACCGGGGACTTGCCATCGCCCGGATGATCGGCCATATCACCTTCATGAGTGAAGCGTCCATGGAACAAAAATTTTCCCGCAACCGGACTCAGGTTTTAAAAGGCATTCCCTTTGATCCGGAGTTCGAGGTCGGGGGATACCTGAAATATCGTGGGAATCAGTTTGTGAAGCGGTTCGATGCCAATGCCTATCTCTACATCACGCGGGCGCTCGACTACTTCGACCTGTCGGGAGACCGGCTGATTTCCCCGGACGGGGTGCGGGATGCCCGGTTTCTCATCATTTCGTTTTCGTCGGACTGGCTTTACCCGCCCAGTCAATCCCAGGACATCGTGCGCCAGTTGAAAAAGGGACAGGTGGACGTGACCTCCTGTGAACTGAATTCCAGTTACGGCCATGATGCCTTTCTGGTGGAAACGGAAGGGCAGACCACTTTGATACGGAATTTTTTGAGCAGCAGCCATGAACGTTAGACAAAAAGAAAACCCTATTCCTCCGGACTATCGGATCATCGCCGAAATGATCCATCCCAGCGCAAGAATCCTGGATCTGGGCTGCGGCACGGGCGACCTGATGGCCTTTCTCGCCCGGAGTCGCAATACCCGCGGGCAGGGGATCGAGATCAACGAGAGCGCCGTTTATGAGTGCGTGAAGAAAGGGCTGAGCGTCTGCCATGACGATATCGAAAGCGGCCTGCTGGAATATCCGGACAAGTCCTTTGATTATGTCATCTTGAATCAGAGCATGCAGGAAGTGCGGAATGCGGATGCCCTTCTGGCGGATGCCCTGAGGGTCGGCCGGCGGGTGATCGTCGGGTTTCCCAATTTTGCCGAGATCAGCTCGCGCTTCCGGCTTTTTTTCCAGGGGAGGTCCCCGGTCACCGAGGCACTGCCTTATCGGTGGTATGATTCACCAAACGTGCGGTTTCTGAGTATCAGCGATTTCAGGAATTTCTGCGAGAGGAAGGGTATCAAAGTGCTCCAGACCCGCTATCTTCGTGGCCAGCGGATCGTAGCCTGCCGGCCCAATCTGCTGGCCGAACTCGCTGTCTTTCTTCTGACTGTGGACAAGTCATTTCAAAATTGAAGGTGCAACCATGGAAAACATTATTCAAAAAATTCAGAAACTGAAGCGGAAACGTCAGGCCGTGATCCTTGCGCACAATTACCAGCGCCCTGAAGTGCAGGATATCGCCGATTTCGTGGGAGATTCCCTGGGGCTGTCCATCCAGGCCGCCTCGACAGACGCCAAAGTGATCGTCTTCTGTGGCGTCCACTTCATGGCCGAGACAGCAAAGATCTTTTCACCGGAGAAGACGGTCCTGCTGCAGGACCCCGACGCCGGCTGTCCCATGGCGGACATGATCACCGGAGAGCAGTTGCGGGAGCTGAAAGCCCGACATCCGGGCGCCAAGGTTCTCTGCTATGTGAATACTTCGGCGGAAGTCAAGGCGGAGTGCGATCTCTGCTGTACCTCGGCCAACGCCGTCACCATGGTCCGGGAGGTGCTGAAGGGTGCTAAGGAAATCATTTTTGCGCCGGACCAGTATCTGGCGGCTTATGTGGCGGAACAGACAGGGAGGTCCTTTATCACCTGGCACGGCTTCTGTCCGACTCATGCGAAGATTCTGCCGGAAGACGTCGAACGGGAAAAGGCATTGCATCCCAATGCCGTGTTCATTGCCCACCCGGAATGCCGGCCCGCGGTGACGCACCTGGCGGACAAAGTGGCTTCCACGGAAGGGATGTGCCGATATGTGCAGGAAACGCCCGCAACGGAAATCATCGTCGGGACGGAGGTCGGGATTATCCACCGGATGAAGAAGGAAAATCCCGAAAAGGTGTTCTATCCGGTCTCAGAACTGGCTGTCTGTCCGAACATGAAGCGCACCACGCTGGAAAAGGTTCTGTGGAGCCTGGAAGATAATGTTCACGAAGTGAACCCGTCTGCGGAAATTGCCCGTCGGGCTTACGCCAGCATCGAGAGGATGCTGAACTACCATCCGTGAAATGCGACCCTCTATTAATGGCCGACAGCGGATAAAGAATTCATAAGAGAATCAGGAAAAAGGTCATCAAAATGATCAATACAGAAATTGTATGGGAAAAAAGCAAAGAAATGTCCCCGGACAGGTACATGGACTCTCTCGTCGAAGCTCTCTGCTCCATCAATGTCGGTCTTAACGGCGGGTGCCGGAATGACAGGCATAACCAGTCCCTGCCTTCTCAGAACGTCATCAGAGAAGTCATGGAGACATTGCGGTCGATTCTTTTCCCCGGCTACTTCGGGTTTTCCCACCTGAAGAAAGACAGCGTTCATTTTCATATCGGATCCGCATTGGATCGCGTGCAACCTGTTCTGGTCGATCAAATCCAGAAGGGACTGTGTTTTGCCTGCCGGGATGGAGTAACATGCCTGTCCGATTGTCATGAGCAGGCGCAGTTCATCGCGACCGCCTTTTTTAAACGACTGCCGGTCATCCAGCGGTTGCTCATGACCGACGCCTGTGCGGCCTATGAAGGCGACCCGGCGGCTTCCAGTCTGGATGAAGTCATCTTCTGCTATCCGGGGCTGCTGGCGCTCACCAACCATCGCCTGGCTCATGAACTTCAAAAGCTGGAGGTGCCCTTCATCCCTAGAATGATTGCGGAACAGGCCCACAGCCTCACCGGAATCGACATCCATCCCGGCGCGGCAATCGGAGAGTCCTTCTTCATCGATCACGGCGCCGGCGTGGTGATCGGCGAAACGAGCATCATCGGCAACCGGGTGCGCATCTATCAGGGCGTTACCCTGGGAGCAAAGAGTTTTCAGAAGGATGAAAACGGCATGCTGGTCAAAGGGGTGCCCCGCCATCCCATTATAGAAGATGACGTCATCGTATATTCCGGGGCTACGATATTGGGAAGGGTCACGATCGGTCGCGGATCGGTCGTCGGAGGCAACGTCTGGCTGGTTAACAGCGTGCCGCCTCAAAGCCGGATCACCCAGGCGCAGTCCTGCCAGAGTGATTTCAGTGATGGCGCCGGGATCTGAAAAAACAGGAAAGGTTGAAACGATCTTGAAGAAAAGGGTTCTGCTGGCCATCAGCGGCGGCGTGGATTCTTCCGTAGCCGCGTTGCTTCTGAAGGAAGAAGGTTATGAAGTTGCCGGAGTGACCATGTGTCTCGGAGTTCGTGAGGAAGAAAACAAAGTCTGCTGCTGTGGGCGGGAGGCCATCGAGGATGCCCGGGGAGTCTGTGAAATTCTGGGAATTCCCCATTATGTCCTGGACTATGCGCCGCTGCTGGAAACCTGTGTGATCGACAAGTTTGTGCGGGAATATCGCCTCGGAAGGACTCCCAATCCCTGTATTGACTGCAACCGTTACCTGAAGTTCGGCCACTTGCTGGACTCGGCCCGGACCATGGGCTTTGATTACCTGGCCACCGGACACTACGCAAAGATTGAGCGGAAAGAAAGCCGGTGGATTTTAAAGAAAGCGAAGGATCTTGTGAAAGATCAGACCTATTTTCTCTACCCCATCCCTGTCGCCGCCCTGGAGCATATTCTTTTCCCTCTTGCAGACCGGACCAAGGACGAAGTCAGGGAAATCGCACGACAGGCCCTTCTTCCCATTGCGGAAAAACCGGAAAGCCAGGATCTGTGCTTTGTCACTCAGGACAGTTATCGGGATTTTCTGCAGGAGCAAGGCTGCCCGGTTCATCCGGGACCCATTGTCGACCGTTCCGGCCGTGTCCTGGGGGAGCATTCGGGAACCGTTTTCTATACCATCGGTCAACGCCATGGTTTGGGGATCAGCTCTCCTTTCCCCTTGTATGTGGTGGCCATCGATGTAGCCGGCAATTCTGTGATTGTCAGCGGTAAAGAGGATGTCTATGCGCAGGGGCTGGTGGCCGGTGAGATGAACTGGCTGACCCCGGAACGGCCTCAGGAGGCGGAAGCCAGAATCCGGCACCGGAAGAGAACCTGTTCCTGCCGGATCGTTCCGGAAGGGGATCGAATCCGGGTCTATTTTGCGGAAGATCAGGACGCCGTCACTCCCGGTCAGGCCGTTGTTCTATACCAAGAGGATGAAGTGCTGGGCGGGGGAGTCATCGAGGAAGCGCTGCATTACGCCAATTAAAATTGAGAGGTCATATGAGTACGGATCAAAAAAGTTGGAAAAGAGAAACCATTCTTCTGCATGGCGGACAGGAATCCGACCCGTCAACGGGGTCCCGAGCCGTCCCCATCTACCAGACCACATCGTATCAGTTCCGGGATACGGAGCATGCAGCCAATCTGTTTTCCCTGAAAGAATCTGGAAACATCTATACACGGTTGATGAATCCAACTACGGACGTCCTGGAGAGACGGATCGCCCTCCTCGACGGCGGGGCAGGGGCGCTGGCCACGGCAAGCGGGCAGGCCGCTATCACGCTGGCGCTGCTCAATATCGCCCAGGCCGGCGATGAAATCGTGTCCGCCGATAATCTTTATGGCGGCACCTACAATCTTTTTCACTACACCTTCCCCCGTCTGGGGATCAGGGTGCGCTTTGTGAAATCCAACGACCTGAAGGCCCTGGAACAGGCCATCACGCCGAAGACCAAAGCCTTCTATGCTGAGTCCCTGGGCAATCCCAAACTCGACGTGGCCGATCTTGAAGGCATTTCGGCCATTACCCGGGTCCATGGCATCCCCTTCGTCCTCGATAACACAGTGTCGCCTTACCTCTTAAAGCCCTTCGATTTCGGTGTGGATATTATCGTCTACTCGGCAACCAAGTTTATCGGGGGGCATGGCACCTCCCTTGGCGGCCTCATCGTCGACTCGGGGAAATTTGACTGGACTAACGGCAAATTTCCCCTCATTGCCGATCCCGCCCCCAGTTACCACGGGATTAACTTTGTGGAAGCCCTGAAGCCGATTGGAAACATCGCCTATATCATCAAGGCGAGGGTGACCCTGCTACGGGATATGGGGCCCGCCCTGTCGCCATTCAATGCCTTTCTCTTCCTTCAGGGGCTGGAAACACTGCATTTGCGGATGATCCGCCATGCCGAAAACGCCCTGGCCGTTGCGCATTATCTGGAAAAGCATCCCAAGGTTAGCTGGGTCAATTACCCCGGATTGCCGGGCAGTCCGGAAAAGGCAAAGGCTGATAAATATCTGCCTGCAGGCGCCGGGGCCATAATCGGCTTCGGAATCAAAGGCGGACTGGAATCCGGGAAAAAATTCATCGATTCCCTGTCCCTGGTTTCCCATCTGGCCAATGTCGGCGATGCCAAGACCCTGGCCATTCACCCGGCGACAACGACTCATCAGCAACTTTCGCCGGAAGAGCAGCTGGCAACGGGCGTGACGCCGGATTTCATCCGGCTGTCCATCGGCATCGAGCATATCGATGATATCCTGAACGACCTTGAGCAGGCCTTCGAAAAGGTATCCTGAAGAAATGAAAGGGAGTGAAAGTGTAACGTTCCGAATCAGAAACCGGCTGAAAAAGCTGCAGGAAACGGCACAGCAGGGTTTCCATAATAATGCAGGAGGACAGCTCCATGAAACGAATCTACGAAGACAACTCCCGGTCCATCGGCAATACACCGCTGGTGAAACTTAATAATCTCACCAGGGGGTTGCAGGCGACGGTTCTTGCCAAGGTGGAAGGTAGAAATCCTTCTTATTCGGTAAAATGCCGGATCGGTGCAGCCATGATCTGGGATGCTGAGGAACGGGGGGTGCTTCAGCCCGGCATGGAAATCATCGAACCGACAAGCGGTAATACAGGGATCGCCCTTGCGTATGTGGCGGCAGCCCGGGGATATAAACTGACCCTGACCATGCCCGAAACCATGAGCCTCGAACGCCGCCGGGTTCTGGCAGTCTTCGGCGCCAATCTGATCCTGACCCCCGGCGCTGAAGGGATGAAGGGGGCAATTAACCGGGCAGAGGCTTTGGTGGCTTCCGCGCCGGAACATTATTTCCTGCCCCAGCAGTTCAAAAACCCGGCTAATCCTGCCATCCACGAGAAAACCACCGGTCCCGAGATCTGGACGGAAACGGATGGAGAAGTGGATGTCCTTGTCTCCGGCGTCGGGACAGGGGGAACGATTTCCGGGGTATCGCGGTATATCAAAAAAGCTCAAGGTAAACCGATCTTGTCTGTGGCGGTGGAGCCGAAGGAAAGTCCGGTCATGACTCAGAAGCTGGCCGGGGAAGAACTGCGGGCGGGACCTCATAAAATTCAAGGAATCGGCGCCGGGTTCATCCCGGATACGCTGGATCTTTCCCTTGTGGATCGTGTGGAACAGGTGGAAAGCGATGAAGCCGTGCTGACAGCTCGGAAGCTGGCTCGGGATGAGGGCATCCTTGTGGGCATCTCCAGTGGTGCGGCCGCTGCAGTTGCGCTGCGTCTGGCCGCACGGGAAGAATTTGCAGGGAAGATCTTCGTTGTAATCCTCCCGGATGCCGGGGAACGGTACCTGTCCACCGTCCTTTTCGAAGGTATCGGCGAATGATCGCCATTCGGAAGTCGGCTGAAGCCTTCCGACACTTGCGGACAGATCAGCATGGGTTTTACACAATAAAACGCCAACAGGTGAAAAAGGAGAAAAAAGAAGTGGGAACATTGTCAGCAGGAAAAATCTTATCGATAAATATCGGGAAAAAGGTCGGCGCCAAAAAAGATCCCGCGGAAGAGTGTCGACTCATCGCGGATTTCGGCATTGAAGGGGATGCCCATGGAGGTATCTTGCCGAACCGTCAGGTCAGTCTGCTGGCGACGGAAAGTATCGAGAAAATAAGAAATAAGGGATTGGATATCCATTACGGCGACTTCGCGGAAAATCTCACCACGGAAGGGATTGTTCTGCATCTTCTTCCCCTGGGGACGAAACTGAAGATCGGCAAGGAGGTTCTCACGGAAGTTTCTCAGATCGGCAAGGTTTGTCATGACCGCTGCGCGATCTTTCATACCATCGGTGACTGCGTCATGCCCCGGGAAGGAATTTTTGTCAGAGTTCTTTCGGACGGAGTCATTCGTGTCGGAGATGAAATTACCCTTGAATCCTGAGGAAAAAAGGAATTGGGGCAAAAAGCTCTATCCCCCTGAGATAACATGTGAGGAATCAGCGATGAACAGGATCTATTTGGATAACGCGGCAACGACCCAGGCAGCTCCTGAGGTGATCGAGGCGATACAGACCTGCTTCCGTGAAACATACGGCAATCCCTCCAGTCTGCATTCCTTCGGACTGGAGGCAAGAGGCGTCATTGAGTCCGCGCGTCGGAACATCGCAGGCTTCATAAATGCTTCGTCTGATGAGCTTTTCTTCACGGGTTCAGGAACGGAAAGCAATAATACGGCAATAAAAGGCATCGTTTATTCTCTTCGGGGAAAGGGTGATCATATTGTCACTACGGCGATTGAGCATCACGCCATTCACGAGCCCCTTCACTTCCTTGAAACGCAGGGATTGAAAGTTACGTATCTGCGGAATGACGATAACGGGCAGGTCGATCCCGATGACCTGAAAAAGGCCATCACGGGGGAGACGATCCTGGTCAGCGTCATGCACGGCAACAATGAGATCGGAACTCTTGAACCCATAAAGGAGCTGGGCGCCATCTGCCGGGAGAGAGGTGTCTATTTCCACACCGACGCAATCCAGACCTTCGGCCATATACCGATTGATGTCCGGGAAATGAACATCGATCTGCTGAGTGCATCGGCCCATAAACTTTACGGCCCAAAAGGAGTGGGACTTCTTTATATCAGAAAGGGCGTGCAGATGACCCCATTGCTGCATGGCGGCGGTCAGGAGAAAAGACTCAGGGCTTCAACTCAGAATACTCCCGGGATAGCCGGATTCAGCAGGGCGGTGGAACTGGCGGCTTCCGAAATGGAGAAAGAGGCCGGTCGGCAATCCCGATTGAGGGACAAGCTGATCGCCGCTCTGCTCGAAGCCGTTCCGGAAAGCACACTCAACGGACATCCGAAGTTGAGACTCCCCAATAACGTGAACATGTCCTTCGCCTGTGTCGAGGGAGAGGCCGCGCTGCTCAACCTGGATATGGAAGGCATTGCAGTCGCCACCGGAAGCGCCTGCACATCAACCAGCCTTGAGCCGTCCCATGTTTTAACAGCCTGCGGTATGACGCACGAACTTTCTCACGGCTCCCTTCGGCTTTCACTGGGACGCACGACAACCGAGGAAGAAATTGATCAGGTCATCAAAGTACTGCCGCCAATCATCGCGAAACTCCGGGCAATGTCACCCTTATACAAGAAGCAGGGAGCAAAGTAATGGAAGCTGCATGCAGTGTTTACAATGAAAATGTTATGGATCACTTCAGAAATCCGTGAAATGTGCGTGAAGTGGAAAACGCCGATGCAAAAGGAACCGCTGGAAATCCTAAATGCGGCGATATCATGGAGCTTTCACTGAAAGTGGAGAAAGACATTATCACCGATGCCAAGTTCAAAACCTTGTCTTAAAAAATGCCGGTATACAGGGAGGACCCGGAATGGAAAAATTTGAGATAGTAAAAATAACACCCGAGGGACTGACGGGAATCGAGAAGGGTGTAAGCGAAGAGGTTCCACTTACCATTGAAGTCAACGGAAGCGAGATTGCGACGATTCTCGCAAGTCCCTTCCATATTGACGACCTGGCAAGGGGCTTTCTTTTTACTTCCGGCATGATTGCTGAGATATCGGGAATCAGATCCCTTTATATCGATATGGAACGCTTTCGGGTTGTTGCGGAATTTGAAGGCAATCTCAAGGATTTCGTATTTAAACGCATCTACACATCCGGTTGTGGCAAGGGGGTCATTTTTCACAATCCCATTGATGTGATCGGAAAGACAGCTCTTTCGAACGGATTGGAGATTACGGCGGAAAAGCTGGTCTGCCTGATGAAGCAATTTCTTTCAAGGCAGACGGAATATTGCGACACGGGTGGCGTCCATGGGGCCGCGCTTGCATCATCTGAAGAGATCTATGTAACCAGGGAGGATATTGGAAGGCACAATGCGATCGACAAGGTGATCGGGGCATCACTGGCCGCAGGAACAGGGATGGCAGATAAAATACTGCTGACGACCGGCAGAGTATCGTCTGAGATATTCTCTAAGGTGCTCAGGGCCAGAATCCCTGTTATCGCCGCCCTCGGCGGGCCCACGAATCAGGCTGTCAAGCTGGCCAGAGTGACCAACATAACGCTGGTAGGCAGACTGAGGGGCGGCCGCGGCGAGATCTACAGCGGGGAGCGGAGAATACTTTAAAGGCTTTGACTGAACGCGCTTGAATTCATGCGGGAAAACCGGCCGCTCTCATCTGCATGGCCACCCGCTTTGTACAGTGCTTCGTGCGAGTTAAGACAAGGACCGATTCCGCTGCTGGACCTTTCTTTCCCATAACAACATCGAGACAGGTGCGATCACAAGAGATATTTTGCGAATTTACGGACAGGCTCCAGTCAAAAATAAATGACATAATCGATTTTTTCTATAAGGGCAGAAAGCGACTCTGATACTGACAGTTTAAAATGATCTGAGTGTTTTCTTGTTCCCGTTGGAAACCTGTGATAATGACAGCAATAATAATTTATTGAAAGGGACTCTTATGAAAACAGAACTTCTTAACGAATATATTTTTACCGAAATCGTCATGGAAATTGCCCAAGCTATGAGAAGAACCCGACAAAAACAAATGGAAGCAGATGGCGCCAGTCAGGAAGAAGTAGCCAATACACCAATCACTGTTGAAGACCGTCGGAAAGCCCTTAATATTCTTGAATCCGAACGACAACAGGTCGTTGCGCTTCTCGCAGAATTAAACACGGATTTTTCGGGATTCTCTGAGGGGTGTCATTAATGGAGCTTACACATGCTATCGTTTGATGATTCATAATGTCTCCCTGTCTTGGAACAGCCCTTCTCTAAAGGCATAACCTCGATAAGATTCAGAATCAATTGGCACAGGACAGCGAATTGAAAAATCATCTGATCAGAAATTGCAGCACCCGGGTTTCAGTCAACTGCTCTGAAAATCTACCCGTCGGCTTTTTACTCGGGAAAGTGTAAGGAATGATGAGGAGTCTGCTGCGCAGAACTCAATACTGGGTGATCGGGGAAGTGGAGAAAAACCCATTTCCGCTTCAGGATTGAGTCGTCAGCTTGAGGCCGACAATGCCTGCAATGATAAGTGCCAGACTTAATATCCGTCCGGAATTGACCGGTTCACCAAGCAAGACAATGCCCAGCATTGCCGTACCGACAGCACCAATGCCTACCCAGACGGCATAGGCTGTACCGACCGGGATTGATTTCATTGCAATGCCGAGCAGAGCAAGGCTGATTACCATTGAAAAAACGGTGCCGACAGTTGGCCATAAGCGGGTAAAGCCGTCGGTGTATTTAAGGCCAATTGCCCATCCGGTCTCAAATAATCCAGCGAGTACGATAATAATCCAGTCCATGAAGATACCTTTCAGAATAATCGGGGCCCGATACAAATCTGATCGTCAACAGTGGAATGAGGCTGTCCATGGCCATAATCGACAAGTTCTCCGATAGAAATCAGATCAACTGTTGCGGCCCTTCCGAAGGCCGGGATCAAAGAAATCGGTTATTTTATTGTAGAGCCAGGCAAATGCCGCGCCGCCAAGCAGGCCATCGAAAAACGCCCATGCCAACCCTATGACGCTGCCGACAGGGGTTATCGTGTAACCACGGTACATCCTTCCAATGAGAGTCGGTCCCGCTGCACATCCATCGAATATGATCATGCACCAGGTAATGAAAAACAGTCCCATGCCCCATAATATGCCGCTGATCAGTGCAATTGCCTTTATGTTGAGCTTCATTGGCATCTACTCCATGATCTGATTCGTGCAGAACAACAATCAAGTTGAGCAGCGGGGCAGTTTCCCGTGTGGGAATGCTCAGTCACACCATAGGAGAGGCTCAGTTTAAAAATCATTTTTTAACTGAGTTTTCAATTGGGCAAGCTTGTCTTTGTCCAGATAATATCTGCCATTGCCTGTTTTCATGACGATTTTGTCGGCGATCAGGATGTTGAGCGCTTTGGGGCGTATATTTCCCGTGCCTACACGGAAGATATTTTTCCGTTCGTCCTGAAGATTGATCGCCTTGGCCGCGCTGAAGGCTCCAGCCTCATCCATTTCGGCGATGAGCTTGAAGCACGCTTGTCGCACGGCAAATCCTCCTGCATACATGGCCAGCAAGACAAAGACGACAAAGGCGGCAACCCAGAGGAATATTTGTAAATACACAGGCATATTATTTAACTTTCCATTGAGAACCGGACGGGATTAATCTTCATGGTGTTATATGGAGAAGGATTTTGTGAGTCAAGGGGATTTTGGCCGCAAGATATTGACGCTGTGTCCTGTCATTACGGAAGAGAAGTATCACGTCGGCTGTTTTTTTGATGAATCGACTCGCCGCTTTGCTGTTCTGCAACCTTTGATCGCGCCTGGCGCAGGGTTGCGTCTCTGTGTCAGGCGCGATCAAATCCTGCTGTGTTCGCATCAAGGAAAAGATCGTGCCAGTCGGACCAGATATCCGGGGAGGTCAATGATAACGGCATGGAGAATGGCTTCGGTCTGGCCGGCATTGATGCAGAGGGTGCCGCCGATGCGGTTCGCCAGCTCCTTTGTCATATGATAAGATTCATGAATGTGGCCGTGCAGGGTAAGAGGAGGTGCGTACTCTTCAATAAAACGCCGTACTGAACGGCTTCCTGCATGTCGTCCGTTAATGAGCACATCGAGCGCGGTGCAAAAGGGAGGCGAGTGCGTCACATAGACCGTGCTTGCCGGATCGGACAGCCTCGCCAGCATATCGAGATCCTCGCTGATCGTGTTGTGTGAGAGGAACCAGTCGCGGGCATCGATAGGGGCGATGCCGTCAGGCGTGCTGCTGCATGCCTGATAAGAGCGCGCCGGAACCGCAGCACGGCCGCAGTCCAGCCTCTCCCAGTCTTTTATCAGAAAAGGGGTGGGCGGCACACACCCGTATCCCGCTATGGAAAGGCTGTCTGTCAGAGGATGCGTCCGGAGATGGAGCAGCTTGATGAGTCCTTCAGCTTCCATCTTTTCGAGCTGGTCCATATTAACCGCAAAGTCGTCATTTCCCATCATCAGATAGATCGACTTTTCACGGTTGACCTCTCTGAACTTTTTAAACAGCGGCCTGAGATGTTCGACGATGAATTTCTTCTGCACTTCAATCAGGACATTCAGTGAGTGTCCTTTTGGAAGGAGATCGCCGCCGATGACGATGCAGTTGACTTCCTCTGTTTCCGCTAAAGAGAGGAGTTTCTGATAGTGGCGCAGGTTGCCGTGGAGATCGGCGGTATGGAGTATCCTCAGATCGCGTGCCATCCGTATCACGCTCTCCGGCGGCCGTCTTTTGGACGGCAGCTTCTTATCCTCAAACCCATTTTCTTCATTTTTTCATCAGCTTTAAAGGCTGAGCCGGGTCAGTGATGGCGCCAATTTTTACTGCGTAAGAGGTTTTCTTTGAAATATCTGCATCAGTGACGATATGCACATCAAGCAGCCCATTTGAAGTATAACCGGTTTTGAGATAGTTCATTTCCGCCAGGGAAATGCTCCATCCTTCGAGCCAATTCAGCAGATCTGTGCGCTGCTCCTCAGTACCGTCGAAGTGAATGAGCAGATCTATGTCGCTTCCGGGACCCGACATGCCGCTGTTGGTGCTTCCGAACAGGTAGATCCCCTTGACGCCGAAACGGGCGGGATCGAGTCTGTCGGCAATGCGTTGAGCCATGTATGAACGCCAGCGCCAGAATCTGTCATCGAAGCAGGCCTCTGTATCCCGTTGAATATTCCGGTTCGGGATAAGCCCGCCGGGAGGGTGCGACAACTTTCTCGAATGGGGCGCAAAGTAACCAATGGCTTCTTCCAGATCCGCGTTCATTGACACTCTCAGTACTTTTCCATCCGTCGCATCGGCTACGTCAATGACCCTTATCACATCATCCAGACGTCTGAAATCCGGCAGGATCTCAGCAAAAACGCTTTTCGCCCTCCTCAGAAAACTTTCGTTGAACAGGATCCCCTCATCGTCAGGATAGAGGGGGAGATAACGGATGTTCGCCTCGACAAGATCCTGGAAGAAATGGGTGCCGAAGGAAAGCTCGGGAAGGGAATTCGACTTCATGCGGGCGATTTCGATGAGGGCCGCGGTATTGCTTATGTCGGAATAGGTCACCTGCACCCCCAACTTTATGTCTCCGCGACTCCCCCATCGTCCGGGTCCCATAAGAATGAAGCTGCGCTTCGGCAGCATGGTGTTGAGTAAACTGACAGCCCTGCCCACAGCTATCAGATCGTCCCGCTGCTGCAGGCCGTCATAGCCCTCCGGATCCACATATACGATGTGCGATATGTCCTGCAGGTTTCCGTTTGATATGTATCGTTTAGCAGAAAAGAGCACATCCTTTTCCGGGATATCCTTGGGAATGGCCGCCGGGGTGCCGTCTTCCCGAAAGCTTTGCGGCCGGCACTGCAGAAGATAGAAATCTTTTCCATCAGAGGCAAACTCGACATCAACCGGTGTTTTGAGTTTATCCTCGAGCGTCTTCAGTATACCGTTCAGTTTCTTTACGAAGGAAGTGTTCTTTATGAGCCCTTCAAACGTCACGATCAGATCGTCGTGTTCAAAATCAATATCGAATGTGGAAGGTGTTACAACATAGTCTTCCTTATAGACAGAAACCATTTCATGGACATCCGGTATGAGGTGTCCGTAACTTTTAAGAAACGAAGAGATCTCCACCGTTTCGAAGGTGTTCTTTTCGAGATTGATTACGTCGAGCTTTGTGGGGGAATACCTCTTGATTTCCTCCGGGACAGTGTTGACGCGCAGCCCGGGTTGTCCAGGAGCAAGCATGACGGGGAAATCATCGCTCAGCCGATCTACCGCGCGTGTGCCCAGGCCGGGTACGAGACGGATGATCCCATCGCTGCGTTTGATTCTCGGTGACCAGCGGAATTCATTGTTGCTGAAGGCAACGCCTCCATAGAGCGGAAAGTAGTATGGTCCGATTCTCTTTCCGACAACCTCCTGGATCATGATGCCCATTTCCTCAGGATAATCGAGCAGACCTCTTTCTGCCCTGTACTGAACCGAATCGGGGCTGTAGATTGATGCGTACACCTCGATGATTGCATTTGTCAGATCTTCCAGGCGATCCTTCTTTGTCCCCTGATTAGCAAGAAACAGGCTCTTGTACTTGCCTGAAAAGGCTGCACCGCTTTGATCCTCAAGAAGACTTGAACTTCTTACGATGAGAGGGCTGTCCCCGAAATCGTCCAGCGCCATGGCAAGGCTCTTGATGATGCTCGCTGGGAAATTCGAATTCTTCATCATTTGTATGACATTGGGATAATCGATCCTGATCTCGTAAAGATCGCGGTATCTCTGTTCATTCAACCCCAGGAGATTATTGTAGTGCAGGAACTCCCTCATCTCATCTGTAGTGATATACCAGGTTTTTGGAACCTTAATGGCATTGAATAAAGGCGTCTCTTCACTTTCCCGCTTCAGAATTTTCCCGGCCAGAAACATGCCAGTCCCTTTACCGCCGATTGTCCCACGACTTCCGACGGGGTAGATGAGCCGTCGGGCAATATCGTCAAAATCACCGATCTCAAGATACTGCTGTGCAACTCGTATGAACTCAAGCTTGTCCGATAGAAAACGGCGGATCAACGAGACCTTGAGCCACCGCTCCGTGGGAAAATCGAGCATATTGATTGCGCCGGCGGTATTGCTGTAGCGGTTCACTGCCTCTACGACTTCTCCCAAAGAGACATCGATGCGGTCAACTGCCTTGATAAGCGAGTAGGCCTTTGTTTCCTGCAGCCACTTCATAAGTCTCGTCGAGATCTCGCTATCGCTCATGTTCCTGGAAGCAATGGAAAAAGTCTGTTCGCTTATTTTAGCAAGATCTCCCAGTGGAAGTTTCTGGCTTGGGGAATTTGTTTCACCCATGGTGAAGAACACCTTTGAACCAAAATTCAGCGAACACAATTCCTGTTCCGCCTCGCTGATCCCGCGCGAGCAGAGATGATTGATCATCTTTCTGCACACATAGAGAAGCGTATCCTGGTCCGTTTTCTGCAAAAGCTCAATTATTGCCATCCATTCGATGCCGGAGCCTCGTTTTTCAGCGCCTTCCTTTGTTGACGCCCTCCACTCGCGAACCATCTGCTCCGTGTGGCGATAAAATATTGTGTATCCGATGCGGTCGGCTACGGTCTTGATGAGTTTCCGTTCCTTTTCAAGAAAGTAGCCATCTTCCGTCAACGGAACTTCTCCGATATAGACGACTTCAATTCTTCCCACCGCCCTTCCTTCGGAAATAATGTCCGCGCCTTCCGCAATCTGAAGACCGGTTACAAATCCAGGGGACCGGTATTTGTGGTTTTCACAGGTAATCTCGGCATGACACAGCTCGGGAAACCTGAAGCCCGAGGGCAGAACGAGTATGATTCGCTCAAACACCTCGGACAGCGGCAAACGACCGTTATTCAATATCTCATCTACCTGATACAGGCAGTCCAGTTCTTTGGCTCTTTCTTTCAAATGTTCCAGCGAGCTTTCTCCTGGATCTTCACCGTGCTTCATCAATTAACCACCTTCGTGTCGAGTATTTTTCCTTACTATACCCAGCCCCTCATCTTGACAGCCTGGGCCACCCGGTTGATAGCTATGACATAGGCGGCGTCCCGCATATACAGGCCTTTGCTCCGCGCAAGATCCTGAACAGCCCGGTAAGCCGATGTCATTTTTGCATCGAGCCTCTCCAGTACTTCATCTTTTTCCCAGTAGTAGTTCATGTTTGACTGCACTTGCTCGAAATAGCTGCATGTGACACCGCCGGCATTTGCAAGAAAATCGGGGAGAAGAAAAATGCCGCGCGCCCTTATCACTTCGTCCGCCTCAGGAGCGGTTGGCCCGTTGGCGCCTTCAAGGAGGACTTTGACCTTTTCGCTTATCCGGTTCACGTTCGCCGACGTAATCTGGTTTTCCAGTGCGGCAGGCATGAGAATGTCGACATCCTGTTCAACCCATGCATCACCGGGTAGAATTTCATAACCTGCGGCAACAGCCTTTTCCTTATTGATGCATCCGAAGGTATTGGTAATAGACGCAAGCATATCCACATCCAGACCGTCTTTTTTGAAATAGGTGTGAGAGGTTTTATCCGCATTGTCCCAGCAGGAAACTGCGGCGATTTTTCCTCCGAGCTCACTGAACTTTCTGGCTGCGAACTGCGATACGTTACCGAAGCCCTGGATGCTGATGCTCGTGTTTTCCGGTTTGATTCCGAGGTCTTTCAGCGCTTCCCGCAATACATAGATGGTTCCAAATCCGGTGGCTTCCGTCCTTCCCAGCGAACCACCCATTTCTATCGGCTTTCCGGTTATAAACCCGGGATATTTTCCCCCGTGAATGGCTTCAAACTCATCGAGCATCCATAACATATGCTTTGCGTTCGTCATGACATCGGGGGCCGGCACGTCAATGCATGGTCCCATTTCTTTCGCGAGATTCCTTATCCATCCCCTGCACAACCGTTCCTGCTCGGTTTCGGTCAGGTTATGGGGGTCGCATATAACGCCTCCCTTGCCTCCGCCGAGAGGGATATTAACCACCGCGCACTTCCAGGTCATCCACATTGCAAGGGCGCGGACGGTATCTGCAGTTTCCTGAGGGTGAAAACGAATGCCTCCTTTCGCCGGTCCTCTCGCGTCGTTGTGCATGACACGGAATCCCTTGAATATCTTTGTAGTCCCATCGTCCATGCGCACGGGAATGAGTACATGGTGTTCCCTCATGGGCTGTCTCAGCAAATCGCGGGTTGCCTCATCGAGACCGATAATCGCAGCTACCTTGTCAAATTGCGCCTGGGCATGTACAAACGGGTTATAAGATTTGTCTTCCATATCCTCCTTCTCCTTGGTCTTCAGATTTAAATAACGAAAATATCAACACACCGTTTCCTGATGTTTGAAGCACTGCTCTGCACGCAAAATCTGGTATCAAATTGATTGGTAAGAGATTTTTTCCGGTGGGAGTATATGAATAAGGGTCTTGCCAGTCAAGGGAGATTTAGTCCGCAAAACATGATGAAGTGTGTCGCTGCATCTATTTTATGGGCATATCGTGGCTATTTTTTTGAATATAATCTTGATTGGAAATTTTTAAATTCATTGAATTCCAATTTTTACCCTGCCCCCCCTCTATCTGACCTTATTTTCCGGACGCCTTGTTTGCTGTTGACACCCCACACGGTGCCTGTATAATGATTACGCGAGGTTATTATCTATGAAGGGAGGCGTAAACATGCCGATCGGAGAAATATGCAACCGCGAAGTGGTCATAGTCAGGAAGGAAGACAGCATCCTGGAGGCGGCGAAACTCATGCGGGAATATCATGTTGGAGATGTCGTCGTCGTGGATGACCGGGAAGGGCGGGTCATCCCTCTGGGGATTCTGACCGATCGCGATATCGTCGTGGAACTCATCGCCAAGGAAGTGCCGCTGGACAGTGTTTCTGTACAGGACGTGATGAGTGAGGACCTGATTTCCGCGTCGGAGAATCGCGGGGTCTGGGATACCATCCAATGCATGCGGGCAAGAGGCATCAGGCGGATCGTCGTCGTTGACGACGGGGGCGGCCTTGTGGGGATACTCTCAATTGATGATCTGCTCGAGTTGCTTTCCGGTGAGCTGTCTGATCTGGCGAAGCTTTCCATGAAAGAGTGGGACAGGGAAAAAGAAACCAGGGGCTGATGATCGCGCACTTTCGCCGGCGTCAGGGAGGTGCCGGTCTTTCCAAGGAGTCTCCGGGAGAAAACCCGGGGCTTGAGGCATGAACTTTCCGGAATCGAGCCGAATGGAGGTGAAGGGATGGAAAAAAATCCAACGGTCATGAAAGAAGCGATGCTTTATGAAAAAATGGGCGATGGCAAGGTCCAGTGCTGTCTCTGCAGTCACCGCTGTCAGATTGCTCCCGGCAAACGAGGGATATGCGCGGTCAGGGAAAATCGGGACGGCACGCTGTACAGCCTTGTCTACGGCAAAATCATCACGGAGCAGATCGATCCCATCGAGAAAAAACCCCTGTTCAACTTTCATCCAGGGTCAAGGTCATACTCTGTCGCGACGGTCGGTTGCAACTTCCGGTGCATGCATTGTCAGAATTACAACATTTCTCAGCATCCCAAAGAGTATCCGGACATTCCCGGAGAAGAAACAACCCCCGAAGAGATCGTAAAGGCGGCGGAACATGCGCGCTGTCGCAGCATTTCTTATACCTATACCGAACCCACAATATTTTTCGAGTTTGCCTACGATTGCGCGAGGCTGGCGAAAGAAAAGGGAATCAAGAATGTTTTCGTGAGTAACGGTTATACAACGCCTGAGGCCACCCGGATCATCGCCCCTTATCTCGATGCCAACAACATCGATCTGAAAGGGGATGACACTTTTTATCGGAAGATCTGCGGGGCGAGACAGCAACCCGTGCTGGACACCATCAAACTCATGAAGGAACTGGGAGTCTGGGTGGAAATAACGACCCTCATCATTCCCAATCATAATGACTCGGAGGAATTTCTGAATTGGGCAGCCGGCTTCATCAAATCCGTCGATGCTGATATTCCGTGGCATGTGACCCAGTTTTATCCCACATACAAGCTGCTGGATCAGCCGCGTACGCCCGTCAGCACATTGAGAAGGGCAAGGGAGATCGGATTGAAGGCCGGGTTGAAGTACGTTTATGAGGGCAATATTCCGGGCGAAGGCGGGGAAAATTCGTATTGTCCTGCCTGTGGAGAATTGCTTATCGAGAGATTCGGCTTTTCCCTGGGCGCCATAAAGATGAAAAACTCCAGATGCGCTAACTGCGGATCACACATCGCGGGCGTCGGAATGCCATGAAGGTGCGGCTTTCATCATGGGACGCTCATGCCCGGAGTATTTCATGCGGCCAATCTTTCAAGATTTGACGGCTCGCCCCGCGTCATTGCCGCCGGGTTTCAAGTGTGTGACGGTAAACTGAGCGACCGGCGGGACTTCTTCTGCGTCGAGAGGGAACAGACACGGGTAAAAAAAGAGACCCCGTCGACTCGGGTCTCTTTTTTTCGTCCTGCCGCCCGGATAAATTAAACAAATTCCTGTTTCACTGCTTGCCAATATCCCCCCTGATGTCCTTCCGTGCTTTGGATTACATGGAGGCTGACGCGATCATTACAGCCGGCAAGATAAAACCTGGCGCCGACAGGGAATTCCTACAACTGAGTTCCCTGGACGTTATCGCGGCTCAGATTGCTGTTCTGTTTCCTGGAGAACAACTGCAATCGAAGATAAATCAAATTATATTGACTATTGACAGCATCTATCAATTTTATCTGACAACGTCATAAAAACATACGATAATTGTGTGCAATATTAACAGGTTGCATGATATGACCAAAAGTTATCGACAATAAGACAACAATCAGAATTGTCTGGACTATATCCGGGTAATTAATATATATACTTTTTCCAGCCATTTTGCAGCTATGCTCGATCTGCCTGCTTTAACCCGCAATTGCAAAAAATATTCTGCCGAGATGACCGCGGACGGGGGGATTGTTTTCAACGAGGAGAAATCTTCTCCGATGAATGGATTCCTGTCAATGACGAGGGATGAAATTGTCAGGAAACAAAAGAGAAAGGAATAAAACAGAGCGATGAAAATGAAACTGGGGACAAAACTGCTGACAGGAGGCCTTCTGGTTGTTGCGATTCCCTTGATTGTGATCGGCATTGCCTCGATTTACATAGCGAAGGACAGCATTTCGACCATTGCGCATGACGAGATGGCGAATGTTTCCAATGCCCTGGCCATCAACATCGATCTGGGGCTCACGGAGGAAATGCGTCGTTCCCAGGATATTTCTTTTTCCAACAGTGCAGTGGCTGCGGCAGAGAAAGTGGCGAAGGCAGGCAAAGGAGACAGCCAAAGTGAAATCGCCTTTGTACAGCGGGAACTTACCAGGATTCGAGAGGCCGCCGGAGACCGCTATGAAACCATCGTTCTGTTCGGAACGGACGGAGTTGTCTTTGCAGATGCTGTTCAGGGCAGGGATCACGGGATTGATGCCTCGGATCGGGATTATTTCAAGAAGGCGATGCAGGGGAAGTGCAATTTGAGTGACGTGGTCAGGTCCAAGGCCACGGGCAATCTGATATGCATGGCCGCCTGTCCGATTTTTTCTGAAATGAGCAGGAAAATTGTCGGCGTGGCGGGTTGCGCGATCAACGTCAGCTTCCTGACCGAACTGGTGGATAAGGTAAAGATCGGCCAGACAGGGTATTCCGTGCTCCTGAACAGGGACGGGGTGGTGCTGGCTCATCCCAACAAGGAAAACATCCTTACACTGAATTATAAGAGCCTCAAGGGCAAGGGAATTGACCTTCTTGGTAAAAAAATAGCGAGTCAGGAATCTGGCATGGTGGAGTATGAATTCCAGGGGGTGGATAAGGTGGGTGCTTTTACCAACATAAAAACCACGGGCTGGACGGCTTTCACCTCGATTCAACGTGATGAACTGTTTAAGCCGGCTGTCTTCACCGGGAATCTCATTGCCGTTGTCGGTTTCATCTCCCTGCTTCTGGCTGCAGCCTTTTTCTATTTCTTTTCCCGCAGCCTGACCCGGCCGCTGGAGAAGGTGGTTTCCGCGGCGGAGCAGATAGCCGAAGGCGATCTCAGTGTGCAGATTTCAGATGAGAACCGCCAGGATGAAATCGGTATGCTGGCGCGGGCCTTCATGAAGATGACGCAGTCCCTGCAGGAGAAGGCCGGGGTGCTTCAGCAGATAGCCGCCGGGAACCTCACGGTTGAGATGAAGACCCCTTCTGACCGGGATGTCATGGGTAAGGCCTTCGCCGCCATGATCAGCGCCCTGCGTGCCGAGATGCAGAGCATCCGGGAGGCGGTCAATGTCATTGCCTCTTCGGCCACACAGATTTCCGCATCGACGACGGAACTGGCCTCTGCAGCCAGTCAGACGGCTTCGGCGGTCAGCGAAACCACGTCGACCGTTGAGGAGGTCAAACAAACCGCTCATCTGTCGACCCAAAAGGCAACGCATGTCTTTGACAGCGCACAGAAGGCCACGGAGGTCTCTCAGCAGGGCCGCAAGGCCATCGATCTGGCCGTGGAAGGAATGAATTTCATCCGGACTCAGACCGATTCAATTTCTGAAAGCATTGTGAAATTGAGTGAGCGCAGTCAGGCTATCGGAGAAATCATTGCCACCGTTAACGATATCGCGGACCAGTCCAATCTGCTGGCGGTCAATGCGGCCATCGAGGCGGCCAAGGCCGGCGATCAGGGGAAGGGGTTTGCCGTGGTCGCTCAGGAAGTGAGGAACCTGGCGGAGCAGTCCAAGCAGGCGACATCGCAGGTCAGGACCATCCTGAATGAAGTCCAGAAGGCCGTCGGCGAGGCCGTGATGTCCACGGAGCAGGAGATCAAGGCCGTGGAGGCGGGGGTGAGGCAGACCTCCGAGGCGGGAAATTCCTTCCGTCGTCTGTCGGATACGATTGAAGAGTCGGCTCAGGCGGCGACCCAGATTACCGCGTCCAGCCAGCAGCAGCTTGTGGGGATGGACCAGGTTGTACTGGCGATCACAAACATCAGTCAGGCCAGCTCACAGAATGTTGCCGGGGCTAAGCAGGTGGAGACCGCGGCTCAGAACCTCCATGATCTGGGACAGCAGCTCAAGCAGCTTATTGATCGATACAGGCTCTAAAAA